>Ga0316622_100004777_pt1 | contig 10020 bp, 19 predicted proteins | sample OWC_Aug_OW2_C1_D_FD_207646 | JGI IMG/M metagenome (GOLD analysis project Ga0316622, IMG submission 207646) | Wetland soil microbial communities from Old Woman Creek delta, Ohio, United States - OWC_Aug_OW2_C1_D5_C | ecosystem: Environmental > Terrestrial > Soil > Wetlands | place: USA: Ohio... | reverse complement strand
TGCCGCTTGGATCGCCTGGAAGATGGGCGAGGACGAGCGCGTGAGCGGGGTCATGAAAGGCCAGCCCCAATGCGGCAGTTCGGCCCTCGGGACGCGAACCGAGACAGGTCACGATTCAGGCGTGAGGTGAGATATGGAATACGCGGTTGGGCAAATGGTTGCACCGGGACTGGTGGTTATCTCGCTCGATAGTGCGCTGAAGTTGGGGGAACTTGAAAAGGAGCGTGATGACCTACTTCTTCAGATCAGCGAACTCAAAACCGCCCTCGCTACCATCGTGGGCGAGTGCGCGAATCTGAACGAGGCCGTGGTGGTGGCGAACAAGGCGTTGGGAGAGGAAGGCCCGAAATGAGAGGGAGAACAAGAGATGACGCTGGATGAACTCAAAAAGAGAATCGATGAAGCCCACAATTATGCGGGAGACACGGCCAAGACCTGCAAGGTCACGGTCGCGGTCGGCAAGAAGGAGTTCGAGGTCGAGTCTGTCAACCAATTCGGGGTCGTGGCGGACGTCGTGATCTGTGTCGGAAAGAGATTACGGTAAAGGAGGAAAGAATGAAACGCCCCGGGGTTTTCGGGAACCTGGTCAGGCGCCGTCGCCAGATGATGGAGATGACACTGGACGACCTCGCGAAGAAGTGCGGGACCACGAAGAGCTACGTGTCCGGAGTGGAGAGCGGGTATACGCGCCCGTTTGGACCCAAGAAGGTCCCGAAGGTCGCGGCCGTGCTGGGGATAGACGTCCGCGTGCTTCTGATCTTGTCGTGGGCCGAGAAGGCCCCGAAGATCGTCCGCGACGAGGTGGTCGGGATGTGTTTCGATTGGATCTCGGGGCATTATGGGAAAAAGAATCTCGTATGAGCCGGAGGCCGGTCAAGCAGAAGCCGGTAAAGGGGATCGACTCCAGGACGTGGACTCGGTACGCCACGCCCCGGGAGAGGGAACTTGCGGGGCGGATGCTTTTCGACATGGAGATGAATCGCCTCCAGGTCGTCCTGGTGCCGGCTCCGGATCCTCACCACGCCGGGCACAGGGTCCGGCACGTGACGTGCCAGAATCCGGAGTGGTACAGCGCCTTCTCCGCACTCCGGGACCACCAGGTCCACAGGGGGCGGGTCGAGAAGGCCTTGAGGCGGATATGCTCCGGCCGGGTCCGGGGCAACGGTTACGAGGTTGAACTGCTCCGCATCGCGGAGAGAGAGTGGCCGGAGCCGGAAGGAGACCGGATGAATGCCATGGACGATTTCGCTTCCTGCGGATTCTGCGGGAAGACCGTCTACCTCGAGCGCATCTCGGCGCCGGAGCGGTGGCACCCCGCGGACGTCCGCGACGCCATCCGGCGCCACGGCATCGGGCCCGGGATATGTCCCGAATGCGGGAAGGCGGCCAAGTTCGTGACGCGGAGGAACGCCGTCTACGAACAGGAGAGGCGCCGTGAAGAAGAAAAAGAAAAAACGTCGGCTTCCGAAAACGCTTCTTGACCGCCTGGCCTTTGCGGCCTACTGCGGGAAGAACCGCCGGAGCAGCACCATGGAGGAGCTGTATCTGCCGTGGACCCGGCTCCTCCCGTGGGAACGCGCGATCTACCGGCGAATCGTCCGGTACGTCGTCCTCCGGGCGTGGCTCGAGCCGGGACACTTCGAAAGCCTGCACGGCATCTCCATGCGGGACCGGCGGAAATAAACTTCCGTCCTCGATACGATTTTTCTTGACAGGAAGTCTAAACTAGGGTATATACCTGTCATGAAGAAGAACTGGTTCGACGTGGACAAGGAAGGTCTCGCCAAGGTCCTGGCCCGGAGGGGCAAGGGGTTCGTCGTCAACGAGCTCATCCAGAACTCGTGGGACACGCGGGCGGGGACCGTCAACGTCGACCTGGACCCGGTCGAGGGGAAGCCGCTCGCGTCGCTCGTCGTCAAAGACGACGATCCGGACGGATTCTCCGACCTCCGGCACGCCTACACGCTCTACGCGGAAAGCGCCAAGAAGTCCGACCCGAACAAGCGCGGGCGGTACAACCTCGGGGAAAAGCTGGTTCTCGCGCTCTGCGAGAAGGCCACGATCGTCACGACGAAGGGCGGAGTGGCCTTCGACCAGGATGGGCGGAAAGCCATGCGGAGCAAGACCGATTCCGGATCCGTCTTCACCGCCATGATCCGGCTCACCCGGCCCGAGATCGAAGAGGTCAGGAAGGCGGTGAAGATGCTCATCCCGCCGCCCGGGATCAAGACCCGGTTCAACGGGGAACTCCTGGCCGAGCGGACCCCCCTGACGAGCTTCGACATGGCGCTCATGACGGAGATCGCCGACAGCGAAGGGATGATTCGCAAGACCGTGAGGACGACGAAGGTCGAAGTCTACGAGGTCCGTGACGGGGAGAAGGCCCACATCTACGAGATGGGCATCCCCATCGTGGAGACCGGGGACAAGTACCACTACAACATCGGGCAGAAGGTCCCGCTCAATGCCGACCGGGACAATGTCACCCCGGCCTACCTCCAGGAGGTCCGGGTCGAAGTGCTGAACCGGATGAAGGACAAGATCACGAAGGAAGATGCCACGTCGTCCTGGGTCCGCGACGCCGCGGCCGACGAGAACGTCTCGAAGGAAGCAGTCGAGAAAGTCGTGACCCTCCGGTTCGGAGAGAAGAGGGTCATCAGCGACCCTTCCGATCCCGAGGGCACGAAGCGGGCCATGGCCGAGGGCTACACGGTCATTCCGCCCGGGGCGCTCTCCGGCGCCGAATGGAAGAACGTGAAGCAGTACGAGGCCGCCCGGCCCGCCGGCCAGGTGACACCGAGCCCGAAACCCTACAGCCTCACGGGCGAGGCGATCAACACCATCCCCACGGAAAAATGGACCAAGGGGATGCGGGACACCGCCGAGTACGCCCGCCTCCTCGCGAAGAAACTCCTGGGCCGCGACATCGAGGTCCAGATGGCGAAGGAATTCGGGTGGAACTACGGGGCCACCTATGGCCCCGGCAGGCTGACCTTCAACGCCTCCAGGCTCGGACACGCCTGGTTCGACCAGGGCCGCCGGTCCACCGAGGTGAACGAGCTGCTGATCCACGAATTCGCCCACGAGAATGAGGTCGACCATCTCTCGTCCGGGTACCACCGGGCGATCTGCCGCCTTGGGGCGAAGCTCCTGGAACTGGCGCTGACGAATCCGGAGATCTGGGAAACCAAGAAATAGGAGGAACCATGCGGATCGCGATCAATCCGGTCAAGGCCGCCGAGAAGCGGGCCCTGAAGGCCCAGACGGTGGAAGGGCAAATCAGGTCGTGCCCGGCGTCGGCGGTCGAGGCCGGACGTCGACTCGTCAAGAAGTGGGAGCGCCTGACGGGAAAGTCGTGGGAGAAGAAGAAGGAAGAGGAGGAAAAGTCGTGACCGAAGAAAAAAACCCGGACGAGAAGATCAAGACTGCAAAGGACACGGGCACGTTCGTGCGTGCGGGCGTGTGCGCATGCGGTCGGGTTCCCCGGATCGACCCGGAGACCGGGAAGATCACCAAGCATTGGATCGGCCGGTCCCATCCGGGATTCAAAGGCATCTCCCGGCAAAAGCGCAAGGAAACCTGGTGCCCGGAGGTAAAAGATTGAGACGGGCCCAGGCGGTCTTTGTCCTGTGGCGCGGCCAGATGTGGCCTTGCGTACCCGCCCCGCGGGGATGGACGTGCGGGAAGTGCGGCTCCGGATTCGTCCGGGCCGTGCGAAGGACGAAGTGCCTCATCTGCGGGGCCACCGTCGTCAAGGTGAGAAAGACGGCATGACATGATTACGGTCAGGATCGGATGGGACAAAGAATCCGGCGGAGAGCGAAGAATCGCCATCCGCTTCCAGTACGACAAGACCATCATCGAACTCCTGAAAGGGATCAAGACCTCCCCGAAGGCCCCTCCGTGGTTCGACGGGCGCCAGAGGGCCTGGGTCATCCCGGACGACATGGCGCTCTACGAGGCCGTCAGGAAGGCCCTGGACGCCCCGGGACGCACGTGGGAGATCGAGGTGGACCCAGAACTCGCCCAGGAGGTCGTCGGCTATTCTGAGGCCAAATCCAGGGCCTACGCATCTTCCCGGGCGCCTTCCGCGGCCATCGACGTTCCAACCAAGATTCCGCTCTACCCGTTCCAGAAGGCCGGCGTGCAGTGGATCGACGACCGCCGGGGCCGCGCACTCACGGCCGACGAGATGGGCCTGGGCAAGTCCGGTCAGGCCCTCGGGTGGATCGTCCTGCGCAGACAGACGCCCGCCCTCGTCCTATGCCCGGCCACGCTCAAGGCCAACTGGTACAGGGAGGTGCAGAAATTCACCGATCTCAGCCCCATGATCCTGAGCTCCCCGTCCGGACTCAAATCCTACCAGAAACTGGGGTTCGCATCCGACGTCCGGCCCCAGGCCGGATACGACATCGTCATCGCCAACTACGATCTCCTGGAAGTCGAAACCATACAATCCTGGATCCGGAGACTGGTGGAAGGGGACCGGTCCGTGATCAAAGACCTCGCGGCGGCCGGACAGTACGCCCTGACGCCGCTCGAGAAGGAGATCAGGAAAACCCAGGACGACAGCGTCAAGGCCCTGCTCCTGGAAGCCCGGGCGGCGATTGATCTTGCCATAGGCCAGAACAAGCGAAGGACGGTCAAGGCGTCGATCAACGGGATGCCGATCGGGGACTTCCTGTCGTTCGGATTCCGGACGCTCATCTGCGACGAATCGCACTACATCAAGGACTTCAGGGCCCAGCGGACCCGGGGGGTCTTCGAACTGGCCCGGAAGGTCAAGAACGTCATCGGGCTCACCGGCACTCCGCTCCTCAACCGCCCGAAGGAATTGTGGAGCCAGATCTACTGCGTCAACCCCAGGGTCTTTCCGAAGTTCAAGGACTTCGCGGACCGCTACTGCGCGGCCAAGAAGGGCCGGTTCGGCATGGACTATTCCGGGGCGTCCAACCTGGATGAGCTCGAGCGCGTCCTCCGGTCCGAACTGATGATCCGGAGAACCAAGCAACAGGTCATGCCGGAGCTTCCCCAGAAGATCCGCATCACGGTGCCTCTGGTGCTCGGGGATGGCCTCGCGAAGTACAGCCAGGAAGCCGAGTTGATCCTGGAACGCCTTCGGGAGATTCGAAGGGCGCGGGATGAATGGAAGCTCCTCGTGGGATCGATGAACGACGCGGATCGCGCGCAGTTCCTCGCCGAGCATGCCTCGGAAGCCTCGGCCAACAGCCGTTTGACCGGGGTTGCCATCGAGGAGATCGAGAAACTCAAGATCCTGGCCGTGACGGCCAAGCTCGGCCAGGCGGCGGAGTTCATCGGGAACGCCCACCACCAGGAAGGACCCGTGCTGGTTTTCATGGCGCATCACAAGCCGATGGATCTCATGACCGCGCTCCTCTCCAAGGACGGCCTCTACACGGCCAGGATCGACGGCCGGGTCGACATCCCCTCCCGCCAGGAGATCGTGGAGGAATTCCAGAAGAACAAGATCGACGCCCTGATCTGCGGCATCCGGGCCGCGAGCGAAGGCCTGACCCTGACGGCCTCGCATGTCGTGGTGATGGCGGAACTCGACTGGAACTGGCCCCGGCATCTCCAGGCGGAAGACCGGGTCCACAGGATCGGGACGACCGTGAGCCCCACGATCTACTATCTGGTGGCGGCCGGGACCATCGAGGAGAACATCGCCCGGGTCATCGATTCCAAGCGTGAAGTCATCCACGCCGTCCTGGGAGAGAGCCAAAGGACGGTGGACGAAAGCGGAATCCTCGATTCAATCCTGGAAACACTGTGATAAATCCGAAAATCTCTTTCAACGACTTCCTCGAGATGGTCGAGGCCGATGATCGGCATTTCCAGGAAGACGTGGTCAAAAAAGTCCCGGATCGGCTCAAGGTCCCTCCGGTCTCGGGAACCCACATCTTCCGCATGGGGGATGATGAGGACATCATGCAGTCCATCATCCCGATCCGGAGCGACATCGCGGCGGACTGCAAAGAGCGCATCCCCATGCCTTTCCAGGATATGGCGTGCGTCTCCACGGTTCCCTTCGGCGGAGAACGCCACTGGATCCTCGACCGCATCATCGAGTCCCCGCCCTTCCGGAGAGAGGATCCTCCGAGCGTCAAGCTCGTGGAAGAGCGTGGATGGAAGATCTATCAGCACCTGTTCATCATGCGCTACACGGAGCACAACAGGCTGCTCTTCGGGCCTACGGCCATCCCCAGCATGTGGCACGTGTGGTTCTGCGGGACCGACAACGTCGGATACCGTTCCTTGAACGGGGTGGACGACCTGTTCAACCGCTTTGCCGCTCCGCTCATGGGAGACAAGATAGACTTATTCTACGAACTGGTCATGAAAGAAACGGCCAGCGTTCTCGAGCAGCTGGCCGCCATCAGCCACCCCCAGAACTACATCGTCCGCGTGACCCCGGAACTGACTCCCAAGGAGAGCCGCAGGATCGAATCCGGGCATCCCCGGCCGGCCAGGAAGTCTCCGCACTACATCGTCGTGGACCACGAGGTCCTGGTCCGGATGAGCAACGGCCATTACGGGACGCACGCGAGCCCCGTGCCGCATGAACGCCGCGGCCACTGGCGCCGCCTGGCCGAACGGTGCGTCCATGCCCGGCTCCAGAAGGACCGCGTGTTCGTCCGGCCGACCTACGTGGGAGAGAAGACGTTCACGGACCCGAAGAACCGATACGAAGTCCTCATGGACTTCGGAAAAAAGGAGGCGTCATGAAGAAGATCACCCTGACCCAGTTGGAATGCCTGCGATGCGGGCACCGATGGTTCCCGTCGGGCAACGGGACGGGAGAAAAGCCCCGGTGCTGCGGGTTCTGCAAGAGTCCGTATTGGAACACGAAACCCACAACGGTCTCGAAGACCCGGAAGAGGCACGAGCGCGAATGCAAGAATTGCAAGATCGAGAAGAAGTGAGGCAGGCCATGCAGGAATCGGGCCCGACTGACCGCGACAAGGTGAAAGCCTTGATCGATGAAGAGCGTAGCAACCAGGATCTCAAGTGGGGAATCCAGAACCACAGGGATTCCGTGTGGTTGGCCATCCTGGCCGAGGAGATCGGCGAGGTGGCCAAGGCCATCCTCGAAAGGAAATACGTCGAACTGGACAAGGAGCTCACGCAGGTCTGCGCGGTCGCCGTCGCGTGGAAGGAATGCAGGATGCGGAAGCAGTCCTGCGACTGCGTGCTGTGCTGCCGGGCGTGACACTACAGAGGAAATGAGATGAAGAGTTCCTACCTGATCCAGAGGCTGAATAAACCGGTTGACCTGCCCGAGGGCCATATCCTTCACGGGAAGGACAACCCTTTCAATTTCGGGGGAGGATTAACCAACGGAGGTCTGTCCAAGGAAGCCATGGACCTGCTCCGCCCGATCTTTACCTTCGACTACATGGGAGCGGCGGAATTTGAATTCGGTGCGGTCCCGAAAGCCCTGAGCGGAATCCTGAAAGAGGCCAAGAACCTCGTCAAGTCGGAGATCCATGTTCCGTACAAGGCGATTCGTCGTCATGCCCCATGGGAAAAAAGGCTATACAAGCCGTTTCCTAAAAAGGGAGTCGTGATCGTCTACGTCCTCTGCCAGAAGGACCATCTGGAGTACGTCAAGAAACTCATTTCAGACATCCTTGCGGACGAGTTCAAGGTTTCCCTGAAGGAACCGACGCGTCTCAGGGAGTCCGTGATGGAGCGCAGAGACGAACACCAGTTCAACAAGGAAGCATGTGGGTGGCTGGAACTCGACAACGGGTTCTTCTTCTTCACCGACAAGGAGATGTTCGAAAAGACCTCGGCTTTGTTTGTGGGATAGGTGCGTATCGGAGGGCCGCCTAGAAAGCCACCTTAGCTTCGGCATGAATGGCGGGTGGCGGCTCGACATGGTGCAAGGGGTCGAGCGGCGTCCCTTCGATATGCACCGAACGAGGGAAGGACGTATGGTTGCATTTATAAGGCGAGCATTGTGTGCAATCTTCGGACATTCCCCCAGTACGCCATGTTCGGATGGGGCGATCTGGTGCTTCCGGTGCGGGGGTCGCAAGCCACGTCACGATTCGGGCGGTCCGCACACGAGAATAGAAAGGTGAGTCGATGAACATGAAAGAGGCCTTCATCAAGAAGCTCGCGGAATACTTCACCAAAGACCAGGCTGAATGGTCGATGAAACTCCAGGCGGGGAGCCAGGCCGCCAGGACTTGGGCCGATTTGCGCGGCCTCACCCCCCTCCGTGGATATCCGACCGTCGAGGAAGCCGAGAAGACCCTGAGTGATTTCCTTCGCTGATCGGGGAAACGTACCATGGGAACGTGCCAGCACAAGGAATACGAGACTCGCCTAAACGTCGGATGGGATATCGACGAGAGTGGCGAGGAAGATCAGCACCTTGACATCTGCAAGGCATGTGGAGCGAAGCGTTTTCGGTGCGACAGGACAAACTACCCGAACATGACCAGCGAGTTGGTTCTGGGTGAGTGGATAGAGGAGAAGCCCTAATCGGGGGGCAAAGGTGAGACGCGCGAAAAAAGCCCGCACGAATCAGGGTAGGCGGTTCAGGTGTTACGGGTGCCTGAGGCGTAGGGCCGCGAGGTTCCTTCATCATCACCGGGACGAAAGGCCTTACTGCGTTGATTGCTGGAAGAAGATGTACTGATTCGCGAAGGGTCGGAATTATGAAAACAGAACAGAGTGCCTGGAAACCAGGGAAAGAACTTGAGAGAATATGTGGTGTATGTAAAAAGCCGATGTACCTTTCCGTGGAAGGGTTCAGGTGCCTTCGCTGTAATGATGTGTTTTGCCGAAGGTGCGCCACTATTCATTTCCTTCCGAACAAACACGTAATCACGGCCGCTATGGCCGCGCGAGAACTACAAGGTATACCGTCGATAATATTTAAGCTCGACGAGAAGCTGTGTAAGGCAGTGGGTGCTCTGGTTATGAAGTCTCTAAAAAAACACCGAAAGGTATAAGGGCGGGGCGAATGATTATGAGGATGACCTGGCGCTGGTGGCACGACTGCTTCGTGTACCTCCTCCATGCGGCCCTCTGGCGCATCAAAGGCCAGAAGCATGAGGTTGTTCTGGATGCAACCTATGAACCCCTGAAGCCCATGTGTCGGACGTGTCATCGTTGATCGAAATAGTAAGGAGAACGCCATGGACAAGAAAGCCCTGAAATCCGCCCTGGATCGCCTTATCGAGAAGTCGACCGACATGATTGCGGATGTGGTCACTGAACTGATCGGTGATGAACTTGGGGTCGTGATCGGGAAGGCGATCAATGAGGCCAAGTTGTGTCCCGACTGCAAGGCGAGGCTCAAGGAAAGCCTGAAACGCATGCAGTCCTCGTCATCATAGAGAAGATTTAGGCGGAGAATTTATGCTGAACAACGAACTAACCGTCCGAGTGGCATGTCGCGAGCGGATGCCCCTGGGAGGAGCCGACGCTCAGGCCCTGGAACACGCCCTCTCCCAGGTCGAAGCCGAGCGCGACAACTACAAGAACTGCCTGATTGTGGCAGTCGAACTGCTTTCGGAGATCAAGCGATACTGCTCTCCGTTCATGGGCGGGAGAATATGGGTGGAATTGGACGAGGTGGTGGCGAAGGCCAAAAGCAAACTGGGAATATAAATCGGACATCCATTCGTGGAAGGTAAAATCGTCTGCATGGGCTGCGGGCGGAATCTGGAGGGGGACGAGAGGCCGTCGCGCGCCGTTAATTATGGACACGGCACCTACTACTGGTGCGAAGTCTGTTCGCCCCTGATTGAGGATCCCGACCAGATGATCAGGGAGATCATCCAGTTCTTCAAGGATTGCGGAGAATACCGGCCATGAGACTTCTCGTGACGGGCGGCCTCGGATTCATCGGCTCCAGCTTCATCCGTCTCGTCCGTTCCGCGCGGCCCGACTCTCGCGTGGTCAACCTGGACCTCGTGACCTATGCGGGAAATCCGGACAACCTGAAAAGCCTGGAAGACGATCCGGAATACCTGTTCATCC
>Ga0316622_100004776_pt1 | contig 10021 bp, 7 predicted proteins | sample OWC_Aug_OW2_C1_D_FD_207646 | JGI IMG/M metagenome (GOLD analysis project Ga0316622, IMG submission 207646) | Wetland soil microbial communities from Old Woman Creek delta, Ohio, United States - OWC_Aug_OW2_C1_D5_C | ecosystem: Environmental > Terrestrial > Soil > Wetlands | place: USA: Ohio... | reverse complement strand
GAATACGTCCCGCTCAAGAATCTCCTGTTCTTCGTCGAGAAGATGGTCCAGGCGATCGGCGATTTCCAGACCGGTGCAGAGCGTACGGTCATGGAGCTCGGAGGCCGGGAGGGAGAAAGGTCTGTCGCGTTCAGCACCGTCATCTGCTACGAGATCATCTTCCCCGACCTGGTGAGGAGCTTCGTGGACCGGGGAGCGCGCGTCATGACGACCATCACGAACGACGCATGGTTCGGCAGGACCGCGGCGCCCCGCCAGCACTTCGCCATGTCCGTGTTCCGCGCCGTGGAGAACCGCGTGCCCGTGGCCCGTGCGGCAAACACCGGCGTCTCGGGCTTCATCGACGCCCGCGGCAGGATCCTCGCAGCAACGGACATCTTCACTGAAGCCTTCCTGGTGCGAGATCTTGTTCCTGCCGGAGGGAACAGGACCTTCTACACCCGCTTCGGAGATGTGTTTGCCTGGCTGTGCGCGACTGCAATTCTCGTCCTGCTTGCGCTCCCCGCGCAGACAGACCATTCGCCACGGAGGGGCGCAGATCCTGATACATAGTCGTTCGCCAGACCCCGCGGCGTAGGGGCAACCCTATGTGGTTGCCCTCTGCGGGCGGCCACGGAGGGCCGCCCCTACGAAAGAGGTTCGACGTGTCCCCATGCATTCCCTCAGGACAAAAAAAACCGCCGGGCCATCTGGCCCGGCGGCGTTACCTGCACATCCCTTATCGATCGCGCATGCTCAGAATCGGAAGGCCGCGTACAGCCCGATGCCGGAGTTTGTTATCTTGAGCGTTTGCTCGCCGATGACGGGGTAGGTGTCCTTATACTCGATCGCTTCGGCATAGATCGGCAGCTCCATGCCGAAGCGCTCACTGAACCAGTACCGGCCGGCAAGCGTGGTCCGTGCCGTCGTCGTCTTGTGCTCGACCCCTGCCGGCGAATTGGTCACCTTTTCCTCTTCTGCCGCGATCGCGAGCCGGAGTGAGAGCTGCTTGCCGATATAGCCCGCGATCTCGGCGTTGACGGCAGCTATGTCCGACTTGATCGTGATCCCTCCCTGCTCGTCCTCCACCTTGCCCCCTCCGAGCTCGAGCATCAGGCCGACCACATCAGCGATCACCCCCCGGGCCCCGAGATAGGTCACACCTGTGTCGATCGTCCTATCCGGGGAGCCGCTCTGCTTTGCCTCCGACGAACTGCCCTCATACCGGAGGTGCAGCTCCACGTTCGGCCCAAGGTACTGCCGGACACCCAGTCCAATCATGCTGAGTGTCACATCAGTATCAGGATCGGCGATCCCGCCCGTTGACTGCTCGTATGTCCCGCCCCCCAGCCCGATGTTCAGGAACAGGCCGGTGTTCGTGGGGAAGAAGTATTCACCTCCGAACTGGAGCACGCTCGCGCTCCCCTTGCTGTCGGTTTCGGATCCAGGGAAAGTGCTGTCCTTGTCCTTCATCCCTAGGAACGCCAGGCCGACGGACAGGGTCGACGGATGCTGATAGAACTGTCGGAGGTCGATGGGTTTGTCATCCTCTTTGAGTGGAGCGAAGTAATGCGTGTACTGCACCGTGAACAGCGAGTTCTTCGTGTCGAGCTTGCTGTTCGGGTCCGTGATGTAGTTGGATTCCACATCGCTCGTCGAGTCTCCTTCGAGGCCCACGATCACCTCGTTGGCCACATCGGCGAAGACGGTACCCGCTGCGAGACAGATCAATGCGATCACCACGATCCAACGTTTCATTCGTCGTTCCTCCTCTCAGGTCAGATTTTCCGGCAGACTTGGTTGAAGATAGCAGATAGGATCCCCGAACGTCAAGGTACTATTCCCAGGCGGGGTCATAACGCCGGGGAAGACACCGGTCAGATCGAGCAGACAGAACGCAGGAAGGCCGTTGACTTGAGCCGCTTTCCGAGAATGTGGAGGGTGTGGGAAGCGAAGGCCTGATCGAGCTCGCGCAGGATATCCGCGGAAGGCTTCAGGCGCGTGAGCTTGTCCAGGTCCATGCGCAGGGCGTGGTAGTAGAAACCGATGGCGCCGGGCGAGAGCCGCGGCTGGGGATCTCCTGAAGATACCAGGCAATCCGGGCAGAGGACCCCGCCCTTGGGGCCGGAGAAGATCATGGTGCGGTCCGCGGCGCACCCGCAGGAGAGGCAGCGGTCCAACCGGGGCTGATAGCCGAGCAGCGAGAGGAGCCGGATCTCGAAGATCCGGAGCAGGAACAGCGGCTCCGCGCCCGCATCGAGCAGGTTCAGAAGGTGCGCCAGCAGCAGGAAGGCCTTCGGGTTCCGCTCCCCTTCCGGCGCAAGCTCCCGCACCAGCTCCACCATCGTGGACGCGACCGCCATGTGGTCAAGGTCGCAGGCGATTGTGAAATGCTGGGTGATGATCTCCGCGGATTCGATCCGCAGGAGCTCCTGGTGCTCGCGCTCATAGAGGTGCAGGCGGCAGTGCGTGAACAGTTCGAGGCCGGCGCCGAACCGGCGGAAGGACTTCCGGGCGTTCTTGGCCACGCCCCGCAGCCTGCCCCGGTCGACGGAGAAGAAGGTGACGAGCTTGTCCGCCTCCCCCAGGTTCATGCTGCCGATGATGATGGATTCGGTCTTGGATTTCATTCTTTCTTTGTTACACGATCATTGCGAACGATCGGCGGAAGCGCCGTGATCCCGCAGGAAATCGCGAGACCATTATACACGGGGGAAGGGAAAATAGGAAATCGGCAGCAGCGTATGACGGGTACGCTGTTCGTATCTGAGCGAATAATCCTGCCGGCTGAGTGGCCGCACCTGGTTTGACATGGACGCCGTCGATCACACCGACTCAAATCTGACCCGTTGCTATCCTGTACTATGCAATGTAGAATATACGGTCCCTGGTTCCAACCTGTTGTCTTATATTCTGAGGAGGCGCTGATGTCATCTTTGCCGTTGAAGTGGAATTTTGTATTCGTGGTCATCCTGATGTGTTCCGCCCCCGCCTGGGCCGCTGACCAGGTGGTGATCGCGGACTTCTCGTCCGCGGTGGATGCCTCCAGCGTTCCCGCCGGATGGCAGGTCAAGGAGAAATCGGGAAAGGCAGCCTTCGCTGTCGTCAAGGACGACGGCGTTGCCGCCGTGCGCCTGCGGAGCGCGAACACCTCCTTCTCTCTGCAGAAGGAAGTGCTCGTCAATCTCCAGCAGTACCCGGTCCTCACCTGGAAATGGAAGGTGACGAAGCTGCCCGTCGGCGCGGATTTCAGAAAGTCGGACACCGACGATCAGGCGGCCCAGCTCTTTCTCGCATTTTCCAAGACCCGGGCGATCGTCTATATCTGGGACACGACAGCGCCGGAGGGGACCATGGGGAACGCGGCCGGGCCCTTCTTCATGTCCATCAAGTCCGTCGTGGTCCGTTCCGGCAAGAACGGAACCGGCTCCTGGCTCACCGAATCCCGGAACGTATACGATGATTACCGGAAGCTCTTCGGCGAGGAGCCGGGTGACATCCGCGGCGTACGGATGCAGATCAATTCCCAGCACACCGGGACATCTGCCGAGAGCTACTTCGCGGATGTCGTTTTCAAAAAACAATAGACCGCGCCCGGGATGACGAAGAGCATCTCCGGCATGACCGGCGGGGCGCGTTCGTGGTTCGCCAGTGACGTCCCCGTGTCATGCCGTTCTTCTTGAATTCCGCTACGACCTCGCGAAGTTGCTCCCCCGACGATAGGAGCAGCTGAATACACTGCCTGCGTTCTTACGCGTCTCCACGTCCTCCCGTCGGCTGTTATGCGGGCGATGACGTCGGGATCGGGGAGGCTGTCGGATTCTTCGAGGGAAACGACGTTGAACCTGAATATGTCGAGGCTGGCCTTGTCGCGGGCAGGAAGGGCTTCAACCATGCAAGAACGCAAACAGGACCGTCAGCCGCCCGCGAATCGACTGGTCGCGTTGCCGCAGGTCGTCAGCGTGCCTGATTCACGTCCGCCACTTTTTTCCGCTTGTGGTTCCGCACGTACACTGCGATGATCACCGCGCTGACGAGCACGACGCCGATCAGCGCCTGGTGGGAGTACCGCATGATCAGCTCCTGGTTCGCGCCGATGACGTAGCCGATCCAGGTAAGGATCGTGACCCAGATGCCGGCCCCCGCCAGCGTGTAGAGCGTGAACTTGGTGTGGTTCATGCCGGCGATTCCCGCCGGGAGCGAGATGAGGTGCCGCACCACGGGCAGCAGCCTGCCGATGAAGGTCGAGATCTCGCCGTGGTCCCTGAAGTACCGTTCCACCTTCGCAAACTTCTCCTCGGTGATCCAGACGTACTTGCCGTACTTGAGCAGCAGCGGCCGGCCCAGGTAGTGCGCCGCATAGTAGTTCGCGTAGGCCCCCACCAGGCTGCCCGCTGTCCCCATGAGGATCGCGATCCAGATGTTCATCTGGCCCTGCTGGGCAAGGTAGCCCGCCGGCGGCATGACCAGCTCGCTCGGGACCGGGATGACCGAGCTCTCCATGGCCATGAGCAGGAAGATGCCCGTATAGCCCATCGCCCCGATGGTGTTCACCAGCCACATGATCAGCTCGTGCATAACGAAAACCCTTTCTCGAAACCACAGATGAACACAGATAAGAACGAGAAGATGATCGTCAAGATTTCACCACGGAGGCACAGAGACACGGAGGAAAGCCTGTCATGGTCAAGGACAATGCCCTTCTCGGTGATCTCTGTGTCCTCTGTGGCAATAGGCGTTGCTTAGCAGTGTTTGTATGGCTTCGTTTCTACCCGTGGCAACATTCGCTTCTTTGGTTTTCTCTGTACCTCTGTGTCTCTGTGGCGAAGATGTTTTACTGTTCTTCGATGATCCCGATGTGCTTGAGCATCCGGTCGTCCTCGCGCCAGCCCTTCTTGACCTTCACCCAGAGCTGCAGGAACACCTTCACGCCGAGGAGCTTCTCCATGTCCTGGCGCGCCCGGCTGCCGATCTCCTTGAGCATCGCCCCGCCCTTCCCGATGATGATCCCCTTCTGCGAGTCGCGTTCGACGAAGATCACGGCATGGATGCGCGTGAGGTCCGGCTCCTCCTGCATCTGCTCGATCACCACCGCCGAGGAATAGGGGATCTCCTCCTTGGTCAGCTCGAAGACCTTCTCGCGGATGAGCTCGGCCGCGATGAACCGCTCGGGCTGGTCCGTGAACTGGTCGTCGGGAAAGTACTTCGGCCCCTCCGGCAGCCGCTGCACGACGGCGTCCAGCAGCTTCCCGAGGTCGGCACGGAGCGCCGATACCGGGATGATCTCGGCAAAAGGATAGAGGGTGCTGTATTCCGAGATCAGCGGCAGCAGCCGCTCTTTGTCGACCAGGTCCGCCTTGTTGATGACCAGGAGGACCGGCGTCTTCACCGCCGCCAGGGTATCGATGATGTACTTGTCCCCCGCGCCCGGCCGCTCCGTGGCCTCCACGAGCAGCAGGATCGCATCCACCTCGCCATAGGTCCTGAGGGCCGTCTGCACCATCAGCTCGTTCATCCGGTGGAGCGGCTTGTGGATGCCCGGCGTGTCGATGAAGACCGCCTGGGCCCCGGGAAGGGTCAGGATCCCGCGGATGCGGTTCCGCGTGGTCTGCGGCTTGTCCGAGATGATCGAGACCTTCTCGCCCAGGAGGCAGTTCAACAGTGTGGACTTGCCCACGTTCGGGCGCCCGACAAGAGAGATGAATCCGGATCGGAAGTTCTGGTCCTTCGGCATGGCATACAATACCTGAAATGATTTCCTGCCGCAATAGAAAAGCCGAATAGTGCAAACCTATTTGGACGCGGATTTACGCGGATGAACGCGGATAATAAGCATGATCTTCGCGGCTGTTTGGAACGGCCTAGAGGGGTCTTTACGAGCGAAGCAATCTCGATTCTCAAGAAAGCAAGTACTTCGAGATTGCTGCGTCGCAAGATCGCTCCTCGCAATGACAATTCAGGCTTCTTCAGCAGACTGAAGATCCTTGCTTCAGGCTCTTCTCGCCCCTGCCTCATCCGCGTAAATCCGCGTTCATCCGCGTCCTACCCGGTCTTGCTTCACGCTCCTGTCTCCTCTGTCCCATCTGTGTCAATCCGCGTCCTGCCTTACTTCACGCTCCTGCGGTTTTTCGTTTCTCAAATATCATTTGACAATATCGCAGGGTTATCGGTATTATCCTCGCACCTATGAGCGACCAGAACAGTGTCCGCGAGCGCATCCTCAGGCTCAAGAAGGACCTGAACGCCATCATCCTGGCCCACAACTACCAGCGGGCCGAGGTGCAGGACATCGCGGACATCACCGGCGACTCGCTCGAGCTTTCCCGCGCCGCGGCGAAGACGGACTTCAAGGTCATCGTGTTCTGCGGCGTCCATTTCATGGCAGAGAGCGCTTCCCTCCTCTCTCCGGACAAGACCGTGCTCCTGCCGGAGATCGACGCCGGCTGCCCCATGGCGGACATGGTGACCGTGGACGGCCCGCGCAGGACCCGGCGCGAGCTCTTTAAGGAATTGTACGGCGTCACCTTCGAGTTCCCCGACGAATACACGCTGCGGGACATCAAGCGGCAGCATCCCGGCGTCCCGGTCGTCGCCTACGTCAATACCTCCGCCGCGGTGAAGGCCGAGAGCGACATCTGCTGCACGTCGTCGAACGTGGTCAAGGTCGTCGAGTCCCTGAAGGAGGACACGGTCATTTGCATCCCCGACCGCAACCTTTCCGCCTATGCCGCGAAGCGGACGAAGAAGAAGGTCATTGCCTGGGACGGCTTCTGCAACATCCACCACGTGCAGCTCACGATGGATGATGTGACGCGGACCAGGGCCGAGCACCCGCAGGCCCTCCTGGTCGTCCATCCCGAGTGTCCGCCCGAGATCCAGGACCTGGCGGACCACATAACCAGCACCTCCGGCATGCTCCGGTTCTGCGGGGAGTCTCCTTATAAGGAGTTCATCATCGGCACGGAGGAGGGTCTGCTGCACCGCCTCCGGAAGGACAGTCCGGACAAGGAGTTCATCCTCCTGTCGCGCAAGATGGTCTGCCCGAACATGAAGCGCACGCACCTTTCGAGCGTGCTCGCGGCCATGGAGAAGATGCAGTACGTCATCAAGGTGCCCGACGAGGTCCGCATCAAGGCCAGGCGGGCGCTCGACCGGATGCTGGAGATCGTGTAATGACTGACAAGGCGACAAGGAGACGGGGGGTCAAGGGGAGGCACGCTCTCTGTGCCGCTTCCGTTCGCACCTCGTCGCCTTGTCACCCTGTCGCCCTGTCCGGGTTCTGATCATGCTCACCGCCATCCTCATCCTCCTCATCGCCGTCCTGCTGGTCCTGGTCTGGTTCATCTTCCAGTCGCAAAAGAAGACCGTTGACCCCACGATCCCCCTGCTCCAGCAGGAGGTGCAGTCGCTCCGCGGCCAGCTCTCGGACGCCATGCTCAGGAACCAGGAGACGATGAACCAGCAGCTCGGCCAGGTCGCGAACGCGCTGAACACCCAGCTCGGACAGGTAACGTCGCAGGTGAACACGCGGTTGGGGCAGGTGACGGAGCAGCTTCAGAAGTCCACGGGAGATCTCAACACGCGCCTCGACAAGGCGGCGACGGTCATCCAGGACGTTACAAAGAACCTCGGGAGCCTGGGGGAAGCGACGAAGCGGGTCTTCGAGGTTGGCAAGGACATCGCGAGCCTGCAGGAGATCCTGCGCTCGCCCAAGCTCCGGGGCGGTCTCGGCGAGCTGTTCCTGGGCGATCTCCTGGGCCAGATCCTGCCGCCGGCCCACTTCACCCTGCAGCACCGGTTCAAGAGCGGCGAGGCCGTTGACGCGGTCATCAGGCTTGGTCGGAACCTGGTCCCCGTGGACGCCAAGTTCCCGCTCGAGAACTTCAAGCGGGTCGTCGAAGTGTCCTCGGAGGACGAGCGGAAGGCGGCGAAGAGGAAGTTCGTCGCCGATGTGAAGAAGCACATCGACGCCATTGCGGGCAAGTACATCCTGCCGGACGAGGGCACCTTCGACTTCGCCCTCATGTACATCCCCGCGGAGAACGTGTACTACGAGATCATCATCAAGGACGAGGCCGTCGATACGGACAAGGGCCTGCTGAACTACGCCTTTGCCAAGCGGGTCATCCCCGTCTCGCCGAACAGCTTCTACGCCTACCTCCAGACCATCCTGCTCGGCCTCAAGGGCATGCATATCGAGGCCCGCGCCCAGGAGATCCTGACGAGCCTTGCCCGGCTGTCGGGCGATTTCCGGAAGTTCCAGGAAGAATTCGAACTGGTGGGAAAACATCTGACGAACACGAAATCGAGGTATGATGAGGCGGACAAGAAGCTTGCGAAGTTCGACGACAAGCTCCAGTCCCTGGGCGGGTCGTCGCCCGCCCTCGAGGAAACGCAGAAACTGCCGCTCTAGGATGTTCCCTGATCTCCGGACTCCTGATAGCTCACCCCTACGAGCAAAAAACAAACAATCTGCAACCACAGGCGGCTGCGCCGCACACAGATAAGGACAAGATGAAATCCCTGTTTTTCATCTGTGTGTCCCGACGGAGCCGGGACCCGTGGTTCCAACCGGCGCACTGTCTTTCCTCTTTTGAGAAGATTCGATTCTTTCGTTACTAACTGCTCCCCCCTGACGCCTCTTCTTCCGATCCCTTCTCTCTGACCGCCACCCGGTTCTTCCCTTCGCGCTTCGCCGTATACAGCGCCTGGTCGGCTTCGTTAATGAGGGTCCGGATATCGTCGGCGCTTGCCGGCCACGACGCCAGACCGATGCTCACGGTTACCTTCAGCACGTGCTGGTCGGCCTTGAAGGGATAGTGTTCGATGAGGGCGCGCAGCCGCTCCGCCGCGATCAAAGCGCCCGGAATATCCGTTGCCGGCAGGATGATCGCAAACTCCTCGCCGCCGTAACGGAACGCCGTGTCATCCCCCCGGATGGAGCTCATGACGCAGGAGGCCACGTCCTTGAGGATAGCATCCCCCACGGGATGGCCGTAGGTGTCATTGACCCTCTTGAAATCGTCGATGTCGACCATGAGCAGCGTCATCTTCTCGCCGAACTGCTGGAAGGCCGCGTGGCGCCTGATGATCATCTGGCGGAAATGACGGTTCGAGTACAGCCCCGTCAGCTCGTCCGTGATGGCGATCTGGTACAGCGTGGCATTGTCAAAGGCGACGACGATGTGATGGGCCAGCGCCCTGACCAGCGGCAGCCGGGACGCATCGAACGTCCCCGGGTCGGAGCTCGCGACGACGAGCGCCAGGCGGTTGCTCCCCTTCGTGACCGGCATGCAGATCGTGGCCCCGTCGGTCGCGATCTCATGGTCGGAAAGCCCCCCCTCGGTCCACCGCCGGATGATCCAGTCGAGGGCCGAGCCCGGGATGATCTTCTTCCGGTCGACCTTCTGGCCGATGCGCTCCAGCACGATCGCGCCGGCGTCCCGGTGCTCGCTCGGCAGGACCAGGTCGACCTCGTCGGCATGCAGCGCCTCGGCGACGAGATCGATGATGATGTGCTTCAATTCCTCGAGCTCGATGGTGGCGCTGAGCCGCTCGACGGCGGTATAGAGCATCGCCAGTTCCGCCGACTTGAGCCGGATCTCTGCGATATACGTGTCGACGCCCCGTGACAGGACGCGCCAGAGGAAGGGCAGCAGGACCGCGAGGCAGGCGAGCCCCAGTCCGCCGATGATCAGATTGACGGTCCTGATGAGCCCCTCGGTGCGCGAAAAGGACTGGTCGATGATCAGCTTGCCGTTGATGCGGTCTTGCGGATTGTGGCACCCCTGGCAAGGCTTTTCGTTGACGATCGTGTGGACATGGCGCAGCACCTGCACCCCGCTCACCGCAAGGGTCATGGTCGTGTTCAGGACGGTCGCCGCCGAATCGCGATGGCAGCCCCTGCAGGAGGGGGCGGTGAACCGGTCGACCACGGTCCCCACGTCGCCGGAGGCCGAGGAATAGGCGATCCTGCCTCTGTTGTCGAGAATGAATATCCGGAGGATCGCCGGGTCCTCCCGGACAAGGGAGACCAGCGTGC
>Ga0316622_100004773_pt1 | contig 10024 bp, 11 predicted proteins | sample OWC_Aug_OW2_C1_D_FD_207646 | JGI IMG/M metagenome (GOLD analysis project Ga0316622, IMG submission 207646) | Wetland soil microbial communities from Old Woman Creek delta, Ohio, United States - OWC_Aug_OW2_C1_D5_C | ecosystem: Environmental > Terrestrial > Soil > Wetlands | place: USA: Ohio... | reverse complement strand
TGGCCATCGCGTGATTGATCGCGACCCGTACCGCGCGACCGGGCGCGAGCTCCGTGGCGAAGGGGCCGCCGCGCTGGCGCAGCGTGTCGAGCAATCCCGCGACAGTCGCCGCCGATCCCGCGGGCACGGCAAGGGACTCGCCTGCGGTCGCGAACGCCTCGCGCAGGCGCGCGAGATAGACGACACGCACGGTCACCGGAGTCTGGTCGCGCATGGGGGAGGACAGCGCGTCGGCAGCCCGCGCTGCGCTGCCGATTGGACGCTAGAAGCGGAACTGCAGGCCGAACTGCACCTGGTCGTCGTAGGGCGTACCGCTCACGACGTCGCTGGCGAAGAGCCCCGTACGAGCATATTCCAGCCGCACGCCCAACGACCGCGTGACGTCGTAGCGCAGGCCGACGCCGTAGTTCAGGCCGTCGCGCGTGCGCGCGTCGCCCGGATTCGCGACCACCGACGTCCGATACAGCGGCGCCAACTCGGATTGGGAATAGCCCAGCCGGCCATAGAGCGACACGCTGCGCCAGAACGCCCAGCTGCCCTGGACGTCGACATTCCAACGGCGGCTCGCGCTGTCGTCGTCGACCGGCAGCACGAGGCCGACGCCACCCCGCCCCGGCAGGCGATAGCTTTCGCTCCCCAACGCCGCTTCCAGCGCGAGGTCGCTACGCCAGCGATATCCGCCATAGACCAACGCCTGCGATGCCTGGCCTTCGGCGGCGACCGGTGCCAAACGCGCCCACGGGCTGGATGCGTCCCTGATCGCCACCCCCTGCTCGCCGGTAGCGTCACGCAGCGCGATCCCACCGTAGAAGCCATCGCGCGCGATGTCGGCGCCGGCCACGGGGCCAGACAAGCCGAAAGCAAGCGCGAGCGCAGGTACCAGGAGCTTTCGCATCGGTTTCATCGTCGTTGCCGCCCCGGGAGGGGTTAGCCGAGCGTTGGAAAGCCGAAACCACACACGAGTTCAACTTACGCCCGTCGCCGAGGGCCCGTCAACCGCCAGCGGTCGCGTACACCGCCCGCTCCTCGACAAACGTGGCAAGCGCGTCATACGCGTCGAGGCCGAACACGGGGATGCGACCCCCGGCGAAGGCGGCCGGGGTGTCCGTGGCGAGCCCGACGATGTTCGCGTCGCGCGGGTGGAGCAGCGGCTTGCCGAGATCCGCCCGGTAGATCTCGAGCTTCGGCAGCACGTGGCGCTTGTAACCCTCGACCAGGACCAGGTCGCACGGCGAGAGCCGGGCCAGCACGTCGGGCAACCGCAGTTCCGCGTCGCCGCGCAGCTCGTGCATCAACGCCCACCTCTGGGCCGAGGTGATGAGCACCTCGGTGCAACCGGCATGACGGTGGCGATAGCTGTCCTTGCCCGGCTGATCGACCTCGAAACGGTGGTGGGCGTGCTTGACCAACGACACCCTGAGTCCCCTCCCGACGAGACGCGGCACGAGCTGCTCGACCAGGGTGGTCTTGCCGCTGCCCGACCAGCCGGCAAAACCAAAGATTCTCATGTCGGGCTTTTCATAGGGAGAATTCGAAGACTTTACGTCAAGATGACGTCACGTTAGCCTATTTTCGTGTAAATTGCCGGAATATGGGAACGGCGATCCCGAGGCGTCGGCGGTCTCGGCCAGCGCAATCAGAGGACGCCGTGACCGAGGATCGCAACGGTAATGGTCGCGAGGCCAACAACGAGGTTGAAGCCCACGAGCCGACGCACCTCCGTTAGCGCCTCACCGGCGGCCGGCAGGGCGCCGCTCGCGAGGGCGGCGCGCATGCGCGGATACGGCACCGCGACGATGTAGCCGAAGACCGAGGCCATGACGAGGCCGAGCGCGGTCATCGCGTGAATGTGCGCGCCGAGGTTCGCGAAGCCGCCCATCCACGCGATCATCATGAAGCCCGTGACGATGATCGTGACGACGGCGCCGCCGACCCAGCGGAAGAAGGTGGCCAGCGTCGCGGCCATCAGGGGCAACCGGACCGGCGGTGGCAGCGTCAGCGCGGCAGGGCGCAGCGCGACGTGCGCGAAGAACATCCCGCCCACCCAGATCACGGTTCCGAGCAGGTGCAGCCAGAGTGCGACGCGCATCGAGTTCCCGCACCAGGAAGGCAACCTCGCCATTCTATCCGGCGAACCGGACCCGGTCAGGCGGGCAGACTTGCCTCGACGCCACGGGGCGCCCGATAGTGTCTAATAGCCGAACGCGCCCGCCGCGTGGGGCGTGGAACGAGAGCAAGCCATGCATCGAGAACCGGTTCCCGAACCTGTCGGCGAGGTGGGTGGCGCCATCGAGCGTGTCATCAGCGACGTTCCGGCGGCACGCACCCACCAGGTCGAGCACCCGCACGAGGCCGCCGAGCGGCTCGCCCGCAGCGCGGCGAAGCGCGCGGCGCTCGTCGCCGGATCGCTTGCCCTGCCGCCCGGTCCACTGGGCATCCTCACGGTGCTGCCCGACCTGTACTTGATCTGGCAAACGCAGCGACAGATGGTCGCCGACATCTTCGCGCTCTACGGGCGCAGCGCCGAGCTGTCGCGCACCCACATGCTGTATTGCCTGTTCCGCCACGCCGCGAGCCACGTGCTGCGCGATGTCGCAGTGCGCTCGGGGCAGCGATTCGTCGTGCGACAGCTCTCGTCACGGGCGCTTGCGTCCGCCGCGGGCCGCGTCGGATCCGCCGTGTCGCGGCGCCTCCTCGGGCGCGCCGCGAGCCGCTGGATCCCGATCGCCGGCGCGGCCGCCGTCTCCGCCTACGCCTACTGGGATACGCTGCAGGTGGCGAGGACCGCCCGGCGACTGCTCGAGAGTCCCGCGAACACGAGCGAGCCCGGCGCCGCGGCAACCGGACTGGAAGCCTGACCCACCGTGTGCGGCCGCTACGAGCTTCACTCGAACCCCGCCGCGATCGCCCTTGCGTTCGGGCTCGCGCACGCGCCGTCGGTGCGGCCGCGCTACAACGTGGCGCCGATGCAGGAGGTGCCGATCGTGCGGGTCTCGGCAAGCGGCGTGCGCGAGTTCGTCGCGGTCCGCTGGGGACTCGTGCCGAGATGGGCGAAGGATCCCGCGATCGGATCCAAGATGATCAACGCCCGGGGCGAGACCGTCGCGAGCAAGCCGTCGTTCCGCACCGCGTTCCGCCGCCACCGTTGCCTGATCCCGGCCAACGGCTTCTACGAGTGGATGCCGGGGGCGGACGGCCGCAAGCAGCCGGTGCTGATCGCGATGAAGGACGGCGGCGTCTTCGCCTTCGCCGGACTCTACGAGCGATGGCTCACCGGGGACGGCGAGCCGCTCGACTCCTGCACGATCCTCACCACCGATGCGAACGACCTGCTGCGCGCGGTGCACGACCGGATGCCGGTGATCGTGCCTGCGGACCAGTACGCGCGCTGGCTCGATCCTGCGCAGGACGGTCCGCAGGCGCTCGTCGCGCCCTATCCCTCCAACGCGATGACGTGGTGGCCGGTATCGAGCCGCGTGAACAGCGTGCGGCACGACGACGCGTCGCTGATCGAGCGGTTGCCCGACTCCGACGCACTCCTGCCCCTGCACACGGACGAGGCACCGCGGGGACCCAAGCCCGAACAGCCCGAGCTGTTCTAGGACTTGTCCTGCATCAGAGGGGTACGCACATCGTCACGCCCGTGCCCAATCCTTCGGCGATCCAGCCGCGGGACAGCATCTGCTGCTGCAACGCGCTGTCGACGGTGAAGCGGTGGTTCGGCGCGCCGCCCTGGCTGCGGTTGTAGATCCGGTAGACCGGCTGGGTGCCTGCCTCGCAGGCACCGATGCCGTCGGGCAGCGCGACGAAGAAGACTTCGCCCTCGAACGACCAGTCGAGGTTCTGCTTAACCGTCGCGCATTCGGCGGTGAACGAGGTGTAGAAGTGCGAGCTCTTCGGCGCGAACGCCTCGCTGAAGAAGCGGCACACCGGTGACGTACCCGCGGCGGCACCCGACCACGCCTTGAACGAGCGTCCGGTGCGCGACCAGCCCGCGAAGGTGCCGTTGTCGAGCTTGGCGATCTCGTCCTGCAGGTGCGTGACGAAGTAGTGGTCGAACGCCGCGTGGTAGTACTCGATCAGCGTCACGGTCGTCGACGGGGGCGGCGCGGCGGCGCTCCCCTGGAAGGTGATGGGCACGTTGTACCAGCCGTCGGAGAGCTCGAGATTCACGATCGCGTCGATGGCCGTGGCGGTGACGAAGGCCGGCCGCACCGTCAGGTTCGTGGTGCAGCTGCCGCCCGGCGGGATCACGGTGCCGGGGCCGCACGCGGCGTCGGCGACCACCTCGCTCGACGACACGCTCCGCGTGGCGATCGTGAGCGGGCCATTGCCGTCGTTCTTCACCGTGAGAGGCCGCGGGGCGCTCGTCACCCCGGCCGCCACGGCGCCGAAGTCGATCCTCGTCGGCGGCGCGCAGACGAAACCGGCGGGTGATGCCGCCGGGGCTCCGTAGAGGCAGCGGCAGCCGCGGACGTCGTCCGTCTGCAGCGTGGCCAGGTTGTTGTAGGCGGTCACGGGCGGGCCGCTCATCAGCGTGCCGTAGAAGTCCGAGTGCGCGAGCCCGAGCGCGTGTCCCCATTCGTGCGTCGCCGTGCGCTTCAGCTCCGTCGTGGATCGCACCAGTGCCGTCGACAGGATGATGTCGGCGTCGACGAGCGCGTCGCCACCGAGGCGCGGCTCGGTCCACGCCCAAGTGACGCCGGCGGTCCTGCCGTCGAGCTCGCCCCAGCCGACGACGTTCACCAAGTCGGGCTGCTCGCCGTAGCGGGGATCCTGGATCCGATTGTTCGCCGGGACGCTGGTCTCGCCCTCGTAGACGTAGGACACGTCGCACACGGCGGTCCACACGTCGAGCGCCTTGCGGATCTCGCTCACGGTCCCGGCGGTGTCTCCATCCCAGGGCGACGGGGCGTTCGCCGGGTTGTACCGCCAGCGCAACGGCGCCTGCCAGCGCGTGGCCGGGGGGTACAGGATGCGGAACTTCGGCACGAGGCGGGCACCCTCCTCCGCCTTCGCCGGGACGGTGAGGACATGCAGGTCCGACTCGTTCCCCGCATTCGCGGCCGCGTCGATCGGGAACGGCGCGAGCGCCACCAGCGCGAGGAAGGCCAGGCCAGGAGCAATGGAGGGCTTCGGCATCGGTCATTCCCGTTCGAGGGCGGGAGGATACCAGCCTGGCGCGTGCGCTCGGCCCGGAGCCGTTGGACAGGGCTTGCGCGTCCGCACCTCAGCGCGGCGCCCCGGCGGCGATCCAAGCGCCGAGCGCCACCCGCTCGGCATCGGTCATGCCGGAGAGGTTGCCGATCGGCATCGCCTTCGTCGCCACCGACTGCTCGCCGATCTTCGCCGCCGCAGCGACGATGCGCTCGGGCGTGTCGAGCATCACGCCCTTCGGCGCCACCGAGAAGCCCGCGTGCGAAGGGCGCTCGGCGTGGCAGGACGCGCAGCGCACGGCGACGATCGACTGCACGCGCGCGAACGACGGCACTTCCCCCGCGGCCGGCCGTACCGGCGCGATGGCGATGGCGATCGCGACGGTGGCGAGCATCCCGAGCACGGGGATCGCCCAGACCGTGCGGCCGCGATGACGCAGGTTGAAGAAGTGCCGCACGAACGCAGCGACCAGGAGGATCGCGACCAGCACCAGCCAGGCATGGGAATGTCCCCAGGTCATCGGGTAGTGGCCGCTGATCATCACGAACAGCACCGGCAGCGTGAAATAGTTGTTGTGCACCGAGCGCTGCTTGCCGCGGCGGCCGTGCACCGGATCCGGCGTTTCGTTGCGCTCCTTCGCCCGTACCAGCTCGCGCTGCGCCGGAATGATCACGTGCGCGACATTGCCCACCATCATCGTGCCGAGCATCGCGCCGACCTGGATGAACATCGCGCGGCCGGAGAAGGCGTGCGAGAGCCCCCACGCGACGAGCGTGACGAACCCGACCATCGCGGCGGCGATCACGGCATCGCGTTCGAGACCCAGGCGCTTGCACAGCTGGTCATAGAACACCCACCCGCCGCCGAGCAGCGCGAGCGAGCTCGTCACCGCCTGCCACGGCGCGAGGTCGGCGACCGCGGGGTCGATCATGTACGCACGCGCATTCGCGTAATACATGACCACGAACAGCGCGAAGCCTGACAGCCACGTCGCGTAGGCCTCCCACTTGAACCAGTGCAGCGGCGATGGCAACTCGACCGGCGCGACGCGGTACTTCTGCACGTGGTAGAAGCCGCCGCCGTGCACCGCCCACAGCTCGCCGCCTATGCCCTGCTCCGTGTCCCGCGCGACCTGCGGCGCCTGCAGGCTGTTGTCCAGCCAGACGAAGTAGAACGAGGCGCCGATCCAGGCGATGCCCGTGATCAGGTGGACCCAGCGCACCAGCAGGTTGAGCCAATCGAACGCGTAGGCTTCCATGCGCAAGACGTGCCGTGACTGGCTACGAACCGCGGTAGGTCGACCACGACCACGGCGACACGAGGAGCGGCACGTGGTAGTGCCCGGACGCGTCGGCGACGCCGAAGTCCACCACCACCTCGTCGACGAACGGCGGGTCGGGCATCGCCGTGCCGCACCTGCGGAAGTAGTCGCCGGCGCGGAACACGAGGCGGTAGCGGCCGGCGGTGAACGCCTCGCCTGCGATGAGGGGTGCGTCGCAGCGACCGTCGGCGTTGGTCACCGCGTCGCCGATCAGCGCGTAACGCTCGCCCACGTTGCGGTACAGCGTCAGGCCGACACCCGCCGCCGGGGTGCCGTGGGCCGTGTCGAGGACGTGCGTGGTCAGGCGGCCCATGGTTCGTCGCGCGGGTTTGCCGGGGTCGTGCGACGCATTGTATGCTCGGCGCGCCCGCCGCGCACCGCGTGCCGCGAGCGCTTCCATGCAGCCCTTCGAACCCGGCTACCCGCGCGACCTCGCCGGCTACGGCGAGCGTCCGCCGCATCCGCTCTGGCCGAACGGCGCCCGGATCGCGCTGCAGTTCGTGCTGAACTACGAGGAAGGTGCCGAGAACAGCGTCCTCCACGGCGACGCGGCCTCGGAGACGTTCCTGTCCGAAATCGTCGGCGCGCAGGCGTACGCGGCGCGGCACATGAGCATGGAGTCGCTTTACGAGTATGGCTCGCGCGCAGGCGTGTGGAGGCTCCTGCGCCTGTTCCGCGAACGCGAGGTGCCGCTCACGATCTTCGGCGTGGCGATGGCGATGCTGCGTCATCCGCGGGTGGTTGAAGCGTTCCTGCGCGACGGCCACGAAATCGCGAGCCATGGCTGGCGCTGGGTGAGCTACCAGCAGGCCGACATCGCGACCGAGCGCGAGCACCTGGCGCGCGCGGTAGAGGCGATCCGCGCGCTCACCGGGCGTGCGCCGGAAGGCTGGTACACCGGGCGCGACAGCCCGAACACGCGGCGCCTCGTCGTCGAGCACGGCGGCTTCGTCTACGACGCGGACTCCTACGCCGACGATCTCCCCTATTGGGTCGAGGTCGAGGTCGATGCCGCGCGCGGGCGGGTGCCGCACCTCGTCGTCCCGTACGCGCTCGACACCAACGACATGCGCTTCGCCACGCCGCAGGGCTTCAACAGCGGCGAGCAGTTCTTCGCCTGCCTGCGCGACGCCTTCGACACGCTCTACGCCGAGGGTGATCCGACAGGCTTGAACGCCCCGAAGATGCTGTCGATCGGGCTGCACTGCCGGCTCGCGGGGAGGCCGGCGCGGCTCGCCTCGCTCGCCCGCTTCCTCGACCACGTCCGGGCCCATGACGGCGTCTGGTGCGCACGGCGCATCGACATCGCGCGACACTGGATCGCGACCCACCCCTTCGCGTCGAGGACTGCCCCGTGATGCTCGCCGAGCTGAACGCGATGGACCGCGCGGCGTTCGTAGCGGTGCTCGGAGGCATCTTCGAGCACTCGCCGTGGGTCGCTGCGCGCGCATTCGCGGCGCGGCCCTTCGGCAGCGTCGACGCGCTGCACCGGGCGATGGTCGGCGCGATGCACGCCGCCTCGCGGGACGAGCAGCTCGCGTTGATCCGGGCGCACCCGGAACTTGCTGGACGGGCGATGGTGCGCCGCGAGCTCACCGCGGACTCGACGAGCGAACAGGCGGGTGCCGGTCTCACCCGGTGCTCGCCCGACGAACTTGCGCGGCTCACCGAGCTGAATGCGCGCTACCACGCGAAGTTCGGCTTCCCGTTCATCCTCGCGGTCAAGGGCCGGGATCGGGCAGGCGTGATCGCCGAGCTCGCGCGGCGCCTCGAGCGCGATCCGGCAGCCGAATTCGCCGAGGCGCTCGCCCAGATCGCCCGCATCGCGGGCCTGCGGCTCGCCGCGAAGTTGCCGGGCAGCGCGTAGACGCGCAATACCCGCCGCCGCTACCATGATCGATACCCCCACACCCGAGGAACCCGGCCCATGGCCAAGTCCGACCCGACGATGAAGCCCAAGAAGCGCGTCGCGCGCAAGCGGACGACGACGCGAGCCGACGCACCGCCTGTCGCCGGTGCCGAGGAGGATTCGAGCCTGGTCGGCATGGCGAAGCAGGTGCGGTCGTGGTCCGACTCGGTGCTCGGCATCGCGGGCGCAGCCGCCGACGTCTCGATCGGCGCCGCGAAGGCGTTGCTGGTGCGTCCCGAGCAACGCGCCACGCTCGCGCGCGCCGGCTCGGTGCTGCGGAGCATGCGCGAGGCCGCCGGACTGTCGCTGAAGGAGGTCGGCGAGGCGATCAACCTCAAGGACCCGACGCTGCTGGAACTGGTCGAAGGCGGCAAGGTCGCGTTGCCGTTCGAGGTCATCCTGCGCCTCGCGTCGGTGCTCGGGCGCAACGACCCGATCTCGTTCGTGATGCGATTCACGCGCTCCTACAACCCGGACACCTGGCACACGCTGGAGCGGCTGGGCATCGGCCGGCTCGCAGTGCAGGCCGGCCGCGAGCGGGAGTTCGCCAACGTCTACCGGGCGAGCGACGCGGCGCGGCGCCTCGACGACGAGGAGTTCACCGCCGTGCTCGCCTTCGTGAAGGCTGCCTTCGACCTCGCGCTCACCTTCCACGACCAGTCGGCGCCAGCGGCCCCGCGGCGCAAGAAATAGCGGTCGACGCATCGCGGCGGCCGCGTGCGAGGAATGTTCCCGAACGCGGCCGCCCGGCACACCCTACACGGCGCTGGTCGCCGGCTCGGTCGCCGTCCGCTCGTCCCTGGCGCGGCGGCGCAGGCCGGCCCGCCGCATCAGCAGGTAGAGCGCGGGGATGACGAACATGGACAACAGCGGCGCAGTGATCATGCCGCCGATCATCGGCGCCGCGATCCGCTGGGTGATCTCGGAGCCGGTTCCCGTCTCCCACAGGATCGGCATGAGTCCGATCACCGTCGTCGCGACGGTCATCGCCTTCGGCCTCACGCGCAATGCGGCCCCTTCGCGGATCGCCTCCAGCAGCGCAGCCTCGCTCCGCTCGCCTTTCGCGAGCCGCTCTTCCCACGCCTGCTTCAGGTACACGAGCATCACGATACCAAACTCCGCGGTGACGCCGGCGAGCCCGATGAAGCCCACCGCGCTCGCGATCGACACGTTGTGGTCGAGCGCGTACAGGAGCCACACGCCGCCGATCACGGAGAACGGCAGGATCGACATGACGAGCAGCGCCTCGTCGACGCGCCGGAACGTGAGATAGAGCATCACCAGGATGATCGCGAGCATCGCCGGCACGACGATCTTCAGCCGCTCGGTGGCGCGCTCCATGTACTCGAACTGCCCGGACCACGCGATCGAGTAGCCCGGCGGCAGCTTGACCTCTGCGGCGACCGCCCGCTGCATGGCGTGCACCGACCCGGAGAGGTCGCGGCCCCGCAGGTCGACGTACACCCAGCCCGACGGCCTCGCGTTCTCGCTCTTGATCATCGGCGGGCCGTCGCTCAACCGGATCGTCGCCACGTCCGAGAGCCGGATCTGCGCGCCGCGCCCGGTGACGATCGGCAGGTCGCGCAGGTTGCCGATCGAGTCGCGATAGTCGCGCGGGTACCGCACGTTGATCGGGA
>Ga0316622_100004771_pt1 | contig 10026 bp, 8 predicted proteins | sample OWC_Aug_OW2_C1_D_FD_207646 | JGI IMG/M metagenome (GOLD analysis project Ga0316622, IMG submission 207646) | Wetland soil microbial communities from Old Woman Creek delta, Ohio, United States - OWC_Aug_OW2_C1_D5_C | ecosystem: Environmental > Terrestrial > Soil > Wetlands | place: USA: Ohio... | reverse complement strand
CAGGGTGTCAGGCACCGTGGTGGACATGATGGTGTCGAATTTCTCGAGAACGGGCTGAGTATCTTCCAGTGTGGCAGCGGTGGTGCCCAGCATAGCCGAGAGGGCATCCACGCTATCGATCGTGGCCCCCAGTGCCTGCCCGGTGACCTCCATGACATTCTGGCTGGTGACGACGCTGTCGTTGAGTGTGGTGATGGTGGTACCTGCGAATTCAGCAACAGTAGGTTTCGCTACCCACACCATGACCAGTCCAGCCAGACTGATCACCAATCCCAGCACTCCAGCAATTATGACCAACACTCCAAGAATGCGCCGGATGACGTTCATAGCTCCTCCTTGAATGCCTCAGTCGTGACGAATTCCAGCGAATGATTGAGCTTTGTGCTCTTCAACTCGAGCATGTTCCCCTTGCGCCGCTTGGCATTGTACACCCATCTGCCATCAGGGTCAAACTGAACCGATCTTCTGTTCGCCAACACAAGCCCATCATTAACAAATAACTAGCCAACCAAGTTCTGGCCGCATGGCATAAGCGGAAGGGTCTGGGCATGCAGCGAGATCACTTATTGTAAATGGCGACGACGATTGCCCAAGGGACCTCGAGTTTACACCATGCCGCCAAACTGGCAGGGCCGCAGCAGTACAGCTAACCCGGCCACATTCTCTACTCCCGGAATACCCTTCACATCCGCGTCCTGCGTCCAGTCGCTCCATGCATTTGGGCTGCTGCAAGGATCACACTGTCTGTCATCAGCAGCCTGGGCACCGCGGTCAACCTCGCCGCACCCAGTGTCTGATCTGTGTCCAACGAGGCGATTCTGCCTGACTGGCGGACTTGCGCGCATCCGGTTGGTCGTACCATGCCCATAGCATGCCCAACAGCCACATCAGGAACACCCCGAAGAACTTGTAGGACTGGATAAGGCCTGACTTCGCAAACTGCACCTGCTGCTCATTGCCGAACGCGAGCAGCACAAAGGCGAAAAGCAGCAGAGGCCATGCAATGTGCCTGGAGCGCGTGGCCAGGCCGGCCAGGAAGATTCCAAGGGGCAAGAGGAGAAGAGTCTCATAGTGGATCCATGCGGCGGGGGTGACAAGCAACATGCATGGCAGGAGTACCGTAAAGGCGTGCCGAGGATGCTGGGCGCGTAGCAAGACGGCCAAGCTCAACACATAGGTCAAGACGCTGGCTAGCCAGCTGAGCCGATTTGCAGCCGGCAGATCGGTGGCTCGGTAGACGTCCACCGAAGCCCCGTTTACCCAAAGCCGGGCAAAGAACGCGAAATACGACTGGTTCTCCAGCCAGGCTGTACCCCCTCGCAGGGCCGGCAGAACTTGGGTCCAAAATTGCACCTGGAGCTGCCAGCTTGTCACGGCAACGGACAACAGCGTAAGGGCAACAAGACCCACGACGAACCATATGACTGCTTTAGGGCGCCTTAGCAGCAGCCACGGCACAAGTAGGATGGGAAAGAGCTTGAGCAACGTGCCAATGGCAATGCTGATGCCGGACATGGCGGCGGAAACCGCCGTTTGCCGCCGAATCGCCCAGTAGCAGACGGTGAACAGAAATAGCATGAAGAATTCGAGCTGCCCCCCGAACAGGGTATCGAGGCTGGGTTGGAACAGGCAGAAGGCTAGGGCCAGCAACCAGAAATAGGGACTACGCGGGCCGAGTGACTCCGTATAAGCAAGCAAAACGAAGGCAGCCAGGTACAGGATGAGGTTGATCACGAACCACAAGTGCCAGGCCTGCATGAAGCCAAGGCCCGCCAGCGGAACGAGCGCGATGGCGAGCAGCGGTGGGTTCTTGTAGTAGGCGCCATACTCCATCTGGCGCAGCCCTTCGACATCATACGGCGACTGCCCCGCGGCCACCGCCATCGCCCCGTTAAGAAAGATGCCAAAATCGGTAGGTTGGATGGACCAGTAGGTTCGGGCCACGCGTCCGAAACGATAGGCCGCAATCGCAGTTGCGACTATCAGGCCAAGTATCAAGAGCCTGCGCAGCCAGTAGCCTGCAGTCTTGGGTACAGCCACACCCAGCCTCCGAGAGTATCCTAGAATCCCGCGCGCCTCACACTTCCTATTCTACCAAGCCCCGTCGCCGTTGTCCAGTTCCCCAACGCACCTGACGGCGTCCTGGCCGAATGTTCTCTTTCGGCGGGATTTCGGCCAACCAGGGTATCGAATGGCTCCGCACAGGACAGACACGAAGCAGAGAATCCGCGAGAGTTCCATCCAGAGTGAGCCACCACCGGCATTTCCCAGGCAGTTGAATGTCGATCAGAACTGGCCACTGACACCTGCCGCTGCGGATATACTCCAGGGCGAGCTTGCTCGGAAGGAATCTTGAACGGATGTGCATTCTCGGCCAGGACAGCTCTCCTACGGACCCGGGGGCGGCGGTGCGGTCGGCGACGTGGCCCGAGGCCTCGCAGGCGAGGAGCGAAAAGAGGAAGAGGGCGCACAGGTTTGTCTGCTTCTGCGATCAGTCGCTGCATATTGGGGTTTGATACGGGACAGCGCTACCATCCGGTGCCAGGCGCAAACAAGGCAGTCGAAGGTCTGTGCCCTACATAGCGCTGGAACCTATCATCCCACGACAAGCCGGGTCGGAGGCATAGAGGTGAGACCTTCCTTGCACCGCCCAGCCATTGCCGGAGCCTCTGGCCAGAAGGCGTCGGCTTTCAGCGTCCGCATCCAAGGACCATCGCTGGCAGCTTGCACAAACCGCAGAGCCGTGCTATACTTCTCCTGGCACGAGGACGCCCCGCAGTGTTCTAACACCTGGGGCATTGGTCGGGCGGACGCGCACGGCCCTGTAGCCAAGGCATAGCATACAAAGGCCGTTTGCGTCAACCTAGTGTGGTGGCTCAATGGGAGGGTGGATGGCTTTTTCTATGGCTGAATGGCTGTTGCCCATGTGGGGCGCTGCCTTCGGCAAAGAGGAGAGGAGAACAACATGAGCACGATCACACTCAGCGTCATCAAAGCCGATGTGGGTGGACTGGTTGGCCATTCCAGCACCCACCCAGAAATCATCGAGGAGGCAGAAGATCGCCTCGGGGCTGCCAGAACCCAGGATCTCGTCGTGGACTTCCACGTCACGTCCTGTGGTGATGACCTGGAACTGATCATGACCCATCGCCGCGGGGTGGACGACGAGGGGATCCATCGTATGGCCTGGGGAGTCTTTGAAGCCTGCACCGAGGTGGCCAAACGACTCAGGCTCTACGGCGCAGGCCAGGATCTCCTGGCCGATGCCTTTTCCGGCAACATCAGGGGCATGGGACCGGGTGTGGCCGAGATGCAGTTTGAGGAGCGCGAAGCCGAGCCTGTGCTCGTCTTTATGGCAGACAAGACGTCGGCTGGCGCTTGGAACCTCCCCCTCTACAAGATGTTTGCCGATCCCTTCAATACGGCCGGTCTGGTCATCGCCCCGCCCCTGCACGCCGGGTTTCGGTTCGAGGTGCACGACGTCAAAGGGCACAAGCGTATCTTCTTCGACACCCCAGCCGAGATCTACGATCTGTTGGTCTTTATCGGTGCCACAGGGCGGTACATGGTCAAGGCCGTGTACACCAGGGATGGGGAGATTGGCGCGGTCTCGTCCACCGAGCGGCTGGCGCTCATCGCCGGGAAGTACGTGGGTAAAGACGACCCGGTCTGTGTGGTGCGCTGCCAGGGCAAGTTCCCGGCGGTGGGCGAAGCACTAGAGCCCTTTACCATGCCCCACATCGTGGAGGGCTGGATGCGTGGCTCCCATTATGGCCCTTTGATGCCTGTGCCCGTCCATAGTGCAACTCCCAGCCGCTTCGACGGACCGCCACGTGTTATTGGGCTGGGTTTTCAATTAGCTGGCGGTCGGCTGATCGGCCCCAGGGACATGTTCGACGACCCCGGTTTTGATGAAGCCCGCCACCTGTGCGGCATCGTCGCCGATCACTTGCGCCACCACGGCCCTTTCGAGCCGCACCGTTTGCCCATGGACGAGATGGAGTACACAACTCTGCCGCAGGTGATGAACACCCTACAGGAACGATGGGAAGACCTGCCAGGTTGAGCGCGTAGATCGCGGCACCTGGGGCTTTGGCCAGGCCGATACATTAGCTGGCTTCTGTGTCTGAACGCAGTGCGAATTGCGCACAGATCTGCCACTGTCCGCTAGAGTTGTCCATCAAGGCAACGGATTGCACTTCAGCCCGCAGGGGCAGCTTGCTCCTGGCTACAAGGTGAAATTCGGCCGCAATCTGTTCTAGTTGTTGCGGATCATCGACTTGTGCGACTGTGAGATGAGGAATGACGTCGGCGAATTCTCCGCCATACGGGGGCGTGTCTGGAAAGCGGTCGGTTACGATTTCCGTCAGGTGGCGGAAAGGCTCGTCTGGTACTGGTGCAAGATAGAGGACATCCAGAAAACACTTTGTCTCTGCAAAACAGACGCGAAAGGCTGGTACTGAGGCAAACAACTCTCGTAGAGTTGAGACTGTTTCCGCCGTTAGCTCAGCTGGTGCCTTGAAGGGATAGAGGATAGTTACGTGCGCCGGCACGCCGACCGCGGCAGACGGATCGCGATGCTTGCGGAAAGTCTCGAGCAAGTTGTCTGCTTCGGGGATTAGGACCACAACTGCCGATTCGAGAGTCATGCTTGGCTCCGTTTTATTGGGCTGGGGTCTGGAGTGCAGTTGTGGTCCGTGTCCATGGCGTATCGAACCTAGATCGGGAAAAAAGCCGTCCAGACAAAGAGGTCCAGCACCGCCGTCTGGAAGCAAAAGGCCACGCTGCCCGCCACGGCAAGCCAGTAGGCTCCGGCCGGCCAGCGTGGTCGCCAAGTCAGCAGCGCCAGCAGCAAGCCGACCGAACCCAGGCCCACCAGGGTCAGCACCAGCCGGATGCCCAGCCATAGAAGGCTGCTCGGCTGTTGAACCATCGCCGACGTGAGTGGCAGCCATAGTGCCGAGGGAACCAGGATCATCAGGTACAACCCCTGGAGCAGGCCGTAGCCAAAGCGGCCGGCGATCCGGGCCCTGTCAGGGTCGGCCGGAAAGAGGAGAAAGTAGGTGAAAACCAAGTATCCGGCCATTGCCAGGGCCATCGAAGTGACGTAGGCTGGCAGCAGCGCCGGTGGTACGCCTCCCCACAGGGCCGCCTGTGTGGCCGGATCGAAGCCCAGGCTGAAGGCGTAGCTGGCGAGCACGGCCGTGCCGCCCAACAGCACGATCCAGACCAGCGTTCGTTTTTGCGAATGCATCGTGCTACCTTTGCCTTCCGCCGCCCAAGACCGAACTCTGGCCGCGAGCTCTCTGTTTCATCCAGCGCCAGGCTGCAATGACGATTCCACCGAGCAGCAGGAGAAAACTGGCTCCGAGCAATCCCCACTTTAGCGCCGTGAACACAGGCGCCAGCAGGTCCACCCCGGCCGTCTGAGCCGGATAGCGCAGCATCACCAGCGCGGTAGACAGATTCTCCAGGTAGTCAAACAGGGCGCCCAGCAGCGGGACCAGGTTGGCGCGCTGCCAGCGGCTGTCCGGTGCGAACGCCTTGCCAAAGACCCAACTGATGGCCGTGACGAGGAAGAGCGTGTACACCAGTGGCCAGACCAGGTCAAAGGTGAACCGCGCCCGGACGTAGGCCTGCCGTCCCTGCTCGCCATACGACTCGGCCATCTGGTACAGATCGCTGGGAGCGTAGAAGAGCGACGTGTCCGGCGAATCGGCGCTGCCGGTCTCCCGCTCGGCCTTGGTGGCCTGTTGGGGCAGCACCAGGGCGGTGAAGAGCAGAAAGACGAGCAGCGCCGCCAGGGCTACCCAGCCCGTCGACACCCGGCGCAGCCATCCTGAAATCCGTGAGCCCATGAAACGCTCACATCTGGCCCGCGACCTTTTCCATCGCGCGGGCCAGGTCCAGGTCCTTCTGGGTGATGCCCCCGGCGTCGTGAGTCGTCAGGTCAACCACCACCCGGTTGTAGACGTTGAACCACTCCGGGTGATGACCTGCTCGTTCGGCCAGCAGGGCGACTTGGGTCATGAAGCCAAAGGCCTGCACAAAGTCACGAAACCTGTACTCGCGGTGGAGCTTGCCGCCCTGGACCGTCCAGGAATCCAGCTCACGGAGAACCGCCTGCACCTGTTCATCTGTTGCTTTGGCCGTTGCCATTCAGAAATTCCCCTCCACGTTGACGTTCAATCCGGCGTGGGCCGGTAGAGCTGCCGTTGTCGACCCACCGACGCCTCCACCGATGATGGGACTGCCTCCTACCCATCACTACGGAATCTGCGTCATGGGCGACGACGGAGAAGCACTGGAAAGCCAACAAGAGTATAGCATGACCTGGCGGCCAGCACAAACTTGTGGTGCGCCTCCCCTCTGTTACCACGCCGCATCAGGCCCTGTCCCCGGTCACGGCCTCCACGAGCCGCATAAAGCGCCGGCCATACTCCACGTAATTGTTGTACCGAACCTCGTTCGCCGGCTGGGCCGAGCTGTCGTGGTGAACGACCGCCAGGTGCGGCTCGATGGAAAAGCCGCCGTCGTAGCCGGTTTGCAGTAGATCGCGGACGATTCGCTCCACGTCGCCATCCCCTTCGGCGGGAAAGGTGTACTCGACCTCCGGGAAAATGCCAGCGCTCTCGCGGATGTAGCGGCCATCCTTGATGTGCACATAGTGGATCCACTCCCGGACGTTGGCGTAAAATTCCCACGAGGACTGCTTACGATAGGGCTTGGGACCGTGACGGCGGTAAGTAAACAGCGGATTGCCGGTGTCAAAGACCAGCCTCAGGCTGGGCGAGCGGACGTTGTCCAGGAGCCGCAGCGTGTGCTCGTGGGACATGCCGCCGTAGTTCATGCAGTTCTCGTGCAGGTAGAGGATGCCGGCCTCCTCGCAGATCCTGACCAGGTGCCGTACCTTGCCGAAAATGATCTTTTCCAGTTCAGGGCTGTCGGGTTCCTCGTCCTGGACCACGGCAAAGCTCATGCCGCGGATCATACTAGTGCCCAGGCGGTACATACGAGGGATGGCGCGCTGCAGCGCCTCAACGCTGTACTGGAAATCCTCCTCGCGCCGTGGGTCCCGGCTCCAGTTGGCGATGGCGCTGCCCAGGCAATTGATGCGGACGTCGGCCACAGCCAGTTTCTCGCAAACCTGGTCGAACTTCTCGTCCGAGAGGTCGGTCAGGTTGACGCCGCCCACGCTTCTGGCCTCGATATTTGACCAGCCGAGCTCCTGCGTGGCTCGGATCTGGACGTCGATCGAATCGCCTGCTTCGTCGGCAAAACCGGTATGGTACATGATTCACTCCTAATCCGGACAAGCCGGAACGAGAAGGGACACAGAGATACACGGCGCGGAGTACCCCGCGAGGATGCACAGAAGCGCACTCATCTGAATGACTTGCTCATGTCCAGGTCGCTCACGTCCCTTGCCGTCTTCTGGAATCGAGAGCGCTGGACCAATTCCACCAGTTTTCTTTCGTACAGATCCCCGTCGATGGGCAGTTCAACCGTCCGGTCCAGGAACGAGGACAGCATGATGGCATTGCCCAACATGACCGAATGGAGACCCTCAACCGCCGGCGCAATCAGCGGTTCACCGCCCAAAACGGCATTGGCAAAGTTCTCGATGATGAGCCTGTGGCCCGGTTGGTCGTGGTGTTGGAAGGGCACCTCAGCGACCGAGTACTCCACCTTGTCAAAGCCGCCCGTGGCTTCCTCGAGAAAACGCAGCATCGAGCGGCGATTGCGATAGAAGGTAAGCCTTTCGTCTTCGAGGACCAGTTTGCCCAGCTCGCCCACGATCTCGAGGCGGTTGGTGCCCGGCGACTCGGCAGTGGTGGTGACGAAATGGCCGGCCATGCCGTTCTCGTGCTCAAAATAGGCCGTCACCTCGTCTTCCACCTCGATGTCGTGGTACTTGCCGATCTGGGCAAAGCCGGTCACGCGGGCCGGCAGACCGACGAGCCATTGGTATAGGTCCAGGTTGTGTGGGCACTGGTTGAGCAGCACGCCGCCCCCCTCGCCGGCCCAGGTAGCCCGCCAGTCGCCGCTGTCGTAGTAGATTTGGGTACGAAACCAGTCGGTGATGATCCACGTAGTGCGGACCAGCTTGCCCAGCTCGCCGCTGTCAATCAGGTCCTTGATCTTGAGATACTGGCCGTAGGTGCGCTGCATGAACATCGCCGCAAAGACCAGATCGGGGTGGCTGGCCTTGGCCGTTTCGTAGGCGTCGATCATGCTGCGCGCGTCTTTGACGTGGACGGCAATCGGCTTTTCGACGAGGACGTGAACGCCCTGCCGGAGGGCGGCAATGCTAATCGGCGTGTGGTCGTAGTGCGGCGTGGCGATGAGAAGGCCTTCGACGCTGGCGTCGGCCAGCAGATCCTGGTAATCGTAGTAGGCCTTGACCCCGTACTGACCCGCTACTCCATCGGCCCTGTCCCGCTTGCTGTCGCAGACGGCGACCAGCTCGGTGTTGGTCAATTCGTGGATATCACGGGCGTGCAGGCAGCCCATGTTGCCTACGCCGACCACGGCCATCTTGAGCTTGTCCTTGTCACTCATCCTGCTTTCTCCCTTTCATGGAGCGGCGGCATGGGCGGCGCATCTGCTGGGGTCTCGACCTTGAAGAGATAATGCCCTGGCTCCACTTTGCAGGAGAAGGCCCTGGAGCGGCTGACAGCGCGGTCAATGTGTTCAGCCAGTTTCATCGAGATCTCTTGCGGTTGGTTGTCGTACAGCCCACCACCCGTGCAGGAAATGAGCCGCCGGCCTCGGTCAAGGATTCCTCAGCGAACCTTGAAGATTGTAGCCGATCAGGAAGGGGCTGTCAAACCATGCTCAACAGGAAACGTGCAAGTCGAGAGGGATTTCAGCCTGAAGGAACCGGCCCAAAGCGTGATTGCCACTAAACCATACTTGAGAATGCGCCGCTTTTGTGCTACACTACTGTAATGTTCTTATTGGGTAGGTCAGGCAAATGACATACCCGGGGCAACCGGTACCACTGCAAGGAGCTCATTGCTTCGTGGTGGGTGACATGCCCGGGGCGGCCAGGTGAACCGATAGTAAGCTGACCAGACCGAAGGCGCGCTTCGGCCACTCGATGATGACCAACAAATCATTCCAAAGGTAAGGAGCAGAAGAAATGAGCAAGAATCTGGTGTGGAAAGCGCTGGCGCTGCTGATCGTGCTGACGGTGCTCGCGAGTGCATGCGGGACGCCGGAGCCAGCGGCCTCAGAGCTCACCACGGCGCCCGAGACCACCACAGCGCCAGGGCCCACCGAGGCTCCCACGCCCGCTGAGGTCAAGGACCTTGTGACCTGGTACCCGTTTGACCAGGACAACACCGACCCGGCCAACGACGAGGCCGTGGGCAACGCTTATGTGCGAGACACCATCCCCCAGTTCAATGAGGCATTTGCCGGCAAGTGGAACTGGGTCAACGTGCCGAAGGCCTGGGACAAGATGGCGGCTGAGCTGACTGCTGCTGTACAGGCCGGCGGCGATGTTCCCGACCTCATGCAGACAAGTGAATCGACCACGGCGAACCTCGTGCGCAACGGCGTTCTGCAGGACTTTACCGACTGGGCCAAGGCGCAGAGCTGGTACAACGGCATGGATCCCAACGCCCTTAAGGCTTGCACCTTCGACGGCAAGCTGTACTGCTTGCCCATCGCCGAGACTCCCCAAGTCGTCTTTGTTTGGAGCGACTACTTCCCCAACGGCTATCCCAAGACGCCTGAGGAGTTCCTGACCGAGGCCGAGCGGCTCAAAGCTGAAGGGATCAACATCTGGACCTACTTTGGCTCCACCGACTTTGACGGTAACGGTGCCATACGTGCAACATGGGCAGTCATTTCAAGCTTTGGTGGATCCTACGATGATGGCCAAGGCAATATGGCCCTCAACACGCCTGAAGTCATCGCTGCTGTGGAGTTCCTGCGCAAGGCGGCAGTTAAAGGGTATACGACTGAGGTCTCCTTTGCCGGTGGCTTCCAGGAAGAGGAAGCCTTCAAGGATGCTTC
>Ga0316622_100004770_pt1 | contig 10026 bp, 8 predicted proteins | sample OWC_Aug_OW2_C1_D_FD_207646 | JGI IMG/M metagenome (GOLD analysis project Ga0316622, IMG submission 207646) | Wetland soil microbial communities from Old Woman Creek delta, Ohio, United States - OWC_Aug_OW2_C1_D5_C | ecosystem: Environmental > Terrestrial > Soil > Wetlands | place: USA: Ohio... | reverse complement strand
ACATCGGCCTTCTTGCCCTGTTTTGTGATCTTCTCGATCATGGTGACGCTCCCTCCACCGAAGAGCTGGGCGTCGACCAGCGGGAACTGGCTCTCGTATGCCGTCTCTATCTTTGCGAAGGGCGCATTGAGGCTTCCGGCATTAAAGACGGTCATCGGTTCGATTGCGGTCGCTTCTCCGGTGCAGACACAGTTGAACCGGCTGCAGTTGCCGTTCATCGCGTAGAAGAGGTTCTTCCCGTACTTCTCTTTTCCATAGTTGTCGATATCGGCCTGCGTCTCCGGTGAGATCATGAAGTTGACGAAGTTGTTCGCCATCTCGATCTTCTCTGTTGTCGTCTTGTCGTTATAGACCGTGATGACGGAATACAAGTTGAGCAGGATGGCACCTTCACTCACGATAGGTTGTAGTTCGAGATCGCCCTGGTAGGCAAGGTACGTCCCTTCATCGGTCAGGGTATAGGCTTGTTTCTCGGACGCGAGCTGGAGCGTCTCGCCCATCCCTCTGCCAGCCTCGATATACCAGTTGCCCGATTTCTGGACATCCTTCGAATAGTTATACTTCGCTGATGCCCAGACGGCCTTTTCAGCAGAATGGGTGCCGGAATTGTCACCACGTGAGACGAACATGACGCCAGGAGTGTTCGCCTTCCCCTTGGTGAGGATGGTCGTGAATGCCTGCTCCGGGGTCATTCCTTTCACGCCGGCGGGATCACTTGCTGGCCCGACAATGACATAGTAGTTGTAGGCAAAGCAGCGGCGGTTCAGCCCGGCCCCATCTTCCATGAAAGCAACTTCCGCTGCCGGTGAGTGGACGGCAAGGATATCACAGTCGCCTTTCTTGGCAACCTCGATGGCCTTCCCGCTTCCCTGGGATGTGATCAGGAGTTCAGCGTTGTACTGCTGTTCGAATTTCGGTTTCAAGTAATCGAGGAGCCCGGTATCGTAGAGGCTCGTTGTGGTTGCAAGGAGGACCTTTGTTTTCGGCCCGACGGGAGTTGTTGGTACGGTGGTCGGTACGGTAGTTACATTCCCAGTCTCGGAAGGGGTTGGGGTAACGGTAGGAGTACCGGCGCCCGGTTCGCTGGTTGTGCAGCCTGCCAAGGTTGCGAAACCAACGACCATGAGAGAGAGGAGTAAGATAATGCAGATCTGTTTCTTCAATGTCATAGGCGTTCGGGTTTACTTTTCAATTGGGAATAAATGAATATTGTTATTTTTCACCATCGATTAACCAGTTGTATAATCAACTGGTTATACCAGAATAATGTATCCTCCTGGTTCTCTCCTTGCTCCTTTCGGGAAAGCGTGGGAGATCGAAACGGAAGAAAGAGAATAGTTGCTATTGTCAGGTTGTATTGATTTTCCTGGACATGATACTGAGATATTTTGTCATTTGCATGAGATTCATCGCTTGTTCCTGCGGACCAGGATGAGCCCGGCACCTGAAATTCCTGCCAGGCAGAGTGGAATCACATCGGTCCCGAGTCCCGGATCTGACATCCGGGTGAACGTCACATTGGTCTTAGCAAAAGAGACCGCTCCAGAATGGGGAAGGCTGAGAGGCAAGTTCACGACATACACGGTGTAGGTTCCGGGAATCAGCCTGCCTGCCAGGTACCTTGTGTCCCAGATATATCGCCAGGTTCCATCAGGATTCACGTATGCCGAGGTAAAATATCCATGCCCTGCAGGAAGGTTGAGGTTCTCCAGGCAGACTCCGCGTTTGTCAAGGCCCGGTCCTGAGAGCAGCAGGAACACCGCAATAGTGCCCTTGGCATCAGTAGTGCCGTTCATTTCGAGACGTTCGCCGATCTCGGATAGCTCGGGGAGTGGCGCGATGGTAAGGTGATCTGCTGCACAGCCCTGGATCAGGAGTGCAGCCATGAGCACTGACAGGAGAACCGGATTCAGCCTTCCCAGCACAGAGAAGTGTCTCTTGTCGTTCCGGGTTCAAGCTTTCGCTTGATTCAAAGCGGGAAGTGGTAGCAGATAATCTAATATTGATCCCAGAGGTGGCCTGAAATATTGTACAATAAGGATGCTGTTAATCAAGGGAGAATGAGAGGGGTTCTCTGTACACTGCAGAATCCCTGAAAAAACATCATGGGTTACGATGGTAAATCGGTAACTCATGGTTTTTCATTGATGAGAAATTCTCCACTCATTATTACATGTTCCATGAAAGAATCGAGAAATATTCTCTGAACGGGATCAGAACTCAACCACCATCACCGCTTCCTCCTCTTCCCGGAGCTCCCCTTTCAGGTGACGGGCATCGAACTGATAGCTCTCCCAGGGATCATACTCCTCATACAGTTCGCACTTGTCCAGGACATCGATAAACTCTTTCAGGAATATTCGGGGGATGACATCGATTCGCCCTCCGAACTTGCCGGTCAGCTTGTTGATCATGGCCCGGATGAACCGGTGCGAGATCCTGTTCTGGTCAACTTCGCCATATGCTTCTGAATAGATCGTGATGACCTTCCCGGCCACCTGCTCGAGCTTCTTGGCATCAAACTTCGAGAGATAGATCTGGGGCTGGCGGGGATTTTTAAATTCACCGCTCTCGGTGACACCGATACGGTCGGCAAGGGGAGGGATTGATCGTATCCCTCTCGGACCTTCAAAGAAACCAGGGGTGCCGGTAAAGAAGAAGTAACAATAGGGCATCTCGCCCCGGTCAAGCGAATCGATGATCTGCCGGAGCGTGTTATACCCTTTCTCCCGCTGGTTTCTCGGGAGGGTCTGCGTCGTCTCGAGCTCATCGATAGCAATCGCGAGCCCGGCGTATCCTGCGTTCACGATGATCCGGACGATCGCACGGAGGAAGATGAGCGCGAAGGTCTCATCGACATCACCCTTAATCCCTGCTTTGGCCTTGAAATCCCTGCCGATATTCGGCTCCGCAGAGATCCAGCCGATTGCAGACTGCGCAGTCTGGAAGTCCCCGGCATTGTTTGCCCGGTAGTAGGTACGGAGGGCTGCAGCGAGCGATGAATTCATCTCGGATATTCCGGCAAGTGCGGTCTCTATCTCCTTGAGGGTGGCGATCTCAAGGCTGTCCTCTGGCAGGGGGTGTTCACTCACCCTGATGAGACGTTCTTCGATGGAGAAGAGCCAGGTATCGATCACCGCCTTCATGGCATGATCTTCCTCCCGTGTCCGGAGGGTTGCGCAGACCTGCTGGTAAATTCCTTTCAGCTTGTAAAGAGGTGAGGTTGGCGAGATGACCACGTGGGCGGTGACGAAGTTCTTCTCCCTTGCTATCTCGAGAGCTCGTGCGACGAGAAACGTTTTCCCGCTCCCATAATCCCCTCGGATGAACTTCAGGTCTCCTCCCCCATGTGCAACATAATCAAGTTGGGAGGCGATCACCCCCTCCTCCACCTCGATCCCGACCGCAATCCGCTCAAGACCACCTGCCGGCACCGTTCCGCGCCGGAGTGCATTGATGATATTGATACTCCCGGTCTTTGTCTTGTCCCTGGTATCAGCCAGTATAGGCATAGATTTCACCCCCTTTTCCTGAACCCTTCTTTACAATGATGGAATACCCTGATGAAGCACCCTTCTGCATGATCCGGTTCATGATCCCGACCACCCTCCGGGTATTCAGGAGCTTGCGGAGATCCATCTCGCTCGCCTCACGGTGCTTCCTGAGGAACTCGATGATCACCTTCTCCTGTTCATCGCAGGAATCGATGAAGTTCTGGAGTGCCTCATCCCGCTCATCCTTCCCGGTATCTGCCCTCCTTGGCGCAATGGCAGGAATATCGGAGAGCGTCTGCTCCTTACATGTCCTGATCATCTCGATGAAATCTTCCGGCCTGATATGGGAAGATCCTGGCGGAACAATATCGAGACCTCTCAGGCAGTACTCCTTGCAGCCCTGGTAATCCCTGCCTTTCAGTGCCTCACTTGCGGAAAGGAGATATGCGACCGCGAGGTATTCGAACCCGTCGGAACCAAGGGTCGGAATATGAGCCTCAAGGATGCTGATAAGCCGGTCAAGGATCCGTTTTTGTGAGAACAACCGCCATTCCTGGTCGAGGATGAAGCCGGCGACCGATGCAACATCCCTGGTCTTCTTTACATTGTTCAGGATATACAGGAGGACCTTCTCACATTCTCTCCGCTCATTCTGTCGTGCGAGGTACCGGGCATAGGCAATGCCCCCTGAAAGGTAATCGCTCCGGTATGCCCGGTAATAGTAGGACTGCGCCTCGGAGAGATCGCCAATATCCTCGTAGAGCTTTGCGGTTGCGGTGAGGCAGACCACGTGCGGTGTCCCCGATACCAGCAGCAGGAACCGTGCGACTGCTTCTTTGACGGGGTAGTAGGTCAGGAGATACTTCTGGTATCCTGCAAGAAGGTCAGATAGGAACGAGGGATCATCGAGGTCTGAAAGCGTCTCCCTGATCAGGTACTCGAAACAGCCAAGGGCTTTCTCTCTCTCCCCGGCCATCGCATTCAACCTGCAGAGAAGGAGCCGGATACGCGGATGGGAACCTGCTTTGTCATCATCGAGCAGATCCCGGACCACGCGGAGTGCCTCTGCAGGCTTCCCTGCTGAAAGGAGCAGATGCGCATAATCGTACCCGATTCCCGGGTCTCCGAGAGCAGCGAAGAATTCCCGGTATTCCTGCTCTGCCGATCCCGGCAGGCTCAGCGAAAGTGCCTGCAGATACAGGCGGGCACATTCAACAGACCCTGTCTTCCGGTGCGCCGCGAGTGCCTCTCTTGCTGCATCGGGATAAATGCCTGCCCCCATCAGAGCAGCGATGTGGTCGCTGTCTGCATCGGGATGTCGCATGGAAGACCGGTACACGGCAAGAGCCTCTTCTGCCCTGCCCCCCGATGTGAGTGCCCGCATCAGAAGGCGATGGTCTTCTTCTTTTCCGGAGAGGTGTGCATTTTTTTTCAGGACCGGAATCGCTCTCCGGAAGTCTCCCTGCGAAACAAGGCAGGCCGCATAGCTCCGGAGTGCCTCCTGGTTCCCCGGATCGAGCGTGATAGCACGGACATATTCGGCAACCGCGGCATCTTCATGTTTCCGTTCCAGTATCGTTCCAAGGAAACTATGCAGGTATGATGATTCAGGCATCCCGTGCAGGAGATCCCGTACCAGTGCCTCTGCCTCGTCGAGTCTGTCCAGGTTGAAGAGGTTTCTCGCCGCGAGAATCGGGATCTGGGTATCGTTGCCCTGCTTTCCTGCAGCACGGCAGATCGCAAGGGATTCAAGGTATTTTCCCTCCTCAAAGAAGCGGAATGCCTGCCTGGTGGATTCCTCCTGGTTGCCACGCTCCATTTCACCGGCCTCCAAAAAAGCGGATGGAGACCAGGCTCTTGAGCATCCGGATGGAATCCATCCCCCTGACCCGTGAGCCACCCTGGTTCTGCCAGGTGATGGGGTGCTCTTTGATCGTGTGCCCTTTCAGAGAGAGGCGCCACAACAATTCAACATCGAATTCAAATCCGGTCGTTACCATTTCTCCTATCACTGCATCGATGGCTGATTTTTTAAATACTTTCGCCCCGCACTGCGTATCTGTCAGGGTGAGGCCGAAGAGCAGCCGTATCAGGAGGTTAAAGCCCCGGCTCTCACACCTCCGGGCAATCCCCTGCCGCTCGGGAATAACGGATTCCGGAAGCCACCGCGAGCCTACCACGCAGTCGGCCTTTTCCAGTTCATCAAAAAGTGAGACCATCTGTTCAACAGAGGTAGAGGCATCGGCATCCATAAACCCCACGTAGGGGGTATCGGTATTGATGAATCCCTCTCTCACCGCCCCCCCTTTCCCGAGGCGCCGGGAATATACCAGGCATCGCAGGTCGGTCTCAGGATTTGCCCCGGCAAATTCCCGGACAATGGCAGGGGTTGAATCCCTGCCATCGCAGATGATAAGAAAATGGCCTCCGCTGCCGGGAACCTGGGAGAGGAGTCTCCCGATCCGCTGCTCTTCATTATACGCGGGAATGATTATGGTGAAATCGGGGTTCAAGCGTGTCGCCGTCGTCTACTGGTGTCCGGTGAGGTGTTCGCGAAGGGCAGTGCCGGGTTTGTACTGCTCGGCGATACGGAGCGCCTCTTCCCGCAGCCGGTTATGGTCCCGGATACAGGATTCCGGTGGAGGGGACTGGCGCAGTATCGATGAGACATTCTCGGTGATCTGGATCAGCTCGGTGGCAATCACCGCATTGAGCCAGACCAGGTCCTTCAGCATGGTTCTTGTCTCCTCATCATCCATGAGGGATATATTGGGTGCCTGAAGGTTAAATGATGGCGGCGGCTCTGCGGGCAACCATTATCGTTTTTCAGAAAAAAATCAGCTCTCATTCATGAACTACATAGAGAGGATAAAGGCCGAGGGGAGGGATGCAAACCCCTTTTTTACCCTCATGGGAATCGAGATAGGGTCCGTAAGCCGCGGTTCTGCCACCCTCCGCATGCCAGTGCGACCCGATATGTTGAACGGCGAGGATTTTTTACAGGGGGGCCTCTTCACAGCACTCGCCGATGAAGCGATGGTGCTTGCCATCTATCCTCAGCTCGATCCACAGGAACGGATTGCCACCATATCAGAGAATACAACGTTTTTGAGCGGGACACAGCGGGGGGTTCTTGTCGGGACCGGCAGGATGATCAAGAAAGGGAGGCGCGTCATCTTTGCCGAGGCCGATGTCACCCTGGACGGATCTGACCGTATCCTCTCCCGCAGCACGGCCACGTTCATGGTGACAAAGACCTGAAATGCGCTTTCCTTCAGCCTCTCTTTTCTGAAAACCAGGGAGCAGCATGGTGCGGGGAATAAAACTATCTCCCGATCATGAGTATATGTAAAAATACAAAGAGAGTGCATCTGGCGGGGTAGTTTTCGTTGAAGTATATTTTTGTTACCGGGGGTGTGATGAGCGGACTTGGAAAGGGAATCACCGCAGCGTCCATCGGGCGTATCCTGAAGAACCGGGGTTACGCGGTCACCGCAGTAAAGATCGACCCATACCTCAACATCGATGCGGGGACGATGAATCCCGGGCAGCACGGGGAAGTCTTTGTGCTTTCTGATGGCGGAGAAGTTGACCTTGACCTCGGGAATTACGAGCGGTTCCTTGATATCGACCTCTCATCCATGCACAACATCACCACGGGAAAGATTTACCGGAGTGTTATTGAAAAAGAGCGGAGAGGCGACTATCTCGGGGAGACCGTCCAGATCATCCCGCATATCACCGATGAGATAAAATGCTGTATCCGGGCTGCCGCCTGCGATGAAATTCCGGGTGCGGGGAAAGCGGACATATGCCTTGTCGAGGTGGGTGGCACGGTCGGCGATATCGAGAGCATGCCGTTCCTTGAAGCAGTCCGCCAGATGAGGGGAGAGCTGCCGGATGAAGATACGGTCCTTATCCATGTCACCCTCATCCCGGAAGACAGCATGGGCGACCTCAAGACAAAACCCACCCAGCATTCGGTGAAAGCGCTCCGTGAGCTCGGGCTCTATGCAGACATTATCGTGGGACGGGGACACCGTCCCATCGGCTCCCATACCAAGAGGAAAATATCAGCCTTCTGCGATCTTCCCCAGGAAGGCGTGATCAGCGCTGCAACGGCCCCTGATATCTACCAGGTCCCGATGGAGATGGAGAAGGAGGGTGTGGCGGAGGTGTTGTCCCGTCACATGAATCTTGCATCCCGCGGGGCAGACTCAGACTGGTATTCGCTGGTCTCGAAGGAGTACATCAGCAGGATTGAGGTAGGCATCGTGAGCAAATACGGGATCGAGGATGTCTACATGAGCATCAAGGAAGCCCTCAAACATGCCGGCCGTGCCTGCTCAACCGAGGTGAAGATCACCTGGCTCGATGCAGAGCGGTACGAGGAGCGGCGTCTTGCGGAATTCGATGGAATCCTCATCCCGGGTGGATTCGGGAAACGGGGTATTGAGGGGAAGATCGATGCCATCCGGTTTGCCCGCACCGAAAAGATCCCCCTGCTGGGTCTCTGCCTCGGTTTCCAGATGTCGGTGGTGGAGTATGCGAGGCATGTGCTCGGATGGGAGAATGCAACGAGTGCCGAACTGGGGGAGGGGAGGCACGTGATCGCAATTCTGCCCGAACAGCAGAGCATCACCGACCTCGGTGGCACCATGCGTCTCGGCAACTACCCGGTCACCATCCGGGAGAACACCCTTGCGATGCAGCTGTACGGGCAACGCGAGATCACGGAACGGCATCGCCACCGGTATGAAGTAAACCCGATCTATATCCCCGAGCTGGAGAAAGCCGGGTTGATTTTCTCCGGTTCCTGGAAGAATCGCATGGAGATCTGCGAAGTTGCCGATCACCCGTTCTTCCTTGCGACGCAGTTCCACCCCGAGTTCCGGTCACGGCCGACGAGACCTTCACCTCCCTTCGTCGGGTTTGTGAAGGCATGCGCCACTGGAAAATCAGAAGGGGTGAATACCTGATGGTACAGGCAGAGCGGTTCATCAAAGAGGCGGTTGTAGAGATAGCAGCCCATGCAGGGAACCACCGTGTCGTCATTGCACTTTCGGGCGGGGTCGACAGCTCGGTCTGTGCAGCCCTTGCCTCACGGGCGATCGGGGACCGGCTGATCCCGATCTATGTCGATACCGGGCTCATGAGAAAAGGAGAGACTGACCGGATTGCCCGGATGTTCGGGCATCTGAATCTCCGCATCGTCCATGCCGGTGAAGAATTTTTCTCGGCCCTTGCCGGCATCACCGACCCGGAACTGAAGAGAAAAGCGATCGGGGAACGGTTTATCAGGATCTTTGAACGGGAGGCGCGGAAGACCGGCGCCCTCTTCCTCCTGCAGGGAACGATCTACCCTGACCGGATCGAGAGCGAGGGGGGCATAAAAAGTCACCATAACGTCGGGGGAATGCCGCTCAAGATCGAGTTTGAGAAGGTGATCGAACCCATCCGTGACCTGTACAAGGATGAAGTAAGGGAGGTTGCGGGTGCCCTTGGTCTTCCCCCCGAGATCCAGCACCGGATGCCGTTCCCGGGCCCCGGTCTCGCCGTTCGTGTCGTCGGTGAAGTGACGAGGGAGAAGATCGAGGTGGTCCGTGAAGCAAACTGGATCGTGGAAGAGGAACTGGTGGACCGGTACCTCCCCTGGCAGTGTTTTGCCGCGGTACTCGGGCTTGGTACCGGGGTGAAGGGTGATAACCGGGTCCACGGGTGGATCGTTGCAGTCCGGGCCGTGAACTCGAGAGACGGGATGACCGCTGACCCGATCGAGGTCCCGTATAACGTGCTGGGAATCATTGCATCCCGGATCACCTCGGAAATTCCGAGCGTGGCGAGAGTAGTGTATGACGTCACCCCAAAACCCCCCGCCACCATAGAGTATGAATAGGGAATACACCCAAGATTTTGAGGCAGAAGTACATGAATGAGATGGATTACCGTGCTTTGGATGCACGGTACTATATGCCCGCATTTTCACGGGAGATCATGATTGAGCGTGGTCTCCTCTCGAAGGTGTGGGATGCGGAAGGGAAGGAGTATATCGATTGCGTCGCAGGAATCGCCGTGTGCAGCACAGGCCATTGCCATCCGGAAGTGACCCGGGCCATCTGTGAACAGGCCGGGAGGCTGATCCACTGCTCCAACCTCTATTACGTCCCGGGCCAGGCAGAGCTTGCCCGGAAAATGGTGGAAATTACCGGGATGCACAAGGTGTTCTTCGCAAACTCCGGTGCCGAGGCAAATGACGGGGCAATCAAGCTTGCCCGGCTCGTAACCGGAAGGAAGAAATTTGTTGCCTTTACTCACGGGTTTCACGGCCGCACCCTCGGTTCACTTTCCGTCACCCATAAGCCCGCGATCCGGGAACCCTTCCTCCCCCTCGAGCCATCCTGTACCTTCGTGGAATATGGAGACCTTGAAGGTCTGAAAAAGGCGGTTGACGGGACGATTGCGGGTGTTTTTGTTGAACCGATCCAGGGCGAGGCCGGGGTGATCGTCCCGCCGGATCGTTTCATCGCCGGTG
>Ga0316622_100004769_pt1 | contig 10026 bp, 9 predicted proteins | sample OWC_Aug_OW2_C1_D_FD_207646 | JGI IMG/M metagenome (GOLD analysis project Ga0316622, IMG submission 207646) | Wetland soil microbial communities from Old Woman Creek delta, Ohio, United States - OWC_Aug_OW2_C1_D5_C | ecosystem: Environmental > Terrestrial > Soil > Wetlands | place: USA: Ohio... | reverse complement strand
AGAACCGGGTGCCCTCGTGGTCCTTGCCGATGGAGACGTTGATGAGCACGTGCGCCTCGAGCAGCTCCCTGAGGACCTCTCCCTTTTTCAGGAATCTGCCCTTGGGCACCACGACATCGACGTACTCGCCGCCGGATCTCAAGGTCCGGATCTCGCCGGCCAGCTCCTTGGCCCGTGGGCTCCGCTGCCAGTAACCGGAGGGTGCCGCCTTCAGGTCATAGACCGTCTGCGCCCCGGCCTCGTGGCACATCTTGAGGACCGCCAGGGCGATCTCGGGGTTCACGTGGGTCCCGAGGTTCCGAAAGGGGTGATTGACCAGGAGCCCCACCTTCGACCCCCGGCCGACAAACCGCCCGATCCCGCCGATGGCCTCGACGGCCTTGAGGGTGTTTCCGTAGTAGCCCGTGCCGGAGACGACGCAGAGGTCCGGGAGCCCGGCCCGAGCGCTGTCGGCCGCGGCGCTGGCCGAGCCGGAGACTCCTCCGCCCAGCAGAGTGCCGGCACCGGCAGCCAGCCCCATGGCCAGGAAGGAACGGCGACTGACCACCCTCCCCATCTGTGGCATCCTCCGGTCTGGTCCGGAGCGTTCGCGCAAGGGCCCGCGAACTCTCCGGACTGGACCAATAATGACCAAGCGGGCTACAGGCTCTGAAGGATAGAGACCGCCTCGACGCGGCGGGAGAGCGCTGCGGCCTTTCCCTGGAACACGCGACCGGCACCGCCGCCGCGACCGCTGAGGGTGGCGGCCACCGCCTTGCCGACGGCCGTGAGGTCTATCGCGCGCTGCTCGCCCGCGCACAGCACGAAGAAGCCCTCCTCGCCTGCGCCGGCGGTGAGCAGCGCGATGCGGTCCGGGGCGAGCCGGAGGAACTCCCTGGCGACGCGCTGGAGGAAGGCGGCATCCTTGTCGGTCCAGTGGGCGGCAGCCACCCGGGCCTCGCCCGCCCCCAGCGAGCGGGCCGCCTCGACGGCCAGCTCTTCTTCGAGGGCCCGGACCCGCCGCTGGGCCTCCTTCAGCTGGTCGAGCTTGGCCGCGGCGGCCCCCGCCATCTCCTCCTCGGAGGCGCCCAGCACCTGCCGCAGGCGGGCCGCCCGCTCCTCGTGAGCCCCCAGGAGGTGCCGCAGGCGGGCCCCCGCCGCGAAGCGCAGGCGGATCCCGCCCCGCATCCCCTCGGTGCCGAGCAGCTTCAGGGCCTCGATCTCCGCCGTCGAGCGCACGTGGGTTCCCCCGCAGGTGTTGAGGTCGATCCCCGCGATCTCCACCAGGCGGATATCCCCGGCATGCCCCTCGGGCAGGCCCCGCGTCCGCACGGGCAGGGCGGCAAATTCCTCCGCGCTCACCCGGCGGGTCGTCACGGGGCGCGCGGCGCGGATCTCGGCCGCGACGGCCTCTTCCAGGGCCTCGAGCTGCTCGGGCGCGATGGCCGGGACATCCAGCTCGATGTCGGAGACCCGCTCGCCCAGGTGAAAGGCGGTGGTCTGCCAGCCGAAGCGCTCCTGGGCGACCGCGGTCACGAGGTGCTGCCCGGTGTGCTGCTGCATGCGGTCGAACCGCCGCGCCCAGTCCACCTCGACGCGGACACGCCCCGTGGGTGCCGGGCCGGCAAGGAAATGCCGGACCTGCCCCGCGGCCCAGCGCACATCCTCGACGGCAACGCCGCCCACCCAGCCGCCGTCGGCCGGCTGGCCGCCGCCCTCCGGGTAGAGGACCGTGTCGGCCAGCACCACGAAGGGCCGGCCTCTGTCGGCGCCGGTGGCAACGACCTCGCTCTCGAGGGAGCGCAGATACGGATCGCGCTCGTAGGCGGGGATCTGAGTCATGGGCAGGCGACGTGTGCTGTGGGCTTTCCCAAGGGGTTTGCGAATCCTGGCTAGTGGTGCATCATCTCGATACGGGCGAGGAAGGCCTTCAGCCGCTCGTGACCAGTGGCCGACAGGACCTCACGCGGTGTTCCCTGGATCTGGATCCGTCCGCCGTCCATGAAGAGGATGCGCGTGGCCACGTCCCGCGCAAAGGTCATCTCGTGGGTCACGACGATCATGGTCATGCCATCCTTGGCCAGCTCCTGAACGACCGTCAGTACCTCCCCGACCAGCTCGGGGTCGAGGGCCGAGGTGATCTCGTCCAACAGCAGGACCTTGGGGTCCATGGCCACGGCGCGCGCAATCCCTACCCGCTGCTGCTGGCCCCCCGACAGATGGCTTGGCAAGCTGTCGAACTTGTCTGCCAGCCCCACGCGGGTGAGCCACTGCTCCGCAATCCGCTTGGCCTCGGCGACATGGAGCCCGCGGACCTTGCGCAGGCCCAGCATGACGTTCTCCCGCGCGGTCAGGTGGGGAAACAGGTTGAACAACTGGAACACCATGCCGATGTCGGCCCGGATGTGCGACAGTTCCCGGTCGCCCCGGGGCTGCCGCACGCCGCCCGGAGCATCGTGGAACCCCACCTCGACGCCGTCCACCTGGATCGACCCTTCGTCGTAGGTCTCCAGCAGGTTGATGCAGCGGAGCAGGGTGGTCTTGCCACTGCCCGAGGGGCCGATCACCACGACCACCTCGCCCTTCCGGACGTCGAGGTCGACGCCATCCAGCACCCGGTTGACGCCAAAGGACTTTCTTAACCCGCGAATCTGAACGACCAGCGACGAGGAGGAAGCGCCCACCTGTTACTCCCGGATGTAGGCGAAGCGCGCCTCGAGCACGCGGCTCGCCGAGGAGAGGATGTAGTTGATCACAAAGTACATGATGGCACCCAGGATGTAGAGCGGCATCGGGACATAGGTCCGCCCGATCACCTGCTGGATGGCCAGCGTCAGGTCCACGATCCCGACCAACGACACGAGGGCACTCCCCTTGACCGTGTCCACCACCGCGTTGATCCAGGGCGGCAGGAACCGCCGGATGGCCTGCGGCGCGATCACATACAGCAGCCGCTGGGTGAACCGGAGCCCGATCGCCTTGGCGGCCTCGTTCTGGCCGCGGTGGATGGACTGGATCGCGCCGCGTACCACCTCGATGATGTGGGCGGACTCGAACGCCGACAGGGCCACGACGACGGACATGATGTTCGTGAAGTTGAGGCCGATGAGCGGCAGCGCGTAGTAGATGAAGAAGATCAGCACCAGCAGGGGAATCCCGCGCAGGAAGTCGCTGTAGATCCGGATCGGCCAGTAGAGCCAGCGCGGCCCGTACACGATGCCGACCCCCAAGATCACGCCGGCGATCAGCGAGAGGAAGACGACCAGGGCGGACACCTCGAGCGTGATGAGGAGACCTTTCCACAGGAAGGGGAGGCTCTGGATCGCGTAGAGCATTCAGTGCACCGTGAAGCGGCGCTCGAGCCGCTGGAGCAGAAAGAGCAGCACGTAGCCGGTGACGAGGTACATCGGCGCGACCACCGACCAGACCTCGATCACCCGAAACGAGTTGGTGTTGATCCACTGAGCCCCGTAGGTCAGCTCTGGCACCGCAATCACCGAAGCGAGCGAGGTGTCCTTGAACAGCGAGACGAAGGCGTTGCTGAGCGAGGGGAGCACGATCCGGAACATGGTGGGCAGCCGGACCCAGATCAGGCGCTGCCACCCGGTCAGGCCGATGGCCTTCCCCGCGTCGATCAGCCCCCGGGGCACGGCGGCCAGCCCGGCGCGGAACACCTCGACCATGGTCGCCCCGGCGTACACCGAGAGGGTGATGACGAAGCTCTCGGTCGCGTCGTAGGCGAAACCGCCCACGCTGGGGACGCCGTAGAAGACCAGATAGACCAGCAGCAGCAGGGGCACGTTCCGGATGAACTCGACGTAGCCGGCCACGGCCCTGCGAACAAAACCCCTGCCGCCCGTGTAGGCCAGGGCTAGGCTGAGCCCGATCGCCATCCCGATGAGGATCGAGACAAAGGCGAGCTCGAGGCTCAGCACTAGCCCCCAGCTGAGCTTGGAGAAGTGTCGCCAAATGAAATCGTAGTTCAGGTGATACGTCACCGGATACGCCCCGTCGGAGCAGCTAGCCCGGATTATTCACGAAGTGCGCGTGAATAATCCGGGCTTACCTGACCAAGGGCCAATCCCCGCCTGCAGCAGGAGGGTGCATGATGGCGGCTGGATCGGGTACTCGTCCCGCGCCCCGCGGGAGGGGTGCCGTGTCACCGGACACAGGTGACGCGTGACCCGCTCCTGACCGCCAACCGTCAGCGTTTCCCTTAAGCCCGCATTGTTCGCGGGCTCTATTCGCGAATAATGCGGGCTAGATCGGCGGGAAGCCGGGCTTGCGGACCGGCGGCTTCAGGCCGAAGTAGTCCTCCAGCCCCTTGTCGTACAGCTCACCCTCGGTCGCGAACATCGCCACGGTGAAGGCGGTGTTGACCCAGTTCAGCCAGTCCTGGTCCCCATGCCGCACGGCGGCACTGTAGATCTGCGGGTAGTAGCTATACCCTGCATCGATATAGGCATTGGGGTTTCGCTTGACCAGCCAGCGCACCGTGGAGAGGTCGATCGCCGCGGCGTCGGCCCGGCCCGAATCCACCGCCTGGATGGCGTTCGCCTCGGTGTCGAGCTGCATCACCTGGGCCTGGGGCAGCGCCGCGTGCACGATCTGGTCGGCATACACGTTCTGCAGGACGGAGACCCTCACGGATTTCCCGGCGGTCTGCAGCGCCTTGTAGTTCTTGTGCTTGCCCTTGACCGAGATCAGCAGCGCCACGCCCTCGAGATAGTAGGGCCGCGTGAAGGCGACCAGCTGCGCCCGCTGCGCCGTCACCGTCATGAACTGGATGACGATGTCCACCTTGCCCGTGGTGATGTTCGGGATACGGGCCGCGGGATCCTGCTTGACGAACTCAACCTTGTTGGGATCGTCGAACAGTCCCTGCGAGAGGATGCGGGCCATGGTGATGTCCATTCCCACCAACTGGCCCTTCTCGTCCTCGAAGTGCCACGGGGCGTTGGTGCTGCCGGTCCCGACGATCAGCTTCTTCCGATCCAGCACGGTGCGAAGCAGGCTGGTGGGAGCGGCCTGGGCGTAGGCCTGCTGGGGTGACAGCAGGCTCAGCCCACCCGCCCCGATGCTGGACACGACCCCGGCAGCGGCGCCGAGCCCGCCCAGCTTGAACAGGTCGCGACGGCTCTGAGACTTACCCATAGCGCACCTCCTCCTCGAAATGGGCTCGGGCATGCAGGACATTCCTCCACGCGCGAGCCGGGTCGGCCACGCTGGCCCTTGACATGACGCGGGGAGAATTGCCCGAGTCTGCACGTGCTGTCAAGGGGAAAGTGGGCTGGACGCCGCAGCCTGCAGGCCCCCAGACGCACCGGGTACCCGTCCCGCGTCCCGCGGGAGGGGTGCAGTGCCACGGTGCACAGGCGACGCGTGATCCATCCCGGATTGCCGACCACAAGGGTTTCTCTTAAGCCCGCATTGTTCGCGAGCTGTATTCGCGAAGAATGCGGGCTAGGAGAGGCGGAAGCGCTCGACGATCGCGTGAGGAAGCTGATAGCCGATGCCCGGCGTGGAGGGCAGCGCGATGCTGCCGGTGCGGACGGGGAAGCCCGCTTCTTGCAGTGCAAGCCGGAGCGGCGATTCGAAGACCTCGGCAGGAGCGAACTCGATGAAGGGGGTGACGGGGGAGTACGCCGCCAGGTGGACGCTGGCTGCCCCCAGGATCTGCGTGGACCAGTTCCCGGGACAGACCAGGGCGCCGCGCGGCATGGCCAGCTCGACGATCCGCTTGGCCTCGGTGAGGCCCCCGCAGGTCGTCATGTAGGGCTGCACGACCTGGACACCGCCCCGGTCCAGCATGTCCAGGAATTCCCAGCGGGTCACGCCGTGCTCGCCCATGGCCAGGGGGACCGGCGATACCTCGGCCAGCTTTCGGTACGTCTCGGGCAGGTCCACCGGGAATGGGGTCTCGAAGAAGAAGACGTCGTGTTCGGCCAGCCGGCGCGCCACCCATGCGGCGGTCGGCACGTCGTTGAAGAGGTACCCCACGTCGATCATCAGCGTCCGGTCGGGACCGATGGCCTTGCGCACGGAGCGGGCCATCTCCACGACGTCACCGGGCGGGGACATCATCGGCTCGGCCTTGAAGGCGCGGTATCCCAGCTCCGCCAGCCGCACCGCGCGGTCCGTCTGCTGCCGGATCATCGCCGGCCCGCCCCAGACGTCCGAGACGATGGTGCAGTAGGGCACGACCTCGCCCACCCGCGTGTCCCGATGCGTTTGGAACGGGCCGCGCTGGAGGCCGCCCAGGAGCTGCCAGACCGGCCGACCGAGGGCCTGGCCGTAGAGATCCCAGACCGCCACGTCGAGGGCGCCCAGGATCATGATCTCCCAGCCGCGCCGGTTGGTGTGGATCAGCGCATCCCACAGGCGCTGCCACAGGCGCTCGGGATGGGTGACCTCCTCCCCGATCAGCAGTCGGCCGAAGTGGGTGTCCCGGTCCCCGACCGTCGCCGCCACGACGCCCGGCGGCACGCGAAACGCCTCGGAGAACCCGCTGATCCCTTCGTCGGTGTGCACCCGCACGCAGGCCAGGGGCTCGACCCCGCCCTTGTCGGGATCGATGTCGCGGCCGTCTCCGATGACGAACGTCTCCAGGCGCGTGATCCGCATGATGGTGACTCCATCCGGGCCGAGGGTGCTGGTGCCAGCAGGACGCCCCGCGTCACAGGATGTCCCAGCGACCCACTGCGTGTCAAGCGAGACCGCAGGTGCATTCGGGTTGTGCGCCCGGCCTTAGCCTGGTAGAAGGCATAGCAGGCTGCTGAAGAAGGTCCATCTAGGCAGGTTCGTGGGCTGGCCCATCTGATCCATACGCGCCTTCGAGCGCGGGTCGCCACGTCCGAGCGTGAGGAGCACCAACATGAGCGTGACGCTCTATTTCCTGCGGCACGGACAGGCCGGAAACCGGGCCGAGTGGCAGGGAGACGACTCGGCACGCCCGCTGACCACCGACGGGAAGCGGCGCATGCAGCGTGAGGCAGCAGCCATCCGGGCACTGGGGGTGTCCCCCGAGGTGATCCTCAGCAGCCCGCTGGTTCGCGCACAGCAGACCGCCGAGATCCTGGCAGAGGGCCTGGATCTCCGCGATCGCCTGGTCACGGATCGTCGCCTGGGGCCGGGGTTCGATCCCCGGCAGCTGAAGGCGCTGCTGGCGGCGCACCGCGACGCCTCCGCCCTCCTCCTGGTGGGGCACGAGCCGGATTTCAGCGACACGATCAGCCGCCTGATCGGCGGCGGCCGGCTCGACGTGAAGAAGGGAGGCCTGGCGCTGGTGGAACTGGAAGACCGCACCGCTCTGGCCGGCCGGCTCCTCTGGCTCCTGCCCCCGCGCGTGCTGGATCGCTAGCCCGCATTATTCGCGAACAGAGCCCGCGAACAATGCGAGCTTAACAGAGACCCTCTCGGGCGGAGGCCCAGGGCGGATCAGAGGTGCCGAGTGTGTCTCGACACCGCACGCATCCCGCGGCACGCGGGACAGGTGCCCGCTGCCTCTACCGCCATCGTCATCCGCCCTGCAGGCAACTCTGCTCCTTCCCTCACGGTTTCTCTCCCACTGTGGTGAGGCCTCCTCGCTCGAGCGCACGACCTGCCCCCGTCCCGCGGGACACCTGTCTAGCCGCTCGCGTCCGACACCCTGCATAAGGAAATTCTCATCCCGCCTTCACGGCCCCCTCATCCTTGCAGAGTATTCTCCTCGCTGGCGAGCAACGAGCCCCGGACTCGATTGCAAAGGAGGGGCGCATGTCGTGGATGTGGGTGGCATCCCTGATTGTCGCGGTGGCGCTGGGCGTCAATCTCGGCATCATCTTGATGGCATTGATTCAGATCAGAGATCGGAGCTAGCGAAGACCCGGGGGCAGACCCGCCACAAGGAGAGCGTCCATGACCGGCGCCCGCGATGCCGTACCTGTCCGTCCCACCGCGCCGCAACGGGTTGCCTGGACCAAGGCGTGGGCCCTGCTTCGCCCCTACTGGTTTTCCGACGAGCGCTGGGGAGCGCGGGGCTTGCTGGCCTTGGTCGTGGGCCTCAACCTCGCCGGTATCTTCGTCTCGGTGCTGCTCGCCCACTGGAACCGGCAATTCTTCGACGCGCTGCAGGGAAAGAACTCTCCCGCATTCCTCGCCCTGCTGGCCCGGTTCGGCGGGCTGGCGGCCCTCTACATCGTGACAGCGGTCTTCGCGCTCTACGTCAACCAGCTGCTGCAGATTCGCTGGCGGCGCTGGCTCACCGCACGCTCCTGCCGCGACTGGCTCGCTGACCGGTCCTACTACCTGCTGCAGCTCGACCCCGCGGGCGTCGAGAACCCGGAGCAGCGCATCCAGGACGACATCGGCCTCGTCGCCAATCTCAGCCTGGACCTCCTGACCGGCCTGATCAACGCCGTCGCGACCCTGGGGTCGTTCCTGCTGATGCTGTGGACCTTGTCCGGGGCGCTCCACCTGAAGGTTGCAGGCTTTGAGCTGACGATCCCCGGCTACATGGTGTGGGTCGCCATCCTCTATGCGGCCCTGGGTACCGTCGCCACCCACCTCGTCGGCCGGTCGCTGATCGGCATCAACTTCGACCTGCAGCGCTACGACGCCGAGTTCCGCTTTCGCATGATCCGGATCCGGGAAAATGCCGAGAGCATTGCCCTCTCTGGCGGGGAGCACGACGAGCAGGAGAGCCTGAAGGCATCCTTCGGCCAGATCTGGCGGACCTGGTGGCGCCTGATGAAGGCGCAGAAGCGGCTGACCTTCTTCACGGCGGGGTATGGGCAGCTGGCGGTCATCTTCCCCATCCTGGTGGCGGCCCCGCGCTACTTCTCGGGTGCGATGTCCCTGGGCGGTCTGACGCAGACCTCCCTCGCCTTCGGCCGGGTCCAGTCGTCGCTGAGCTGGTTCGTCGATGCCTACCCGCGTATCGCCCAGTGGACGGCAAGCGTCAGCCGCCTGGTCGGGTTCGGCGAGGCGCTGGCCCGCGCCAAGGCACTACCGGCCCCTGCGGCGGCGATCCAGGTGAACCCGTCCCCGGCCACCAATCTGGTCGTCGAGGGCCTGACTCTCCGCCTCCCCGACCATCGGAGCATCCTCGACGATGCAACCCTGAACATCCACGCCGGGGATCGCGTGCTGGTGAGCGGGCCGTCGGGGTCCGGGAAGAGCACGCTGTTCCGCGCGCTGGCCGGCATCTGGCCGTACGGTAGCGGGACGGTGGCCATCCCGGCGGGGCAGCGGCTCCTGTTCCTGCCGCAGCGGCCCTACCTGCCGATCGCGAGCCTGCGCGAGGTGCTCAGCTATCCGGACCGACCGGAAAGGCACACCGATCCCGACTTCCGGCAGGCCCTCGTCGATGCGCGGCTGCCCCACCTGCTCCATCGCCTGGACGAGCAGGCCAACTGGTCGCTGGAGTTGTCGGCCGGGGAGCAGCAGCGGATCGGCTTCGCCCGGGTCCTCCTGTACCGGCCCGACTGGCTCTTCCTGGACGAGGCCACCTCTGCCTTGGACGAGGAGACGGAGCAGGCGCTCTACGCCTTGCTCCGGGAGCGCTTTCCCGGCATCACGCTGGTCTCGATCGCCCATCGGGCCGCCGTGGCGAGATTTCACCGCCGGCAGCTGACGCTCCACCCCGCGACCCGGACCCTCGAGGCCGGCCCGCTCTCGCCCCGGTGGGCCGAGGCCGAGATGGTGCCGGACGACGATTCGGCCGGAGTCCAGGCGCGGCGGTCCCGCGAGAATCACCTCGTGACCGCGTGAACCCATCGCATGGGTGCACATGCCCATGACGTGAGAGGAGCATGGACGAGGGACGGTCGGTCCCAGACGCGGGATCGGCGGGGATCGCTCCCGATCCTGGATGTCGTCATAGACCTCGGGGCCTGACCTGGGGGCCGCCCCGTTCGGACCGTCGGTCGCGCTGCACCCCTTGGCGCGGCGCGGCAGGCACTCCGCTGCCCGCCCGGATGAATGGTGTCGCCACCAGGGGCCGAGCCGTCTCGGGTCTCAGCCGCTGCCCGTAGTGGGCAGGCCGCACGCTGCCAGGAGCAATGGCGT
>Ga0316622_100004768_pt1 | contig 10027 bp, 2 predicted proteins | sample OWC_Aug_OW2_C1_D_FD_207646 | JGI IMG/M metagenome (GOLD analysis project Ga0316622, IMG submission 207646) | Wetland soil microbial communities from Old Woman Creek delta, Ohio, United States - OWC_Aug_OW2_C1_D5_C | ecosystem: Environmental > Terrestrial > Soil > Wetlands | place: USA: Ohio... | reverse complement strand
CCGCCTCCGGGTGGCGCAGCGGATCGGTACGGCTTGGCGCCTGCGGTAGGCCCGCGAGCAGCGCGGCCTGGGCGAGCGACAGCTGACCGACTTCTTTGTCGAACAGAACCTGCGCCGCGGCGGCGATTCCATAGGTGCCCGCGCCGAAGTAGATGTGATTCAAATAGAGGTAGAGGATGTCGTCCTTCGACAGCTTTGATTCGAGCTCGAGGGCGATGATGAGCTCCTTGGCCTTGCGCTCCAGCGTTCGTTCGGGCGACAGCAGCAGCAGCTTGACGACTTGCTGGGTGATGGTGCTCGCCCCCTGCACAATCTCGCCGCTCTGCAGGTTGGCGAGCAGCGCGCGCCCCATGCTGATCGGGCTGATACCCCGGTGCTGGTAGAACTCGGCGTCCTCGGCGGCGAGGAACGCGTTCCTGACATGCGTCGGAACCTGGTCGATCGGCACCAGGTAGCGGCGCTCGACGTAAAACTCCCCGATCTGCGAACCGTCGGCGGCATACACCCGCGTCGCCGTCGGCGGCCGATAGTCGAGGAGTTCGGCCACCGGCGGAAGGTCGGAGGTCAACTCCCGCCAGATCGCCACGAGGGAAAGCACCGCGAGCACGGCCGCGCCCAGCGAGCCCCAGAGCAGAAGTTTGACCAGCGCCTTCAGCACGCGTCCACTCCGCGACCGCAGCGTCCGGGTACGGGGGCTTGCAGGCATCAATTGCCCCCTCCGGGCGCCGGCACACGTGCTCCGGCCGAGTCCGTTTGGTCACCTGATGGGACACCAGGGACACCCGCCGCGTCGGCCCCAATCATGAGCTGGGCGCGAACAACGGCCTGGGCCGCACCTTCGTGGGAGGCGTCGTGACGCACAACGATGCGCGTCGTAGCAACGCCGTGACGATCGGCGAGATAGCGCAGCACCCGCGTCAGCCTGGCCTCGCGCATCGCGACAAGCTGGGCGCGGTCCACCGGCGGCGCCTCTGCGAGCAGTCGCGTCAGCGCGGCCTCATCCTTCTCGTCGAGGAATCCGGGCGCACCGCGAGCCCGCGCAGCGAGAGCGGCCCTGATTCGTTCGCGCTCGCTGCGAATCCCCAACGCGCGCAGGACACCGACGACCCCGCCACCGTCGTCGAAAGTTGCCGACAAGGCCTGCTCAGCAAGCCACCGCCGGTCGGCCTCGGAGGTCTCCGCCGTCAGCGCAACGACGAGGTCCGGATGCATGTGGAGTATCGCGACAAGCGGATCGATCTGCTGCATCGCCGAGAGGAGGGGCTCGACCTGTCCGGGCGGGAAGGGAATGGTCGCCGACGCGGACGTGGCCGCGCGTTGCGCTGCAGCGAGCCGCGCGGCCGCGGCGGCCCGCGCCATACTCTCGCGAACACCGCTGGCGACTTGGTCCCCATAGCTACCGCGGCCGTCACCGAGCGGAGACGCGAGTGTCACCTGCAGCGCGACGTCACCGTTCTGGTCGCGTAGCCGCGCAAACGCCGCGTCGACGGGCATACCAAGGGCCTGCTGCAGCGAGGCGCCCGGGTCGACCAGGTCCGGAGCCTGCAGTGTGAGGGCGACATCCGCGCTCCAGCGCGCCCGGTCCACTGCCCCACGTGCGGTAAACGAACCACTCCCCGACGCAAAGCGGTAGGGGAGCCGGGCAAGATCCAGGTACGGGGTCAGTGCCGCAAGCGACACGCCCGTACCGGAAAACGCGAACTCCCTCGTATCGCCACGGCGACTGCCTGCGAACTGAAGGTCACCGAAGGTTCGATGGGAGCCGTGCACCTGCACGTCGGTGCACCCGCACGCCGGGAGCACGAGGCTCTCGGCCGCGCCGTCAACTCGCGTCACATCCCATGTCACGGCGGGGTTGGGCACCAAGTCGACGACCATCAGCGATCCGCCAGTACCACGCACCTTCTCCAGGACGATCTCCGGTGTCTCGCCGGACGGGTTCTCGCTTGCGGATGTCAATGGCGGGGCGAGCCATCCATCGCGGGTGCGGACGAGAAACACGAACGGTGCGTTCACATCGGCCGCGGAAAACCTGACGCGCGTGCGACGACCGTCGCGACGAGCGGCGTGTCCCGGCGGGTGTCCGGACAGCTCGGCGAGAGTGAGCACGACCCCGGCGGCGCCGAGACTAGGCGTCCCCGGGTCTGCCCCGGCAACCCACAGGTCGGTCAGAGCGATGGCACCCTGCGCGAAGAATGGCGGCGCATCGCCCGGCGCCGTGTCGAGTTGTACGGTCAGATCTGCGGTGGCCTGGCCAGTCTGTACCCAATCGGCCCAGGGCAGCCCCGCGGCACGCGCAACGCTCGATACGTCGATGCCGCCGGCCGTGAGCCGGCCCTCGATCGTGAGGCCCTCCGCAACCCGCGCGGTCCCGTCGAACGCCGCCGTCACGACCGCCCCCGCGACATCGATGCGCAGCGGGGACCAGTAGGCGCCTCGTCCGAGGTTCTCACCCGACGCCCGCGCGCGCAGGTCAATTGGGCCGCCCGGGGCGAGGATCCGCACGCGGCTATTCCTGGCCTCGAACCGCTCGATCATCCAGCTCCACCGCGCCGCGGAGCCGGCACGCGGCGGCGCCGCGGCGCCGCCGCGCGGATCGCCGGATGGTGACGCAGACGTCACGTTCGCCATGAGCGGCAACGGTGCCGCGGCGTCCAGACGTAGCGGGAGCGTGGCGCCACGCACGGTGAGCGAATCGATCGTGATCCGCCGGTTGAGGAGATCGATCGCCTTGATAGTCGCAACGCCACGTCGGGTAGCGAATGCCGGTTCGGTGAGGCCAGCCACCGCGACGCTGCCATGGCGCAGGACGAGCCGGCCGCTAAGAACGTCACGACGGCGCGGCTCGCGCTGCCAACGCAACTGCCCGGAGACGTGCCCCGACAGATCCGTCCAGCCCAGCGCGGTCACATACGACCGCGCATGCGCCAGAGGCACTCCGCTCACCCGTACCTGCGCGTCGAGGGCGATACCATCGTCACGCCACTCGTAGCGTCCGCGCACAGCAAGCTGCCCTCCACCGACCAGCGCAACAACGCGGAGGTTCGGTGCCTTGCCGAACACTGTTGCGCGCCGTTGCAGGCCGGACACGTCAGCGCGCCGGACCGCCACGTCGACGAACGCCCCCTCCCCGGCGGCAAGATCGCGCACCCGGACCTGCGAGCCGCGAAGGACAACGCGGTCGAGCGCGAACGACCACCCCGCCGGCAGTTCGCTGGCCGGGTCGGCGCGCCCGATGTTGGCCACGCCAAAATCCCCGTCCGCAAACCGGTCGAGGTCCACGCGGGAGGATACGAGTACCAGCTCGCGCACCTGCAACCTGCGGTGCAGCAACGGTAGCCACTGCACGTCGATGCGCACCTGTTCGGCTACGATGCTTGCTACCGGGTGCACCGCCGCGCCGGGCTGCGCGCGCGCGCGAACGGTGACGTCGTGCAGGGTGACGATGGCGTCAACCGGCTGAACGGTCAGATCCCCGATGTCGACCTGCCCCCCGATTGCGCGCGCGAGGTGCGCGGCGACGAGTGGTGCGACCACGACCGGCAGTGCGAGACGGATGGCAAGCAGCACCCCCGCGAGCACGACCCATTTCTTCCAGCGTAGGGGCCGCCGTTGTCGCTGCTCGAGGGCAGGCTCGATGGGACAGCGGGTCGGGGATTCGGGGGGGACTGTCGGTACCGGATCCAAGGCGCTTACGCTAGACAAAACACTGCCACCCGGGAAGAGTCTGCCCTACTGCGATGCCACCGCGCGGGTGGAGCCACGTCCCCCGTCGTCGGCGCGTCGGCCCCCGCTCAGGGGAGCAGCACAACTTTGCCGGTGTTGCCCCGTGCCGAGAGCAGCCGGTGTCCGTCGGCCGCGCGTTCGAACGGGTACGCCTGTGCCACGACTGGCTGCACCGTACCGTCGTCCACCAGTTCCTGCACAGCGCGCACGAGCGATCCGAGCGTGCCGCGGTCATCCCACAACGCCAGCAGGTTGAGGTCGATGACAGCTTTGGACTGATCCATCAGCTTCAATGGGTTGAACCGCGGCGTGCGCAACAGGGCACCCAGGACGGTGAGCAGGTTCCGCGTCTCACCGCTGACGACGGCGGAGGCACCGAAACAGATCAGGCGGCCGCCGGCGCGGAGGAGCCGGTAACTGGTCCGAAAGCTGGCGCCGCCGATGGCGTCCATTACGAGGTCGAACGACGGCAACCCGCGCTCCCAACCCGGGCGCGTGTAGTCGATCGGGTGATCGACGCCGAGGCGCCGAATGGCCGCGTGTTTGCCGGGCGACGCAGACCCGAACACCGCGGCGCCGTGGCGTTTAGCGATCTGCGTAGCGGCGATGCCGACGCCGCCGGCCGCAGCGTGAATCAGGACGCGCTCGCCACGCTGCAGATTGCCGTACAGCAAGAGTCCGGCCGCGGCCGTCACGTAGTTCACCGGAACCGCCGCCCCCTGTTCGAACGACATCGCGTCGGGAAGCCGTACGACGTTCTCCTCGTGCGTGGCGGCGCGCTCGGCGTACCCGCCAAAGCGGGTCCCGGCCATCACCCGATCACCCACACGAACCGTCGTCACCTCCGCTCCCACCGCCGCCGCGGTACCCGCCACCTCGTAGCCGACGACGCAGGGCGGCGCAGGCGCCGCCTGGTAGAGGCCCATGCGTGCCATCACATCGGCGAAGTTGACGCCGGTCGCGCGGTCCCGGCTGCGGATCCGGCCACGGCCGTACTGCCAGAACCTCCGGGGCTCCATGTCTGGTTATCACCACTGCACGCATGGGGTGTCCTCCAATGAACCGCCAACGCAATTCTGTATAGGGCAGCGACACCGAGAATCATACTGCCGCCCGTTCCGGCACGACCTGCACCACCCTCCCACAATTCTGAGCGGCCGGCTGGCAAACGTCGGTGCCGCGCGTAGCCCGCATAAACCACCAAGTTGACGTAAGGGGCGATCCTATCAGACGTCCAACTCCCCCACCGGTTGCCCGGAGAAACTGCGCCCAAACCCGTGTAGACTACGAACGCTTGCCCGGCTTTCGCGCGCTTGTTCGTTTTGTCGAGGAAGCTGCAGCAGAATCGGGCTACGAGTAGCGGCGCGTGATGATGAGAGCGGCGGGCCGCCGCTCTCCCGAGTGCAACCCCAGCCCAGGCTCGGCTCACCAACACCAGAACATCAGGCCCGGTCGGGAAACGTCCGCCGCCAAAGCTCGCCGAGGTACTGCAACATTTTTATTGCGAGCGTTCGTCAACTCGGGCAGACTCCGTAGAGAATCCGGTCAAATAGTTGATTTCCTGTCCTGCTGGCCGAGTGGAACCGCCATCCGGCCCGGTTGGCAATTGCCTTGGGAGGGGAGTGTGGCACATGGGGCATCGCTATCGATCGTTTCGGTCGTGCAGTCTTTGGCCCTTGACCCGCGTGGCGCGGCTAAGCGTCCTGTTCGCATGGGCGGTGCTGGCCACCCCCGTCGACGCCGCGGCACCGCCGTACGACGATGTAACGCTACGCAGCTCAACCCTGGCCGGCGTGGTCGAAGGACCCGGAGGGGTCCTCTATGGCGTCACCTACGATGGCGGCGCGTACGGCAAAGGCACTTTGTTCAGGGCCCCCAAGGACCTCTCTGCGGTCACGGTGCTCCACGACTTCACCGGCGGAATCGACGGCGAAGTACCGTATGCCGAGTTGCTGCTCGGGACGGGCATCGCAACCGGGAAGCTCTTCGGAACAACGTACCGGGGTGGGACCTCCGGCGGCGGGACGATGTTCAGTTTCGACCTAGGCACAGAGGTGCTTACGCCGCTGATCGGCTTCAACGCGTCTACCGGGTCCTTGCCTGTGAGTCAGCTGATTCAGATCGGTCCATCGCTCTTCGGCACGCTCGTTTCCGGCAGCGTCATCTTTCGCATCAGCACGACCGGCGCGGACTACACCGCCCTCCACGTCCTGTCGACGGACGAGGGGCTGAACCCGGGTGGACTGACGCTCGGTCCGGATGGCTTCCTGTACGGCAACGCGATCTACGGGGGCGAGTTCTCCTGCTATCCCTTCGCGGGCTACAACGGCTGCGGCTCCGTCTTCCGGATCAAGCCCGACGGGAGCGAGTTTTCAGTCGTATATCGGTTCACGGTTGCGTTTCCATCGGGCTTTCCGCAACGGCGCCTCGTCGCCAGCGCCGACGGCTTCCTGTACGGAACCACGTTCAGGGGAGTCTTTCGACTCAATCGCGACCCGTCGAGCCCGAACTTCACCATGCTGTACACGCTGCCTGCCGGGGCTGGGAGCCAGATTTTCTCTCCGCCGATTGAGGGTTCCGATGGGCGCCTGTACGGTGTCCAGTACGATGGCGGCGCCAGCTTCTCAGGGCGTGTCTTCGCCATCAATAAGGACGGGACCGGCTTCGTTCCGCTCTACGACTTCCCTCCGTTCGGGACGCAGGGGCCTTACGGACCGTACGGTATCCTGTACCGGGACACAGCGGGAACGTTGTTCGGGACCACTGAGTACACCGACACCGCGTCGGCGGAGGGCGTGATCTTCGCTCTCCAGGGCTCGAACCGCGCCCCCATCGCCGCTGCCTCGGCGCCCGCGACGGTGAATGCGGGACCAACCTGCATAGCGCTCGTGCCGTTCGATGGGAGTGCGTCGAGCGACCCCGATGGCGATACGCTCTCCTATACATGGCGCGAGGGCCTGGTCGTCATCGCCACCGGGGCGACACCAACGGCGCCCCTGGGTGTCGGCGTCCACACGATCACCCTCACCGTCGACGATGGCAACGGTGCCACCAACTCGATCGACGTTGTGGTGACCGTCACCGGAGATGCCGTGCTCACCTACACGGGTCCTGCGCTCCTCCAGCAGGGATCAAATCTGCTCACCGCCATCCTCACCGCGAACGGACTGCCCGTTGCCGGGGCGCTGGTGACGTTCAATGTCGACGGTGTGGACCACGCCGCGACCACCGACGCGGCCGGCGCGGCGAGCGTGACGGCGAACGCGTCGGGCGTCTCGGCGCACGTCGTAATCACGTACGCGGGCGGCGGCTGCGGCCAGAGCGCCACCGCGACGCTGGATCTAGTGGTCAATCGTCCACCTCTTGCTGTCGCTATCGTCCCGTCCACGGTTGTCGCCGGAGCGCAGTGCACAGCGCTCGTGTCGCTCGACGCAACCCTTTCGAGCGACCTCGACGGCGACCCGTTGACCTATCAGTGGACGGAAGGCGTCACGACGCTGGCGACCACGGCTACTGCCAACGTCACACTGGCCGGCGGCACCCACACCATCACCCTGACCGTGGACGATGGGCGCGGCGGTACCGCGATGGCGAGCCGGAGCGTCGACGTGCTCGGCGAACCCACCACGCTGGCGTACACCGGCCCCACAACCGTGTTGGCAGGGGTAGCGACGCAGCTCAGCGCCCTGCTGACGGTCGTCGGAGGCCCGGTGTCGAACGCAGCAGTCCGGTTCGAGGTCAACGGAGTCACGTACTCGGATCTGACCGATGCAGCCGGCGTCGCCGAGGTCACAGCCGTCCTGCCAGGGCCCTCGCAAAACCTGACCGTGCGCTTCCTGGGCGACGCATGCCACCAGTCGTCCACTGCGAACCAGCTGCTTACGGTCGTTCAGACCGGAACGCTGATCGTCACCAAGACGGTCATCAACGATCATGGCGGCAGCGCCGGTCCAGCGGATTTCACAATCGCCGTCGCCGGGACCGCGCCCAATCCATCGAGCTTCCCCGGTTCGGCGGTCGGTACGACGGTGACGCTGGCTCCGGGGGGATATTCGGTCACCGAGGGGGGACCGGCAGGGTACACTGCGACCTATGCGACTGATTGTTCTGGCACCATCGCCGCTGGCGAGACGAAGACCTGCGCCATCACCAACGACGACAACCCGGCGACGCTCACGCTCGCCAAGGTGGTAATCCGTAACAACGGTGGGAGTGCCACCGCCGCGGACTGGGCCCTCGAGGCCAACGGTGTGCCGTTCCCCCAGGGCGTTCCCCAGATCACGCCCGCCGGTGTGTACATCCTGACCGAGACAGGCGGCCCGACGGGGTACGCAGCCGGTGACTGGTCGTGTACGGCCGGAACCCTCGTGGGCAACGCTCTTACGTTGGCATTGGGCCAGTCCGCATCGTGCACGATCACGAACGACGACGCGCCGGCGAAGCTGACGCTGACGAAGGTGGTGGTGAACGACAACGGCGGGAGCGCGGTGGCGGCGGACTGGACGCTCACGGCGAACGGCGTGCCATTCGCCTCAGGGGTGGAGGCGCCGATCGATGCTGGAACCTACGCGCTCGCCGAGTCCGGCGGCCCGGCGGGCTACACGGCGAGCGCCTGGGTTTGCACCGGGGGCATACTGAGCGGCAGCCAGCTGACGCTTGCGAACGGCCAGGTGGCGTCGTGTACGATCACGAACGACGACACCGCGGCAAAGTTGATCGTCATCAAGAACGTGGTGAAGGACGATGGCGGCGCGGCGGTCGCCAGCGACTTCACGCTGACCGTGACGGGGACGTCGCCGAACCCGGCGAGCTTCGAAGGGTCCGGCACCGGTGTCGAAGTGACCCTCGGCCCCGGGCCCTACGCGGTCTCCGAGGCCGGCCCGGCGGGTTACACGGCCTCGTACACGGCGGGGTGCGCAGGAACCATCGCGGCTGGCGAGACCAGGACGTGCATCGTGACGAACGACGACAACCCGGCGACCCTGGTCGTGGTGAAGCGCGTCGTGAACGACAACGGCGGTGCGGCGGGTGCGGGCGACTTCACCATCATGGTCACTGGAGGCAACCCCAATCCAGCAAGCTTCGCCGGCTCGCCGACGGGGACAAACGTACGAATCGTGCCCGGCGCCTATGCCGTCTCGGAAAGCGGCCCGGCGGGATACGTGGCGACGTACTCGGCCGAGTGTTCGGGGTCGATCGCTGTCGGCGAAATCAGGACGTGCACCATCACGAACGACGACGCGCCGGCGAAGCTGACGCTGACGAAGGTGGTGGTGAACGACAACGGCGGGAGCGCGGTGGCGGCGGACTGGACGCTCACGGCGAACGGCCTGCCATTCGCCGCAGGGGTGGAGGCGCCGATCGATGCTGGAACGTACGCGCTCGCCGAGTCCGGTGGCCCGACGGGGTACACGGCCGGGGTGTGGACGTGCGCGGGCGGCGTGCTCGTGGGGGGAGCGCTGACGGTGACGAATGGGCAGACGGCGACGTGCAGCATCACGAACGACGACCAGCCGGCCCCCACGACGACGGTCGTGACGTCGGCGCCGGACCCGTCACTCTATGGCTCCCTTGTGACCCTGATCGCAACAGTTACCGGTTCTCGCGGGCCAAGCGGCACGGTGCAGTTTCTTGTCGACGGCGTGCCCGTCGGTACTCCCGTGGGCGTGGTCGATGGCCAGGCGGCCGCTAGCATCAGTACGCTCAGCGTGGGGTCGCACACGATCGCTGCCCAGTACAGCGGCGACCAGAACAATGCCCCGAGTGCCGGCACGACGCCGCATGCCACCATACCGCGGCCGCTGACTGTGGCCGCCGATAACGTGACGGCCATCCTCGGGTCGCCGCTGCCTGCGTTCACCGTCGCGGTTTCAGGTGGAGTGGTTGCGGGCGACGACCTGGGCGCTCTGTCCTGTACCACGGCGGCTCCCATGACTGCCGCCAGACTGTCGGCTGTCGGCGGTTATCCGATCATCTGCAGTGGATACACCAACCCAAATTACACATACACGTATCTGGATGGACTGCTCAGCGTCGTGTATCGCATTCGGGTGATTGAGCCGACATCGGGCGGAACCTTTCCGACGAAGTCGTTTGTGCCGATCCGCTTTCTTCTCACGGACGTGGCAGGAAACCAGATCCCGGATGGAGAAGCCGACGCACTGGTGATCCCGCAGCGCACCTGCCAGGTGGAGATCGTTGCGACCGGGGCCCAGACCGAGGGGCCCGACTGCGCCAAGTATGACTCGCGTTCGCGCGAGTTCTCCGACAAGTGGAAACTGCGCCCGCACGGGACCGGTGC
>Ga0316622_100004767_pt1 | contig 10028 bp, 10 predicted proteins | sample OWC_Aug_OW2_C1_D_FD_207646 | JGI IMG/M metagenome (GOLD analysis project Ga0316622, IMG submission 207646) | Wetland soil microbial communities from Old Woman Creek delta, Ohio, United States - OWC_Aug_OW2_C1_D5_C | ecosystem: Environmental > Terrestrial > Soil > Wetlands | place: USA: Ohio... | reverse complement strand
TCCTGTCCGGCTGAACCCTCGCCTTGGCCAACGCAGAGACTCGCCAGCAAGACAACGGGAAAGCCGATTGCGAATAAACACGTCCATCTCCTCATAGGCTGATCCTCTCCACAAGGATTCCAGAAAGTCTCTGCTCGTTCTCAGAGCGATCCACATCATTGTAAACAAGGCTTGGCGAGAATACCAGTCGGAAGTCGTGCCGACAGCGAGTGCGACCCTGCTCACAGGAGGTTGCTCAGGAGTTGCTCTAAGAGTCCCATGGGCAGGCCCATGACGTTGGTGAGGCTGCCTTCGATGTGGTCGACGAACTCGTCGCCGGTTTCCTGGATGGCGTAGGCGCCGGCTTTGCCTTCCCAGGTGCCGCCGGCAATGTGTCGGGCAATTTGCTCCTCCGTCATTTTGCGCGGATAGACGATCGTGACGTCGGAATGGACGATTTGCGTGTGGTCGCACAGACGAATCAGGGCCAGGCCGGTGATGACTCTGTGCGGGGCACTGAAGAGTTTTCGCGTGATTCGCTCGGCTTCTTCGGCGCCGGCGGCCTTGCCGATGATCTCGCCTCGGCAATCCACCAGCGTGTCGGCCCCGATGACCAGGGCATCGGGGTAGCGGGACGCGACGCTCTGGGCTTTTGCCAGCGCGAGGGCCTCCGCGAGTTCCCGCGGGCTGGATGCCGCGTCCTCAAGCGCGGCTTCATCGACATCGGAGGGAACGACCTCAAACGTGTAGCCGGCCCGGGCCATCAGGTCCCGACGCCGAGGCGAAGCTGAAGCAAGAATAATCCTCGCGGGGATGGTTTCACCCATGTTCATTGACTCCCAGATAGCGAATCCATGTCTCCGGGTGGCATCGTCAAGCGCAGCTTGGCGATGGTTCTACGGCCGCTCCAGAGCACCATCGCCAAGACCTTCGGTCTTGACGCTGCCACCCGGAGTCCAGAGATTTCTGCCTCGAATACATGAGGCTTCGTACCCGGTGATGGCCGAATCAGCGGTCGATCGCGACAAATGCGTCGTCGCTGCGCCAGACCACGGCGATGTCGCGCACGAGCCGGCGGCAGTAGGCGAGATATTCCTGCTCCAATTGGTCCATATTTCTGCCGATGTAATGCTCGAACACCTGGAGCCCGACCCGGCGGTTCCAGTCGAGGGTCCGGGGCAGGTTCCGGTCCTGCGCGACCTGGCGGGTCGGCTCATCCAGCGGCCACTGTCCCGACAGGGCGTCCAACAGCATGCGATGGTAGCTGGCGTAGTGTTTGCCGAAGCTGGCCTCGCGCAGGAAACGCACCAGGGCGTACGACTGGCCGTAGAAGGCCATCACCGCCTCCTTCCGATCCGTGGCAAGCACCTCGCCGGGACTCGTGGTGATGAGGTCCGGCAGCGGGATCTGGCGGGTCTTATTCAGGGTGTCCCGCAGCGCTCCGAGCCGCTGCATGTTCACGGCCGGATCGAAATGGTACACGCCCTGCTCGTACCGGCTCGTCTCGAACTGCATGGCCACGCCTTCATCGAGCCAGCTCGGCAGGCGGTACTTGAAATGCTGGCTGTTGAACTGGTGCCATCCTTCGTGCCCCAGCGCGGTCAGCGTGCGAGCGCCGCCCAGGTCGTAGGCGACGCAGGCCCCGTTGAGACAGTACGCGCCGGTTTTGATCTTACAGAAGACCGAGGCCTGTTCTCCCGCGAAGCCGCGAGTGAAGTGCTCCCACTGCGGACGCGTCGCGAACAGGTACACTCTGAACCGGGTGACGGTCTCGATGGGGTTGGGCAACTGGTCATTGTAGCCGCGGTAGGCGGATTCGAGGAAGCCCGGGATGGTTCGAAGCATGAGAGGCTCCACGATTGTCGTGAATACCTCATAGTGAGCGGTGACAAGCCTCAGGCCGGGACCGTACGTGTTCTCCCATGGCTCCACAGACTCAAGCATCGGCAAACGCTCGCTCCGCAGACGCTCCATGGTCATTTCGCCGGCGTCACGCGCCTGCATCTGCGTCGCGGGCTGTACCCGGACCTTCGATGACCCTGCACACCCGGCCAGACAAAGCAACAGGGCCAGGCCGGCCCCCACGCGTTTCCAAGCCATACTCCTCCTTAGCGTCAACATACTTCTCGACCCGTCATCGGCGACCCATGCGCAAACAATAAGCGCATACGTGCAACCGACGGCCGCAGTTTGTTAAAGTATAGCACATCCGGACAGACTCGACAAAGACCGGTAAGAACGCGGCAGGACCCCATGTCGCTCCGTCGCCCGGACTCAGAGGTCTTTGACCGCGGCGCCGAAGATTTCAGCGGTGAACAGGTAGACTTCCGTGTTCGGGTCCCTCCAGGCGTCGGGTGGGAGCCCCGCCTTGTGCGAGCAGCAGTGGGACAGGAACTCCTCTTTGCCCCAGCCGGTCTCCTCGGCGACCTGCGGCAGGAAACACCCGGACGCGTAGCCCTTCTTGATGTAGATGCCGTGCGTGCCCAGTTCCAGGCTCAGCGGATTGTCAGTGCGCTGCAACGGCGACAGGACCGAGATCTCGATATCGAGTCGGCTCACCTCGCCGGACGTGATCGGATTGGTCATGAAGCGAGGATCGCCCGTGGCGGAAGCCTTCGCCATCTCCGCCACCAGCTCGACCAGGGGCTTGTCGGCCACGAACTGGCCGATGCAACCCCGCAGGCGCCCGTGATTCTTGAGCGTCACGAAGCATCCACAGCACAGGGTGAGCGTCGGATCATCCGAGGAAGGCGTGCTGACGGGCTTTCCTGCGATGACGGCCCGGACCGTATCGCGGGCAATCTCAAGAAGCTGCTTTTTCTGGGCCTCGTTCATGGGACTTTCGCCTTGATTCCTTTACAAATTCGATCACGGCCGGCAGGATCGAAATGATGATAATCGCAAAGATGACGATCGAGAAATTGTTTTTGACCACCGGGATATTCCCGAAGAAGTATCCGCCGAACACAAACAGAGCGATCCAGAGAACGCCGCCAACCATGTTATACGTCAGGAATCGCACATAGCTCATTTTGCCGACGCCGGCCACAAACGGAGCAAACGTCCGGATGATCGGCACGAACCTCGCCAGGACGATGGTCTTGGGGCCATACTTCTCGTAGAACCTGTGTGTCTTTTCGATGTGCTCCTTCTTCAGAAACCACGTCCCCTGTCGTTCGAGGATCCACGAGCCGAAGTACTTGCCGATGGCGTAGTTGGCGCTGTCGCCGAGCACGGCGGCGGCAGCCAGCGTCACGAAGATCACCCCGACGTTGGGGAAACCATGCGCGGCGAATGTGCCTATCGCGAAAAGCAGGGAGTCGCCGGGGAGGATGGGCGTGACCACCAGGCCCGTCTCCGCGAAGATGATCAGGAAGAACAACAGGTAGCACCAAAGGCCGAAATCCTGAAGGATGCGTCCCAGGTGGGTGTCGAGGTGGAGGATGAAATCAACAAAGCCGCCAATCAACTCCATGATTCGCCTTTACCAGAGCCCGGGAAAACGGCCTTCGGGTGACGCTCCGTCTGTCGGCTCTTGCCTCCCAAAGGCTCCTGTTTCGATCGGGTACTCAAAATAGGACGGCCCTGCTATAATGTCAACCTTCAAGTTGGGTCAGCGTCGAAGCGCGCAGGACAGAGCGTATTTCTCACGGGATACTGAGCAGCGCATGGCAGACATGCAACAGTTCGAACGTAGTGGCGACGGCCTGCTGGTGCGGGCCCCTGCAAAAATCAACCTCAGCCTGCTGATCGCCGGCAAGCGTCCGGATGGCTTTCACGAGATGGAGACCATCATGGCCAAGATCGACTGGTGCGATGAGCTGCTGATCGAGCCAGGCGGGCAAGCTGGGATCGAGCTCATCTGCCAGGGGCCGGAGTGGGCGCCGCAGAGCAAAGAAAACCTCGTGTACCGAGCCGCGGAGTTGGTCTTTCGTGCATGCGGGCGGTCCGCCGATGTTCGCCTGACCCTCACCAAGAATGTCCCTGCCGGCACGGGATTAGGCTCGGCCAGCAGCGATGCGGCTGCCACTCTGTTGGGGCTCGAGAAGTACCTGGACCTGCGGCTGCCTGCGGGGTCTCTGGCCGATATGGCGGCCCAACTCGGCAGCGATGTCGCCTTCTTTCTCAACGGGCCGCTGGCCTTCTGTACCGGCCGGGGCGAAAAAATCCAGGAGCTGAATCAGAGATTCCCCTTCAAAGCCCTGCTGATCTTGCCTGCCGTAAGTGTTTCTACGAAAGAAGTTTACGCTCATTACGTCCACGACCCGGCTCTGTACCGGCAATGGAAACGCCAGATAAGCGCTCACATGAGCAAAAAGAGGGTTGATTTGGTGGCGACCCTGTGCGCAAATATGCTCCGGAGAACCTGTTTTCAACTTTTCGAGGAACTTGACGCGCTAAGACAATCCGTGGAGTCGCTTGGCGTGGGGCCCATCTGCCTCAGCGGCAGTGGTTCTGCAATGTTCTCAATCCTGGGCGACCAGGATGCCGAACGCATTGACGGCCTGCGAGAACGAATCAAGCACGAGCTGGGCTGCAGAAGCATTGTCGTAGGGAACAACGGGTGGTAGGAAACGGACTTGGGCGAGACCAGTATATGGAAATAACGGAGGTTCGAGTTAAACTCGTGAAGAATGCAGATGACCGGTTGAAGGCCTTCTGCTCGATGACTCTCGATAACGAATTCGTGGTGCGCGACATCAAGATCATCGAAGGGGAAAAGGGGTATTTCGTGGCCATGCCGTCGCGGAAGATGAGCGATCACTGCGGCAAGTGCGGCCATAAGAACCACTTGCGGGCGAGGTTCTGCAACAACTGTGGGGTCGCACTGCCCGAAAGCCGCGCGAAGAAGAATCCCCAGGGGCGAATGAAGCTGCATGCGGACATTGCCCATCCCATCAACATCGAGTGCAGGCAGTCCATCCAGCAGAAGATTGTGACTGCATTCGAGGAGGAGTTGAAGAAATCCGCGATGCCGGGCTATGTGCCTACCGAGTTGGATGAGCCCGATGACGAAATCCCCGAGATTATCTGACGGGGCCGGCGGCGACACAGAGAGACAGTGCGGCACCCCTGTGACAGGCAAATTGTGGAACGTGCGATATGCCAGCGGCGGCAAGCCCAGGCTTGCGGCGCCGCCCGGAATCAGGCCGTGAGGTCCTCCAGCACCTTCTCCAGAGCCAGGTCCAGACGTTCGGTCACGTCGTATCGACCCTGGGTGATTTGCCGGCGAACCCGCAGTACTTTCTCTTGCCGAACCTCGGGAAGAGAAGCAATCCTCTTCAGCACGACGCCCAAAGGCGTGCTCTGTATATTGTCCAAGATCTGCTCCATAACGGAATCCTCATCTTGGGATAGACTCATTGCCAACGGGTTGACCCGGCGGTTTTGCTCCTGCTCGAATGGACTGTAGCCTGTGTCCGGCATCAGGTTGACCTTAATTAACGTCGCTCCGAATGATCCGCCCCGCCGTGAACGGGATCTTACACCACTACATCTTGTATGCCCCAGAAATCCCTGTCGGGGCCTGAATCACTATTGATATCGACACACGCGGCGGGAAAACTTTAGTGAAGTTTCTGAGGTTGCGATTCAGTTCTTGCGGTCAAAGACGGCTCGTACAAGGCTCTCGATGCGTCCTTGTGATACTGGGAAAGCTGGTGAATCAATGCGGTCGTCGGACGGCAATCCCGTTTTACCCAGAACCTTCCATGGCTGCATTTGAACGTGGGCATACTATATATAGTGGTATTGCCGACAGGGTGAACCAATGGCGATCATTCAGGAGGCGTACCAGAATCTCATTTCGACATCCCACTGGTCAGGCATCCCCTTCTTCATGGTCAGCTTGACCTGGTCGCACTTGAGGCCGACCCACATGGACTGGATGTCCGAGAGGAATTTGGCGGCCTGGACGATGCCGACAGCCTTGAGCGTCACTTTGGCGTTCTGGGTCTTCTGGTCACTGCCGCCGGCGGTGTAGGCCCAGTTGGCCGAGGGAATTCGGCACAGGTTCGCCACTCGCTCAATCGCCTTGGCAAACGAGAAGTCTTTCTCGCCCTTGTCGGGGGCAAAGTTCAATCGCTCCGAGTCGTACTTCAGGATATCGAGAATGTACGTCACCCCTTCCGTGCACAGGGAGACATCCTCTTCCGTCTGGTGCCTGACATCCGGCAGGTAAATCACCACCACCAGCAGCGGCCACAGACACACCAGGATCGGGGCGATCAGGTAGTATAGCATCGGGTTTCTGTAGACTTCTCGCATGATTACTTCTTCTCCGTAGGTCTCTCCGGCTTGACTGTCACCGTCATATCGAAGCTGTCGCGGTTGCCCTCAGTGCTGGCCCGGTTGTCCTCCACTTTCAGGCCGAACGTCTCCATGGCTTCGAAGACGCCGCCGACCGTACTGCTGCGACTGGCGGTGCTGCCGGTGATATGGATCGTCTTGGTCGTAATCGTGATCGTGTCAATGGCGAGACCCGTCTGCGAGGCACAACTGTTCAGCGCCTGTATCACCAGCGCCAGCTTGGCGGAGATCGACTCCTGCGGGGCGCCCTTGATCCCCTTCTCCGCCATCAGGCGGTTGAGCTCCTTCTCCAGCTTCGTCACAGCTTCTCTGACGGTCGACGGGAACTTCTTGGCCATCATCACGGCGCTGTAGTCGGGCTCGAACCGCCTGCGCACCGCATCCAGGTCCGCCTTGGCCTGCATCCACTGGGCCTGGAAGTACACACCGACGGCAAGTATGAGGATCGTGACCGCGATGCTAAGGAACTTCAAGGCGCGATTCATACGCTGTTTCGTGCCCTGGTAAGGCATGTGGTCGTCGCGGAAGTTGATGCCTCGCTCTTTCTCGCCAAGAGCCAGGGCGGCCCCGTAGGCCAGGGCGAAATCGACCGGATTGGAGCCGTCGGCCATCTGGCCCGACTCCGGGCCGGCCATTTCCACCGGATGGCAAACCTTCACCTGCCGGCCCACTCTGGCCGCGAGCTGCTCTGAGGAGACCTCACCTTTGGCATCGAAGAGGCACAACTGATGCACGGGGCCCGCGGTCTCCGCCAGTGCCGTGGTGGTCAAGACCTCGCGTGCCAGCACTTGCGTCCTGTTCTGCGCCGCAGTGATCGGGAAAGCCCGCATCGTTAACGGGCCGGGCGGCCTGGAACCCACGAGAAGATAACCACGCGAATCCGAGAGCAACGCATGCAGCCGCCTGTCCTCCGAGGGCGAGTCGGACGACCCGTACGCGTTCAGGTAACGGGACAGGCAGTAACTGTCGGGGTCCACTGTGACCGGGTCGATCCCCGCGCCCTGCAAAGCCAACAGCAGGTCGGTGAGCGCGCCGCGCTGGGCGGTGAACACATCGAGGTGTGAGCCGCTGTCATCGCTGGACGCAATGCGAAATGCCACAGCCACATCCGCCACGTCCATCGCCAGGGCCTCTTCCGTATCGAAGCGGACGGTCGCGGCGATCTTCTTGTAGTCGCTGAACTCGCTGTGCACGGCATGCTGCATGAACAACGCGCAGTCCAGAGCCACCGCCGCCTGCCCGAACTTCATGTCGCGCTCGGAGCAGCCCCTGGCGATCCGCTCGGCCAGGACCTGCGGGACGTTCTCCTGCTGGTCCTCGGCGGAGACAGAGAAGCAGCCGAGGAGTTTGTTGTCACGGCCCTGGCCGGCGACACAGACCACGGTGGCCTGCTCCGGCCTCCAGTAAATCCCTAAGTAGTTGTGAGACTCCACTCTCAATGCTCTCCAAAGCTGTCGCGGCCGGGACCGGTCGGCTCACAGCCGACCACCGGCCACTATTTAGTCGGAAACAACACCGATCTGCTTTACCTTATCCCCTTCCTTGCTCACCGCCACCACCGCGGTCGCCCGCGCCACTCCGCTAATCGCGGTTACCCTGATAGTGAAAACGCTGCTGGACATCGTCAGGAAGTCCTTGCACTTGTCGATGGAATCGGAGTACCGAAAGAGCCCTTTCTTCAGTTCGTCAATGGTCGCGAACGGCTTCGTCTGTCTCTGCCGGATGATTTCATCGGCGATCTGGGGCGCATCTTTGGCGCTGCCGAACGTCAGGGCTGCCTCCAGGACGTGCCTGGGGGCCGAGTTGACGTTGACCTGCTTGACGACCCACAGTCCCAGGTACTTTGCGGCGGACTCGTTTCGGGTGTCGCTGGCGATGCTCGGTCGGCTGAGCAGATCCATATTGACCAGCGAACTGTGGAACAGCTTGGCGAAATCCGCGTTCTGCTGCTCCAATTGCTCAGCGGGCGACGCCACGGTCTTGGTGAGGGTGCGTCGTGCCGGGGCCGCACTGCCTGTCGTGCCCGGCCCACGGCTGACCCGGCTTCGGAGGGCCGCCGGGGGTTCCGGGGTCGCGGTCTTGGTCAACGGCTTGAACTCGAGCTGATACGTCCGGAGCTCACCAATCTTGCCCAGGTCCTTCTGCAGATCGGTGATCTCGGTTGGCGTGTAACCCATCCACTCACAGAATGTGGCAAATCCCGTCTCGGCCAGCGGCTTGGCTTTCTCATCCGAGATGAGCGCCCAGTTCAGAGGATACTTGGCGTTCTCGTCCTCGATTTCGATCTTCACCTTGGCCGAGCCGATCTCGCAGGTTACCGGCGCGGTCACAAGCGGCCACGCCGGACCGTATGGGCCCGGAATCTCCCGCGTTGTCACGCTGACGTCGTTGACATCGTTGACCTCGTTGATGTCCGTCAGGTCCTGCCTCTGGGCAGCCCGGGCATTGCGCTTCACCTTTGCCTTGGCGTCGCTCCTGTTCTTCGCACTTCTGGCGGACTTCTTCGCGTCATCACTTGTCTTCTTCTTGCCGCCGGTGGCCCGCATAGTCCCGTCATTGGGGTCGTCGCCCGCCGGCTCGTCGGCCGGACCGGTATCGGAGTCTCGTGCCTGCTCCGCGAACTGGGCCATGAACTTCTGGTAATCGACTTCACTCATGGCGAAGACGTCGGAGAAATCCGGCTCGTTGGGCCGGCTGATGAGCTGAGGCTGCAGCTCGCCGGCTGTCGCCAGCGCGTACTTCAGCGCCGAGGCGCAGGCGTACCGGGCCTGGCTGTAATCGACGACGTACTGGTCCCGATGCCGGCGCGCCGCCACGCGGGCCGTCAGCGTATAGCCAAGCGTCGCCAGGATGACCAGAATCACCAGCGTGATCATCAGGATCACGCCCGGGCGAGTCCTACGACCGTGACCGCGTCGTTCTCCCGGGTACTGGCTTAACAGGTTTATAGGGTACTGATTCATTCTTTTTTACAGGGGCCCGCTCGCTGGCTCTGGGGAACGGCGAATCGCCGAACTTGCGAGGGGGCTGTTCCTCGGTTTTCTGCCCGCTTTTGTCCGCCTGCTCATCACCGGTCTTCGCGCCGTTCAGATCGGCGCCCGCCGCTCCTGTCCCGTCGGTGGCTATCACGAACTTGATCTTGCGAGTCTTGTCGATGGCGATCGTGCGAATGATCTTCTCCTCGTCGTACACGTCCCAGGTGCCCCGCACGGTCTCATGGGGTTGGGCAAAAGAGATCGTGACTCTCACGCCCGGCGGCAGGGTCGGTTCCGCCCACTGGTCCACGAACTCGTCGTCGCCCTTGGGAACCTCCAGCCGAAACACCGTCACCCCGCGGCACAAAGGGACCAGGGGATAGCTGTTCTCCCACGCCTCCCTTTTCGGGTCGAGCAGTTTGTCCTCCAGGTCGATCCCCTCGTGGCCGCGATAGATGACCAGGCCGGGCGAGGCCCCGTCGTAATCGTATCCGGCCCGCCACGTGATCTCTTCGAAGACCTTCTCCGCGTTCTTGCTGTCGCGCATGGTCCGTCGCATCACCAACTGAGCCCGGGCAAAGCCGTTGTCCAGACCACTCTTGATCTCGAGGGTGAAGCCCTGCTCACCGCTCATGACGCGGTCAAGGTCTTCCGCCAGAAGCTGGAGCACCTCGGTGCCCAGCGCCGGACTCTCGATTCGGCTCAGAATCGCCTGGGCTGCCTGATTGGCCCGGCCGTAGACCGTCAGGATCGCCACGAGGACCA
>Ga0316622_100004766_pt1 | contig 10029 bp, 9 predicted proteins | sample OWC_Aug_OW2_C1_D_FD_207646 | JGI IMG/M metagenome (GOLD analysis project Ga0316622, IMG submission 207646) | Wetland soil microbial communities from Old Woman Creek delta, Ohio, United States - OWC_Aug_OW2_C1_D5_C | ecosystem: Environmental > Terrestrial > Soil > Wetlands | place: USA: Ohio... | reverse complement strand
ACCCAGGGATATGTCTGGATGAGCAACTCGCTCGGGCCACGGTGCGCGCGCGGGCATCCGGCGCAGAGTTGTGGCGGTATCCGGTGAGCAGATTCCGCACCACCATCGTCACCGAGCCACACCCCATGGATTGGATCACAGCCGCAATCTACCACGCATGTGAGGATGTCCACCTCTTCCAGTGTCACATGGTCCACGAAGGGTATCTCTACAAGTGCGCTGTCCCGCCCTTCCTGCCCGAGTACGTTACCAGGCTGAGGAAGGGCGCCTACGTTCCGCAGCGGGATGGACTCGCGGTCCATCGGTCCCGGGACCTCTTTCGGGACCTTCAGGCGTTTTTGACGTCAGAGAATGTTCCTGAGTCATGTCGGTATTGCCTCGGCTACCTGGGCGTGGAGCGTGATCATCGTCAGTTGACCCCGGAGCAAGTGGAACATCCCTCGAGTGTGCCCGTGGCCCGGGAGACACACCTCGATCGCGGTAGGCTGGCTCGGGCGCTGTGCACGCTGGCTGGGGATGCGTCCTCGCAATGAATTGGGCGCCCGTGTGGCGGTGAGGGAATGGGCCGCAGGCGCGGGGCCTGCTGTCAGACCGGTCGTGTAATCGATGCCGAGTCTCCTCTACGTGACGCGAGGCCCCTTCTATCCGGAATCCGCGGGTGGAGCGGAGCTATCGTCCCACTACCTCCTTTGCGCGCTGCAGCGGCGAGGTTGGCAGGTCGAGGTCGCGTGTGCGCTCTCCACCACCGGGAGTGCCCTTGCCCGCGCGTGCCGGAAAGAGATGGTGCGGCTCCGTCAGGTTTCCGTGACGCTCAGCGACACCGACCTGGGCTATCCATGCCACCGCTTTGTGACGGCTGACAAAGCCGAAGAGATCTGGGTTGAGTGGCTGGAGCGGCGGCTGGCCGACCGCCGCCCCGATATTGTGGTGGGGGCTCCGAACCCGTACTGCGCCATGCTGAATGCGGCGGCTTGTCACGGGTACCCCACGTTCTACATGGCCCACAACCTAGCCGCGCTGGAAGTGGGCAAACCGATTTCCGATGCGATTCGTGTGGTGGCCAACAGCCCCGCTACCGCCGCCCGGCTCTCCTCGCTCACGCGGCGTGGGATTGGCCTCGTTCTCGAAATGGTGGACCCCGTCCCCTATCGAGTTCTCATCCGCGAGCGGCGCTACATCACGTTCGTCAATCCCATCCCGGAAAAGGGAGTGGAGGTGGCGCTTCAGGTCGCCCGGCGACTGCCCGATGCCGTCTTTCTCTTCGTCAAGGGCAAGTGGCCGACCATCACCCCGGTAGCGGCTGCGGATTTTCTCCAGCCCGCGGCGGCGTTGGCCAACGTCACGATCCGGGAAAACCAGACCGACATGCGTCCCGTCTATGCCATGACGGATCTGCTTCTCGTCCCCTCGCAGTTTTTTGAGACCTTTGGCCGCGTGATCCTCGAGGCACACATCAATAAAATCCCCGTTGTCGCCGCCTCCGTGGGCGGCATTCCGTACGTCCTGGGCGCGGGCGGCCTTCTCGTCGATCCCGCCGATGACGTCGAGGCATACGTCACTGCCATCCAGAGGCTGCGGGACGACCACCAGCTGTACGGACGGATGTCCGACGCCGCCCTTCGTAACAGCCGTCGCCCCGAGTTTGATCCCGAAACGCAAGTGGACAACTTCGTTCGATTCGTCGAGAGCGGGGGCTAGCTGGAGGGTTCTTCCGGAGGGAACGCTGGTTCGGGGTGGAGCTGCCGCACCCTCCAGTACTTCTCCAAGAGGTCACCGGCGAGGCTCAGATGCCCGTAGCCTTTCTCGAGGTAATAGGTCGCCAGCACGCACTCGACGACGCGGGGCGCGTGGTCGCGAGTGAAGCGAATGATCAACTCCCAGTCCTCCAGGCCCGCGACGTCGTCCCGGAAGCCCCCGAGCGTGCGCGCCAGAGCCATCCGGTGCATGAACACGTTCAGGTCGATGTAGTTCCGCTCCAACAGCGCCTTGCGATTGTACAATTGCAGGCGGACGGATGCCTGCCCATCGATGTTGTTCACCACCCGCACGCCGCAGTACACGGTCGAGACACCCGGGTGGTCGAGGAGCGTGTTGACCAGGAGGAGGAGGTAATGCTCTGACCATTCATTGTCCGAATCGAGATAGGCGACCATCTCCCCCGTCCCGCAGGCCAGACCAACATTTCGCGCATACCCGACGCCCCGGTGCGCCCCTCTGACATATCGGAACCGTGGATCGCTTCCGTAGGCTGCCCGCACAACTGCCTCGGTCTCATCGGTGCTCCCATCGTCCACCAAGACGAGCTCCAGGTTGCGGTAGCTCTGGCGCATGACGGAGTCGATGGCCCGGCGGACGACGAACGCCCGATTCCAGGTCGGCATAATGACGCTGACTTTGGCGTCCTGAGGCCGTTCACGATAGTGCTGGACCAAGCGGACCTCGTTCAGCCTAAACGTCAGAACCGGTCGGGAAAGAAGGGCGTCCAGTTCCGCGTCGTGGGCTGCCGCCGCGCCAGATGGGTCCATCCTTTCGGCCTCCGAAGGTGTGCGGGACTCCGCAGCACGTTCACCACACGGGGGAGTCGTATTCATACCTGTGCGTGCGCGAGGACGACCGGCGAGTTCCTCTTCGCGGACCCCATGCCCCCGCCGCCTGGCCCGGGTCGGCACCCGCCCATTCGCGCGGCGGCGATCACGAGGAGCCGCCGATCTCTTGAGTCGCGAGCCGCAAGAGAAGCTCTGCCGTTGCCTCCACTGGTCCCACCGTCAGCTTGTAACAGCTGGCTGCCGGAAAGACGGAGGCTAGCTGGAACAGAAACGCGGCGGGATCTTGCACGGGCCGCAGGGAGAACGCGGGCAGCCTACGAAGCGCATCCGCGGTGCCGAGGATGTCCAGATGCGGCGCCGGGCCGAATCCCTCGAGGAAGATGACCCATCGGAGCGGACAGGGGGCGCCGCGGCTCTCGGGCGCGAGGGTTGCGATGTCCAGCACCCATTCGCGAGTCCGAAGGGTGCGGACTCCTGCCGTCGGCCACTCCGGGAGCCCCAGGAGTTGCCGCGACGCGTCGCTCAGATTGAGTCGCCTCGGGAAGGGTTCCACTATTTGGTTGTCGCAGCGGACGCACGCCACCTCGTCCGAAAGAAACTGGAATCCGTGCGTGGCCAGTTTCAACGTGAGGGTCGTCTTTCCCCGGCCGGACACCGCGGGGAAAATCATCGCTTGCCCTCGCCAGGCAACCGACCCAGCGTGGAAAAAATGAAACTCGCGGGCGAGCAGCGCCACGCTCGTGAGCACCATCCATTGCACATAGGTCAAGGGGTCCGGCACCGTGGAGGACCGATAGTATGTGTGGTCGAAGGTGTATGCATCCGTGCATCGAAGGCGGTAAGACTGGAAGGTGTCGGAGAGGTGCAGCTCCTGTGTGGTGGCGATGTCGTCCAGGACGGTGATGACATGCGGTGGAGGTTCGCGCTCCCTCCCGGTTCCGGGAACTGCGTTGGTTGCGCGTAGAAAACTCCCGTAGACGGATCGCAGATGATCGCGCACCGCAGGCGAATTCGAGCGCACGACTACCGCGTGGCCCAGGAAGTCGTAGGCGTCCTCCGTCAGCAAGTGCACCCGCTCGACCATTGCGCCGACACTCCGCCTGGTGGAGTCGCGTCGCATCTCCGTGCGTTCGCTTCACGCGCAGAGAATATATCCAAATCGCTGAGCCGGCGCCAGTGGGAATGACAACGCCGCTTGCCCTCCAGACATGGCGCCCTGCAGGGCCACCGGCCAGTCACCTCGGAACCCAGGCGAGCCGTCCAACGGGACAGCCGCCGCGCATTCCGGCAGCGCGAAGACGCTCAGGGTAACCGGACGGCGATCCACTCACGGAAGAAGGGGTCGGCGAACCGGTATTCCCCGTTTGCCTTGAAGAGGACCTGGTCCTTCAGAAGCAAGCGCAGGGAGATCTGCACCGAGGAGTGTGATCCCAGGCGGTGCGCCGTCAGGAATTCGCGGGCGAAGACTTTCTGGCCGCCGGATCGGGCGATGGCCTGGAGGACCTGCCGCTGGAGCGGCAGTATCTTTGGTCGGACCGGGTGGAGCCGCTGTTGTGAATGCCTGCGGCAATTTCGCGACGCAGCTTGCTGGCGGAAGAACACTCACGGATGTGAGCGGCAGCAGTATCATTTTCGCAGCCGCGGGAGGTACGGCCGGGAAGTTGGTGACCGGCGCCCCGGACGGGACGCTCAGCGGTCCCGGCGTGGAGATGGGTCTCGCGCGCCCGCTCGCTCAAGTCACGACTGGCTTGGCGCTAACCCCCAACGTCGTGATGGCGTCGAACCTGGCCTCCAGAGCAGTCGACATCCGCGTGTCTGATCTGCCCCAGGTGTCAGTCGTCGAATCGGACTGGCAGCCAACCGCACCCCCGAGCTTCGATCCGGCGACGCTCCAGTGGATGATCGACCCGGGTCAGCCCAGGACCGCTACGACACCTGACATCCTGCGTGGCACACCGCCGTTGAGCGTTGGACCCGCCGCGAGCGCCACATCGGACGTGTTGTGGGATTTGTTTCCGGGAGCAGGAGAGCCGACCAACTATACGGGTGGTGGCTCAGGTGGCGGGTTACGGCCATCAAGGTAAGAGGCCCTGGCCGCTTTCCAAGAGGGCGTTGCTGCGATGCGGCGACCTCCAGAAAGAAGGTAGAATTTGGAAGGAGAGGTTAGTATAGAGCCCGTTCCCGAGCGCCTGCTTTTCCGCTACCTCCCGGGTTTCTTTCCGTTAACAATCGCGCTTGGGACCTTCTTCGTTTATGGCTTCCATCTCGTTTTACACGTAGGGTATCAGCACGGCTGGTTGCTTGATGCAATCGGGATTCTGGCTGTCGGGCTTGGTATTGTGAGCAACTTGTTCATCTGGACCCTTGTTAGGACCCTCTGGGAAACGACGTGGAAGTTCACTTTCACGCTAACCCAGTTCATCGCGGTGCATCCGTATCGCCGAAAGCACTTAGAGATACCCTGGCAGTCGATTACGCGGGTCACGAAGCTGCGGCGATCCTGGTGGAACGGACGCGGCGGCGTGGCGTTCAGTCAGATCGAGACCGCGGAAGGCCAGCACATTCAGTTCCGAACCGACATGCTGCGGTATCGCAAATTCCTCGAGGAACTCAAAGCGCGGGCGACCAACTGCGGTACATTCAAAGCGTACCGAGACGAGTGGGAGCACTTGGGCGCGCGGCGTCCGCCGTCCCGACGGGGTAAACGGGCTCACCGCAATCGACGATGCGACGACATGGACATACTTCCACGATGCGGCCCACCAGCTCACCGAGGCCCGCCTGAACGGCCTGCCCCAGACGACCTTCACCTACGACGCCGCCGGGAACCTGAGCACCCGGAGCGAAGGTGGGTCGACGCTCAGCTACCTCTACGACGCGCTGAACCGGCTTGCGTGAGTGGGTTGCGGGAGGTCCCGCAAACCTGGCGTGCGTGTTCCAGCACGAGATGGACCACCTGAACGGCCTCTTCTTCGTGGACCGGCTGAGCCCCGCCAAGCGCGACATCCTGGTCCGGAAACTCAAGAAGACCTTCCTCGATCCCGCGACATAAGCCCTCGCCCTCCGGAGCTGCGGACCGGCGCGAGCGTTTCCTTCACAGCGCGGAGGCACGCCATGCGCTCGGGTCCTCCTCGGGTCGCACCGCCCGCGTCTTTTGTCTTTGTAATCGTAGCAGGAAACGTTGCTGGCGCGGAGGAGTCGCTCTGCAGGAATCGCGACCACGACCCCGCGCGCGACGAGCACACGACTCCACCCCATCAACATCCCCTATCGTACGTCCCGTGCTCCAGGAAGTCCCTCTCTGTTCGTGTTCGCCGCCGGGATGCCCGTCTGACGGCGATGCGCTTCCGACCGATGTCGTCGTCCTCCAGCCGTTCGATACGTTACGGGTGGACTCCGGTACGCTGGAATTACCGCTGACAACTCTGGAAGATGCGGTTCACAGCACTGGGACGGTCCGGCGGGATCGCGGTCGCGGTGAGAATGTATTGACAACCACGCGCTATTTGATGAGGATCAAACTCCTACGCAACGGACAACGGAGGGGTGGGACGGCTTGGACGAGCCGCGGGGGCGCCTCGATCGTCGCCGACCTCGGCGAGGAAAGGAGATCCAGCCATGAGAAGGGTAATAGGGCGGCGGACTCTGCGTTGGCTCTTGGTGCTTCCGATCGCCGCGGTGGTCCTGGTCGGCCTCCACGGCCGCGCGGTTGCGCAGGGGCCTAAGACGCTGGTCATCGCCATCGGGGCCGACCAGACGGGAATGGACCCCCAGACGGTCCAGAACAACGAGTCCGGTTTCGTCATGTCGACGATCTTCGACGGGATCGTGAACTACAAACCCGGCTCCAGCGAGGTGGGCCCCGGGCTGGCGGAGTCCTGGACCATCTCTACCGACGGCAAGGTGTATACCTTCAAGCTGCGTCGCGGCGTGAAATTCCACGACGGAACGCCGATGACCGCTCGCGCGGTGGCGCAGGACCTCGACCGGGCCATTAACCCGTCGAACCCTTGCTACGTGCTCGACCGCAAGGTGGACACCTTCGACAGTTTCACGTTCGGGTCGGTAAAGGGTGGCGACGTCGTGAAGATGGATGCGCTCGACGACTTTACCCTGCGCTTCACGCTGCCGAAATCGAACGCGCCGTTTCTTTCCAGTCTCGCCATGGTGTGGACGGGGATCATGAGCCCGGCCGCGACCAAGCAATACAACTGCGACGCCAGCCAGCATCCGGTCGGTACCGGCCCGTTCAAGTTCGTGGAGGCGGTGCGAAACGATCACGTCACGGTGGAAGCGAACCCCGATTACTGGGGTGGGAAGCCCAAGGTCGATCGCATCATCTTTCGCATCATCCCCGAGAGCGCGACCCGGCTGCTGGCGCTGGAGCGGAACGAGGTCCACATCCTGGCGGACCTCCCACCGGCGGACTACCAGCGGGTGGAGAAGAACCCGGCCCTCAAGCTGTACAAGGAGCCGGGCCTGACCATCCTCGGCGTGGCGATGTCGAACGATCTCGGGCCCTTCAAGGACAAGCGGGTCCGCCAGGCGATGAACTACGCAGTCGACAAGGACGCCATCAACAAGGGCCTCTACGGTGGTGCTACGACCGCGAGCCAAGGCATTCCGCCGGTCCTGTGGGGCTACAACAAGAACGTAATGCCGTATTCCTATGACGTGAACAAGGCCAAGGCCCTCCTCAAGGACGCCGGATTCCCCAACGGCTTCTCGACCGAGATGATGGTGTCCGCGAACCCGCGGGGATACAACCCGATCGGGGGCGCCAAGCTTGGAGAGGCGGTCCAGAGCTATCTGGCGAAAGTCGGCGTGAGCGTCAAGATCACGCAGCTCGAGTGGGGGGCGTACCTCGCGAAGTACCGCCGCACCCCGTGGGAAGGCTTCGCCATCGCCGGGTGGTCCGGTGACAACGGCGACCCCGACAACTTCCTCGGGGATCTTTTCGAGTGGGGCGTTGGGTCCGATAAACCCCGTATCAACGATACGTCCCGCCACCACAACCCCGAATTCGACAAACTGATGGAGCAGGGGCGCGAGACCGCCGATCAGGCCAAGCGCACCCAGATCTACGAGCAGGCGAACCAGATCCTGCATGACGACGCCCCCTGGATCTTCATCAATCACACGAACCAGGTCCGTGCGGCGCGGGCCAACGTGAAGGGCTTCCGGCTCAACCCGCTCCAGATGTTTTTCCGTATGGAGGAGGTAGCGCTCGAGTAGCTGCGGCGCCCGTACACATGGTACGCCCCGGGCCCTGTCGGCTCGTACCGGCGGTCCCCGGGCGTTGGAAAACGGGCCGGCGTAGGCCCGGCGGGAGAGTGTCTTGCGCGGACGCTCCCCGCCGTGGCCGTGAGGCGAGGGGCGCCACGGGCTGTGGCAACCCCTACGGCGCTTTAGCAGCGGGCCCGTGACGACTGGGGCACTCGCCCACTCGGAACATGTCGAAATACGTCGCCCGGCGGCTCCTCCATATGCTCCCCGTGCTCCTCGGGATCAGTATCCTGGTCTTCGTGGGCATGCACCTCATCCCCGGGGACGTGGCGCAGCTTCTGCTGGGCGAGAAGGGGAGCGAGCAGGAGATCCAGCGTCTCCGGCACCAGCTTGGTCTCGACCAGCCCATCTACATTCAATACCTCCGCTTCCTCGCGGGGGTCGTGCACGGAGACCTGGGCAATTCGATCCGGACGCGGCAGCCCGTCATTTGGGAGATCCGCCAAGCGCTCCCCGTGACGATCGAGTTGAGCCTCGCCGCGCTCGCGTTCGCGATTGTCCTTGGGCTCCTGATCGGCGTGATCACGGCCCGACGTCCCCACTCCGCCCTCGACACCGGCGCGATGGTCTTCGTGCTGATCGGGGTCTCCATGCCCGTGTTCTGGACCGGCATCCTACTGTTACTGGTGTTCGGAGGAATGCTGGGCTGGCTGCCCCTGGGCGGCGTGCTGGACGCCGGGATGAGTCTGCCACGCCTCACGGGCATGCCGATCCTGGACTCCCTGCTCTCCGGCAATTGGACGGCCCTCCGGAGCGGCCTCGCCCATCTGCTCCTCCCCGCGGTAACGCTGGGTGCGACAGCAATGGCCACCATCGCTCGGATGGCCCGTTCGAGCATGCTCGACGTCCTCGGTCTCGACTACGTCCGCACGGCCCGCGCCAAAGGGGTGGCGGAGCCACGGGTCGTCCGCCGCCACGCGCTCTGGAACGCGCTCCTGCCGGTCGTCACCCTGATCGGCCTTCAGTTGGGACTGCTTCTCTCCGGTGCTGTGCTGACCGAGACGATCTTTGCCCTCCCCGGCCTGGGCCGCCTGACGATCACCAGTGTGTTGGCGCGGGATTATCCGGTGGTCCAGGGCGTCGTGTTGATCGGCGCCGTCATCTTTGTGCTGGCCAACCTCGCGGTGGATCTCCTCTACGCATGGCTCGATCCGCGGATTCGCTACAGTTGAGGAAAGCAGACATCGCCGCATCGCCGGAGGGTCGAGTCTCGACCCTGTCCTGGCGACGGATGCGACGGAGTCCCAATCTCGCTGCGGGGACGATCATCGTCGCTGCGGTCCTGCTCTCAGCGATACTGGCACCCCACATCGCACCATACGACCCGATCGAACAAGATTTCAGCAGTCAGTTACAAGCGCCGTCGGTGCGTCACCCGTTCGGGACCGACGAATTCGGCCGAGACATCTTTGCCCGTGTGGTGTACGGCGCTCGAATCGCGCTGCAGGTGGGCGGACTGGCCGATGCGATCGCGACCGCGCTCGGCGTGCTCCTGGGTGTCATGACCGGCTATTTCGGCGGCCGCCTGGACGCGATCCTCACCCGAGTGATCGACGTGATGCTGGCGTTCCCCTACCTGTTGCTGGCCATGATTGTCGTGGCCATCCTGGGACCCGGGCTCACCAATGCGATGATGGCGATCGCCATCGTGTACACGCCCCAGTTTGCCCGCGTGGTCCGCGGCGTCGTCTTGTCGGTGAAAGAGCAGGAGTTTGTCGAGGCGGCGCGGGCGATGGGAGCCGGCACGTTCCGGATTCTCGGGCGCTCCCTCCTCCCGAACGTTGTCTCGCCCATCATCGTGATGGCCACGCTCACGGTTGGCTTCATGATCGTCGAGACGGCCGGCCTTTCCTTCCTGGGTCTCGGGGCGAGTCCGCCGACGCCCGAATGGGGGTCGATGCTCGCCACCGGCCGCGAGTACATGCTGTCGGCGCCCTGGATCACCACGTTTCCGGGACTCGCCATCCTGGTGACGGTCGTGGCGTTCAACATGGTCGGCGACGGCCTGCGGGACGTGTTGGATCCGCGGCTGCGGGGCCGGATCTAACAGGTTGCTGAAAAAGGCCCACCTGCGGCGTTGTCACGCTCGCGCGGCGCTGCGACGTACGAGCTAAGTACGCCTCGCACCGGGTACCCATACTGATGGGTGCCCATCCTAGCGGATGGGTACCCGGCGCTCCGCCTTGCGTTTGGACCT
>Ga0316622_100004765_pt1 | contig 10029 bp, 7 predicted proteins | sample OWC_Aug_OW2_C1_D_FD_207646 | JGI IMG/M metagenome (GOLD analysis project Ga0316622, IMG submission 207646) | Wetland soil microbial communities from Old Woman Creek delta, Ohio, United States - OWC_Aug_OW2_C1_D5_C | ecosystem: Environmental > Terrestrial > Soil > Wetlands | place: USA: Ohio... | reverse complement strand
TGGCACTTCAGCCCCGAGCGCCTCGGCGCGGCAGCGCTGGCGCTGTTCGAGGAGCGGCGCTCGCCCCTCCTGCTCTCGGCGGCGAGCTCCTGGGAGATCGCGATCAAGGCGATCCTCGGGAAGCTCGATCTGCCGGCTCCCCCGGACCGCTTCGTGCCCGAGCAGCTCGCGGAGGACGGGATCGACTCGCTCGCGATCGAGCACGCGCACGCGCTCCGCGTGGCGCGCCTGCCCCCGCATCACAGCGATCCGTTCGACCGACTCCTGGTCGCGCAGGCGCAGCTGGAGCGCTGTGCGTTCCTGACCGCGGACGCCCAGATCGTGGCCTACGACGTCGATGTCGTCTGGGGCGGGCGTCAGGGCCCGCCGCGGCTGAGGCCCCGTCGCCGCGCGTGAGTTTCCTTCACCGCGTGAGCATCACGATCACCGGCCCCCACGCCGTCAGCAGGATGTTGCCGATCGCGTAGGGCACGGTGTAGCCGAGCACGGGGAGCTTGCTGCCCGCTTCGTCCTGGACGGCCCGCAGGGCCGCGGTGGCCGTCCCCGCGCCCGAGCACGCGCCGAGGAGGAGCACCGGGTTCATCTTGAGGACGTGGCGCCCGAAGAGGACCGCCGAGAGGTGCGGCGTCATCGCCACGAGAAGGCTCACCACGACGAGGCCGGGGCCGGTCGTGCGCAGGCCGGCCACGAAGCTCGGGCCCGCGGCGAGGCCCACGCACCCGATGAAGACGGCGAGGCCGATCGTGTCGAAGATCCAGAGGGCCGGCTCCGGGATCCGCCCGAAGGTGGGGCGAACGGAGCGCAGCCAGCCGAAGACGAGCCCCATGATGAGGGCGCCGCCGCTCGCGGTCAGGCTGATCGGGAGGTCGCCGATGCGCAGGGTGAGGGCGCCGAAGAGCCCGCCGAGGAGGATCCCGAGGCCCACGAACACCACGTCCGTCTCGCTCGACGGCCGCTCCACGTAGCCGAGCTCCCTGCCCGCCCGCTCGACGTCCTGCTCGCTCCCCGCGAGCCGGAGGAGGTCGCCGCGGTTCACGACGGTCCAGGGCGCGAACGGGATCTCCTCTCCCCCGCGGATGAGCTTCATGAGGATGACGCCCCGGCCGTGCTCCTCGGCGATCTCGACGAGGGAGCGCTCGGCGATCTCCCCCCGCGTCACGACCACGTCTAGGGCCGCCATCGGGAAGTCGAGGAGCTCGCGATCCTCGACCTCCGGCCCGAACGGGCGTCCCTCGCCGAGCAGCACGTGCCGCTGCGCCCCGACCACCACCACGTCCCCCTTCCGCAGCGCCGTGTCCGGGCCGAGGTCGAGGAGGGCGCCCTCCCGCCTCGCCCGCTGCAAGAACACTCGGGCCGGGGCGAACGAGCCCTCGACCTCCTTCACGCGGAGCCCGTCCCAGGCGTCCGGTGTGCGGAACGCGCGCACGTCCCACTCGCGGTAGGCCGAGCGGCTCCCGCCCTCGGCCTTCGATCCCGACTCGGCCTCGAGCTTCTGGCTCTCCGCCTTGAGGTCGACGCGCAGGAGGCGCGGCGCCAGGCTGGAGAGGAACCACACCACGAAGCTCGTCCCCACGAGGTAGCTGACCGCGTAGGCGACGGGGATGTTGTTCAGGAGGCGGGTGGTCTCGGCCTCGGGCAGCCCGAGGCGCGAGATCGTGTTGCCGGCGGTGCCGATGACCGTGGACTCGGTGAAAGCGCCGGCCAGGAGGCCGGCCGCGGTGCCGCAGTCATAGCCCATCACCTTCGCCGCCACGACCGTCGTCACCAGGCTGACCACGCACAGGACGAGGGTCAGGAGCGCCTGGGAGGCCGCGTTCTTCCGCAGGCCGCGGAAGAACTGCGGCCCGACCTTGTAGCCCGTGGCGAAGAGGAAGAGGGAGAAGAAGACCGTCTTGACGAGCGGGTCGATCTTCACGTCGAGCTGGCCCACGAGGACTCCGGCGAGGAGCGTCCCCACGACGTTGCCGAGGCGGAAGCTCCCGATCCGCACCCGCCCGACCACGAAGCCGAGCGCCAGGGTGAGGAAGATCGCGAGCTCGGGGTTCTCGCGGAGAGACGTGACGAACCAGTTCATGCGCGGCTCCTCTGTCGGCGGTGAGTCTAGCCGCCGAGCGTCCTCGCGGCCAGTCCCCGGCTGGGCGCACGGGCCGCCCAAACAGCCCCCAACCCGACCCGGAGTACGATCGGCGGGTCGTCATCCCCCGGAGGCTGTCTTGACCCGCAAACGGAAACCCTCGCGGACGATTGACGTGATCTACCGGTTCGACCCCGACCGTCGGACCCGGCGGCGGGCGCCGCGCACCCCGGCCGAGGCGCAGGCGAAGCTGGTGAAGGGCAACCGCTCGTTCGCGCACCTGCTCGACTCTCCCGGGAGCGCTCGCGTCATCCCGCTCGACCCGAGCGACGTCGGGCACGGCGTCCTTCCCGGCGTCGCTCCCGTCCAGCGTCCCTTCGCCGCCGTCCTCGGCTGCTCCGACGCCCGGGTGCCGATCGAGACCATCTTCCAACAGAAGTCCAACGACCTCTTCGTGGTCCGGGTGGCCGGGAACGGCGTCGGCAGCGGCTGCCTCGGCAGCCTCCGGTACGCGGCCGACAACTTCCCCGAAAGCCTCAAGCTGGTCGTGGTCCTGGGGCACTCCCAGTGCGGGGCCGTGACCTCTGCGGTCGACGTCTTCCTCCGCCCGGCGCGCTACCTCACCCTGGCGGCGAACTACCCGCTCCGCTCGATCGTGGACTCGATCCTCGTGGCCGTCCGCAGCGCCAGCCTCGCCCTCGAGATCGTCCACGGCCCCCGCGTGACCGCCCTGCACGGGTATCGCGCGGCCCTCGTCGAGACCTCGGTCGCCATAAACACCTGCGTGGCCGCCTACGCGCTCAAGCTGGAGCTCGAGAGCCGGGGATGCCGGGTGCTCTTCGGCACCTACGACCTCGCGAGCCGCTACGTGCGCCTCCCGCTCGCGCCGGACGGACGGAAGACCCCGTCGGGGATTGGCCTCTTCCCGGCGCCGGACGGCGATCGCGAGGTCCGCCGCCTCGCCACCGCGGTCGCCGGCAGCGCTAGCATCGCGGCCCTCCTGCGCACGGGAAGGGGCGCGAAGGGGCGCTGACCTTAGCCGGCCTTCCGCCCCTCCCGCGCCGCAGTGATGCGGTTGGCGAGAGCGCGCGCCGCCGCGTAGGGGACGGCGATCAGCACCGGGCCGACCAGCAGGGCCGCCCCCGGGTAGGAGGCACCCAGGATGAGCCACTGGCACACGGAGTCGAGCAGGATGCCCACGAGCAGCAGGTTGACGACGTCCGCGAGGGCGCTGCGCAGGAGGCGGCCCCGGCCCTGGCCCCCGAAGACGAGCCCCCACAGGTAGGGCGGACGCCCCGCCCTCGCATCGGACCTCCCCGCCGCCACCCCGAGCAGGATGGCCATCATCGGCTGCAGGAGGAAGCGGAACCGGCCCGGCCCGGAGAGCCGCTTCGGCAGGTCCTCGAGGAACTCGCGGGAGAAGATGTAGAAGCCGCCGCGCGCCCACGCGTCGCGCAGCGATCCCGGAACCGAGAGGGCCAGGACCAGGACGGTGAGGGTGGCGAGGACGAGCGTGAGCCGGCCGTTGCCGCCGGCGCTCATCCCTGCTTCTCTCTCGACAGGCCGAGCCCCTGCCGGTCTTCTTCCAGGGCGTCCTTCCTGTCGTCCCCGTCCTCGAAGGCCCGGCGGGTGCCGGTGTCCACGCGCACCAGGTAGCGCTGCAGGGCCGGCCGCCGCTGGGGCGGCACGTTCTCCTTCAGGTCCTCCAGCAGCGCCCTCATGCGCCGCATGACCTGGATCGAGCTCGCGCCGCAGTACCGGATCTCGTCGAAGGCCAGGACCAGGAAGTCCTCCCACCTCGGGACCGGGAAGACGAGGCGCAGGATCCCGCGCTCGTCGCGCACGCGCCCCGCATCGAGGTCCGCCCGTCCGAGGCGGAGCAGGAGGTCCTCCACCTGGTCGAGGGCCTGTACGGCGGTCGTGGGGTCGTTGATGGCCGGCGAGAGCGCCTTGATCGCGATGTCCACGAGGATGCGGATCGCGTACTTGGGGTCCTGGTCGAAGGTGCGCTCCGGGCCGAGCCGGACGAGCCGCCGCAGCCGGTGCTCGGGCACGGGCCGCCCCTCGCCGTGGACGCGCAGCAGGGGCATGCCGTCGATGATCGTGTCGCCGACCGCCCACGCCACGGCCACGACCGCCCCTTCCCGCCCGGCGAGCGCGACGAGCCCCGGCACGTCGATCGCCTGGATGGCCGCGGGGCCGCCGCGGTGGAGGACGACCTGCCTCTCCGCCGGCAGCTCGTCGCCCGCCGACCCGCCGGCCTCCAGCCCGCCTTCGCCGAGCGGCCGGTAGTCCCGGGCGATGACCGCCCGCCCCTGGTCGCCGGCGTAGGCGAGGACGCGCGAGATCTGGAGCATCGCGAGCTTCTCCGCCAGCAGGACGAAGAAGACGACGCTCACCAGCAGCAGGCCGATCGCGAACCAGGCGGTCAGCAGGGGCACCTTCCCGGTGCCGCCGCGGTCGACCCAGGCGAGCGCCGCGACCGCGTAGAGGAACGTCGCGGTGAAGACGCCGAGCGAGTGGCTCATCATGGTGGACCCCGCGAACCACGTCACCAGGCGGGGCGAGTAGGCCGTGGCGCTGAACTGCACCATCACGAAGGCCAGCGAGAAGACGAGGCCGGTGAGGGGCAGCATCCCCGCGGCGATGGACGAGAGGATGGCGATCGCCGGCCCAACGCCGATCGGGGCCGCGAGGTTCGGGAGGAAGGCGGCTTCGAAGCGCGGCACGGCCATGCCGAGGGCCACCGCGCCCACCGAGTAGAGGAGCGGCGTGCCGACCGTTCCCCGGAACCGGCGCGCCTTCGTGCCGACGATCCTCACGAGCTCACCTCCCGTCCTGCTGCAAGGCAGACGAGCATATACCCGAGGTCGAAGCTCCACGACCGGCCGAGGGTCTCCTTCACGCCGAGGAAGACGCGGTTCTGTCTCGCCCGAATCGACCCGGCCCTACTTGACGCTGTAGCCGCGTCCCTCGAGGCAGGTCCCCCAGGCTTTCTTGAACGTGTCCTTCTTCTGGGCGTCCTGGGTCTGTGCGGCCTGCTGCGCCTGGGCCTCGGCCTGCTTGCCGGCCTTCTTCTGCGCCCGGCGTCCCCTGACGGCACCCGCCGCGGCGCCCGCCGCCGCGCCTTCTCCGGCGTCGAGACTACCCTCGTCTCCGATATGGCGTTCGTCGGAAACCGCACCGACGGCGGCTCCCCTCGTCGCGCCACGGGCCGCGCCCTTGACCGCTCCGCCCTTCGGCGCTTCAGGCGTCGCCGCCTGGGTCGGGGCGGCCGTGGGGTCGATCCCCGTCTGCCCGCGGGCCCAGAGGTAGCACTCGTTCTCGTCCTGGCCCTGCTTCGCCGCGTCCTGGCCGGACCCGGGATAGACGAAGAGGCCGAGCGTCGCCGGCTTCGGAGGCGGCGGGGAGGCGGGGGCGGCCGACGTCGGGGGGGGCGCGGCCTGGGCCGCGGGTGCGGCGTCCTGGCCAAACGAGGCGGACGCGACCGCAAGAACGGTGACGGCGACGAGCGTCTTGGTCATGTCTGAACTCCGTGGCGTGAGGGAGACAATGCGACCTACCACCTAGATCTTGGACCCTGGCGTCCGCCGCCACAAGTAACGGCGGCGTAAGTTACGGTGCGGCGGGGCGTCCTGGCCGGACAGGCCATTCGGGCGGTCGCGCTGGGGGTCGGCGTGACGGCGGTCGTCCAGACGGTGCTCGGAGGCATCGGCCTGGCGGTCGCCGGGGTTCCCGCGGCCGGCTTCCTGTCCGCGGTGATGCTGATGCTGTGCATCGCCCAGCTGGGACCGGCGCTCGTCCTGTTCCCGGCGGTCGCCTGGATGTACTGGACAGGCGAGCACGCCTGGGCGACCGTGCTGCTGGTCTGGAGCCTCGTCGTGACCGCCCTCGACAACGTCCTGCGCCCGGTGCTGATCAAGAGGGGGGCGGACCTGCCGCTGCTGCTGATCTTCGCCGGCGTCATCGGGGGCATGCTCGGCTTCGGCCTGATTGGCATCTTCGTCGGGCCGGTCGTCCTGGCAGTGACCTACACCCTGCTCCAGGCCTGGATCGAGGACGGGCTCGGCAAGGCGGCCTGACCCCCGGGGGGCCGCCTAGGTCCCAAGTTCACAAGCATTTGCGTCTTGGTACCCTGTCGGGGGAAACAAACCCTGCTAGAGTCCCGTTAATGGCCTCGGGAGTCGCGTCCACGGACGTACGAGCCGGAGGGATCACCACCTTGCACCAACGCCTGTCGAGGCCGGCCGTTCCGACCCCTGAGGCCGGGGACGTTCTCGGTGGCCTGGAGCGGATCCTCGCGAACGGCGACTTCGACGCCTCCCCGCGCTCGCGGGCGTTCATCCGCTTCATCGTCGAGGAGACCCTCGCCGGCCGACAAGAGGGCCTGACCCAGGCCGCGATCGCGACGCGGGTCTTCGGGCGCCGGGAGGACTTCGACCCAACGGTGGACCCGATCGTGCGGATCCAGGCCGGGAGGCTCCGGCGCTCGCTCGAGCGCTACTATCTGCTCACGGGAGCCCGGGACCCGGTCCGGATCGAGCTGCCCCGAGGCACGTACGTCCCCGTCCTGCGGTGGGCGACGCCGCCCGAGAAGGCGGCCGCCTCGCCTCCCCCGGCCGCCGGAGACGACTGGCCCTCCGTCGTCGTGTCCGCCTTCGAGAGCGCCACCCGCGACCATGAGCTCGACGAGGCCGCCGCCCGGTTCCTCGGACAGCTGGTGGTCGAGATGGGCCGCTACCGCGACGTGCATGTCGTTCTCCGGGGTGCGGGGGACCAAACGGGCGCTTCGCTGCCCGAAGCGGCACGCTTCGAGCTCTCGGGGCGCCTCTCCCGGGACGAAGGCGGCCGGTGGCTGACCGTCCAGCTCCTGGACCGCTGGACCACGGGCCAGGTCTGGTCGCAGGAGTACCGGGGCGGGGCGGACGCCCTGAGCACCTTCTACGAGGAGACCGCGCGTGTCGTCGCCGCGCGCGTCGCCTCCGAGCACGGGGTGGTGGCCCAGAGGCTCTGGGCCGAGCAGCGGAGGCGGCCTCCCGCCGAGTTGACGCCCTACGGGGCGATCCTCCGTTCCTACCAGTTCTTCTTCAACCGCGACCCGGCGGACTTCGCACCCGCCGTCGAGGCGTTGAGGCGCGTCGTGGCGGCGGAGCCGGAGTGCAGCCTGGCCTGGGTGCAGCTCTCGCGCCTCTACAGCGCCAACTACGCGCAGGAGATCGCGCCGGTCGACACCTCGATCGACGACGCCGTCGCCCAGGCCCAGCGGGGGGTGCGTCTCGACCCGACCGGCCAGAGAGCCAGGAGCGCCCTGGCTTTCGCGCTCCTCCTCAAGGGCGAGTTCGCCGCCAGCCGGGCCGAGGCGCAGAACGCGCTCGATCTCAACCCGGACTCCCTGGTCTACCTGGAATCGATCGGCTGGCTCATCACGCTGTGCGGGGACTGGGACAGCGGCCCGGCCCTGATCCGAAGGGCCATCGCCCGGAACCCCCACGTCATGCCGGTCGCCTTCCACGGCCTCTGGGCGCATCACCTCCGCCGCGGGGAGATCGACGAGGCCTACCAGGCGGCCCTGCAGTACGGCGACCCCATCCCCTTCTGGCGGGCGGTGACGCGGGCCTGCTGTCTGGGCCATTTCGGCCGGCTCGAGGAGGCGCGCATCGAGGTCGCCGAGCTGCTGCGGACGAAGCCCGACTTCGCCCGCCGCGGGCGCACGCTGATCGGCCGGCTCGTCAAGTTCCCCGACCTGCTCGAGCGCATCGTCGACGGCCTGGCGAAGGCCGGGCTCGTCCTGGACTGAGGCGAGAGGTGGGCGGCGCCGCCCGTCGTGCGGCGTCGCCTCACGGGCCGTCCAGCGTCAGGGCCCTCATCGGGCCCTTCCTCAGAACGAGTAGCCGCCCGCGAAGTAGAAGCGGATTCCTTCTGTGCCGTTCGCGATCGATGCCCCGAGGGCCATCGGCGTGCCGACCAGCTGCATCATGAGCCCGCCGCCGTAGCCGGTGTGCCACTTCTTCGAGTCCTCGCCCTCGTACCAGACGCGGCCGGACTCGGCGAAGGCGGTGAGGCCCCAACGCACCGGGAGCACGGCGTTCTTGCGCCTGCCGATCCACCAGCGCAGCTCGGCGTTGCCGAACAGCGACGAGTCCCCTCGGAAGCGGCCGTCGTAGTAGCCGCGCACGTCCCCGGCGCTGCCCGAGATGCTCGCCGACTCGAACCAGGGGTACTTTCCCCACATCGCGCGGCCGCCCACGCGCGTGGCGAGGATCAGCTTCTCGCTGCCGAGGTAGCCCGACACGCTGCCCTCCGCGCCGCCGAAGTCCTCCGTCACGTCCCAGGCCTTCGGGACGAAGAAGCTCTCGGCCAGGATGCGCACGCCGCTCGTCTTCGGGGGCGCAACCGCCGCCGACGCGTCCGGCACGGCCATCCCGCGCGCCGCGGTCATGCCGATGCTGCGGCCGCGCGAGTCGTACTCGAACCCGGCGCGCAGGCCCGCCTCGCCGAACTTCCCGCTCCCGTAGACCTGCTCCTGCTCGACGAGGCTGTCCCCGCCCCTCGTCTCGATGACCTTCGCCTCGGCCCCGACGTGCAGCTCGAACTTGAAGCTGGGCCGGTAGCTGAGGGCGGGGAAGATCATGTACTCGTTGGTCTCCGTCATGTGCAGCGCCTTGTCTTCCACGTTCGGCGTCTCGTTCCCGAAGCCGTAGAAGTTCCGGTTCTCGATCCCGGAGAAGCGCGCGTTCACCGTACCGAGAAGCTTCGTGCTGCTGAGCCGCCACTGGCCGAGGTAGCTCGCCCGGACGCTGTTGTACCCGGTGGAGTACAGGAGGGTGAAGGCCTGCGTGTTAGCCCACGGGTACTTGCGGAAGCCCCAGGCGGTGCGCGTGAAGCCGCCGCCCACCATGAGCGCCTGGTTGGGCTGCCACCACATCTCGATCATCGGCACCGTCCAGTGGCCGTAGTTGCGGGGCTCGAGCCACGGGCGGTCCTTCTCGGGCGCCGGGTTCGTCCACTCGCGGTCGTCGACCTTGGTCCCCGGTCCGCGCTTCACCACGTTGTCGCCCCGGCCGTCCTCGACGTCGAGGCCTCCGCCCTGGGAGTCGTCCACCGTGTCGTTCCCGGCGTCGCCGAGCACCCGCACGTGAATCCCGCCCTTGCGCGGGCCGCTGGCGACCACGCGGTCGTTGCCACCCAGCAGGTAGAGACGGATCTCCTTCGTGTCCTTCGGCGAGAATGTCCGCTGGTAGTAGGCAGCGCCGGCGGCCCCCTCGCCGGCGAGCGGCGAAAGCGTCAGCCGCAGCGAGCCGTCCTCGAGGTGCTGAACTTCGGCCAGGTCGGCCTGGTCCGTGGCCCGCACGTCCACGCGATCGGCGAGGTGGAGGTAGAACTTCCGGGCGTACTCCACGAGCCCGTCGCGCCGCGCGCGGAGGTCCTTCGTCATCTGCGCCCCGTCGATCGCGTACCACTGGGGCGGCATCCGGCGCATGGCCTGGTCGATGACCGCGTCCGTCATCTGCGCCACGAGCTCGCGGGCGACCTCCTGGTAGACCGGCCACTCGACGTCGGCGAGCATCCAGCGCGTGACGTCGTAGTTGTTGGCGGTCAGGCCCTCGATCCGACCCGGATACTCGCCGGTGTAGCGCATGAAGCGCGGCACCACCGTGCGCACCGCGGACATCGCCTTGCCCTCGTAGCGCGTGAAGGCCTGGTCGGCGTCCTCGGGAATGGGCTGCCAGAGAGGCTTGCCCTCGACGCGGGCCCAGCGCCACTGGGCCTGGTGACGGTCCCAGTTGCCCACCACGAGGTCGAAGAGGCGCGCCTTGAGGAACGCCCGGCTGTCCACCCGGTTCTGCGGGCCGCCCTCGCGCCACTTCTTCCACAGGTCGCCGGAGGACACGATCTCGGTGATGCCCTTGTAGCCGGGCGCCGGGTACTCGTCCAGGGTCCCGATCGAGCTCGCG
>Ga0316622_100004764_pt1 | contig 10030 bp, 8 predicted proteins | sample OWC_Aug_OW2_C1_D_FD_207646 | JGI IMG/M metagenome (GOLD analysis project Ga0316622, IMG submission 207646) | Wetland soil microbial communities from Old Woman Creek delta, Ohio, United States - OWC_Aug_OW2_C1_D5_C | ecosystem: Environmental > Terrestrial > Soil > Wetlands | place: USA: Ohio... | reverse complement strand
CCCCAACTCGTGGCGCGCCTGGCTGCGGGCCTCGCTGAGGATCACTTGGCGCTCGCCTTCTATGGCGGCTAGCCGGGCAGCTAGCCGCCGCTCATGCTCAGCCACACGGCGCTGAGCCAGCACCGCCTCGTCTCGGGCGGCAGCCGCTTGCCGTTGCGCCTTCTGGATCTCGGTCAGCAGCGTCTCGGTCTCTATCTCCTGAGGTGAAACGAGGTCCCGCGCAGCCTGGACGACAGCCGACGATAACCCCAGTCGCTCGGCGATGGCAAAGGCGTTGCTGCGGCCGGGCAGCCCTACTCGCAGCCTGTAGGTCGGCGACAGCGTCTCCATGTCGAACTCCATCGCTGCGTTCTCCACGCCCGGAGTCATCTGGGCATATGCTTTCAGCTCGGAATAATGCGTGGCGACCAACGTGGTGATCCGCCGCGCCAGGAGGTGCGATAGCATAGCCCGGGCCAGAGCCGAGCCCTCCACTGGGTCTGTGCCGGCGCCCAGCTCATCCAGCAGCACCAGGCTCCGCTCATCGGCCTTATCCAGGATCTGGACGATGTTTGTCAGGTGGGATGAAAAGGTGGACAGCGATTGCTCGATCGACTGTTCATCACCGATGTCGGCGTAGATGCCTTCAAACACCGACATGGCCGAGCCATCGCCAACGGGCAGGTGCAGGCCGGATTGGGCCATGGCCGCCATCAACCCGACCGTCTTGAGCGATACGGTCTTGCCGCCGGTATTAGGCCCCGTGAGTACCAAGACAAAGTACTCATCGCTTATGTGTACGTCGATCGGCACCACTTTTTCCGGATCGATCAGCGGATGCCGCGCTTGCCACAGGCGCAGCGTCGAACCGGGATGACGAACTGGAGGCTGGAGGTCGGGACTTTGCGGAGTGGTCTGGACATTCGCGGCCTTCGCCCTCTGGCCTCTGACTTCTGGCTTGCCACTTCCAGCGCCAAACCTGATCACCTCTGGCTCGGTGGCGTCGAGCGCGTTGGCATAGTGGGCTTTGGCAAAGGCCAGGTCGAGCCTGGCCAGGGCCTCGACCGTCCAGGCGAGCTCTTCGGCCAGGCTGGCCACCAGCCCCGACAGGGCAGCCAGGATACGCTCGACCTCCTTTTCTTCCTCCAGCTGCAGTTGGCGCCACTGATTGCCCATCTCCACCAGCGATAGAGGCTCGATGAACAGGGTCGCACCACTGGCCGATGTATCGTGGACGATGCCCCGGATGCGCCCTCTGAATTCGGCCTTGATCGGGATCACATAGCGGCCGCTCCTTTGTGTGATCAGTGCCTCTTGCAGAAAAATGCTGTTGTTGGGGTCGGCAGTAATCCGGTTGAGCCTTTCCAGTAACCGGTCGTGGGCGGTGCGCATCTCCCGGCGGACACGGGCCAGCTTGTCACTGGCGCGGTCCAGTACTTCACCCCGGTCGCTGATACAGCGTCCAATTTCGTCACTCAACGCCTCACACGACTCGATCCGACTGGCGAGATCGGCCAGGAGCGGCAGACGATCTCGAAGCCGGGCCAGCGTGCGCTGCACACGCTGCCCGGTCAGAAGCGTGCTCTGGATGTCTAGTAGGTCAGACGGCATGAGGATGGCGCCCCGTTGGGCATTCTGCGCAAGCGGCTGGATGTCGTGCGAGCCGCCCAGCGACACACCCCCCTGCGTGTCGAGCAGGTAGCGGGCCTCGCGGGTTTCCTGTAGTCGCTGCTCGACCTCAGCGAGGACGGGTGAAGGCCGTAGCGCCAGGGCCAGCCCCTGACCGGCCGAAAAAGTCGTGTGCTGCGCCAGACGTGTCAGAACGCTGGGAAACTCGAGAGTGTCGAGGTGCTTCTTGTCCATCCAGATGCGTCAGGATAGCCGTCCACTAAAGATTGGGGGCAGCTCGCCTTTGGGCATCCACGGTTTGAGCGTGGTCAGGATAATGGGCCAAACATCGAGGAAGATTGGCACCAGCAGGGAGCCTCGCATGTAGCCGAGGACATTTCCACGGAACGCGTCGCTGCCGACCCCTGGCGTGTTCAGTACGAAAATCAGGCCCATCAGCGCCAGGCCGATCCAGCTCGCTGCCAGCACAAAACCAATCACCAATCCGCCGAGTTGGTCGATCTGCCGTATAGCGGGCAGTTCGGTGTCCTTAAAGGCCCGGCTCAATGCCACGTTTACGATCGTCGTGGTCAGGATCAAGACGAGCAGGAAGGCGGACAATTCGGCGGCGGCCTGAGGCAGGCTCCCTGCGCTCAGGTAAACGATCCACCTTCCGACCTGCGTGTAGAAGCTCATCGCCAACACCACGGCCAGGTACAGCACCAGGAGGCTGAGGGCCATGCGCACCAGGCCGTGGGTGAATCCCCAAACCACACCCACGATCAGGGCGAAAGCGATCAGAACGTCGAAAGGATTCAGCCAGGATGGCATAAGGTTCCTCCCTTTGATCCTATCAGACCTTCGTTATTGACCCCTGTTCGGCGATCGGGGATGGAGCTCGAGAACCCGCTCAATGCGCGCGATCAGCTCGCGACGTGGCAACCTGGACTTTACGATAAAGTCCTGCAAGTCCGTGCGAGCCTGCCACATGATCTGGTCAAAAGGCGAGTCGAGAGCTGTCAGGGCGATGACTGGGATATCATCGATGGTAGGGTCTTTTTTCTTGTATAGCAGGACATCTGCGCCGTCTAGCACAGGCATCATCAAATCGAGCAGGATCAGGTCAGGTTGCTCGCGGCGCATCATTTCCAGCCCCTCATTCCCGCCCAGCGCCCCCAGTACCTCATAGCCGGCCTTGCCCAGGATCAGCTTGAGGTAGTCTATCATATCCGAATCGTCTTCGATGCACAGGATCTTGGCCTTGACCACCGCCGGCCCTCCTTGTGTTGCTGCTACCATGACTTCAACTTGGTTGGCCCGATGCTCCAGCAAGCACCCGTTCGATAGAGCTCAACAACTGCTTGCGCATGAACGGTTTTGTGATATAGTCCTCGATCTCAGTCCGGTGCTTCCACATGATCTGATCAAACGGCGTGCTCATGGCCGTAACGGCAATAACCGGAATGTGCTGAATGACAGGATCCTGCTTCTTTCGGAGCAGGACTTCGGCGCCGCCTACCTCGGGCAGCATTAGATCCAATAGCACCAGGTCAGGTCGCTCACGATGCATGACCTCCAGGCCGTCCTCGCCGTCTTTGGCGCCCAGAAAGGCATATCCGGCTGACTCCAATATCAGTCGCAGTAGGTCAAGCATCCCGGCCTCGTCCTCGATGCACAGGATCCTGCGTCTGGTGCCTGCGCTTTGCTCTGTCACAATCTCTTCTCCCTAAAACACTCCGATGCGGCGAGATCAATTCCACGCCGATGTCCGGCAGCATCTATTGTAGCAGAATCGACCCTGGAAGTCAAACGACGGACTGCCGCTTCTGCCCTCTCTGCCCGTTCACGATTGGGCCGGCCATAGCCACCGCCAGGCCTCAGTCCGGCGCTGGGCCAGCTCGCCCCGCAGTCGCTCGATCTCGGCCAGGCTGCTCCCCTCATCGCCCAATGTCAGCAGGTGCTGTTTGTCGAAGGCCAAGCGGGTGGCGGTCTGGAAGTAGCGCCCCACGGCCCGGGCGCCCATCCGCCCACCTTGGCGCCGTGCCTGCCAATGAACTTGCAGGCGACGTCTGGCCGAGTACAGCAGGTCAAACTCCTGGGGGCTCAGCGCCCCCCTCTGTACCTCCTCGTCCAGCCCGCGCTCGATCCAGCGTCGCTCGGTGCGGAGGTCCAGCGCGATCAAGATGCCCAAGGCCAGTACGCCGCTCCAGTCCAGGAGCGCGCTGAAACCCAGGGACAGAAACACGGTCCGCTCCACCAGAGTCGCTCCGACGTTGTGCAGGCTGTGCATCATCACAGCCAGCAACCCCCCAATCATCAGCGCCAACAGTCGACGCTTCCGGCTCCGGACCAACCGTGCATAACCGACGCTCGCGCCGAGAAGCCCTGTCCAGAAGGCATGGTTCAAGCCAAACACCACCGTCCGCAAGAAGATGTTGATCAGCCCGGCGCCCAGCCCGTGTTCGGTCAGAATCGGGACAAAATAGGCGACAACATCCTCCGTCATGGCAAAGCCAAAGCCGATCATCGCTCCGAAGACGATCCCATCCAGCATACCGTCGAACGCCTTCGGGACAACCAGGAGCAGAAAAATCAGGGCGATGCCCTTGGCGCTTTCTTCGATGATGGGAGCGCCCACACTGGCGCTCAACAGTCTGCCCAGCAGGCTCTCGGCTCCCAGGGCCGACACCGGGAGGGCGAAAGCGATCTCGAGGACGACCGAGAGGATCGCGGCCGGCCCGGCTCCCCACAAAAAGGCTACCGCCAACAGCCCGACCGGCTCCTTTTCGTAGCGGTCGATCCACCACAACAGCAGCACATAGGCTGCTGTTGGGATCAACGCCCCCAAGATCGCTACTGCCACAATGGCCATTTGCGGACAGGCCTCCACTTTCCTGTCTACGGTGACAAACCCATTATATCATGAAACGCCAGCATTCGCAATCAGTGCATAGAACACCGGCATGAACACGAGCCGCTCTCCAGACTCGATGGCGGCCTGGTCGGCTGCCCGGAGACGGGCCAATTCGCCGGGCGGTACCACGCCGGCCAGCGACCGCTCCCACAACCCCCACTCTCGGCCAGACTCGGCGCGCAGCGTGTCCGGGTCCCACAGGCCGGGTATAACCCCCACATCGGCCTGGCCGGTGCGGAACAGCGCCCTCAGCTTGCGCCCCAGCGCCGGATCGGCGCCCTCACTCCGCAGCGCCTCCGCCTGCCAGCGGCCTAGGTGCAAATCGGGGTAGTCGATCCGCCCGCCATAGTCAGGCTCGGCGCAGACCAAGACCGCGCCCCCTGGCCGGGTCACGCGCATCATCTCCTTCGCCGCGCTCTCGGGATCCCGGCACCACAGCAGCACAAAGTGGCAGGCGGTCACGTCGAACCGGCCGTCGGGGAAGGGCAGATCGTGGGCGTCGCCCAGCCGGTATTCGGCGCGGCCGCCGCGCTGCCGGGCAAAAGCCACCATGGCCGGATCGATGTCCAGCCCAATCACCTCGCCCCTGGTCGATGCCGCCAGCTCTTCAGTCACCACCCCCGTGCCGCTGCCTACATCCAGCACCCGCCTGGCTCGCAGCAGATTGGCCCGCCGGTAGAGGTGCCGCCGCGTGGCCCTCGTCCAGCCTGCCTGCCGGCTGAACTGCTCGTCCCACTCCTCAAGCGTCATCTCGGTTGCCATCCACTCCCTCCCATCATGCTACCCAGTATACCATAACCCACTGCTTGCCGCACAATCTGTACGAGGCGCCAACTTGTCCAACCCCCGGCAAGCGTGGTAGAATCGTAGCGTGGGAATCAAATCAGAATCCAAAACCGGCATCCTGAGCGGAGCGAAGGTTGAGAATCCCAAATCGGTCGGTGGTTATGCCGACGACACCAATCTCAATGTCCGCTATTGCACCCACGCGCTCTACACCGTCGATCCGGTCGATTTTGGCCAATGGACTCTGGGGCAGCTGGCCTGGCACGGCGGTGAGCGGGTACTCGATGTGGGCTGCGGGCCGGGCGACCTCCTGCGCTGGATGGCCCGCCAGTATCCGGACTGGGAGGCACTGGTCGGCTTTGACCTGTCGCCGGGCATGGCCAGCCGCTCTGCCGAACTGGCTAAAGACCTCCCCGTCGGCTTTTTCGTCGGCGATGCCCAGGCACTGCCCTTCCCCGATGCATGGTTCGACGTGGTCATGGCCCGCCACGTGCTCCCCTATGTGCCCGATATCGATCGAGCCGTGGCTGAAGCCGCCCGCGTCCTCCACCCTGGCGGCAGGTTCCTGGCAACCACGAACGGAGCTTGCACCATGACCGAATACCTGGCCCACCTGGAGCGGGCAGCGAACTGCTTTCCCGGCCTCATAAACACCGAGCCCATAACCAACCGTTTTTCTCTGGAAGGTGGCCCTGGCTTCCTTGCCTCCCATTTCGACCGCGTCGAGACCCACACGCTGCGAGGCACCCTGCGCTTTCCCACCGCCCAGCCATTCATCGACTATGTGGCCAGCGCCCGGGCCGACACCATGCGCCCGGGGCACACCGACGCCGAGTGGCAGGCGATCCTCGCCATGATCCGCACCGAGGCTGAGGCGCACATCACCCACCACGGCCACTTGGACGTGACCAAGATCGCCGGCGCCTTGGTGGCGGTCAAGGAGGGCTGACCTATGGCCCGCCGGTTGTCGGCTCACCGCGAGACCCTCCTCTTGATGTTGATCCTCGCCGTCGCCGCCGCGCTGCGCCTCTTCGGCCTGACCTGGGATGGTGGCCAGTGGCTCCATCCCGACGAGCGGCAGATCTATTTCGTCACCCTGGGCCTGCACTGGCCCGACAGCCTCCGTGAGGCCCTCAGCCCGGCCAGCCCGCTCAACCCCAGGTTTTTCGCTTACGGCGCGCTCCCCCTCTATCTGCTCCGGCTCGTCGCCGCGCTTGTGTCCCTGGTGTGGCCGGCCGTCCGCGATCCGGACAACCTGCATCTCGTTGCCCGCCTCCTGTCGGCCCTCTTCGACCTGGGCACCATCTACCTCACCTACCGTCTGGCCCGCACCTTGTGGCCAATCGCCAGCCGCCCCCTGACGGGGATCTGCGTCAGCTCAGACCCTTCCGCCTCGGGCTCCCATCCTGAGGACCCCTGCTCAAACCCCCATCGTGAGGGCGTTGGGCTGTTGGCCGCCGTCCTCGTCGGCGTGGCCGTCTTGCACATCCAGCTCGCCCACTTTTACACCGCCGATACCCTGCTCGCTTTCTTTGTACTGCTCACACTGAACCTGGCCGCCGGCGTGACCCGCACCCCCAGCCCGCGCCGCAGCGCCGCGCTGGGCGCCGCGTTTGGACTGGCCCTTGCCACCAAGCTGACCGCCGCTCCACTCATCCTCCCGGTCGTGGGTGTATTCACCAGCTATCAGCAGTCAATCGTCAGCACACAGCCCTCGAAGAGTGGGGGCGGGGGCCAAAAGCCAGCACCACATTATCCTTTGGCTAAGCGCGGTGGATCTGCCCAACATCTCGTACTTGCTCTCGCCGTTGCCGCTGCTGTCTTTGCCATCGTCGAGCCTTACGCCTTGATCGACTGGCAGACCTTCCTGGCGCAGACCGTCCGCGAATCGCAGATCGCCTGGGGCCGGTTGGACATGCCCTACACCCGGCAGTACGCCGGCACCTGGCCCTACCTCTACCCAATCCGTCAGACGATTGCCTGGGGACTGGGTCTGCCGCTGGGCCTGGTCGCCTGGAGTGCCTTGGCGGCGGCGCTGGTCCGCTGGCTGCGCCGTGGCGCCTGGCCCGACGCGCTGCTCCTGGCCTGGGCTGGACCCTACCTGGCAATATCCGGTGTCCTGTACGCCAAATACCTGCGCTACATGCTGCCGCTGATCCCGGTGCTGTGCCTCCTGGCCGCTTGCCTCTACCATGATCTGCGGCAGCATTTCCACACGGCCACCGGGCATCGTTTGTTGGCCATCGGCCGTTGGCTAGTTGTCATCGCCTCGTTTTCCTACGCTCTGGCCTTCGCCACCATCTACGCTTCTCCCCATTCCTGGATTACTGCGTCCGATTGGGTTTACCGCCACATACCCGTCGGCAGCGTCCTGGCTGTGGAGGACTGGGACACGGCGTTGCCGCTGCCCCTTGACGTAGACGGCCGGCCCCGTCGAGTTGAGGAATACAACATCCAGACCCTGCCCCTGTATGACGAGCCAGACGGCGATGCCAAGTGGGCGGCGATAGCGGACGATCTGGCCGCCAGTGATTATCTGATCGTCGCCAGCCACCGGCTCTACGGCTCGATCCTGCGCCTGCCGGATCGCTATCCGGTCACAACCCGCTATTACGAACTGCTGTTTGCCGGTGGTCTGGGCTTTGAGCTGGCCGGTGAGTTCACCCGCGGTCCGGCCTGGCTCAATCCGCGCGTGCCGCCCTTGCCCGGCGCGGCTGCCTGGTTGATCATCCCCGACGAGAGTTTCGTCGTCTATGACCACCCGCGAACGCTCATCTTGCGCAACACCGGGCGGTTGTCGCCTGCTGAGCTCCTGGGACGCCTGGTGCCATAGCTTGACCCTATATCCTGGCGTCAATCCCGGCTCTTTGGGCCGGGCCCCTGACGGGGATCTTCGCGACCTTTGCCATCCCTGCCAAACGGTGATATAATCGGTCGCCTGAGAGGAATCGGCGTTGAAAAAAGCGCGCATCTGGATCGGCATCGTCATTAGCATCATTGCCCTGGCCATCGCCTTCCGCAAGATCGACTTGAGCCAGGTCTGGGCGGCGATAACCAGGGTCAACTATTGGTTTCTTGCCGCTTCCCTGCTGCCGTTGCTCCTCTTTGTCGTCCTGCGCGCCTACCGCTGGCGGCTCCTTTTCTGTCCCAAACAGGGCCTGCGGATCCGCAACCTCCTAGCGGTCATCAACGTCGGCTACCTTCTGAGCAACATCCTTCCCGCCCGTTTGGGCGATGTCGCCCGCGCCTACCTGATCGGCGACACCGAAGAGGTCAGCCGGACGGCCGCTTTCTCGACCATCGTGGCCGAGCGGGTGCTCGATGCCCTGTTCGCCGTCGTCGGCTTTTTTATCGTCCTACCCTTTGCACCTGTCCCTGAATGGATGATTCGCTCCGGCTTGATCGTGGGAGCTGCGGTGCTGGTTGCCATCGTTCTCTTTGTCGTGCTCGTGCGGCGGCGGGAGTGGACCCTCCGCCTGCTGGATCGCGTCCTTCAAGCGCTGCACTGGCCCGACGCCGAAGCAATGGCCCGCTTCTGGGGTCGCCTGGTCGAGCGGACTCATCTGCACTTCCTGTCTCGGCTGCCATGGGCCGACCGGCCGCGGTTGGCCCGCGTTGCCGGTTCCCTGATCGACGGTCTGAGCGGCATCACCACTCTGCGCCTGGGGCCGCCTCTGCTTCTTTGGTCGGCGATCATCTGGGCCGATATCGCTGCCTACTACTGGCTCGTCCTGCTCGCCTTTGACCCGGGCCAGCCCTTTGTGGCCGGCCTGGCGGTTTCGTCAGTGACCGCGCTGGGCATGACCATCCCCTCATCGCCCGGCTATATTGGCGTATTTGAGTTCTTCACCCGCGAGACGATGAGCCTCTTTGGCATGGAGCCGGAGACAGCCCTGAGCTACGCCCTCGTTGCCCACGCGGTTGTCTATGTCGTTTTCACCCTGCTGGGATTGGTCAGCATGATCCAGCAGAACCTGACCTACTCGGAAATCCAAAAGCGAATATCGGCGGAGGATTCGACACCTTCATGAAAGTCCTGATCGCCCTCACCTACTACCACCCCCACGTCAGTGGGCTGACCATCTACGTCAAGCGCCTGGGCACCGTCCTGGCTCAGCGCGGCCACCAGGTCACTGTGCTTACTTCGCACTATGATCGCACCCTCCGTTATGAAGAGACGATCGACGGCGTGCGTGTCGTCCGCGCCCCGGTCCTGTTGCGCATCAGCAAGGGCGTGATCATGCCCACCTTCCCTTTTCTGGCGTGGCGGCTGATTTGCCAGCACGACGTGGTCAGCGTCCACCTACCCCAGTTCGAGGCCAGCCTGCTGGCCGTATTGGGCCGTCTGGCCGGCAAGCCGGTGGCGCTGACCTACCACTCTGACCTGCGCCTGCCCAAAGGCTGGTTCAATCGCATGGCCGACCGGGCGATCTTTGTCAGTAACTATATTGCCGGCCGCCTTGCCCACGCAGTCGTAGCCTACACCGACGATTTCGCCCAGAATTCCGGCTATCTGTCGCACTTTGTCGGCAAGGTGCGGGTCATCCCGCCGCCAGTCATCATGCCCCCGCCCGATCCTGCCGCCGTCGAGGCGTTCCGGGTCCAGCACGATCTGGCCGGCCGGCCGGTGGTGTGCATGGCTGCCCGGCTGGCGACTGAAAAGGGCGTCGAAGTGCTGATCCAGGCTCTGCCCCGCCTTCTGGAGGTCTTTCCCCGGCTCAAGGTCCTCTTTGCCGGGCAATA
>Ga0316622_100004763_pt1 | contig 10030 bp, 11 predicted proteins | sample OWC_Aug_OW2_C1_D_FD_207646 | JGI IMG/M metagenome (GOLD analysis project Ga0316622, IMG submission 207646) | Wetland soil microbial communities from Old Woman Creek delta, Ohio, United States - OWC_Aug_OW2_C1_D5_C | ecosystem: Environmental > Terrestrial > Soil > Wetlands | place: USA: Ohio... | reverse complement strand
GGCACCGGCAAGCGCGATGCCGCTGTTATGGGCAGAGGTCGGCGCGCCCCATCGCGTAAAGCGGGTGTACGTCTACGGCCATGGCGAACCCAATACCTGGGTCGACATCAGCGCGACGATCGAGCTTAAGATCGCTGCGCTCAAGAGACACGCCAGCCAAATGGGCGACTGGGATCCGACGGAACGCATCAAGGAGTGGAACGCAGAGACGGGCAAGGACAAAGGTATGGCCTTTGCCGAGAGTTTTCTCGTACTCACACTCGTCGAGCCCGATGACGACGTTGACTAGAGGCGCAGGGCGCAAGGAGGTATCGCATGAATGACCGTCCACTTCACAATGACGCCGGTCATACGATCGTCGCCAGGGTAATCAAGCAGGAAGGGCATTGCGCTTTCGGGCACCAGGTGGGCGATGAGGTGATCTTTGATGGCGAAACCGTCCAAGGCCGGGTGTGCCTCTCTGCTCTATACAGTTTCCTGCCCAAGGTGTATGCCATGCGTTACGGAGCCGAGTTCCCCTGGTTGGAGGACAAGGACGTGTCTACTCACGCCTGCCCCGACGCCTGGAATCCGGTTGTGTTCGAGATCCGGCGAGTGCGGGGATGATCGGTGCACCGGCTATGTGCGCAACTAGAACGGGGATGGAGTAGACGATGACAGAAATCAAGGAGCTGAGGGTCAGCTCGAGCATGTATTTTGAGGAGTTTGAGATCGGTCAGGCCATCACCAGCGCCGGGCGTACCATCACCGAAGCGGACGTGGTGAACTTTGCTGCCCTGAGCGGTGACTGGAACCAGATGCACACCAACACCGAGTATGCCGCCCGGCACCCGTTCGGCCAGCGAGTAGCCCATGGGTTGTTAGGACTGTCCATTGCCAGTGCCCTGGCGGCGCGCACCGGTTTCATAGAGGACACCGCGATCGCGTTCCGCGAGATCAGCGAGTGGAAGTTCAGCCTGCCCGTCTTTATTGGTGACACCATTCACGTGCGGGCCACCGTGACCGAGACCAAGCCAATGGCTCGCCTGGGCGGAGGACTGGTCACCTTCAAGGTGGAGATATTGAATCAGCACGACAAGGTTGTCCAGCGAGGCACATGGGGACTGATCGTCAAGGGTAAAGAGGCCTAAGCTTCTGTCGCCCCCAAAGCCGCCCATGTGTGGGAATTTGGGTCGTACGCTTCAAAGACGCCTGTCTCCAGATGGTACACCCACCCGTGAAGGGTCAACGTCTGGGCCCGCTCGCCCGCGCGCACGGGATCGTACGAACGGAGATGTTCCAGCTGGAGCAAGACATTCTCCCGTATCGTCGCCAGGGGACGCTCCTCTTCGGGTAGGCCGCTGGCCTCGACCTTGGTCTTGGCCGGACGGGCATGCTCGATCCAGCGCGTGAGGTGTGGCTCGCGGCTCCAGTCGGGTGGCTGATCCAGGGCCTTGAGCCCACCGCAGCCGGTATGACCTATGATGACAATGTGCTTTACGTGGAGATGCAGCACCGCGTATTCGATAACGGCCCCAACGCCCAACTCGCCGGTGCCGTAGGGCGGCACGATGTTCGCGATATTACGGGTGACAAACAGGGTGCCGGGCTCGATCCGGGCCAAAAGCTCAAGCGGCACACGGGCATCGGAACAGCCGATGTACAGCATGTCCGGTGCTTGACCTTCGGTTGCCAGACGGGTAAAGAGTTCGCGGTTCTCTTGAAAGTACTGCTGAAATTCGGTGATCCCGGCGACAATTTTCGGCAAAGCCATAGGATTCTCCCCGTACAGGTAGGACGCTGTTATTTATCGCGCTAGCGACCAAGCAGGCGCTGGCCGGCCGTATAGGGGTCCATTTTGCGGCGCACAATCTGGTCGACCAGCGCTGCCAGGCGGGCACGGTCGGTGCGGGCCAATACGCTGCGCAGCGACTCCTGTTGGATGATCGTCTCCAGCTCTGCCGCAGCCCGCTCGCACTCGCGCAACGCCAGGCCGCCCGATTGCTCCAAATAGGACCGGTGGGTCACGATGGCCTCCGCCAGCTCGGCGACACCCTCCCGGCGCGTCGCCACGGTCTTGAGGATAGGTGGCCGCCATGCCCCCGCTGTCTTCTTGTTCTCCTCTTCCCCTGTTCCCGGAATCACCAGCTCGGCGAGCCGGCCATGATGCATCACGGTATGCGGACCGCCTGAGTTCAGATCGAGCATCATCCGCAGGGCCATGACTGCGTGATCAGCGCCCTCCAGGTCTGCCTTGTTGACGACAAACACGTCCGCAACCTCCAGAATGCCCGCCTTGATGGCCTGTACATCGTCGCCCAAGCCGGGCACTTCGACGACGATGGTGGTGTGGGCCGTCCGAGCAATATCCACCTCGGCCTGGCCTGCGCCGACGGTCTCGACAATGACCAGGTCAAAACCTGCCGCATCCAGCACTCTGACTGCGTCGGCGGTGGCCCGCGCCAGCCCACCCAGGTTGCCCCGACTGGCCATGCTGCGGATAAAGATGCCTATGTCGCCAGCCAGGTCACGCATACGGATGCGGTCTCCCAGGATGGCCCCGCCAGAAAAGGGGCTGGTGGGGTCCACGGCGATGATGCCCACCGTTCTCGGAGAAGCATCACGCCGAAAGTGGAGGGCCAGGGCGTTCACCAGGGAGCTTTTGCCGCTCCCTGGCGGTCCGGTCACACCGACGATGTGTGCTCGGCCTGTGTGGGGATGCAGCGCTGCCAGGACCGTCCAGGCCTCGGGCCCATCATTCTCGACCACCGTAATAGCCCGGGCAATGGCCCGCCGCTGCCCGGCCAGGACGCCGTCGACAAGCACATCGCTCACTGGACATTCTCGCGGACAAAATCCACAATGGCGTCGGTAGGCGTGCCGGGGCCGAAAACGCCCTTGATGCCCATCTCACGTAAGATTGGCACATCCTCGTCGGGAATGATGCCGCCAACAACGACCAGTACGTCGTCCAGACCATTCTCACGCAACAAGTCCATCACCCGGGGAAACAGGGCCATATGGGCGCCCGAAAGGATCGACATACCGACCACATCCACATCCTCCTGCAGCGCAGCCTCGGCGATCATTTCCGGCGTTTGGCGAATACCGGTGTAGATCACCTCCATGCCGGCATCGCGGAGGGCGCGGGCGATCACCTTGGCTCCCCGGTCGTGGCCGTCAAGGCCGGGTTTTGCGACGAGCACACGGATCTTCTTATCGGTCATCTAGGTCCTCCAACTCCAATGGTTGCCAGCTCACGGCACTCGCCAAACGCCTGGCGAAAGCTATCAAGGACTCCGCAGGGCCTTCGATCTCAACTCCCATTCCGACCGGACCAGCCCATACAAGTACAGATCGTACCGTCTGCCGTCCCGCAGACCGAATTCGCGCAAAACGCCCTCCCGCTGAAAGCCCGTCCGTTCGTACAGGGCAATGGCCCGCTCATTATAGGCAATGACTGTCAGGGTAATGCGGTGCAGGTTCAGTTCGTCAAAGCCATACCGCAAAGCGAGGTGCAGCGCCTCGGTGCCGTAGCCCTGGTCCCAGGCGTCCCGCTCGCCGATGCCCATGCCCAGCCAAGCCCCCTGGTTTGCCCACTCGATGTCGTAGAAGCCAATGGTCCCGATCAGCGCCCCGTCGTTGACGGTGCGGATGGCAAAGACGATGGAGTTCGACGATTTTGCCAGATCTTCCAGTTCGGCGGCGATCTGGGCCTGGCTTTTGGGCAGGGCCAGGTTCGTGTCTTGCAGACGCAAGTAGCCCACGTCGCCAAACCAGCCGGAGATCGTGGCCGCGTCGTCCCTACTCAAGGCGGTCAGCCGGACCTTGGTTCCACGCAAAAGGTCCAAGTTCATGGATTTCGATGCCTCAGATAATTGTCGGCTCGCGATACTCCCCAAACACCTCGCGAAGGATGCCCATGATCTCACCCAAGGTAGCGTAGGCACGCACGGAGTCGAGGATGAAGGGCATGGTGTTCTCAGTGCCTCGGGCAGCCTGGCGCAGCGCCTCGAGAGCAGCAGTCACACGCCCGTCGTCGCGCTCACGGCGCACACGAGCCAGACGGGCGACCTGCCGCCCATAGCCCTCCGGGTCCATTGCCAGAAGAGGAATGCGCAGCGGCTCCGCTTCCGTGTAGTCATTGACGCCGACCACGACCCGCTGGTGAGTGTCGATTTCCATTTGGTAACGGTAGGCTGCCTCGGCAATCTCACGTTGGAGAAAACCTTTTTCGAGGGCAGGGATGACACCGCCCAACGCCTCGATCTGGCGGAAGTAGCCATACACTTCCTCTTCCATGCGGTTGGTCATCGCTTCCACAAAATACGAGCCACCGAGCGGGTCAATTGTATTCACCACGCCACTCTCATGGGCAATGAGCTGCTGTGTGCGCAGGGCGATCTTGACGGCGTATTCGCTGGGCAGAGCCAGCGCTTCATCCATGCTGTTGGTGTGAAGGCTCTGGGTACCGCCCAGCACCGCGGCCAGCGCCTGCCAGGCAGTGCGGACGATGTTGTTCTCCGGCTGCCGCGCAGTGAGGCTGCAGCCCGCCGTCTGGGTGTGGAAGCGCAGCAGCCAGCTCCTCGGATCTTTGGCGCCAAAGGTCTCACGCATCTCACGTGCCCAGATGCGCCGGGCTGCCCGGAATTTGGCGATTTCCTCGAAAAAGTCGTTATGCGAATTGAAGAAGAAAGAAAGCCGGGGGCTAAAGTCATCCACGTCGAGCCCACGCGCGATCCCCCATCGTACGTACTCCAGACCGTCGGCCAGGGTGAAAGCCAGCTCCTGAGCTGCGGTCGAGCCCGCCTCGCGGATATGGTAGCCGCTGATGCTGATCGTATTCCAGCGCGGAAGGTGCCGGCTGCCAAACTCGAAGGTATCCACCACCAGCCGCATCGAGGGTTCCGGTGGGAAGATAAACTCCTTCTGGGCGATGTACTCCTTCAGGATGTCGTTTTGGATCGTGCCCCCCAGCACCTCCATGGGGATGCCGCGCTTTTCGGCCATGGCGATGTACATGGCCCAGATCACGGCGGCCGGGCTGTTGATGGTCATAGACGTGGTGATCTGGTCTACAGGGATGTCGTCAAACAGGATCTCCATGTCGGCCAGGCTCGAGATAGCCACCCCACACTTGCCGAACTCGCCCAGGGCGTGGCGATCGTCGGTGTCGTAGCCGTAAAGGGTAGGCATGTCAAAGGCCACCGACAGGCCAGTCTCGCCGTGCTCCAACAGATATTTATAGCGAGCATTGGTCTCTTCGGCAGTGCCAAAGCCGGCAAACATTCGCATCGTCCATAGACGGCCGCGGTGCATGGTGGCATGCACGCCCCGGGTGAAAGGGCAGTCACCGGGAAAGCCCAGATCACGCAGGTAGTCGAGATCGGCCACATCTAGAGGGGTGTACAGACGCTCCACTCTCGCGCTGGAGGTGGTCATGAAATTCTCCATGCGCTCCGGATGGCGAGCCAGTGTGTGCCGAGCCTTGGTCTCTTTCCACTGCTCTTGTTGCTGCTTCAACGCCTTCAGCTTTTCCTGGTCAAACATCGTCACTTGCCTCCAGACCTCATTGGGGTGACTTACGCCAGACAGCCGTCAACGATCGTGCTCGACGAGCTCAATCAGAACGCCGTGGGCTCCCTTGGGATGAATAAAGGCCACCTGCCCGTGGGCCCCCTGGCGTGGCTCCTCGTCGATCAGCGGCACGCCGTGAGCCTTCAGCCGCGCCAGCAACCCTCCAATGTCCTCCACTTCTATGCACACGTGGTGGATCCCCTCACCACGGTTGGCCAGGAACTTGGCGATGCCGGTTCCTTCCGCGGTGGGCTGCACCAGCTCGAGATTGCTGTCACCCAGCGGAAGAAAGGCAACCCGAACCGCCTGGTCGGCAACATCTACGACTTCTTTGAGCTGTAGCCCCAGGGCAGCTTCGTAGACCTGCAGTGCGAGCTGGACGTCGTGCACAACAATGCCGATGTGATCAAGCTTCATGGTTTTCTTCTAATACCCCTGGTCCCATTCTCCTTCCGTCTGCAGCCGTCGCAGGGAAGGCGGCAGTGGAGAAACGTAGAGGGTTTCCATCCAGGGAAAGGGCTGGTGGATGGTAGAGGGCTCAGGAGGGAGGGAGTGCACCTTCAGGGGAACCACTTCCCCAGCTGCGGTGGGGCTGGTCTTGACAAACAAAGCTGCCAGTTCCGCCAGAAGGGGAAACTCAGGGTTCAGTCCGTAGAATACCCGGTTGCCCTCTTCGGAGCGAACCAGAAGGTTGATCCCCTCTAGCCGCTCCATTTCGCGTTGCACGGCTCGGATTGGCTGGCCGGTCTCCCGCTCGATCTCACGCTGGTAGAATCGACGCTCTGGATGCAAGAGAAACAGGCGCAGCACCTCGACCCGCGCCGCGGACGAGAACAAAGCTTCTAAGGCTGTAGACATTTTGTATACACTCCCAATCGGTCAGATCCGGAACATACCCTAAAAAGACGTGTGTGCTTGATACTCCCCAAAAACACTGCGCAGGACGTTGCAGATTTCGCCGAGAGTGGCATATTTCTCCACGGCATCCAGGATTAATGGCGTCAAACTGTCGTCACCACTCGCAGCGTCCCTTAGCCGAAGTAGGCCCTCTGTCACGCTTTTGTTGTCGCGCCGGCTCCTCAGAGCTTGTAGCCGCGAAGTCATAAGTTCACCAATGGCGGGATTGACACGCAGGACGTCGAGTTCCAGCGCTTCTCGCACCTGAAACTGGTTGACGCCGACTACAATCTTGTCGTGCCTGTCCACGGCCCGCTGCCAGCGATAGGCGCTATCCTGGATCTCGCACTGAATATAGCCTAGCTCGATGGCTTTGAGTGCGCCGCCCATCGCGTCGATCTTGGCGATATAGTCAGCAGATCGCTGTTCGATCTGGTCAGTCCATGATTCGACGAGGTAACTCCCTGCCAGCGGATCGATCGAATCGGCAACGCCACTCTCATAGGCCAGGATCTGCTGTGTGCGCAGAGCAATTTGCACCGACTCCTCGGTGGGCAAGCTCAAGGCTTCGTCGCGGGAGTTGGTGTGAAGGCTCTGAGTGCCACCGAGGACAGCAGCCAATGCTTGAAGCGTAACGCGGACGACGTTGTTCTCCGGCTGCTGGGCAGTCAGCATCGAGCCCGCCGTCTGGGTGTGAAAGCGGAGCATACACGATTGGGGATTCTGGGCACCGAACCGCTCGCGCATGATGCGCGCCCACAGCCGCCGGGCAGCACGGAATTTGGCAACCTCCTCCAGCATGTTGTTGTGGGCGTTAAAGAAGAATGAAAGTCGAGGGGCAAAGTCATCCACCTCGAGCCCGGCATCCAGAGCCGCCTGAACATAGGCGATGGCGTTCGCCAGGGTAAAGGCAACCTCCTGCACCGCCGTGCTGCCTGCCTCGCGAATATGATAACCGGAGATGCTGATCACATTCCAGCGCGGAACGTATTCGTGGCAGTATCGAAAGAGGTCAGTGATGAGTCGCATCGAAGGGCCCGGCGGATAGATATACGTCCCTCGGGCGGTGTATTCCTTGAGGATGTCATTTTGGACGGTGCCCTGCAATTGCGCCAGGTCGACACCTTGCTTCTTGGCCATGGCGACGTACATCGCCAGGAGCACTGCCGCCGGGGCATTGATGGTCATGGACGTGGAGACCTTGTCGAGCGGGATGCCATCGAACAGAGTCTCCATATCTTCCAGCGAGGAGATAGAAACCCCAACCTTGCCCACCTCTCCCACGGCCAGGGGGTCATCTGCATCGTAGCCAATCTGGGTGGGCAGGTCAAAGGCAACCGACAGGCCGGTCTGGCCCTGCTCCAGCAGGTACTTGTAGCGGGCATTCGTCTCCTCGGCGGTGCCAAAGCCGGCATACTGGCGCATCGTCCAGAAACGCCCGCGGTACATAGTGGGCTGAACGCCCCGGGTAAAGGGATACTGGCCGGGAAAGTCCAGGTCGCACAGGTACTCGGTTTGGACATCGGCCGGGGTATAGACCCCCTCCACCGGGATGCCCGATTCAGTCTCGAACGTCGTTTTTCGCCTTGGGAAGCGGCTCAGTGCTTTGTGAAGCGTCGTCGCTTCCCACTCTTGCCTGGCTTTGGAGATCTCTTCCCTAGACACGGTCGCACCCCTTTGTCGACTCGTCACTCAATCTCGGCGAGCACCGCCCCCAACTCTACGTCGCGGCCGGGTTCGACATAGAGTGCTTTGATCGTGCCGGCCTTGGGGGCTTTGAGCTCGTTCTCCATCTTCATCGCCTCCAGGATGCAGACGACGTCTCCTTCGGCCACCGGATCGCCTACGCCCATCAACACGCGGATGATCTTGCCCGGCATGATAGCGGTCACCGCCCCCTCGCCGGCGGCCGCGGCAGCAGCCTTGGGGCTCGCTCTCTCTGCCTGCAAGCCCTGTACACTGAGTTCGTAGGCAATGCCGCCGACCGTTGCCCGGTCTGCCTCCAGCTTTACTTCGTACGAGGTGCCATCCACGAGCACGCGATCCTGCTCAAAGCCGATGACAAAGGGGTGGCCGTTCACCAGTATAGAGTTGCCATCAACGACGATCTTGTAGGTAGTGCCATCCAGCATCAGGCTGAATTCCGTGGTGGCGCCTGTCATCGTGCCCCTCCTGCGCCGTCAATGATACCTGCCCAACGCCCTTGTTGTGGTCGCCAGGCAATCTTCCAGGGAGAGACCGACGTACCAGTCTTGTCGGCGGCCAAGGCTGGCTTACTTGTGTGCTGCCGGACGACCATCGCAGCGATGGCTGCCACCAGGGCTTCCCTGTCGCCGCCTCCCTTTTTACGGCGTTCCAGGAAGGGGCGTGCCACCTGTGGAAAGAGGGCATAGCTAAGAACATCCTCTTCGCTCTCGGCCAGGGCGCCGATCTCGGCGCGGGCATGTTCCAGGCCGAGCGGGATCAGGTCAGCCGGACGGCAGTCGATGGGTTCCTCGTCGCCGATGGCTTTTCGTTTGACTTCGGGGTCGATGGGCGCCGGTGGGCGGCCGTAGTAGCCCCGCACGTAGTTCTTGACCTCAGCGGGGATGATCTTGTAGCGCTCACCCAGGACGACATTGAGGGTGGCCTGCGTGCCGACGATTTGGCTGCTGGGTGTGACGAGTGGTGGGTAACCCAGCTCTGCGCGGACGCGTGGCACTTCGGCCAACACTTCGGCATAGCGGCCCTCGGCTCCCTGCTCACGCAGCTGCGACATCAGGTTGGAAAGCATCCCGCCGGGGATCTGGAATTGCAGCACATTCACGTCTACGCCCGTCATGCCACTCTCAAAGGCGGCGTATTTTTTACGTACCTCGGCAAAGTAGCTGCTGATCTCAGCCAAAAGACTCAGGTCCAAGCCCGTGTCACGCGGGGATTCCTGCAGGATGCGGACCAACGTTTCCGTCGGTGGCTGCGAGGTGACCAGGGCGAGGGACGAGATGGCCGTGTCCACGATGTCCACGCCCGCCTCAAGGGCCTTAAGCACAGTGGCCATGGCCATGCCACTGGTATAGTGCGTGTGAAGCTGAATGGGAACCTTGATCTCGGCCTTCAGACGGCTCACCAGCTCGTGGGCAACGTAGGGCGATAACAAGCCGGCCATGTCTTTGATGCAGACGGTGTCGGCCCCCAAACCCTCCAGGACGTGGGCCATCTGGACAAAGGCGTCGACGCTATGCACCGGGCTGATGGTGTAGCTGAGTGCAGCCTGGACATGGCCGCCCTCCCGCCTGACGACTTCCATCGCCTTTTGCATATTGCGCACATCATTCAGCGCATCGAAGATGCGAAATACGTCGATGCCGTTCTCATGAGCCTTGACGATGAACCGCTCCAGCACGTCGTCAGGATAGTGCTTGTATCCGACTACGTTCTGCCCCCGCAGCAGCATCTGGAAGGGGGTTCGCGGCATCTTGGCCTTGAGCTTGCGGATCCGCTCCCAGGGATCCTCGTTCAGGAAACGCATGGCAGAGTCAAAGGTCGCCCCACCCCACATCTCCACCGACCAGTAGCCTACCTGATCCAGTTTCTCGGC
>Ga0316622_100004760_pt1 | contig 10030 bp, 9 predicted proteins | sample OWC_Aug_OW2_C1_D_FD_207646 | JGI IMG/M metagenome (GOLD analysis project Ga0316622, IMG submission 207646) | Wetland soil microbial communities from Old Woman Creek delta, Ohio, United States - OWC_Aug_OW2_C1_D5_C | ecosystem: Environmental > Terrestrial > Soil > Wetlands | place: USA: Ohio... | reverse complement strand
CAGTACCGCAACTACCTTGCGGCACTGCTGCACGGCGACCTGGGTCCGTCGTTCAGGATGAAGGATTTCACCGTGGCGGAGCTGATCGTGCGCGGCCTGCCGGTCACGTTGACGATCGGGACGGCGGCGCTGCTGCTGGCCATCGCGTTCGGGGTACCGCTCGGTCTGCTCGCTGCGCGCCGGCAGAACGGCTGGATCGACCACGCGGTCATGGCCGTGGCCCTGGCCGGCATCGCGGTGCCGAACTTCGTCGTCGCCCCGGTGCTCGCGCTGGTCTTCGGCATCGGGCTCGGCTGGCTGCCCGTGGCTGGATGGGAGTCTGGCAGCGTGAGGCACATGGTGCTGCCTGTCGTTACCCTCGCTCTTCCGTTCGTTGCGTACGTCGCGCGCCTTACCCGCGGCAGCCTGCTCGAAGTGCTGCAGTCACCCTACATCCGCACGGCGCGGGCGAAAGGCATCGGTGCGGCCGCAATCCTGCGCCGCCACGCGCTGAAGCCAACGATCCTGCCGGTCGTGAGTTTCCTCGGACCGGCCACGGCCGCGCTCCTGACGGGCTCGCTGGTCGTGGAGCAGGTGTTCGGCCTGCCTGGCATCGGGCGGTATTTCGTGCAGGGCGCGATCAACCGCGACTACACGCTGGTCATGGGCATGGTGATTTTCTATGCCGCGCTCATCCTGCTGCTCAACCTCGTGGTGGACCTGATCTACGGCTGGCTCGATCCGAGGATCCGCCATGGATGAGGGCGCGGGTGGCCTCTGGAATTCGGCGTGGCGGCGCCTGCGGCGCAACCGGGCCGCCATTGCCGCCATGGGAATGCTGGCGTTGCTGCTGCTCGCGTCGCTGCTCGGGCCCGCACTGAGTTCCTACGCGCTCGACCAGGTCGACTGGAGCCTGAGCCCGCTTTCATCGCCACCCTCCCTGGAACACGGCCACTGGTTCGGCACCGACAGCAACGGGCGCGACCTGTTCGTGCGCGTGTGGCGAGGCACCCAGGTGTCGCTCCTGGTCGCTCTGCTTGCGACGGCGGTCAGTCTCGTCATCGGCGTCGCCTGGGGGGCCACGGCCGGCTATCTCGGCGGGCGGGTGGACGGCTGGATGATGCGGTTCGTCGATGTGCTCTACGCGCTGCCGTACATGTTTTTCGTCATCATCCTGACCGTCGTGTTCGGACGCAGCCTGTTCCTGATCTTCCTCGCGATCGGCGCCGTCGGCTGGCTCACCATGGCACGCATCGTACGCGGCCAGGCGCTCGCGTTGCGGCATCGCGCGTTCGTGGACGCGGCCATCGCGCTCGGCCTGCCGGCACACCGCATCATCGCGCGGCACATCGTCCCCAACGTGCTCGGCACGGTGATCGTCTACGCGACGCTCACCGTCCCGCAGGTGATCCTGTTCGAGAGCTTCCTGAGTTTCCTGGGCCTTGGCGTGCAGGAGCCGCTCACCAGCCTCGGACGACTCGTCGCCGAGGGCGCGCTCGAGATGGAGACGGCGCCATGGCAGCTCCTGATCCCGTCGGCCGTGCTCGCGCTGATACTGCTGTGCCTGAATTTCCTGGGCGACGGCTTGCGCGACGCCCTCGATCCGAGGCAGCGCTGAGATGGAACGCGCGCCCCTCCTCAGGATCGCTGACCTGTGCGTCGACTTCGACACGGAGCAGGGGCGCGTCCGGGCAGTGTCGAACGTCTCGCTCGAGGTGGCGCGCGGCGAATGCCTCGCCGTGGTCGGGGAATCGGGTTCGGGCAAGAGCCAGTCGTTCCTGGCCTGCCTGGGGCTGCTCGCAGCGAACGGCCGCGTCACCGGTTCCGCGCGCTTCGAAGACCGGGAGCTGGTGGGCGCCTCGGAGCGGGAGCTCGATCGGGTACGCGGGGCACGCATCGGGATGATCTTCCAGGATCCGATGAATGCGCTCACGCCGCACCTGCGGATCGGGCGCCAGCTGACCGAGGTCGTGAAGGCTCGCGGCCTGATGGACGCCGCGCAGGCCCGGCAGCGTGCCGTGGAGGCGCTGCGCGAGGTGGGCATCGCCGACCCCGAGGCGCGCCTCGAGCAATATCCGCATGAACTGTCCGGCGGCCAGCAACAGCGCGTCTGCATAGCGATGGCGCTGATGACGAATCCGGCGCTGCTGATTGCGGACGAACCGACCACTGCGCTCGACGTCACGGTCCAGGCTCAGGTGCTGGCGCTGCTGCGCCAATTCAGGGGCCGCGGCCTCGCGCTCGTGATGATCACGCACGACCTGGGCGTCGTCGCTGGCATCGCCGATCGCGTGGCGGTGATGTACGCAGGGAGTGTGGTCGAGATCGCGCCCGTGGCCGACCTGTTCGCGGCGCCAGCGCATCCGTATACCGCGGCGCTGCTGAGCTCGGTGCCGCGCCTCGCCGGCCCGTCGACCCGTCGTCTTGCGGGGATCGAAGGCCAGCCACCGCGACCCCACGAGCGCGGCCCGGGTTGTCCGTTCGCACCACGTTGCACGTCCGCGCATGAGGCCTGTGCGACCAGGGCACCGAAGACGCGTGTGTCCGGAGCACGCACGGTTGCCTGTCACGCGCCGCTGCACGGCGGGTGGAATGAATGAGCGCTGGTCTTCTCCAGGTGAGCAGCCTCAGCGTCGAGTACCGTACCCGCCGGCGCGTGCGGGCGTTGCGCGACGTCGATCTCGATCTGCAGGAGGGTTGCTCGCTCGGCATCGTGGGAGAGTCAGGCTGCGGAAAGTCCACGCTGGCGCGTGCGATCCTCGGACTGGTGCAACCGTCTGCGGGCGAGATCCGCTGGCGGGGCTGGCCGGTGGATACCAGGGACCGGCGGCGCATGCGGGAACTGCGCCGCGAACTGCAGGTCGTCTTCCAGGATCCGTTCGGCAGCCTCGATCCGCGCATGACGGCCGGCGCGAGCGTAGCCGAGGCGCTCGAAGCTCTCGAGGGAACGAGCGATCGCAGTGTGGTTCGGGACCGCGTGGCCGCCACCTTCAATGAGGTGGGGGTCGATCCGGGGCTGGCGGCCCGTTACCCGCACGAGCTGAGCGGCGGCCAGTGCCAGCGCGTGGCCATCGCCCGCGCCACCGTCGTCCGGCCCCGGCTGCTGATCTGCGACGAGGCGGTAAGCGCGCTCGACGTCTCGGTGCAGGCGCAGATCGTCAACCTGCTGCACGACCTGAGCGAGCGCCACCGCATGGCGTTGCTGTTCATCAGTCACAACCTCGCCGTGGTGCGTCACCTCTGCGATGACGTCGCGGTGCTTTACCTGGGGCGCGTCGTCGAGCGTGCGCCGCGCGACGAGTTGTTTGCGGTTCCCCGGCACCCGTACACGAGAGCTCTGCTGGCCGCCGTGCCCGATCCCGATCCTGCCCGGGCGCAGCAATCGGCCGTCGTGGTCAGGGGCGAGGAGGGAAGCCCGGCCCTGCAGTCCGACCCGCCGGGTTGCGCATTCCACCCGCGCTGCCCGCTCGCCGTGGCCCGGTGCGTCGAGCAGCGCCCTGCGCTCGAGACCGTCGTTGGCGGACACGTGGTCGCCTGCCACCGCTGGTGCGAGGCGACAACCTCGGGCGGATGATCAAGGCCCTCCGGTCGGAGCCCCCGGGGCTGGCGGCGATTCGATCAGTTCGATGTGCTCACCGCTCGGGCCGACCAGCACCCCGGCCCGGCGACCGGTGTACGGCACGCCTTCCAGCGCTCGCGGCGGCGCCACGAGCCGGGACAGGAAAGGCTCGAGCGACGGCACCGTGAAGCTGACCATGGCCATGCCCGGCGGCAGTTCGCCGGTAGCGGCCGTACGCGGGGCTGCACCCTCTGGATACTCGTCCACCTCGACCAGGAATCGTTCCGGCAGACGCACGATTGCGATCGGGAACGGGTGTTCAGCGGGCAGACCCCATGCCTGCGCGAGCACGTCCACGCGCGTCGTGGCCGGGTCCGTGACCTGCGCACCGAAGGTCGCGGCGTAGAACTCCAGCGTGCGGCGGATGTCGCGCACGCCGAGCACGACGATGAACACGCGATCGACGAAACTCGTGGCACTGCCGAGGCCGAACTTCGACTTGCCGGCCGGCATGCGTGTGAAATAGAGCAGCTCGCCCGCCGGCCCCAGTGCCTGCATCGCGACCACGGCCGGATTCATCTCGAGCGGCGTAGGCGGACCGATCACACGAAACGGGGGGTCCGCGAGTCTGGGCGCGAGGAGGGCGGGATCCTCGACCAGGATTTCCGTGGCGTTCCAGCCGAGGGTCTTCAAGGGTGGCGCGGAAGGGCTGCTGCCTTGCACCACGCGCACGTACACGGGTTCGCGGCTCGAGGGCTGCAATACCACGAAGTCCCGCCCGGCAAGGCCCTGGGCACCCCAGGAGTCCGCCTGTGCGGACTCAACCTGTCCGCGCTCGACAGTCTGGTAGTCGAGGACCTGCCGATACGCCCGCTCGACGGCGCTCACGTCCGGCACCAGCAGCGTCACCGCAACGATCGCGCTCAACATGGCGTGCACCCGTGGCAACCCGCAGACGGGTCATCATAGGGCCTGCGCCACGCCACGCACGCATACGTCTTTACCGTGCTTGCCGGCCGGGATCCTTGTGATTACCTTTTGGCGAATTCTGCATACGCAGAGGCCGGCCGACCATGTCCATCGATCTGGGGTTGCTCTTACTCACGGCCGCGTCCATTGGCTTCATCCACACGCTGCTGGGGCCGGACCACTACCTGCCGTTCGTCGCGATGTCGTCGGCGCGCGGCTGGACGACCCGCAAGACGCTCTGGATCACGAGTCTCTGCGGCCTGGGACACGTCGCCGGATCGGTGGCCATCGGGGCGGTCGGTATCGGCATCGGCGTGTCGCTGCACGAGCTGCAGTGGCTCGAGGCACTGCGCGGAGACGTGGCGGCCTGGCTGCTCACGGGGTTCGGCCTCGCGTACCTGGCCTGGGGTCTCAAGAAGTCCTGGCGGTCACGACCGCACGCGCACGAGCACGTGCACCCCGACGGCACCTACCACCTGCATGAGCACGGGCACGAGGGCGGGCACCTGCATGCGCACGTGGATGCGAGGCGCGCGCGCAGCATCACGCCGTGGGCGCTGTTCGTGATCTTCATCCTCGGGCCCTGCGAGCCGCTCGTCCCGCTCCTGATGTATCCGGCCTCGCAGCACAGCTGGTGGGGGCTCACGCTCGTGGTGATGACTTTCGGCGCCGTCACTATCGCCACGATGCTCACGGTGGTTTATCTTGGGAACCGCGGCCTCGAGCACCTGCCGCTCGACACAGCCGAGCGATACTCGCATGCGCTCGCCGGCGCCGCCCTCAGCCTCTGCGGCCTGGGGATCGTATTCATGGGACTGTGAATGGGGGAAAAATGCCCGACCTGATCCAGCACGAGCGCAGCAGGGAAGCGCGAGCGTGGCTCAAGAAGGAGATCGCAGAGCAGCGGGCTCGATTCAGGAAGATCGAGCACGAGATGAACGTCAAGGTCGCGAAGCAGCGTGACAAGTGGATCGAAGGGTTCCTGGAGCGCATTCAGGACCGCGGCTACAACGTCCATTTCAACATGCTGCGCAAGATCAAGCCGGAGGAGATCCCGAAGCGGCCGAAGCGCAATTTCAAGGTCGTATTCTGATCCGCGCTGCGTTTCTCCAGGATAGCTGCACATGACCAGACCGCACATCGAACCGTTCGTCGACCGCGAGGTCCCGTTCAAGAAGATGACCCTGCCTGGGTTCCCGAAGGGCATGCATTACAAGATGCTGAGCCTCGACACGGACACGGGCGCCTGCTCGATGAGCGTGATGTTCGAGCCCGGCTACGAACTCCCGCCCGGCATGAGCTACTCCGAGATGGAGCTGTTCGTCATGACGGGCTACATCGAGATGGAGGGGCAGAAGCACGGCCCGGGCACCTACATCTGCCTGCCCGCGGGCGTGAGCCTGCCGGCGATGAAGATGCCACGCGGCATCACCGGGCTGATGTTCTACAACCACGGCGAGCCGTCGTTCGTCGAGTCCGATGCCGACCACCCGCTCGCGGAGCGCGCCAAGCTCATCAAGGTCAACGCCTACGACGACATGCAGTGGACCTCCACCAATTTCTTCCCTGCGACTGCGCCGGGCTGCCTCGTGAAGGTGCTCAAGTTCGACCAGCGCACCCAGGCCTTCACTTTCCTGTACTGCATGACGCCGAACTTCTGGCAGGACAACATCTCGTACCACGACTGCGCCGAGGAGGCGTACCACATCTGGGGCACGTCCTGGATGATGCAGTTCGGCGAACTGCCGACCGGCGGCTACTTCTGGCGCCCACCCTACATCAACCACGGCGCCTTCCAGTGCAAGCTCGGCACGCTCGCGCTCGGCCGCACCGACAGCCAGCTGTACAACCACTTCCACTTCAACCCCTGGACGACGCCGGAGGAGAACCGTGAGCGCGCGGGTGCGCGCATGCTCGCGTGGAAGCCCGATCTCTATCGGTGGGTCGCCACGGGAGAGCACAACCATCCCGCGGATTTCGAGTTCCCGCACGCGCACTACAACGAGAAGGGCGAGCGGGTCTTCCACCACCACGAGGGCGGGGACCTCGACCACAACCACGGTGTCAGGCGTCCGCCAGCCGGCGGACGCAAGTCGCGGGCACGGCGCAAGTAGCCGACCGCGGCCCCGCCCTCTGCAAGGGGACGGCGCGGATCGCCGCGCGCGCAAATGCCTGGACCGCTGCAAGGTTTCGTGGTGCTGGACCTGAGCCGGATCCTTGCGGGTCCCTGGGCCACGCAGGTGCTCGCGGATTTCGGGGCCGAGGTGATCAAGGTCGAGCACCCGCGCGGCGGCGACGACACGCGCAAGTGGGGTCCGCCGTACCTCAAGGATCGCGACGGACGCGACACCTCGGAGTCCGCCTACTACCTCGCCGCCAACCGCGGCAAGCGCTCGGTGGCCATCGACCTCGGGCAAGCCGAAGGCCAGGGGCTGGTGCGCCAGCTGGCGGCGAAGGCGGACGTGCTCGTGGAGAATTTCAAGGTGGGCGGGCTCGCGAAATACGGCCTGTCTTACGCGGACCTTGCCCCGCACAACCCCCGGCTCGTGTATCTCTCGATCTCGGCGTTCGGCCAGGACGGACCCGAAGCGTCCGGCCCGGGCTACGACGCGATGATCCAGGGCATGGGCGGCCTGATGAGCATCACCGGCGTGCCGGACGGCGAGCCGGGCGCAGGACCGCAGAAAGTAGGGGTCGCGGTCGCCGACCTCATGTGCGGCATGTACGCCGTCTCGGCGATCCTCGCCGCGCTCCACGAGCGGCACGCGTCGGGGCAGGGCCAGTACATCGATCTGTCGCTGCTCGACACGCAGGTCGCCTGGCTCGCGAACCAGAACATGAACTACCTCGTGACGGGCGAGCCGCCGCGGCGGCAGGGCACCGCTCATCCGAACATCGTGCCTTACCAGTCCTTCGCGACTGCGGACGGCTACCTGATGCTCGCCGTGGGCAACGATGCCCAGTTCGCCAGGTTCTGTGCGGTGGCCGGCGTGCCGGACCTGGCCGGCGATCCGCGCTACGCGACGAACAGTGATCGCGTGGCCCATCGGTGCGAGCTGGTGCCGGTGATCGAGCAGTTGCTGCGCAAGCGCTCGAGCGCGCAATGGCTCGAGGCTCTGCGTGCTGCACAGGTGCCGTGCGGTCCCATCAACGATCTCGCCCAGGTATTTGCGGAACCGCAGGTCCAGCACCGGGGCCTGCGCCTCGAGCTGGCGCATCCGCTGGCAGGCTCCGTCCCGGGTGTGCGCAATCCCGTGGTGTTCTCGCGCACTCCGATCGAGTACAGGACTCCGCCGCCGCCGCTCGGCGCCGACACCGACAGCGTCCTGCGGGAGCACCTGGGCCTGGACGCGACCATTCTCGACGGCCTGCGGGAGCGCCGCGTCATCGCGTGAATCCCGTCCTGTGCAGTGTTTGCGGCCCGGTCCATAATTATCGGGTCAACGACTGCAGGTCCTGCTCATGCCCACCCGAATGATCCGCCCGAGCCCCGGCCTCGCCAACGTCCGCTACGAGATCCGCGGGCGCCTGGCCCGTCGCGCCCACGAGATGGAGCGCCTCGGCTACGACATCGTCTCCCTCAACATCGGCAACCCCGGCGCCTTCGGCTTCCGCACGCCCGAGACCATGCGCCTCGCGATGATCGAGAACCTGCGGCTTGCCGAGGGGTACAGCCACCAGAAAGGCATCTTCCCGGCGCGCGAAGCCGTCGTGATGCAGCAGCAGGAGCGAGGTGTGCGGGGCGTGACCGCGGACGACGTGTTCATCGGCAACGGGGTCAGCGAGCTGATCGACCTCACGCTGCGGGCGCTGCTCGCGGCCGACGAGGAAGTCCTGGTGCCGAGCCCGGACTACCCGCTCTGGACGGCCGCAGTGAATCTCAACCGCGGCCGGGCAGTGCATTACGCGTGCCGTCCGGAGCATGGCTTCATCCCCGACCCCGAGGAAATCGAGTCGCTGATCACCAAGCGCACCCGCGCCATCGTGGTGATCAACCCGAACAATCCGACCGGCGCCGTGTATCCGCGCGCCGTGCTCGAGGCAATCGCCAGGATTGCGGAGAAGTACCACCTGCTGGTGCTCGCGGACGAGATCTATGACCAGATGACGTACGACGGCGCGGAATTCGTGCCGATGGCGACACTGGTTCAGCACACGCTCTGCGGCACGCTGAGCGGGCTTTCGAAGGTCTACCGCGCCTGCGGGTACCGCGTGGGCTGGGCCGTGTTCTCGGGCGACGTCGAGCATTCGCGCGAGTACCTGTCCGCGCTCGAACTGCTGTCTTCCCTGCGCCTGTGCAGCAACGTGCCAGGCCAGTGGGCGGTACAGACGGCTCTCGGCGGCTACCAGAGCATCCATGAGCTGGTGAGCCCGGGCGGGCGGCTCTACGAGTCGCGGCGGGCGATCGTCGAGGCGGTCGGTCGCAGCAAGTTCCTCTATGTCGCCCCGCCAATGGGCGCCATGTATGCGTTCGTCGGGGTGCAGACCGAGCGGCTGCCGGATTTCGACGACCAGCAGTTCGCCCTCGACCTGCTCGAGCACAAGCACGTGCTCGTAGCGCCGGGATCGAGCTTCAACGTCCCGTACCGTAACCACTTCCGGGTGACGAACCTGCCCGAGCCCCCGGTCCTCGCCGAGGTGTTCGGCCTGATGGAGGAATTGCTGGAGAACTACGCCACGGGCGATCAACCGGCCACGCGCACGAGCCCGGCACTGCGCGTCGTCGAGCAAGGCGGCGACCGTTGAATCAGCGTGAGATAGTGCGTCTAACTATATATTTTATATAGTTAAATATTTTGGACGCAGCTGAGCTTCGCGCGGACGTCACGTGGGTCACCCCAACTCGGCGTCTGGCCCACTACCTGAGGGTCCGCTTCGACGAGGCATGCGCTGCGCGCGGTCTCGCCGTCTGGCGCAGCCCGGAGATCGTCACCTGGGGTGAACTGATCGAGCGGATGTTCGCGTTCGATCGGCAGGCCGGACGCCTGCCTGGGCGCTGGCTGCCGGCCCAGGCGGCCCAGCTGGTCTGGGAGCGCATCGTCCGTCGCGATCCCGCGGCGGGCGCGTTGCTTTCGCCGAGGGGCGTGGGACGAGCCGCGTACCAGGCCTGGCGCCGCATGCAATCGCACGTCATCCCGGTTGCGGCGCTCGCGGACGAGGGAGGCGCGGAGGCCACTGCGTTCAGCCGGTGGGTCGAGAGCTACTCGGCCTGGCTGGATGACGGAGGCTGGATCGACCCGTCCCTCGCTTCGAGGATGGTCACGACCGAGGCGTCCGCACCCCGGCTCGAACTCGTGGGGTTCGACGTGCTCACGCCGGCGCAGGAGGCGTTCGTGCAGCGCCTGGCCGCGGCCGGCACCGAAGTTCGCAGGGCCGCGCTGGAGGCCCGCCGCGGTGGGGCCGCCTGGGTCAAATGCATGGACCGTGGCGCGGAGCTCGAGGCGGCGGCGCGCTGGGCGGCACTCAGACTTCACGGCGAACCCGGCCGGCGTCTCGCAATTGTCGTTCCGGATCTCGCGCGCC
>Ga0316622_100004759_pt1 | contig 10032 bp, 8 predicted proteins | sample OWC_Aug_OW2_C1_D_FD_207646 | JGI IMG/M metagenome (GOLD analysis project Ga0316622, IMG submission 207646) | Wetland soil microbial communities from Old Woman Creek delta, Ohio, United States - OWC_Aug_OW2_C1_D5_C | ecosystem: Environmental > Terrestrial > Soil > Wetlands | place: USA: Ohio... | reverse complement strand
TACCCAGCAGCCTGCCAGTCCGATCCAGCGGGGTTTCGAAACAGCCGCTCGGCCCAGTTCTCGGTCTGGTCTACGGAGGCCCTGGCTTCCTACCTCGAGGACCTCAGTACGGCCAGGGAGCAGGGAAGGAATCTGATGACGCTCAAATACGCCCGCATGGAGAACCTCGTGCCGGGCCTTCACGACGACCCCCTGGTGGAGAACCTGATCGACCAGATCGTGAGCATACAGCTCGAGTGGCAGAAGGATTTCTCTGCCAGGTTCCCGAACCTCATTGGCAGGGGACGCCCTGTGGAAGCGGAAGGGGACGCATCGGGCGTGACCTCGTTCGTGACCTACCTGCGCGGAGAACTCGAGACCTATTCGAGCAACACGCTGGCCTGCCTGTTCCGGGACGTCTTGGAGGCCAAGGCCAGAGGCGAGAATCTGACCGAGGGGATCTACCGGGAGATGGTCAGGAACCTGGGCTATCGGTCGATCGAGGACGCCGAGACCAGGATAAGAGAGGGAAAAGCCTAGCAGGTGTGGACAATAGCCTGACCCATCCGATGTTCGTTGCGGTTCCTGGATCGACTGATCGTCTGTGGGAGACCGGACAGTCGCGAACGCTGGTCTCGTAAGGAAAATGACGCGGGAGGAGAACGATGGATCCTTTTCTCGACAAGCGGCTGAAGGAGCTGGAAGCGGTGCGGCAGAAGGTGAGGCTGGGTGGGGGCCAGGAGAAGATCGCCAGGCAGCACGCGGAGGGGAAACTCACCGCGCGCGAACGGCTCGACATCCTGCTCGACCCGGGGAGCTTCCTGGAAATCACAATGCTTGTGGGCCACGCCATGGATGTTCCGGGCGATGGAATCGTCTGCGGAAGCGGCACCATCGACGGCCGGCCCGTGTTCGTCTACTCCCAGGACCGGACCGTCCTCGGAGGATCGATCGGATTGGAGCACGGGTACAAGATGTACCGAACCATCGAGCGTGCGCTGGATATGCGTGTTCCGTTGATCGGCCTCCATGAATCCCCCGGTGCCAGGCTACCCAATTCCCGTGACCTTGATTGGTACAGCGTCAAGAAACGTACCCATTTCTCCTGGGTGACGGAAAAACACGGAGGTTCTGTGTTTTTCCCGAATACCCTCGCCTCTGGAGTCATCCCGCAAATCTCCGCTATCATGGGGACCTGTAGCGGCATTTCCGTCTACTCGCCCGCCCTGACCGACTTTGTTTACATGGTGGACAACACCGGCCATATGTTCATCACGGGCCCCCGTGTCGTGAAGATGGTCACGGGAGAGGACATCAGCATGGAGGACCTCGGCGGAGCCAAGGTGCACGCGCAGAAGAGCGGGGTCTGTGACTTCCGGTGCCAGGACGAAAGGGACTGCCTCGGCCAGATCCGGAGGCTTCTGAGCTTTCTTCCCCTGAACTGTGACGAAAAGTCTCCTGTCTGCAACACCGGAGATGATCCGGAACGATCGTGCGACGAATTGAATGACCTCGTCCCCACCGTCCCTAAGAAGCCCTTTGACGTGCTCCAGGTGATCCATGTGCTCGTGGACAACGGCGATTTCCTGGAGGTGAAAAGGGAGTTTGCAGGTGAGGTGATCGTCGGGTTCGGCCGGTTGAACGGAAAGACCGTGGGCATCGTTGCCAACCAGCCGATGGTCAGGGCCGGATGCCTGACCGTGGACAGCTCGGACAAGCAGGCGAGGTTTATCCGCTTTTGCGACTGTTACAACATCCCCCTGCTGCTTCTTGTGGACACGCCGGCCTACATGCCGGGGTCGAACCAGGAGCACGCAGGCATCATCCGGCACGGGGCGAAGGTTCTGTACGCCCTGTGTGAGGCGACGGTGGCACGCATCGTGGTTGTCCTTCGCAAGGCTTACGGAGGAGGCAATCTCGGCATGGGAGTCCTTCCCGGTCTAGGCTCTGACCTGGTGCTCTATTGGCCGATCATGGAGACCGGAATCCTGGGTGCCGAGCAATCCGTGATGCTCCTCTACGGAAGGGATGAGGGCGCGACGAAGGAGTACTTGGCAGAAAAACTCAAGGAGTACAAAGAAACCTACGCAAACCCCATCTACGAGGTTAATTCCAACATGAATGTGGAGGATGTGGTGGCCCCCGCTGAGACGAGAAGATACTTGGTCCGGGCCTTCAAGATGCTCGAAGGGAAGAAGGTAATGAGAGCGGCCAAGAGACACGGCAACATGCCCTTGTGAGATTCTGCCGTCGATACTGTCAAGTTGGCGCGGTCGGTGACAATCGCTGCCCAATAACAAGCCACAGTTCGTCTTCCGTCAGGCGCATGCGATCTGCTGCCAAGAGCGGGAACTCAGACCGAAGCGGTGATAGAGCCACACGGCGTGGCTGATGATCTGTGGCGGGAATCGGTATCCGTGATACGCGGGCGTCTGGCTGTTCATCGCCCCAGTCTGCCGGTGATGGCTCCAACTTTACAGTACCTTACTAACGGCCCTTCATAGTTCACCCTTGGCAAGAACGTAGCCCTCATTTCTGTTCCACTGCGTCACTTCCACTGCCTTACCCAGCATTCCGTCGGCCCCCCTGATATGTCTCCTCTTCTTGCCGAGAATGAACCAGACCAGAGGGAAGAGGAAATGCTCAACGAACTCGAAAAGGAGGAAACCGATCAGCAGGGCAATGAGAATGGACTTTGCCATAGACTTGTCGGTCTTGAATCGAGCACCAACGACCGCGATCAGGTGAATAGGGCAGGCTAAATTCGACAGCAGGGGGCAGTGAATTGCCCCATTAAGCCCCCGCGCTGACCAGGATGGTCAGGAAACGTGAGGGCATCAGTTGTTTCTAATCCGAAGAAAGCGGTCTTTTCACCCGTGAAATTTCTTCTGCTTGGGAGCAGGGTTCTTATTGCATCGCACCTTTACCCATTCCTCTACCCTTGCCCCTTCCGGCGCAGAACTCGTCTTTGATCAGAGTGCCATCATCGTTGGCATCCCTGGATTCGAATACCTCCTCACCGGGACCTGCAGGATGCGGGACCGCCATGAATTCCTTTTTGGTTAGCACACCGTCGTGATTGGTATCCATGCCATCAAAACGGTCCTGGCACATCATTCTGGGAACAGGCTGACCCGGCTGTCTACCCTGGCTCTGTTCCGCAGCCCAGACGCTGCCACTCATTCCCGTGAGGACGAGACCAGCGAGAATCGATGCCACCGCTTTTCCCCATTTCATCTTTCTCTCCCATTTCAGTTTCGGGTTCTGCATTACTGGAGAGTACCCATACGTAAGCTTCCCCGTCAAGTAGACCACTCCTTAGTGGACAATCGCCGGTTATGATGTTGGCCCCGTTTTGAGACCATCCGTTGCTAGAGAGTGGCGCCCACTGTTTCAACGAGATCTGGAACGTGCTGCTCTTCCACGGTACGCAGGACGCGCCCGCTTGGGCCACGCCCGGCGGCACGGCCTACCTGGTGCTCGTTCGTCTGAACGTGGAGATCAGCTTGATGTTCGCCGTCATGGGGATCGTGGTGGCCAACACGCTGCCCGCGGACCCTGCGGGGGGGAATAGGAAGTAAGAGATAGGATAGTAGGAAGTATTAGCGCCTGACGTTGACGTGATGCGCCATAGTCAGCCGTGATCAAGTGTTTCAAATAGATAGAGAGGTAGATCTACGTCAGCCTCGCCAGGATCGCGGCCACGGTGGCCTTGGCCTCGCCCAGGAGCAGGAGGGTCTTCGGATCGTTGTAGAGGGGGTTCTCCACTCCGGAGTAACCCGGCCTGTCGTCGAGGTTGCAGACGACGACGCGCTTCGCCTCGTGGGCCAGGAGGATGGGCATCCCCGAGATCGGGGTGTCCTCGACGTGGATCGCCGAGGGATTGACCACATCGCAGGCCCCCACCACGAGGACGAAGTCCGTGTCCTGCAGCTGGCGGTTGACCTGGTCCATCTCGAAGAGCATGTCCGGGTCCACCTCCGCCTCAGCCAGGAGGACGTGCATGTGGCCGGGCATCCGGCCCGCCACGGGGTGGACCGCGAACTTCACGTCCGCACCGTTGGCGCGCAGTCTGTTCGCCAACTTCACCACCTCGAACTGGGCCTGGGCCAACGCCATGCCGTAGCCGGGGATAATCACCACGGTGCGGGCGGCCCTGGCCGCCTCTGCAGCCGCCGCAAGGGGATCGTGGATCGCGGACTTCCGGGCCTCGGCCGGTTCCGCCGCCGGCGCTACCAAGGACGGGGAGGGGGCGGGCTTCAGCTTGAGGCCGGCGAACACGTTGACGAGGCCGCGGTTCATCCCCCTGCACATGATGTGGGTGAGGATGGAGCCGGAGGCCGCCACAGTGGCGCCGCAGGCAATGAGGAGTCGGTTCTGAATGACGATCCCGCAGAGCGCCGCGGCGAACCCCGCCGTAGCGTTGAGGAACGAGATGAGCACTGGCATGTCCGCCCCGCCGATGCGGATGGAGAATACAACCCCCAGCGCGACGGAGAGCGCGCTCAGCCCCGCCAGACCCACGGGGATGAAGAGGGCGGGGGCCGTTCCCGAGAGGACGGTCAGCGCGAGCGCGGCGAGGGCCAGGCTCTCCAGGACAAGATTGTGGTTCGCCAGGACGAGGGGGGTCTGCCGGACCCAGTTGGCCAGTTTGGCACTGGCGATCATGCTGCCGCTGAACGTGGCCGCCCCGAGTGCGAGGCCGAGCAGCCCCGAGATTCTCCCCGCCAGCGGGAGTGCCTCCATGCCCCGCGCGAGCTCGACGTAGGAGACGAGGGACGCCGCGACGCCGCCACACCCGTGCTGAAAGGCCACCATGGCAGGGATCTGAATCATGTTGACCCGCAGTGCGACACCCCACCCGATGACGCCTCCCAACGCGAACGCCGCGACGACCATGGCGGGCCCCAGGATGGGGTTCCGGGTCAGGACCACTCCCACAGCACAGGCCATGGCCAGTGCGCTCGTGAGGTTCCCCCGCCGCGCGCCCCGCGTCGTGCGAAACTGCCAGATCCCAGCGATCAGGATCAGGATGACCGCGAGGTCGACCCCAAGATGCAACCCGTTGTCCATCAGCGCACTGCCTGCCCCGTGTCTCCGTGGCGTTCGGACCTGGGCTTCTTCTTGAAGAGCCGCACCATCCGGTCGGTGATGGCGAAGCCGCCGATCACGTTGAAGGCGGCGCTCGCAACCGCGATCGTGCCGAGGGCCTTCTCGAGTGGACCCGTGGGCACTGCGAAGACGAGCAGCGCCCCGAGGAGCGTCACCGCCGAGATGGCATTGGTCATCGACATCAGTGGGGTGTGGAGCACTTGGGGCACCCTGGAGATCAGGACGTACCCGATCCCGAAGGAGGACGCGAAGACGCCGAGCATCAGCAGCAGGTCAACCATCCCGGCCTCCCGTCGGCCCCCCTAGGCCTCGCCCATGGCCTTCAGCACGCCGCGGTGAAGGATCTTCCCCTGGTGTGTGACCAGCGTGGCCTTCACGATCTCGTCCTCGAAGTTGGGCTTCCCGGGACCCTTCGAGAACAGGTTCTTCATGAAGTTCACCATGTTGGTGGCGTAAAACCAACTGGCGTCCACGGGCACCGACCCAGGGATGTTCATGCGGCCGCCGATCAAGACGTCGTGCCTCAGCACGTCCACCCCCGGCTTGGTGAGAGCGCAGTTGCCTCCCTGATCCACCGCCACGTCCATTACGACGGACCCCGGGTTCATGCTGGCGATCATATCCTCCGTGAGGAGGACGGGGGCCACCTCCCCGGGCACGAGCGCGCTCGCGATGACGACGTCCGCGTCTTTGACGAGCGAAGCCAGCGCCTGCCATTCCTTCTCTAGCCAGTCCTTGGGCAGGGTCTTCGCGTATCCCCCCTCCCCGAGGGCGATCTCGGGCGGGACGTCGAAACCCCCGATCTTCGCGCCCAGGCTCTCCGCGCTTTTCCGGGCGGCCGCGCTGATGTCCACCGCCCGGATCGAGGCCCCGAGGCGCTTAGCCGTGGCGATTGCCTGGAGGCCCACCACGCCGGTCCCGACGACGAGGAACTTTGCCGCCTTTACCGTGCCGATCGCGGCACCGATCATCGGGATGATCCGGGGGAACCGGTAGGCCGCCATGATCACAGCCTTGTACCCGGTCACCGTGCTCATGGAGGTGAGTGCGTCCATGGGCTGTGCTCGCGAGGTCCGCGGGATGCTGTCCATCGTGAACGACGTGATCTTCCGGTCCCGCAGCTTCCGGATGATGGCGTGGTTGCCCGGGGCCGCTGGGTGCAGGAAGGTGACCAGGATCGACCCCTCTCGGATCATCTCGGCCTCGTGCATCCCCGCCTCGGCATTGGGAAGGGGTTGCTTGACTTTGATGATGACGTCCGACCGGGCGTACAGATCCTTCACATCCGCGACGATTTTCGCCCCAGCTGCCGTGTACTTGTCGTCGCTCGTCAGCGCGCCCTTTCCCGCCGAGGCCTCCACGAGGACCTCGAAGCCCATCGAAACGTACTCCCGCACGGACTCGGGGAGGGCGGCCACCCGGGCCTCGTTCTCCAGGATCTCCTTGGGGATTCCCAGTTTCATCGGTCACCTCCGTTGGATTGCTACGTCGCCAAGCGATCCGAAGAATAGCCGCGCAGTTGCGACATTACCGGAATTGCAGAGGCTTCTGCCCGAGGACCCTTTTGCGCGTGGCGCCTGCCCGACGTACGCATACTCTCGTCATGACCAGCCGACAATGCCGGATCTACCATCATCCGATCAAGGAGCAGATCGTCCGGGGTTGAAATTTCAATTTCTTCCGCGAGCTGCGGACCCTTCCGTCCAGGGCGCCGGCATGGGTCAGCCGTGGCCTCAGGGAAGTGGTCTCACTGGACCAGCATGGCAAGGGTGCGCCGCTCCTGTGAGCTTGGATCGCCACGCTCGAACGGCGCCTCAGGGTGCTAACCCCCGTACAGAGACTCACACGGGCTGTACTGCGGACATCGGGCTTCCGTTTCTAGCCGGAACGACTTGTCGACTCGAGCCCCAAACTGAGTCTGCTTCGCACGGCAGCCCATGCGCGGAGGGTGATGCCGTCAGGCAGCTGGTGAATGCTATTGCTTTACTTCAATCTGCTGGGCAACATCGTCAACGTGCGAGAGCTAGAGCCTATTTCAAAACCCAACCGTGGCCCAATAAAATCAAGGGCCCAGAGTGGGTTTTGAAACAGCTTCTAGTCCGTTGCTACGTGATCCGACACGACGAAGTGCTACTGCATGCCGTTTTCAACGGGCAGACGCCAGACGAGTCGTACTTCGGTCCTCAAACTGATTTCCCCGAGAGGCTTGCAGGTCGTGGGCAAGAAGCCCGGCAGAGCCGACTCGACTACAATCGCCACGCGGTGTGCTCTCGTTGGCCCCGCGGCAGTCCTGACGAACTGGCATGAGGTCGGACTGCCATGGATTTCGCCCGCAGCGCTAGGGAGGTCGCAGGTGCACTGGTGGCGCCCAAAGTGCTCGACTACGTAGCAGGGTTCCGTTCTCGACTTTCAACGTGGCATCGGCTAGCTCCTTTTGCGTCGGGGTAGGATTGACCGGGCGTACGTAAACTCTGACCTTTCCTGCGGGCTATGCTCCGAACCGCACTCTCGTTCCGTCCGTGTTTCCGTCGACGGAGCGTCCAGGTCGCGATCGTGCTCGGCATCGTGCTGGCCACCCTGCGCGTCACGCTCCCCTCGATCCTCCGCTCCCAGATCGAGAAGCAGGCGAACGCCGCGATCATGGGGAAGCTCACGGTGGGGGACGTCGATTTGTGGCTCCTCTTCGGTGGGCTGGCGCTCAAGGATGTCGCCTTCGCGCCCGAGGATGCCGCGCCGGCCGACCCGCCGCTGGTCGCCCTCAAGCGCCTCTACGCCCAGGTCGGCTACCTGCCGTTATTCCGTCACACGTTTCGCATCCAGGACTTCGCGCTCGACGGGCTGGCGGTGCACCTCAAGCGCCTCGCGTCAGGCTCGGTAGTGCTGCCGGGGCTGCGCGCGGCGGCACCCGCCGCGGGTACGACCCCGACGTTGACGACGACCACCACGACGCTGCCAGCGCCCCCGCCGGCTGCCGGCGGCACACCCTGGAACGTCGTGGTGGACCAGGCCGCAATGCGGAACGGGCGCTTCGAGCTGCGCGACCACGTGAGCGAGCCACCGGAGACAATCGCGCTGTCCCTGGAAGACCTTGGCCTCCGCAACTTCACCCTCCGGCGCGACGCCAACGGCGAGCCCGGGCACGGAACGATCGAAGTCAAATTCGGCGACGGCACCGTCCGCATCGACACGGCTATCGGCACGCACGAGGAAGGCCTCACGCTCGCCGCCACCGTCGACGTCGCTGACCTGCCGCTCGACCGAACGCAGCTGCACGCGCCTCAGCTCGGCTGGAGCGGCGTCACCGGGCGCGTCGAGGCGCACATCACGCTGACCATCGCGCAGCCGGGCGCGCTGCCGGTGACCGGCGGTTCGGTGACGGTCCGTGCGCTGCGGATCGACGTGCCGGGAGAGACCGAGCCGGCACTCGCTTGGCGGACGCTTACCGTCGACGTTGACGAAATCGGCATCGAGCGCCGCCACGCCTTCGTCAAGCGCGTCGCACTCGACGGCGGAAGCCTGATCGTGACGCCGAAGGGGCAGGTGCCGCTGCCACTGCTGGGGGGGCGCGCGTCCGAGGGCTCCGCCGAGGCGCCGACGAACAGCCGCGAGCCGGCGTCGGAGCCCGTGGTACCCTGGACCTGGAAGGTTGGCACGGTCGCGATCACTGACACCAGGGCGACCGTCGTGCTCGAGCCGCCGCCTCTCGTGATCGAGATCGTGAAGGGGACGGTGACCGGCCTCGAGAGCACGAAGGGATCCCGCGCGCAGGTCGACCTGCAGCTCCGTGAGGAGCAGGGGACAGTCGGCCTCACGGGCTCTGTCGGGCTCGACCCCCTCGGTGCGACGCTCGCCGCGAAGATCGACGGCCTCGGGCTCGGACGACTCCTCGCGGCAACCGGCGCGGCACCCGTTCAGCTTCCGGCCGGAGTGCTAGAGGCCGATCTCGAGATCCAGGCGGAGCAGGGACCGCTGCTCGTCGGCGGGAAGCTGGCGATCGCCGACCTGGCGGTGCGGCTGCCGCAAGGGGGCGAGGACTTCGCAGCGGGATGGAAGAAGCTCGAACTCGGCATCAAAGAGGTCCGGGTTCCGGGCGTGCTGCCGGGCACCGCTCCGGCCACCCCCGAACAGATACGCGTCGACCTCGAGCAGCTCCGTCTCCTCGCACCGGTCGTGGCGTTGACGCGCACGGCTGGCGGGCTGGTGCTACCGGCGGGCGGGCCTGCACCCGGCGCTCCCGAGCCGGCGAAGATCGGGCCAGCGGAGGAGGCGCCGCCTCCGATCAAGGCGGCCGGCGGTAGCATGACGCTCGCCCTCGCCCGTCTCGACCTCGAGAATGGGCTCGTGTCGATCATCGACCGGACCGTAGATCCCTTCTACCGCGGCAAGCTGTCGGCGATGGCGCTCAAGGCAACGGGCCTCCGCTTTCCCGAGAATGCCTTTGACACCGTAGGCTTCACGGCGACGCTGCCAGGCGGAGCCCCCTTCAAGCTCGACGGCAAACAGAGCAAGGGGGTCATCTCGCTCACCGTCGACGGCAAGGCGCTCCGGCTCCGGCAGTTCAACCCTTACGTTACGCAGGCCGCGGGCTACAGCATCTCCGACGGGACCCTGACGCTCGGCTCCGAGGTTCGCCTCGACGCCAAGGGATACGACAGCAAGACGCGCATCGATCTCGATCAGCTCGGGGTCGCCGGAGCCGAAGGGGACTCCCTCTTCCTCCAGAAGGTCGGCATACCACTCCAGCTAGCGCTCAGCCTGTTGCGGGACATTAACGGCAGGATCGGGCTCGACATTCCCATTGCCGGCGGCAAGACCGGAATGCGGGCGGGACTCGGCTCCATCGTGGCGCAGGCAATTGTGAAGGCGATCGTCGGTGCCGTGATGTCCCCGCTCAAGATGCTGGGCAGTGTCGCAGACCTGGCGAGGGGTGGAGGAGGCAAG
>Ga0316622_100004758_pt1 | contig 10032 bp, 9 predicted proteins | sample OWC_Aug_OW2_C1_D_FD_207646 | JGI IMG/M metagenome (GOLD analysis project Ga0316622, IMG submission 207646) | Wetland soil microbial communities from Old Woman Creek delta, Ohio, United States - OWC_Aug_OW2_C1_D5_C | ecosystem: Environmental > Terrestrial > Soil > Wetlands | place: USA: Ohio... | reverse complement strand
GAAAATACACACCTATGTCCGGCCGGCCGGAGTGGAAATCCGGGCACGACGGCGGCGTGGCGACGGCGCGGCCCCCCGGGGAGAGACCGGATTTGCCGGGCGCCGCGAAGGCGCGCGGGTTATCATGGAAAAGACGAGCGGGCGGGACGCTCGGGGCATGCGCCGGGGAGGTCGTTCCGTGCCCGCCACCCGGCGAGCGGCGAAGTTCCCCTGCACGCGGTTCGAATCATGGGTGCGAATTCACCGGACGGCTACTACACCGAGGGGCTTGCCGCCGAACGGCTCCGGCGCTGCTACGAGGTAGCGCCTCCGCGCGTTCAAGACTACTTGCAGGCGGAGACCGACTTCGTGTTGCGGCACATGAGGCCCCGCGATTCGGTGCTGGAACTCGGCTGCGGATACGGCCGCGTTCTGGAAGCCATGATGGGGCTGGCGCACCCGATCGTCGGTATCGACACCTCGCGCAAGAGCCTCGAGCTCGCCCGCGAGGTAACGGGCGGACCACCGCGCTGTTACCTGGCCGCGATGGACGCGGCCCGCCTCGCATTCCGAGATCGGTCCTTCGATGTGGTTGTTTGCATCCAGAACGGCCTGTCCGCATTCAAGGTGGATCGGGGAGCACTGTTCAAAGAAGCGGTGCGCGTGACTCGACCGGCAGGAAGGGTGTTCTTTTCGAGCTACGCGAAGTCCTTCTGGCCCGATCGCCTCGAATGGTTCCGGATCCAGGCCGCGCAAGGACTGGTGGGGGAGATCGACGAAGACGCGACCGGTGACGGGGTCATCGTTTGCAGGGACGGATTCCGCGCTGAGACGGTGGACCCGGAAGAGTTCATCCGTCTCGCCGCATCCGTGGGCGCTTATCCGAAGATCGCGGAGGTGGGGGGATCGAGCCTGTTCTGCGTGATCCATGTGCACTAGGTCGTGATCACGCCGGGAACGGGGAGTGACAGAATGGTACCGAGTGATCATCGCCAACCAACGGAAAGGTGGAAGTGATGAGACTGCTGCTATTGAGCAATTCGACCAACTATCAGAGTGGATATCTCGACCACGCGCTGGGGCACATACGGGATTTTCTGGGAGACGGCGTGAAAAAAGTGCTGTTCGTGCCCTACGCGGGGGTCACGGTCCCGTGGGACGCGTTCACGAAAAAAGTGCGTGGACGATTCGCGGAGATTGATTTCGAGCTCGAGTCCGTGCACACCGCTCCGGATCCGGTCGCGGCCGTGCGGCAGGCGGAGGCGATCGCAGTGGGCGGTGGGAACACGTTCCACCTCCTGCACCAGATGATGGAGCACAAGCTCGTGACCGCGATTCGCAAGCGCGTGCTCGCGGGCGTGCCCTACATGGGGTGGAGCGCGGGATCGAACGTGGCCGGTCCGACCATCAAGACGACGAACGACATGCCGATCGTGCGACCGCGCACGTTCGACGCTCTCGCGCTGGTGCCGTTTCAGATCAATCCGCACTACACGGACGGTGTGATCCCGCAGCACCAGGGGGAGACGCGCGCCGATCGTTTGGCGGAGTTCATCGAGGCGAATCCGGATGTGGACGTGGTGGGGTTGCGCGAGGGGAGTATCCTGCGGGTCGAAGACGGGCACATGGCGTTGCTGGGCGACAAGGAGATGCTGCTTTTCCGTAAGGGTCGTGAGGTGAGGCACTTCGCGCCCGGCGAACCGATCGACTTCCTGCTCGCATAGAAGCTGTTTGTCGAACCCCTTGAGGGCGGGGCGAGCGTGTCCGAGAGCGCCCCACTGCGGCTGTGGCTCGCGAACATTAGTCTAGCGTCGAGACCACGCTCGCCCTGCCAACAGGATTCCGAGGTCCGGTTTTGCGTTCGGGCGGTGCGGAGGCGATATTAGTAGGGCCGTCGCCAAGGAGGCATCATGAAACAACAAATCATCTGGGTGGGTGCGGCCGCGTGTTTGGCGGTGATCGTGATAATCGCTTTTGGACCGGCCGGATCGGTGTTGTCCCAGCAAAGGGGTGAGAAGGTGACAGACAAGATCGTGAAGAGCGACAGCGAGTGGCGGAAGCTCCTCACACCGGAGCAGTATCGCGTAACCCGGGAGAAAGGCACCGAAGCCCCTTTCACCGGGAAGTACTGGGACTTCCAGGAAGCCGGAACATACTTGTGTGTGGCCTGCGGTCAGGCCCTTTTCAGCTCCGGCACCAAGTACGACGCCGGTTGCGGATGGCCCAGTTTCTGGCAGCCCGTCGATTCGGTGCGAATCGACGAGAAAGCAGATCGCAGCCACGGGATGTCCCGCACCGAAGTGCAGTGCAGCCGGTGCGGCGCGCACCTCGGGCACCTGTTCCCGGATGGTCCGCAACCGACCGGCTTGCGCTACTGCATCAACTCCGCTGCGCTCACATTCCAGGGAGACAGCAGCGCCGCCGAGAGTGGTGACAAGCAGCGGTCCCGATAGTGGATGCGCGTACCCTTCGGGCCGACGTCTTCGCTTGACAAAGACCGGCCGGCCGTGTAACCTTGGCGTTAACAAGAAGGCGAGTCCGGAGACCGGGGCGAAGGGGAGGCGCATCCGGCCTGCAGGTCCGACTTGTTGAGAATCTCCCAGCACCTTTGCCGAGCAACCCGGCGGGAGTCCTTTCGGCAGCCTGTACGGATTCGACGTTGACGTCGCTCGGCCCCTCGTGGAAAGCGACGAGATCGCATTCAACGCAGGGCCGCACACCGAGTTCATCAAGATGTCTTGCGGAGACTTCGAGCGGTTGGTGAAACCGAAGGTCGTCGAGATATCAACCACGCCTTGAACGGCCGTGTGCACAAACGGCTGGCAGTAACCGAAAATAAGTTGTAAACGTCGCAACCCCGGCGTGGGGAAAGTCGGCTGCGACGAACGGGCCTGCGCGTCCAATTCGCAACGGCACGCGCTCGTCCGGCGGCTGGAGGATGGCGCTCATGGCTGGCAAAGCTTTCCAGGATTACTACCCCGACGATTTCGCGCACTGCTATGGGTGCGGAAGGCTGAACCGACAGGGGTACGGCATCAAGAGTCACTGGGATGGCGACGAGACTGTTTGTACGTTCACGCCTGCGCCGTACCACACCGCGTTGCCGGGATACGTATACGGGGGGCTCATCGCGTCCCTCATCGATTGTCACGGCACCGGCACTGCGGCGGCGGCGGGCTATCGTGCCGAAGGCCGCGAGATGGGGACCGACCCGCCGCTGCGTTACGTCACCGCTTCGCTTCGCGTCGAGTACCTCCGCCCCACGCCGATGGGCGTCTGTCTCACCGTGCGGGGAAAGGTGAGAGAAGTCAAAGGGCGAAAAGTCGTCGTGGATGCCGAGCTCTTCGCGGAGGATGAGCTTTGCGCGCGCGGAGAGGTGATTGCGGTGCGGGTGCCGGAACACATGGTGCCAGGGAAAAAAGAGAGCTGACCACGGGTTGCCCATGGTCGGCGTCGATTGAGATACCAAGGAGGAACGATGTCGAGGACGAGGCGTAAAGCCGAGGGGGGGACACACAAAGTGGCCGGCGTGAGCGACCAAACCGTCCACGCCAGAACAGGGAAGCGGTGGGCCGAATGGTTCCAAATACTCGACGAGGCCGGCGCGCGTACCATGGTGCACCGCGACATTGCCGCGTACCTTCGCAAAAATCACATGAGCAGCCCGTGGTGGAGCCAGATGGTCGCGGTCGCGTACGAACAGGAGCGGGGGCTGCGGGACAAGAATCAGAAGCCGACCGGTTATGAAATAAGCCGGAGCAAGACGATCGACGTCTCCGTGTCCAAGCTGTACGACGCGTGGAAGGATACCCGTATCCGGCGGCGATGGCTGGACGAGACGGACCTGGTCATACGGACGGACGATCCCGGCAAGTCGCTACGGCTCACGTGGTCGGACGGGGAGACCCTCGTGGCCGTCCACTTCCACGATCGCGGGAAGGGCAAAAGCCAGGTGACCGTGCAACACGGCAAGCTGAAGAACCCGGAAGAGGGTGAGCGGATGGGGGAATTCTGGCGCCAAGCGCTCGACCGCTTGGAGGAAACCCTCAACACTTGAAACTGTCTCCTCAGCATCACCGTAGATACGACCAAGGGGCGCACGCAGCTGTATGTGGGCTTCCGTAGCCCACCGAAGTTCGGAAGCCTTGGGCAAGAGATGGGAGCGAAACATGGCTGTCACGTATTCTTTCGATGGCCGTATTCTTCGGCTGGCCTTCGCGGGTGACTATTCAGCGGAGGACGTTGTCGGCGTCGCCGATCGTGCGTTCGCGGATCCCGCGCTTCCGCGTGAAGTGCGCCTCCTCGTCGACGTCACTCGATCCGGTTCTCTGGCCGGCCGATCGGCCGAAGAACTCCGGGCGTTCGTGGACCGCTTCCGGCCATGGCAATCAAGGATCGGCACTCGATCCGCCGTTCTCGTGGGATCGCCTCTGCAATTCGGGTTGATGCGAATGGTGGCGGCCTTCGGAGAGAAGCACGGATTCAACACAAGAATCTTCCGGACCGAAGCGGAAGCGGTCGACTGGCTATCCCAGCAGCCGGTTCAGGAAGCGAGCGAGCGAAGCGAGCGAGATTAGTTTTGCTCGTCCGTCTCACCCCGCAGGTCCGTTTTGAACGCGCGGTTCCTGATCATCTCGTCGATATCCCACGGCGCCGGATCGCCGCCCAAGTATCGGTGGAACCAATCCAGGTGGGCGGCGTAATAGAGCGGCATCGACTTCACCGCGTTCGGCCAGTGGCCGTCGTTCTCGAACACGATCAGTCGCGACGGCACATTGCGCTTCTTCAGGGCCGAGAAGAATTCGAGGCTCTGTGTATAGGGGATGCGGAAATCCTTCTCTCCGGTGATCACCAGGCACGGCGTGCGGAAATTCGCCGCAGACATGTGCGGTGACCACTTGACGTAGTCATCGGACTCCCACGGTGCGCCTCCCAGATCGAACTGCGGGAACCACAGCTCCTCCGTAGCGCCCCATTTGGAGGCGAGGTTGTACGCTCCCATCATGGACACGAGCGCCTTGAACCGGGTGGTGTGACCCTCCATCCACATCATCATGTACCCACCGTACGACCAGCCCATGGCGCCCATGCGCTCCCTGTCCACATACGGCTGCGCGGCCATATATTCGGCGACCGCCATCACGTCTTCGTACACCTTGCCCGCCCAGTCGCGCGAGATCGCAAGCGTGAAGTCCTGGCCGTATCCGGTCGAGCCGTGCGGGTTCGGAAACGCAATCACGTAGCCCGCGCCGGGGTAGACCTGCCAATCGCCGCGGAAGCTGTCCATCCACTGACTTTGCGGGCCGCCGTGCACGTTCAGAATGAACGGGTACTTCCGGTTCGGGTCGAAGCCGTGGGGCTTGACGACAAAGGTGTGTATCTTCCGGCCCGTCGGCGAATCGACCCACACTTCCTCGGCCGGCCGGATGTCCACTTCATTCTCGACGGGCGCGTTGAAGGTGGTAAGCCGCTTCCCGGAGCCGCCCTTCGTGGCTACGGTCCATATCTCTTGCGGCTGCGCGATCGCGCGGCGCGAGGCGACGATCGTCCGGCCGTCGGGGGAGAGGTCGAACGAATCGATGGTGCGGATGTCAGCGATCTGCTCGATCTTCCCGGTGCGGATGTCGACGCCGTAGAGAGGATTCGAGCCCTGGTAGTCGGCGGTGAAGTAGATGCGCTTCGAGTCCGGCGACCAGCGGTAATGCGTGACCCAGTAGTCGAAGGCCTCCGTGAGCACGCGCCTCTCTCCCGACTTCCGGTCTATGAGCGCGAGGCGGAAGCGATCGGCCTCGTATGTGGGGACCTCTTGTTTCAGGTAAGCGAGGAAGCGCCCATCCGGAGAGAACTGCGGATCACCGTCGTACGCTTCGTTCTCGTCGGTCAGGTTCTTGAGTGTGCCGCCGGTTATGGGGACGATGAACAGGTCCTTGTTCGTCGTCTCCCAGTGGTTGGAATCGGCATTTGTCGACACGCACAGCTCCGTGCCGTCGGGGGATACGTCGAAGCCCGCATGACTCCCGCCGGTCACATAGTACGGGGCATCCAGCGTTCCCGGCGTCAGGTCGAGATACGTCTTCGTCAGCATGTCATACACGATGGTGTGAAACCGTTTGCCGTCCTTCCAGAACGTCCAGTGGCGGTACAACAGATCGTCCGCCAGGTGCGCGTGCAACGGGCCCTGCTCGATGTCGTCCTTGAGCTTCCGGTTGCATTCGCTATCGGCGCCGCACTCGGGGAAGACTTCGCTGAAGAAGACGATCCGCTTCCCGTCGGGTAACCAGCGCGGGTCTTCCACGCCCGGCGAGAAGTCCGTCACCTGCACGGCTTCACCGCCCCCGATCGGGAGCCGCCACACCTGGGAGCCTTTCTCGCGTGTCGATACAAAGAGAAGCTCCCTTCCATCCGGCGACCAACGCGGGTGGTAGTCCGCCCCCTCGCGGTGGGTGAGCTGACGGAGATCGGTGCCGTCGGCGTCGATGACGTAGATATCGGAGTTGCTCTCCCCTTTTTCGAGGTCGTACGACGTCACGGTGAATGAGATCCTCATGCCGTCGGGAGAGATCTGCGGGTCGGTCACGCCCTTGAGCCGATAGATATCAGCGATGGTGAAGGCCCGCTTTTCCGCATGCACCCCGGCCGCGGTCAGCGCGATGAGCATTGCGATCACGGTCGTTCTCATGGTTGGTCTCCTGTGCGAAGCGCGGTTTTCGTTCATCGATTGTTCCCGCACGCGTAGACATCGAAGCGCCGGCCTTCGAACTCACGAGTCAGCAGGCGCTCGAACTTGCCGTATTTTTCTATCGCTTCCGGCCAGAGGGGATTGAGATAGATGATCGAGGCCCTTCTGGGAACGCGTTCCAGCGAAGCGACGATCCGTCCGGCGACGCGCTCGAGCACCGTCGCGTCGAAGGGATTGAAAAAGTAGAACACGGTGTCGTCCTCCTGCACCTCATAGTCCACCGCGTCCATGTGGAGCACACGGATGTCGGGGGCGGTCTCGCTGCGCGAGAGGAAAGAGGCGACATTGGCGCGGGCGACGCCGCACAGTTCCTCGGAAAACTCGACGCCGGTCACCCGTTGGAAACCGTATTCGGCCGCCATGATCAGCACCCGTCCCTTCCCGCATCCGAAATCGACGAACCCGCCATCGGTCGGGAGCCGGAGCAGCTGCACCAATCGCTGGAAGGAACGCGTGTGCGTCGGCTCGCAGCGTATTCCGCGTTCCTTGTTCGGGCTGGCGATCCGGAGGTCCGCCAGTTCGACAATACGACGCGTCTCCGTGCCGTGCCGGTAGTCGAAAAAACCATCGGTGATCCCGCCGGCGGCAATGGCGGCCGCACGGGGCGCGCGAGCCAGAGTCCGCAGCAATCCGCGCCGGCGGACGCTGCCTGTGAAACGGCGCCAGAACCACCCAAGGGTTCGCCCCATTGCCGTATCATAGCCCGAGAGCCGGGGCCGCGACAGCGTTTTGTGCGTCACCGGGGGCGGCCGGTAGTGTAGTGTAATTTCGGGGGTGGGGCCCGCGGTTTGTGGGGACCCGTGCTTGCGCCGCGCCGGAGCCGACGCCGTTATCCTCCGGACGGTGCCGGAAACACGTTGAAATCAAATCGCGTTTCCAAGCGCTCCTTGTAGGGCTCCAATCCTTCGATGATCCAGATGCTGAAAGTCTGTTGCCCCGTGTTGGACACGAGCGCGATTCTCCCCCCGTCCGGGTCCGGGCTCCAGGCCGGCATCACATCTTCTTTGTGGTTTTTGGTGAGAAGCAACGCGTTGGTACCGTCCGCCTTCATTATATAGATATCCCAACTCCCCCAGTCCCGGGCGGTGACGGCGAGATATTGGCCGTCCCCGCTCCACGCCGGCGCGTGACTGACCGATCGCGGCGCCAGCAATCGGAGGGTCGCCCCCGACGAACGGTCGAGGATCCACACACCTTCGCCTTCTCTGATCCACGCCACGCGGTCACCGTTCGGGCTGACGGCCGGGCACGAGTTCCCGCCGTCCTCGGTAAGCCGTTTGCGTTTGCCCGTTCGCAGGTCGAGCGACCAGATGTCGGTCTCGCCGCCCCGCGGCGTTCCGGCAAACACAATCTCGTCCCCTGAGGGCAACCAGGAGGGCGAGGCGCTGGAATCGGTTCCGGAGGTGAGCGCGCGGACGAAGCCGGTCCCGGTATCGACCTCGTACAGGTGCATCTGCCCGGCGTGGTCGCTTGCAAACGCAATCCGGTTTCCGTCCGGACTCCACGCCAGCTGGTCGTACACGAATGGCGCGTCCGTCAGCTTGCGGGGCAGGCGCGCGCCGAGTTCGATCACATAGATACCGCCATGGCCGTCGGACCTTTGGGACCGGAACGCGATGCGATCGCCTTCGGGGGACCAGGCTGGGAATATATCGGCGCCGCCCGGCGGCGTTATCTGCGTCCACGCCGCGGGGTCTTGATCGCGCATACGCTGGAACACCACCTCGCCGTCGCTATCGAAGTAGGCCTGCCGCAATCTCATCTCCCCGTTCACGACCGACCGGCTGTAAAGGAGCGGCCGGAGAGCGGGGCGCAGGGAGTGGATCGTTCCGTTGTGAAGCGCCATGTACCTGACATTCTCGCTGGTCAGGAACTTCATGACGTCTTCGTAGGGGGCGATCGGGATTTCCACGTATTCGCCGCCGGCGTAGAAGGCGAAGAACGGCTTGCGGTCCGCGATCCTGTCTCCCGGCTTGACCTCGTCCCGGAACGCGATGGCCGCCCGTTTCACCCCGAGCAATCCAGGTTCTTCCGGTCGCCAGAGCGCGGCGCTATTCACAAAGGGCAAGATGATTGCGGACGCCGCGATCAGGTAAACGGCGAGAGCCCGCAAGGAACGCCCCCGAAACTCGCCCGCCGCGAAAACGGCGAGAAGGATCAGGATCGGCACGTACGGGAGTACGAAGCGGTCCATGCTGCGCACCGTCGCCAGCGGTATGGCGAAGAACGGCACCAGCGCGGCCGCGAGAAACAGATATTTGGGATGTCGCAGCGCCAGCAGCGCCAGCAGAAAAATCGCGGGCAGCACGTGGCGGCCGAGGAGCAGGATCTCCTGCGGAAGCCGCCGGAAGTAATCGGCGGCCAGGGACTTCGAACCCGCCTCGGCTTCCAGTTTCTCCTGAATGGCTTCCTTGCCTTCGAAATCGATCGAGACCTCGCGCGCCCTCCAATTTTCCATGCTCGAGCCGACGAGCCACGACTTCGGCAGCAGCACGACTCGATGCTGGCTCGCCGAGAGCACAACCGCGTTGGCGGAGTACACCACGAGAAACGAGATCGCGATCACGGCCAGCTCTTTCGGCCGGCGGATACGAGACAGCCCGAGCAACACCGCGATCGCCAGCGCTTCCGGCCGCGTGATGGCTGCCATTCCCGTCGCGAGCCCGAACGGCAACCACCGTCGTTCGACGTAGCACATGAGAGACAGCAGCACCGAGAAAACGTACAGCGACTCCGACAACGTCATCAGGGACAAACGTATGAAAAGCGGATTCAGCGCCAGCACGACCGCGGCGAGGAGCGCAAACCCCCGGTTCGTGAAGTGTTTGGCCAGTCGATACGCGAGGCACGCCGCGGCTGCGCCGGCTACAAAGCTCACCGCCTGGCCGGCCAGCTGGTAATCGCGCAGTACCAACTGAAAGAGCCTCACGACCAGGGGATAACCGATCGGAAAAGCGCCGGCCATGTGGCCGCTGAAGATCGTCTTCGCCTGATTGAGGTAGTAGGTGCCGTCGTATGCGACCAGCTCGAATGTGCGCAGGAAGGGGAGTCTGCTCAGCACCGACAGGACAATGAGGATCGCGTAGATTGTCCGGTCGCTAATGCGGTCGAAGCGGGTGCTCATGGTGATGGCATGATACCACCACAGACCGGGGGCGGTTCAAGATATCATCGTGAAGATCGACGGCGTGCGATCGGACCTATCGGCGGCACGCGGCTAGACGTACCGCCGTGCCGCGTGGTTTCTCCGTTTCGTTTTCCGGTGGAGTCTCGAAGCGAGGGGCAAACTGGACGGTACTTTCTGTCCCCGGCAA
>Ga0316622_100004756_pt1 | contig 10033 bp, 8 predicted proteins | sample OWC_Aug_OW2_C1_D_FD_207646 | JGI IMG/M metagenome (GOLD analysis project Ga0316622, IMG submission 207646) | Wetland soil microbial communities from Old Woman Creek delta, Ohio, United States - OWC_Aug_OW2_C1_D5_C | ecosystem: Environmental > Terrestrial > Soil > Wetlands | place: USA: Ohio... | reverse complement strand
CCCATAAGTCCATAATTGCCCGGATGGCAGCATGAGTTCCAACCGTAAGGGGATCTGCGGCACGGGAAGGGCGTTTACCTGGTAGGCATAGGGTCGGGCCATGCAGGCCATGAGGGCGATATGCCGGAGGCGGTCGGTATCTTCCGGTTCCACTCCAATCGCATCAAAGCAGTCAAGCCCGTGGGCCCAGGTTTCCATCAAACGGGCGGTGGCAAAGGCGCGGGCTCCCATGGGCATGGCGAACCAGGGAATCCTCTGCCTGGGGTCGCATTTGGAGAGCTCATCCAGCATGATCGTCCTGGCGCGGCGCCACCAGGGCAGGATCTCGGCAACTTTCAACTCCCGGCCTATCTGCGCTTTCACCGTCGTATACATCAACCCGAGCTTCTTGACTTCTTCCAGGGCGCTGTTGTCTCCGTGAATGAAGGCCAGGGCCACTTCATCGATATGGGCGATGTGGGAGACGGAGTCCCTGACTGTCCAGCCCTCCGCGGGCGTCGGCAGGTCCCATTGGGCCTCCATCAGGGTGGATAAGAAACGGTCGAGAGATTCCTGTTCGGCTTTCAGGTCGGCGAGGATTTCTTTCATGGATTGTTTCTTTCAGAATTCTTCAGAAGAAAATGGCCCTATTCTTGCGAAGTAGGGGCGGTTCGCGAACCGCCCCTACACCCCAATCTCATCCCCAACGCAACCCTCTCCCATCGAAGGAGGAGGGAAAGCGGCTGAGGTTAAAGGGGCTCAAAATGGTCGATGTCCAGGATGGTGTTGGTCGTTTCCCGGGCAAAGACCGGCTTCACTTTCAGGCCGATCTTCACCTCCTCCGGTCGGATGCCTTCCAGAATGTGGGCCATGGAGGTATCGGCTCCTCCGAGTTTGATCATGGCCAAAATAAAAGGAGCCTTCCGGGGGAGATGCTTATCGTCATACCGGACGACCGTATAATTGCTCACCTCCCCCTCATTTTTCAGTTCCACCCAATTCTCCCGTATATCCTCCATGCAAAGCGCGCAGCTCTGCCGGGGAGGGACAAAGACCTTGTTGCAGGTTTTACACTTCACCCCCAGGATCTTCTTCTGGTCCCGGAGAGTGGTAATAAACTTGGAACCCACTTTCCCGGCAAAGTAAGTGTAGGGAAGGGCCAATTTCCCATCCACGGTGAAGCAATCGGATCGATTAATATCTTCGGGCATTTTCCCCTCCAGAACGAAAGTCTCGAGTTTCAGGTTTTGGCTCTTGGATTTTTAACGTAAAACCCGGAACCCGAAACAGGTTTTATCCATCGATTTCAAAGTATTGAATGTCGTGGATGCTGCCCGTCCGGTGCTCGGCCCACACCGGCCGCAGGCGCGTTCCCCTTTCCTCCCCCCAGGCTTCCTTCACCTGAAAGATTTGGTCTCTCCGCAACAGGTGCCAGAAGGTTTCGTGTCCCTTGCATCCGTCCAGGAGGACATGGATGGAACCGTAGGGAGTCTCCCGGGTCTCTCCGGTCAGCGGGTCGGGGCTGGCATAATAGACGACATCCATGACCATAAGATGGCCATTCGGTCCTACTTCCTTCCATCCCGTCGCCCGTACCCGGCATGCGGCGCAGACTTCCCTGGGGGGTAGCTGCAAGCGGCCGCACTGGGGGCACTGATTGGCCAGGATTTTTTTCTCCTTCAGGGCCTTAAGAAACTTGCCCATGACCGGGCCGGTAGCGAATCTCTGATTCACCGAGATGGTCTTCCGCAGGACGATCAACTCCTGCTCCGCCGCCTTTTCCCCGGGAGGAACGTAGGGGGAGAAGATCTCTCCCAGCTTCAAGGCCAGTTTGGCATCCCCCGCGATGGCCGCCTTGCCCGCGCTCAGCAGACTCAGGGCGTCGATCTTTCCCAGCATCAAAGCCACCCAATCCGCGGCCTGGGCCTGGAGTTTCACGGACAGGTTTTCGCGGAGACCTTCCTTGACCACGCACTTCCCGCCCTGGATGACGGCGGTCCATTTTCCTCCATCTTCCCCCGCGATGTCATAGCCGATGAAAGCCTCCAAGCCTTCGGCTCTCGCCGGCTGGAATCTCTTCTCCAGGGTTCCGAACATATCCAGGATATATTCCTTCGTGGTGAACTCCTTTTTGGGGGGCACATACTTCCGGAACATTTTGCCCGTCTTGGCCAGGGCCCCGAAGTCCCCTTCCACCTTGAACTTGCCCGAGCTGAAGGCCTTCATGGCATCCACCTTTCCCAGGTTGATCCCCACAAAGGTCTCCCCGTCGGTGGCGGTGACGGTCACGCAGCCGGACAGGTCGGGGGTCTTCTGGACCTTCATCTTTCGGTCTTTAACCGTAAGCTTCCATTTCCCCTCCCCCGCAATATCATACCCGAAAGAAGCATCGATACCCTCTGCACCCTCCGGCCGAAAGCGGTCGGGCATGGTTTTGAAGAGGTCTTCCACTCTCACGCCGAAATATTCGCTCATATCATTCCCCCCATCCAGTCAGTTCCTTTTCCAGAAGGAAGAGGACTGTCCACATGGTGCCGCCGAAACCCGAGGCCAGCGCATGGTTCACCTCTTTGGGGATCTGGTGGCGTCCGGCGTCTCCCCGGACCTGCAGCGCCGCCTCGGCGACCCGGACCATGGCCGTAGCCCCGATGGGGTTGGCGGCAACCACTCCCCCCGACGGGTTCATGGGAATTTTCCCCCCGATCATAACCTCCTTATTTTCCACCAGCTTCAAATGCTCGTCCCCTTCCAGGAGGAAAAAATCCCGCAGCCACTCCAGCCCCCACCAGGCCGATGGATCGTACATCTCAAAGAGGTCAAAATATTCCAGGGGATTCCGGATTCCGTTTCTCTCGAACAGTTCGCGGGCGGCAAAGCGGTGGGTCATTTCCACCGGTTCCAGCCCAAAGAGATTGAAGGACTCCTCCCGGTGAATCGTTATGTGGTCCCGGACCCAAACCGGTTTCTTGGAAATCTCCCTGGCCGTCTTCTCTTCCGCCAGGATCAGGGCGCAGGCGCCGTCGGACTGGGAACACATGTGGATCAGGCGCAGCTCTCCGACCAGTTTGGGAGAGTTTTCCATCAGGCTTTCCATCTGGTCGAATTCGAGGCCGAAAGCGCGGTGGGAATTGGGATTCAGACAGGCGTGTTTGTCCATGATGATCCGCAGGGTCATGGCCGCGCGCTTGGCCCGGTCCTCCCCGAACTCCTTGATCATCCTCGCGGCCGTATGGCCGGTCAGCGCGCCGGTCTGCAGGTTCTTCGCCCACAGGGCGTCGGCCATATTGGTGATCCCTCCCGTGGTGTGCCCCTCCTGCAGCTTCTCAAATCCGATGGCCAGGACCACATCGTACATGCCCGAGGCCGCCAGGTTATCCGCCGCAGCCACCAGGGTGGAGCCCGTCGTTCCTCCGGTGGTGATGCGGAAGGAATCCTTTCCATACCCGCCCGTCCCCAGCACATGCCACAGGTCCGGCTGGTGAATCATCTCGAAGAGCTCCATGTTCCCATGGACCACACAGTCCACATCCCGGATGGAGATCCCGGCATCCTTCAGAGCCAGTCGGACCGCCTCTTGGATCATTTCCGGCTGGTTCACGTCTTCCCGGTGGCTGGAGTAATGGGTCTGCCCGATGCCCACGATCCCCACGTTCCGGTTCTTCTTTCTATGTGCCATCGAGGCCTCCTGAAATACAGTTCGGAGTTCGGAGTAATTTGGTTCGGAGAATATTTAAGCCAGGGGGTAATCGCTTCTTCCTTTGCAGCAGCCCTCACCTCTTGATTCTTAGAGCCTTTACTCTGAACTCCGAACTCAAAACTCCGAACTTATCTTTCCAGTATCACCACCGCCTGGTGCTGCCCGGCTGCCCCTGTGGTCCCGTGCGCCAAGGCCCTCTGAATTCCGTCCGCCTGACGCCGTCCGGCTTCGCCACGGAGCTGGATGACGGCTTCCGCAGCCCTCGCCAATCCCCCCAGCATGACCGGGTTTCCATTCAGCATCCCCCCGGATAGGTTGACCCGATGCTTATCCACCCAGCCCTCATCGATCCACCGGCCGCCTTTTCGTTCTTCACAGAGCCCGATTCCCTCCGCCCACATGGGCAACTGGTAAGCCAAGGCATCGTTCAGTTCAAACAGGTGGATTTCCTTACGGGGGTCCTTGACTCCGGACATGCGGTAAGCCTTCTGCGCTGCTTTGGTTAGGGAGAAATTGGAGGTGAGGTCCTTATCCCCAAGGAAATAGGTGTCTATGCAGTTGCCGAATCCGGTGATCCAGACCGGCTTGTCCGTGAATTCCCTGGCTCTCTCTTCATTGCTCAAGAGAAAAGCCACGGCCCAGTCGGTCACCGGGTGGTGGTGCAGCTCCCGGACTGGATCGGCCAGCATGGGGGATTTCATGACTTCCGCCTCGGCCACCGGAGGGTTCTCCCGTGCATAGGGGTTCCGGGCCCCGTTCCTCCGGGAGCGAACGACGATCCTCGCCAGGTGTTCTTCCTGGACCCCCGATTTGGCCATGTAAGCCCTTGCCTGGAGGGCGCTTACATTCGTGAAATCCATCCCCAGAGGGCGGCAATAGAATGGATCAAAGGCCAGGTTGGTGCACATCCGCCGGCTTTCGGACTGGGACTCTTTGCAGTGACCGGCCAGAAGAACCACTTCATCGTGCCCGGAAAGGATGCAGGCCATGGAATACCCGAGGCCGTTGATCCCGTCCTGGGCTATCTTCTCTTCGCCCCGGTAATGGGCCCCCACCACGTCGGTGATGGCGTTATCCGAAATCGTCCTGGCATCAAAGACGTCATCGGAGCAGGTGACCACATTCCGAATCCCTTTCTTCAAGTCAAAGGTCACTCCGGTCTGTTTCAGGACTTGCTCCACACAGTCAAAGACCATGCCCTGAAACCTTTTATACCAGATGTCCGGCTCATTCTTAATCTGGGCTACCGCGCAGATCGCAACCCTTCTCGGCATAACGCCCCCCCTTCAAATTCGCAATACGGGAATTCGGAATCCGGAATCAAAAAAATAGCAATCCCTTCTTTGTTTTTATTCCGCATTATCGAAAGCAATTCCAAAAGTCTCCTCTTTTTACCGCCCGCAAAATCGAATCTTTATTTGGTTTTGCATCCAGTTCGATCCAGGCCCGGCCGATTCCTTCCCGGCCGTGGGAGTCGTCGGCCGCGATCTTGGGGTAGGGGATCTCGGGGATCTCCCACTCCTGGCAGCGGAACCCCTTGGAGGTAATCTCCACCGCGTCCAGAGGAAACATCCTGGCCACAGCCTGAATCCGGTCCAGTACCTGTTCCCGGGATAGGTTATAGTCTTCCAGATGATTAAAAATGTGAAGAACTTCCTTCTCTCCGTTGATCCGGCTTATATGAACGTATCCTTTCACAAAGACCGTCAATTCCACCCCGGAGAAAAGGATCATGTCCGACTTCACCTCTTCATAAATCCCATTCGTCTCCGGCTTCAACAGATAGTCATGATCCGTGAAGGCGATAAAATCGAACCCCTTTTCCCGGTATGCCTCAGCTACTTCCCGGGGAGTCAGCTTCCCGTCCGAACAGGTCGTGTGAATATGCAGGCCTCCCTTGAGCAGCATCAGCAAAACCGCTTCTCTTTACAATCCGCAATCCGAAATTTCCATTTATTTAAACCCTTCTCCCAGGAGATTCAGGGCGATCTTTCGGCGCTGCATCTCCGACGTGCCGTCCCGCAGGTCGCCCAACTTGGCATCGCGGTAAAGCTGTTCCGCTTTGCAGCCTTTCAGGAACCCATGCCCCCCGTGGATCTGGACGGCATTGGCGGCGCACCAGGTGGCGGACTCCGACAAAAAGAGTTTGGCGATGGACAGGTCGGAGTCTGCATCCATTCCCTCATCCATCATCCACGCCGTGCGGTAAAGGAGGAGCCGGCCGGTGTCCACAAACATCTGCATGTCCGCGACTTTGAAGCTGATCTCCTGGAAGTTGGCGATGGGCCTTCCAAAGGCCTGTCTTTTCTGGGCGTAATAGATTGCTTCTTCTAGGCAGGCCTGGCTGATCCCGAGACTGTAAGCCGCGGAAGAAAGGCGGCCAAATTGGTTTATGCTTTCCACCAGGGAATATCCTTTCCCTTCTTCCCCCAGCAACCCGCTGGCCGGGAGAGTGCAGTCTTGCAGGGTAAGGTCGGAGGTCGGTGACCCCCTCGCTCCCAGTTTGTCCAGAGGGGGGCCGGCGGAAAACCCGGGGGTTCCTTTTTCTACCAGGAAGGCGCTCATTTTCTGGTTCGGAACGGCCTGGGCGTTGGTGACAGCCATCACCACCGTCCAGTCGGCGATGGGGCCATTGGTCACCAGGGCCTTGGTCCCGTTGAGCCGGTGGGAATAGCCTTCCCTCCGGGCTTCGGTTTTTATGGCCGCGGTATCCGACCCCGTCTGGGGCTCAGTCATGGCCCAGGCAGCCATCTTCTCGCCCCGGACCAAACCCCGCAGGTATTTCTTTTTCTGTTCCTCCGTCCCGAACAGGTTTACGGCCATTCCCGGCAGGAGACAGCCGATTCCGCTCGAAAGGAAAGTGGAGGGGCAAGAACGGGCCAATTCTTCCCAGGCCAGAACGCAGGTTAAGAGGGGCTTTCCTCCTCCTCCGTATTTCTCCGGGAAGGGGAGGCCGAGAAACCCGACTTCCGCCAGCCGCTTGTGGTTTTCAAAGGAGAAGGCCCCTTCCAGGTCGATTTTCATCGCCCGGGGAACAATCTCCTTCTCGCAGAAGGAGCGGAAGTCGGCGTTGAATTTCTTTTGCTCCTCGCTTAATTCATAATCCATCTAAAGCTCCTATCAGCTACAGACTATGGGCTACGAGCTACGAGCTATTTTTTTGCCTCCAACCTCAAACCTCTTACCTCCAACCTGCCCTATATCGGTTTGCCTGCGGCAAAGATGGACCGCGCGATGATGAGGCGCATGATCTCCGAGGTTCCTCCGCCGATGGATCCCAGGCGGGTATCCCGGTAGAGTCTTTCCACCGGGTATTCGTGCATAAATCCATAGCCCCCGTGAATTTGCACGGCGTCATGGGCCGCTTTCATGGCCAGCTCTCCGACAAAGAGCTTGGCCACGGCCGCCTCCACCGGGTTGATCCCCTTGCCCTGGTCTTTCAGCCAGGCGACCCGGTATATGAGCAGACGCATGGCTTCGAGGACCACCTTCATGTCCGCCAGCTTGTGCTGGATGGCCTGGAAGGAGGCGATGGGACGATCGAACTGCCTCCGCTCTTTGGCATAGGCGATGCAGGCCTCCAGGGCATATTCCATGCCGCCCAGGGAAGGAGCCAGCAGGGTGGACCGGTCCCACTCCACCGTTCCCAGGGCGATCAAAAAGCCGTCCCCCTCCCTTCGCAGGATGTTTTCCGCGGGCACCGGGCAATCTTCAAAAACCAACTCGCCGGTGGTGGAGGCTTTCACCCCCATTTTCTTAAGCTCCCGGCCCACGGAAAAGCCGGGATAGTTCTTCTCCACAATAAAAGTCGAGATGCCGGCCCCTTTCTTTTCCCTGTCCGTGACCGCGATAATGACCATGACATCTGCGATGGGGCCGTTGGTAATGAACATCTTTGTCCCGTTCAGATAATAATAATCCCCCTTCCGGACGGCGGTGGTGCGGATCGAGGCGGCGTCCGACCCGGCTCCCGGTTCGGTGAGACCCATAGCACCCACCCATTCCCCTGAGGCGAGGTTGGGTACATACTTTTTCTTCTGCTCTTCTGTCCCGTGGCGCAAAATGGTATCGCCGCAAAGATAGGTATGGGCTCCCCAGGCCAGGCACAGCCCCCCTTCCGCTCCTCCCTTAGCCACCGCTTCTCCGGCCAGGCAGGCGGTTACCACATCTGCACCGCTTCCCCCATAGGCTTCAGGATAAGTTATGCCCAGGAGCCCGAAACCCCCCATCTTCCTCCAGGCCTCCCAGCAGAATTCTCCCTTCCAATCCGCCTCCTCGGCCAGGGGGGCCAGCTCTTTCTGGCTGAACTTCAGCACCTGGTCCTTGAAGGCTTTCTGCTCATCGGAAAAGCTGAATTCCATTCGTCCTCCCCGCAAAGTTCGGTTTTTGGATGGACACGCGGCGGCGCACCGGTGCAGATATCGGATTTCGGGATAAAGACCATGAGTGACGCCACGTATTACTCATGGTTTAAATTAGGGGGCATGGAAAGGCCCTCCTTGGTTGAACGGCAGCTGCGGGTCGCCAATGGGGGTTGGATTTACTCTTGTCTCCTCAAGCCTCGCTCTTCTCCATTTCCTGAAGGCTTCAGCCCCCCTTTTAGCAAAAAGCCAGGGAAAATGTCAACTGGGGAAAAACTTGCCCACCTTCACTTTTCCCCAAGTAGGCATAAAGGCGATTGAATTTCAAGCCATGCCCGGCCCAGAGGCAAGGGCATTGGGCGCAAAAATCATGAGGCACCCCTCGTTTCTTGGATCGGGCGGGCCCTGTACCTAGTATGGTACAGGGCGGGCAGACCGTTCTTTTTCCGAGAACAGGGGTTTTCCGATGTAGGGGCGTCACGCGCTTCGCGTGACCGGGCGCCCGAGCGGCCCGCCCCATATTGCGGAAACCAAGCAAGGCCTCCGGGCATAATTTTTTCCCCGCCGATGCTTTTTCCGCACCATGTCCTTGCTTCCGGGCCACAAGCTTGCTTCAGAGGGTGCAAAGGACTCCCCAAAGTAAAGGTGGGCAAGGGCAGAAGAAATGACCGCCTCGCCTGAGGACCATTCCGCTGAAGGCGGCATTTTAAAACCTGACCCGGGGGCCTTGAGGCAAGGGAATGAAAACCCTGGATCACCATGAGGATAAAGCCCAAGGGAACCTGAAAATCCATGGGACAAGGGGAAGGAGGTTGGAATAGCATTTGAAATCGGACTAAAAATCAAAGAGAATATTCAGACGGAGAGGAGTATAGATATAAGGAATCGAAATCTGTTGGAGATGGGTAGGGGCAACCGGCCGGTCGCCCTTACGGGGCTCGAAGAACAGGCGGTGCATGTGGAAAGGTCAAAAAAGCGGCGGCGAAGAATCATCGTGGACATCGACAACACCCTCTGGCACCTGGCGCCGGAGCTGTGGGAGGCGCTCAAAAAAGTGAACCCGGAAATGCCCCCGCCGGCGGAATGGGACTCCCGAAAATCGATAGAACGGTTCATGCCCATCAAGGAATTCTTCCGTGTCCTTAAAGACATCCATATGCGGCAAGAGATTTACCTCCCCTTCCCCGATGCGGAATATTTCCTCCAGGGCCTCAAAGAAAGGGGGTTCTACATCGTCATTGCCAGCCACCGGTCGCCCGATACATATGAGCCCACGCTCAACTGGATGAAGAAGCACCGCCTGGCTCATGACCAAATCCACCTCAGCTACGACAAATCCGTCCTCTTCTCGGACAGCTTAGCCCTGGTGGATGACAGCCCGGTCAATCTGAGCAAGGCTTTGGAGACAGGAATCCTGGGAACCGGCCTTCTCTTCCCCTGGAATGAAAATTCGGGATTCCCTCTTTTCAAAACTCTTTCTGAAGTTCTGAGGTACCTCGAGTCGAAACTGGGTTAATCAATGAGGTTTTCCTAGTCTTTGGGGGAAAGAGCAGCAGAAATCTCCTCGATGTACTCAGGATAAAGCTCTTCGGCCATCGAGACGGCCTTCAAAATGATCGAATGGTCAACTCGATCATATTCGTGAACAAGCCGGTTCCGAAGGCCGGCTGATGGGGCTAGCTTTTCTGCAAGGCCTCTTTCTTATGGCGGAGATCCTGGGGGTTCCTTATATCCATATTTGCGCGGCCGCGGCGGTCCCCGCGCTTCTTTATTATCTGGCCCTCTGGTTTGCCATTCAGTTTGAAGCCGAGAAAATGGGGGTTGGAAAAGTGTCCCCCCCCATCATTCCCCGCTTCAAAGAGATTATGGCCGTGAACCGGAGCCTGCCTCTGGGCATCCCTGTCGCGGTTCTCCTCTATTTCATGATCGCCGGTTATACTCCGGAATTGAGCTGTGTCTGGTCGGTCCTTTCCGCGGGCATTCTTTATTTTGTAAC
>Ga0316622_100004755_pt1 | contig 10033 bp, 8 predicted proteins | sample OWC_Aug_OW2_C1_D_FD_207646 | JGI IMG/M metagenome (GOLD analysis project Ga0316622, IMG submission 207646) | Wetland soil microbial communities from Old Woman Creek delta, Ohio, United States - OWC_Aug_OW2_C1_D5_C | ecosystem: Environmental > Terrestrial > Soil > Wetlands | place: USA: Ohio... | reverse complement strand
GAGATCAGCAACCAGGCGGTGTTTGCGCTCGTGTCGTTCGACATCAGCGAAACCCTGAACCTGACCGCCGAAGGACGCTACCAGGAGGAGGACATCACGCAGAACGCGACTGCGCAGAACCTCGGCGGCACCGCAACGGTCTACCCGGAAGCCGAGGCGACGTTCAACAGCTTCAGCCCGCGCGTCACCCTCGACTGGCAGCTGACCAACAACAGCATGGCCTACATCCTGTACGCGGAAGGCACCAAGCCCGGCGGGTTCAACAGCGTAGCCGCCATCCAGGGCGGCGTGCCGACCTATGACGAGGAGGAGGTCGAGTCCATCGAGCTAGGCTCCAAGAACGTGTTCGCCGACGGCCAGGTCGTCGCCAACATCGCGTTGTTCCAGAACAGGATCAGCGGCTACCAGCTGAGCCAGAACGTCACCCTGCCACTCCTGGGACGGACCACCTCGGCAACCGTCAACGCCGGCGACGTCGAGATCACCGGTGCCGAGCTCGAGTTCAGCTTCCGGCCCAACGCGGTCAAGGGCCTGACGATGGCCTTCAACTACGCCTTCACCGACCCGACGTTCACCAAGGGTACCGACCAGCAGCAGGGCACCCTGAACGACGTGGCCGACGATGGACTGGTCAACTGCTCGACCGGCGAACAGTTCCCGGAGAACATACCCCCGGGCGGTGACAACCCCCTCACCTGCCAGACCGAGTCGGTCTATGGCTCGATCAAGGGCAGGCAGATCCCGAGGACGGCCGAGCACCAGGCCTATTTCGACGCCGAGTTGCGCCGGCCGCTGCCGTTCACCGGCGGCTGGGACTGGGTCATCGGCGCGAACTACTCGTACGAATCCAGCAAGTACGCCCAGGTGCACAACCTCGCCGAGACAGGCGATACGAACCTGGTCAACGCCCGGCTCGGGATCGTGTCGGACAGCTACTCGCTGATGCTGTGGGGCAAGAACATCACGGACGAGGACTCCGTGCCGAACGTGCTGCGCTACGCGGACGGCGCACTGGACCTGAGACGTTCATTCGTCGCCTCGCAGCGGCGTGACGCGTACATGGGCCTGACGGTGACCGCGAAGTTCTGACCGGCCCGCGGGACTGGAAAGCGAACGGCCTGCCCGGGTACCCGGGCAGGCCGTTTCCTTTCGTCGGGTCCCCGGCGACGTGGCCGCCTACGGCTTCACTTCGACCGCGTTGTCGAGCGTGACGCTGATGGTGGTGCCGGCCGGCAACTCGACCTCCGTGCCGGTGTTCTTGGCAGCCGCCGTGCCGGCCGCGGCCCCGAGGAGGCCGCCGATCACGGCGCCGCTGCCGCTGTCGACCTGGTGACCGATCACCGCGCCGGCTACCGCGCCGCCGGCGATCTTCGCCGTGTCGCGGCCGCTTTCGCTCTTGCCCGTCATCGTGTAGCCGGCCGACATGGCGACAGCGCGGTCCGCATCCGGCGCCAGCGTGTCGAAGGTCACGCCGATCATCGGCGTCTTGCCGATCTCCTTGCTGCCGGAGACACGCTCGGTGACGGTGCCGGAGAGGATCGTGCCCGCGGGAATGGCGCGCTTGCCGTCGACCATGACGTCGGCGAGCACCCTTGCCTCGACGCGGTCGCCGCGGCGATTTGTCTTGCTGGAAATGGGCGTGACCAGCTCGGCGCTGAGCTTCGTCCCGGCCGGCACGACGACCGGCTTGGGCGGCGTCGCTGCCGCCTTCGGCGCCGCAGTGGCGGCACCGGCCGCAGTCGCCGCGGGCTTGGCAGTCGCCGGCTTCGCCGCGGTCGTGGGCTTCTTTGTCCCGGCCTCCCTGGCCGCCAGCTCGGCCTCGCGGCGCGCAAGCTCCTGCTCCTTCAGCTTCAGGTTCAGTTCCGCCTCCTTGCGGGCGAGTTCTGCTTCCCGGACGGCCAGTTCCTCCGCGGCCTGATCGGGCGGCGGCGGCTCGGTAGCGGCCTTCTCGGCCGCAGGCGGGGGCGTCGAGCCGCCGCAGCCGGCGATCACGAGCGCCGCGAGAGCCGCTGACAAGAGCAATGCAGGGGACGCGAAATTCTTGGATGACACGCGGGATCTCCTCCCATCTGGGTGGTGCTGCGGGGGAATCGACGAAGAAGAGTATGACGACCTGCTCGATTTGACCACGATGATGCGTCTTCGTTCTGCGACAGTGCCTCCAGAAATGACCATGCTATTCATCATGTTGCGCGTGTCCTGCTGAACCCGGACTGAACCGGTCGTCCGGCCGAAACGGACGGGCACCGGTCCACGATGCTTCGGACGGACGACGACAGTGTCCGCGAGCCTGTCGTGCCAGCCCTGCTTGCGCGGGTCGAAGGCAACCCACAGGAGCCCGAGCCCGAACGGAATGGTGGAGACGAAATAGCCCAGATAGCGAACGACCAGCTGGCGCGTACTGGGTGGTCCGCCGCTTGCGGCGTCGACGATCCGCGCCGCAATGGCCATCTTGCCCGGCGTTGCCTGCCGGTACGTCCAGAAGAGGACGACCGCCACCGCGGGCAGCACCCAGGACAGGACGAAGTCCATCGGCCCCTTGACCAGACGCGGATCCAGCCAATAGTCGCCACCGTACGTCAAGGTCAGCAAGGGATAGAGGATCGCTGCCACCAGCACCGTGTCGATCACCGCGGCCCAGACCCGCGCCCAGAAGCCGACGTACTCGAGTTCGGTGGTATCCATCCCGGGATCCTCGTTCGTGGAGGCGGCATCCTACCCCGCGCGGCAGGCAGCCAGACCGGCTTCTGGCACGGGGGTGGCGTAATCCCGGATCGGCTGGTCGTGGATCACGGGCGTACCATCCTCGCTGGGAGTCGTATGGGGGCTGGCTCGGGACATGCTGGAGACACTCATGGCGCTTGCGCTGACTTCCACCGCGTTCAGCCATAACGGCCCGATCCCGAAGCTCTACACCTGCCAGGGGCAGGAGGTCTCCGCGCCGTTGGCCTGGAGCGGCCTGCCGGCAGGCACGAAGAGCCTCGCGCTGATCGTCGACGATCCCGATGCGCCGGACCCGGCCGCTCCGAAGCGCACCTGGGTGCACTGGGTGCTGTACAACATCCCCCCGGAGTCCTCCGGCCTGAAGCAGGCCGTCAAGCCGATGGAGTTGCCGCACGGGACGCTCCAGGGCAGGAACGACTGGGGACGCACCGGTTACGGCGCGCCCTGCCCACCCATCGGCCGGCATCGCTACTTCCACAAGCTCTTCGCGCTCGACGTCCTGTTGCCCGACCTTGGCGAGCCGACCAGGGCGCAGCTCGAGAAGGCGATGCAGGGGCATGTGCTCGCGAAGTTCGAGCTGGTCGGGACGTACCTGAAGGACTGACCGCGTCTCGACTCCGGCAGCTTGCCGCGGCGCCGGGGTTGCTGCGCTGCAGCTGGCGCTTCGCGCAGGCTGCTCTCGAAACACGAATGGAAGGCCGGGAAGAAGTGGCGCAGCCTCAACAGTGGAGTCGGGCGCCATGCCCGGCCCCCTTGAATCCAGGGATCGAGAGCTCGGAGCAAAGGGGGAGAAATGGAACGCTTCTGGCTGAAGAACTACCCGCCCGGCGTGCCCGCGGACGTCGACGTGACGCAGTATCGGTCGCTGCCGGAGCTGATGCAGGACTCGTTCCGGAGATACGCGCAACGCGACGCCTTCATGTTCATGGAGCACGCCCTGACCTACGCCGAGCTCGACCGGCTGTCGGCGGCATTCGGCGCGTCGCTGCAGGGTGCGGGGCTCGCGCCGGGCGCGCGCGTGGCGATCATGATGCCAAACGTGCTGCAGTACCCGGTCGCGCTGGCCGGGGCGCTGCGGGCCGGCTACGTCGTGGTCAACGTCAACCCGCTCTACACGCCGCGCGAACTCGAGCACCAGATGAAGGACTCGGGCGCGGAGGCGATCGTCGTCCTGGAGAATTTCGCCGCGACGCTGCAGAAGGTCATCGACCGGACGTCGATCAGGCACGTGATCGTGTCCTCGATCGGCGACCTGCTTGGCTTCCCCAAGGGTGCCGCGGTGAACTTCGCCGTGCGCCGCCTGAAGCACATGGTGCCGGCCTACTCGCTGCCCGGGCACGTGAGGTTCCTCGATGCGCTCACGCAGGGCGAGGCCCGGGCGCTGCAGCCGGCCGAGCTCGGCCCCGACGACGTCGCCTTCCTGCAGTACACCGGCGGCACCACGGGCGTCGCCAAGGGCGCAATGCTGCTGCACCGCAACCTCATCGCGAACGTCCTGCAGTGCGAGGCGTGGTTCGAGCCAGCCCTGCACGACACGCACCGCGGGCCGGTGCCCGGGCAGTTCGTGCAGGTCTGCGCGCTGCCGCTGTATCACGCGTTTGCGCTGGTCGTGAACTGCCTGTTCGGGATCCGCATCGGTGGCCTCAACGTCCTGGTCGCCAACCCGCGCGACAGCCACCAGTTCGTCAAGGACGTCCGCAGGCACCCGTTCCACGTCTTCCCGGCCGTCAACACGCTGCTGAACACGCTCGCCGAGGACGAGGAGTTCCGCAAGCTCGACTTCTCGAGCCTGCGGATCACGATCGGCGCCGGCATGGCCGTGCACAGGTCGGTGGCGGACAAGTGGCTCGCGCTCACCGGCTGCCCGATCGTGGAGGCCTACGGCCTGACCGAGACCTCACCCGCCGCAAGCTGCAACCCCATCCTCGCGCGCGAATGGAGCGGCACGATCGGCATGCCGCTGCCGGGCACCGAGATCGCCATCCTCGACGAGCTCGACCGGCCGGTGCCCTTCGGCCAGCCCGGGGAGATCGCGATCCGCGGCCCGCAGGTGATGCCGGGTTACTGGAAGCGCCAGGACGAGACTGCGAAGGTCATGACGCTGGACGGGTTCTTCAAGTCGGGGGACATCGGCATGATGGACGAGCGCGGGTACGTCCACATCGTCGACCGCAAGAAGGACATGATCATCGTCTCGGGCTTCAACGTGTACCCGAACGAGCTCGAGCCGGTCGTGACCCAGCACCCGGGCGTACTGGAATGCGCGGCGATCGGCGTCCCGGACGAACATTCCGGCGAGGCCGTGAAGCTGTTCGTGGTGCGCAAGGACCCGGCGCTCACCGTGGCGGAGCTCATGGAGTACTGCGCGGAGCAGCTCACCGGCTACAAGAGGCCGAAGTTCATCGAGTTCCGCGACCAGCTGCCGAAGACCAGCATCGGCAAGATCCTGCGCAGGGAGCTGCGCGAGGCGCGCCCGCCCGAGGTCGCCCTGACCGCCTGACGCCGGCCGCGGCCAGCGCCATCGCGAGGGCCGCGGCACGCACGTGCCGCGGCCCGTGAGCGGGTCGCGACGCCCCTATTTCCTGGTGGCGCAGGTATTGATGCCGAACAGTGAATACGCCGGGCAGTAGCCGATCAGGCCCGTGGCGATGGGCACGAGGCCGATGTATCCCCAGGCCGACTTCGGGCCGATGAAAGCCAGCGACAGGATGACGAGCCCCGCGATGACGCGGACGGCCCGATCCACAGTGCCTTCGTTGATGGTCATGACTCATCTCCCCCGTTGAAGCCCCGGCGACCGCCGGGGCGTTGGACAAACCCTGGGTCGGATCCCTCAGCTGCGCGCGAGCGTGAGGTCGAAGGTGAATGACGGCACGCCATCCACGTCGGACTTCGTCGGCCTCAGCACCAGCCGGGGCCAGTCCGGGCGCGGCGTGTCCTTCAGCACGATGTCTGTCTCGTTCAGCGGCTCGCCCTCGAAGTACATCTGCGTGGTCAGCTCCCGGTAGCCGCGCCTCGACACCCGGAAGTGGATGTGCGGCGTGCGATAGCCCATCCGCTCGTCCGGCCGGCCGTCGACGAACTCGAGCGGATAGGCGGCCGGCTTGATCGTCCTGAACGCGTAGCGGCCCTCGGCGTCCGTGACCGCCTGCCCCCATCCCTGGAAGTTGGGGTCACGCCGCGCCGGATTCGCATCCGCAGGATGCGAGTAGCGACCGTTGGCGTCGGCCTGCCACAGGTCGACGAGTGCGTTCACCACCGGGTTGCAGGCCTCGTCGAGTACGCGGCCGCGGACGCGGATGACCTCGCCCGTGGCGGGATCGTCGTGGCCGGCGAGGCGCGTGAGGTCCACGTCCACGTCCACCTGCTGGTGCACCGGATAGAAGGGTCCGCTGGTCTGGGTCGGCGTGGCCGCACAGGATTCCGTCGCGGCGCGCGCCGGCGCAGCCAGCGCGCCGAGCGGCAGCGCCAGGCTGGCGCCAAGCAGTTCCCGCCGGCTCAGCCGGGGCTTGTCGGTCATGTTCCCCCCTCGTCGTCGTTGTGTTATCGGGCCGGCCGAGTGTACACGCCGACAGCGGAAGCGGCGGCACGGACTCGCGTTGATCGTGGATGACGCGCCGCAGCAGGCTCAGGTATCCTCGCGCCCCCATGAGCACTCCCTGCCCTTTCTGCACGCTCGAGGAGGACCGTATCCTCGCGAGCAACGATCTCGCCGTCGTCATCCGCGATGGCTTTCCCGTCTCGCCCGGACACACGCTGGTGATCCCCCGGCGCCACGTCGCCTCCTGGTTCGACACCACGCCGGACGAGCAACGGGCCGTCATCGACCTGCTGGCCGCGGCGAAGCGGCAGCTCGACGCCGAGCGCACGCCGGCCGGCTACAACGTCGGCATCAACGACGGCCCGGCGGCCGGCCAGACGGTGCGGCACCTGCACCTGCACCTGATCCCGCGCTACCACGGCGACACCGAGGACCCGCGCGGCGGCATCCGCTGGGTGTTCCCGCACCGGGCGGCGTACTGGAAGGAGTGATCCGCCGGCTCGGGCGGGCACGGGCAGGCCGGACAGCAGGCCGCTACATCTCCGGCCGCGCCTCGCCGCGCGGCGTGATGGCGCAGTTCACCAGCATCCACTTCATGTTGTTGCCGATGCGCGTGGCGGAGGGCTCGGTGAAGGCGTAGCCGTGCTCCTTGACGCTGCCGTCGGGCAGCTTCTCGAGCGCGTAGAGCACCAGCGAGTTGCGGTTGAAGTTGCCGCCCTCCTCGTTCAGCACCTGCCAGGTGACCGACTGCAGCATGATGCCGATGTCGCGCGGCACGACCTCGCGCGTCTTGAACCAGTGCACGCCGCCCTTGTCGTGCAGCGTGATGTCGTCGTAACGCTCGAAGGGAATGTCGCGCCCGCCGCCGACGCCGGGGATGTCGGCGTAGCAGTGGAAGGTCCGCGCGCGCTCGAGCCAGAACGGCTCGCCCGAGGCCACGCCGGTGATGCGTTCGCCCGTCTCGACCACGTACTTGTGGTCGTGGAACCAGAGGCTCGAGGCGGAGAGCTCGATCGTGTTGTCCGTGTAGACCTCGCGCCCCTCCCAGGGGAAGCGGCAGGCCTTGTCGCGCTGCGTGCCGCGGAAGTGATCGGCGCGGCGCCTGAAGAAGTAATCGCAGCCCTCCGTGCGGCGCAGGTCCGCGGGCCTCAGCGTCCGGATTTCCTCGTCGCGGATCGGGCCGTCCATGCGCAGGTAGTGGCGCATGACCACCTCGTCGGGACCGGCGCCCGCCTCGAGCGTCGCGACGCGATACGACGCCTGTTCCTTGCCTGCGGTGGTGACGCGGTTGACCCACAGGAACGCGTGCCGCCCGAAGGCCGGCGCCTCGATGCGCGTGATGGTGGTGCCGATCCGCGCGTGGCGGTCGGCCTCCGGTAGCTTGCGGCGCTGGTCGAAGTAGTGCTGGTTGGCGTTGTCGTAGTAGCCCGGCAGCAGCTCCCCCATGATGAGCAGGTTGCGCTCGGCCGGCGTCGAGTCCTGGCCCTGGGCGAGGGCGGTAAGCGGCACCGTCACCAGGGACACGATGGCAGCGGCCGGCAGCAGCCGCCCGTAGACATGGCGCATGGGACCCCTCCTCTTCACTGCCGGTGCCGGCTTCCGGTGCCGGGCACCGGCGACGCAAGGTTACCGCGCGCAGGCATCCATCGTGTCGGAGAACCGTCCGCGCAACGCCTTCAGCAGGGTACCAGCCGGATCGTCACCCGACAGCTCCCAGAACATGGCGCCGCGCAGCTGTCGGCCGGTCGCGTAGTCCGCCTTCCAGCCGACCGAGCAGGCGTCGTCGTAGCTCCAGAACTCGTTGCCGTCGAACGTCCAGTGCGTCCCGCTGGGCGCGTCCCAGAAGTCCGGCCGGCCCTTCGCCGCGAGGACCTCGTAGTCGTCGATGCCCTTCTCGTACGTCCCGCGCGGCACGCCGCCCGCGGGCTGGCAGAGACCGTCGTTGACAGCGGCCACGCCGCGCCAGCCACGGCCGTAGAACGGCACCCCCAGCAGCAGCTGCGAGCCGGGGACGCCGGCGCCGATATAGGCCTCGATGGCCTTGTCGCCCCAGTCGAGGTCACCCGGACAAGAATACAGCAGCGACGCGTGGTGATTCGCCGGCCCGAGCGACTCCCAGCTGCCGTGGAAGTCGTAGGTCATCACATTGATCCAGTCGAGGTACTGGCCAATGGCCGCCAGCTCGAGCGGAACGTAGTGAGCCTCGCCGGCTGGTGCGGCAATGGTAAGCAGGAAGTCCCTGTTCATCGCCGCTTCGAGCAACCTGACCTGCCTGTGGAACTCCTGCAGCAGCAGAGTGAAGTTACCCGCGTCGTGGTCCAGGTCACCGCAGGTGGCGCCGCAGCTGCCCGGGTATTCCCAATCGATGTCGATGCCGTCGAAGACGCCGGCGGCGCTCACCCCGGGCGCGACGTTGCCCCTGATGAACATGTCGATGCAGCTTGCGACGAACGCCTGGCGCCTCTCCGGCGTTGACGCGATCTCGGAAAAGCGATGGGACTCCGTCCACCCGCCGAGCGAGATCAGCACGCGCAGCTTCGGGTTGATCTTCTTGAGCTTCAGCAGCTGGTTGAAGTTGCCCTTGAGCGGTTGCGCGACCGTGTCGGCCACGCCGTCCACGCTCTCGCTGGCATCGAAGCGCTTGCCGTAGTCGGCGTAGGTGTCGAGGCTCGCGCACCGCAGGTTCGCGTCGGGCGCCGCGAAGGCGTAGTTGATGACGTTCAGCTCGTTCACCGCGCCGCTCGTGGCGACGTGCTTGGGCAGGTAGCCGCGGCGGTAGATGGTCCACTGCGCGAAGTAGCCGACGATCATGCCGCTGTCCGGCAGCGCCCCGTCCGGCGGCGGCGGCTCCGTGCCGCCGCCTCCGCCACCACCACCGCCGGACGATCCGTAGGTGAAGGTGGCCGTGATCACGTGGTTCCGGCTCACCCGCAGCGTGGTCGGGTTCTGCGTGCCGCTGAGGTCGCCGCCCCAGCCTGCGAACGCATAGCCCAGGGCAGGATCAGCCGTCACCGTCACGATGTTGTTCTTCTGGTAAGTCGGCCCGGCCGGGTTGAGCAAGATCCTGCCGTTGGCCGGTACCGGATTGATCGTGATCGTGTACTGCGGCGCGGCCTGGGCGCCCGGCAGGGCCAGCAACAGCCCGGCGAACAGGGCCAGGGTGGCGAGTCGAAGCGTCGGTACGTGCATTTCTGGCTCCTGCCGGGTCAGGCCTCGACGAAGCCTTCCCAGCGGCGCATGTACTCGATCATGGCCGCGCCGAGGCCCTCGGCGCGCAGGTACCGCTCGGCCACCGGCGTGGCGATGGCCCGGAACCCCGGGTCCGCCCGAACCCGTTCCGGAAAATCGTGGTGCAGGATGGCCGCGCGGCCGATGATGGCGAAATCCGCGCCCGCGGCGAGGCAGGCCGCCGCGTCGGCACCGCTCATGATCTTGCCGGCGGCGCCGACCCGTACCTCGCCGCGCTCGAGTTCCGTGAAGTACGACAGCAGGCTGCGACCACGAAGCGCTTCGTCCTCGGGCTCCTTGGAGATGTCCCACAGCGACAGGTTCACGTAATCGACCGCGCGCTCCCGCATCAGCCGGCGCGCCACCGCCTGGATCTCCGCGACCTTCAGCCCGAAGCGCTCCGGCGACAGGCGGACGCCGACGATGAAGTTCCTCCGGCAGCGCGCACGGATGCCCGCGACGACGTCGAACAGCAGCCGCGAGCGGTTCTCGAGGCTGCCGCCGTAGCGGTCCTCGCGCCGGTTCGCCTCGGCGCTCAGG
>Ga0316622_100004754_pt1 | contig 10033 bp, 7 predicted proteins | sample OWC_Aug_OW2_C1_D_FD_207646 | JGI IMG/M metagenome (GOLD analysis project Ga0316622, IMG submission 207646) | Wetland soil microbial communities from Old Woman Creek delta, Ohio, United States - OWC_Aug_OW2_C1_D5_C | ecosystem: Environmental > Terrestrial > Soil > Wetlands | place: USA: Ohio... | reverse complement strand
GAGGCCACGGTCGAGATGCTCTCCCGGGGGCGGTTCACCTTCGAGTTCTCCGGGACACCCGCCGATGCGGGACCGACGGCGGTGTTCACGGCCAAGAAGCTCACCCTCATCGCCGTGAGCCGGCCCATCCTGCTGATGGACCGCTCGCTGTTCCTGGCCCACGGCCAGGACCCGCAGCGCTTCGACCTGATCGTGGTCAAGTCCCCCGGGGCCCATGCGCGCTACTTCACCTGGGCCACCAAGAACTTCAGCGTGGACGTCCCAGGCGCGACCAGCGCCAACCTGCTGAGCCTGCCCTACCGGCACTGCCGCCGGCCCATGTTCCCGCTGGAGCCGGACACACCCTTCACGCCGCAGGTCGAGCTGTTCGGGCCGTAGAGGTCGGGATCGGGTCGCGACGGGAGAGGGAGACGATGCTCGATCTCAAGATCAGCGGCGGGCTCGTGCTGGACGGTGGAGGGACCCCTGCCGCCCGCGCGGATGTCGGGATCCGGGGCGGACGCGTCGCCGCGGTGGGCGACCTGCGCGACGAGCCCGCCACCCAGTCGCTGGACGCCCAGGGGCTGTGCGTGGCCCCCGGCTTCATCGATATCCACGCCCACGACGACTTCAACCTGCTCGTCAACCCGGCCGCGCTGGGCAAGGTGATGCAGGGGGTCACCACGGTCGTCAACGGCAACTGCGGCCTGTCCCCGGCGCCGGTGGCGCCCGAGCGGCGGGACACCCTGCGGGACCTCTCCGTGGAGCTGGATAGCGGCCTGGACTACGGCTGGCGCACCATGGGGGAGTTTCTGGCCCGACAGCCCGCCGCTGGCGTCAACGCCTGCCAGCTGGTGGGCCACCATGCGCTGCGCTGCGCGGTGATGGGCATGGAGGATCGCGCCCCCAGCCCCCGGGAGCTGGAGCAGATGCGGGCGCTGCTGGCCGAGGGGATGGAGGCGGGGGCCTTCGGCCTGTCCACCGGCCTGGTGGGGCCGCCCTCCTCCTACGCTGCGCTGGACGAGCTGGTGGCCCTGGCCGAGGTGGCCGCGGGCGCCGGGGGCGGCTACTTCACCCACCTGCGCAACGAAGGCGCCGAGGTGGTCCAGGCCATCCGGGAGGCCTTGGAGATCGGACGGCGGGCCCCCGTTCCCGTGCAGATCTCGCACCTCAAGATCAGCAACCCGGACCACTGGGGCATCGCCGGCGAGCTGCTGACCGTGATCGAGCGCGCCCGTCAGGGTGGCGTGCGGGTGCACTGCGACCAGTACCCGTACACGGCGAGCAGCGGGGGCCTGCGCGCCCGGCTGCCCCGCTGGGCCCAGGCCGGCGAGCGCGAGGCCATCCTCGCCCGATTGCGGGACCCCGCCGCGCGCGAGCGCCTGCGCGATGAGCTGAACGGAGGCATGGCCAGGGCGGGCGTCTCCATGCGCATCTACCGCTGGGAGGACGTGCTGGTGGGCGCCTCGCCCAGCCGGCCGGAGTTCGTGGGGCTAACCCTGGCCCAGGTGGCCCAGCGGGAAGGGCAGGCCCCGGCGGATGCCATGCTGGACCTGCTGCTCGCCGACGGGCTGGCGACGATGGGCATCTACTTCCACATGGGCGAGGCGGACGTGCGCCGCATCCTGGTTGATCCCCACGTGGCCGTCGGCTCGGACGGGCTGTACACGGGCCGCCCGGGCGAGCCGGACCGCACGAACCCCCACCCGCGCCATTACGGCACCTTTGCGCGCGTGCTGGGGCGCTACGTGCGCGAGGAGGGGGTGCTCGCCTTGCCCGAGGCGGTGCGCAAGATGACCGCGCTGCCCGCCGACATCCTGGGTCTCGCTGACCGGGGGCGACTCCGGGCGGGCGCGGCGGCCGACGTGGTCGTGTTCGATGCGGCCACGATCATCGACCAGGCCACCTTCGCCGAGCCCCACCGCTACCCGCGGGGCGTCCACACCGTGCTGGTCAACGGCACGGCGGTAGTGCGCCAGGGCCGGGAGACCGGCGCCACGCCGGGACGGGTTCTGAGGTGATCATGGCGGTTCAAGAACTCCGGATCGGAGATCGCTGGGAACGGCTGGCCCACAGCCAGGTGTTCCTGGCCTACCTGTTCCTGTTGCCCACCCTGGTGGTGCTGGCCGGCGTGGTGGTCTACCCGTTTTTCTCGGCGATCTGGATCAGCCTGCAGGACAAGGTGGCGGGTCTGCCGGGCAAGTGGATATGGACCGCCAACTATGCCGAGCTGCTCCGCAGCGAGACCTTCCCCCTGGTCTTCTACAACACCCTCTTCTACACCGTCTTCGCCGTCCTGATCAAGTTCACGGTCGGGCTGACCGCGGCCGTGGTGCTGAACCAGGAGCGGCCGCTCAACGGGCTCTACCGCACGATCCTGTTCCTGCCCTGGGCCATCCCCACGGTGCTGGCCTCGCTGAACTGGCTCTGGGTCTACGACGAGTTCAACGGGATGCTCAACGTGGTGCTGATGCGGCTCGGCCTGCTCTCCCAGCCGGTGGCCTGGCTGGCCGAGCCGCACGTGGCGATGTGGGCGGTGATCGCCGTGGTGGTCTGGAACGGCACGCCGTTCTACACCATGCACTTCCTGGCCGGGCTGCAGGCGATCCCCCAGGAGCTCTACGACGCGGCCGAGGTGGACGGGGCCTCCACGCTGGAGCAGTTCCTGTACATCACCATCCCCTCGATGCGGAACGTGTTCACGATCACGGTGATGCTCTCCAGCGTCTTCACCTCGACCAGCGTGGTGGCGGTGCACATCCTCACCAACGGAGCCCCCGCATTCCGCACGGACATCGTCCCGAACTTCGCGTTCAACTTGGCCCTCGTCAGCCATCGGCTGGGCATCGGCTCGGCGGCGAACATCCTCTTCTTCCCGATGCTGGTGGCGCTCATCGTGTTCCTGAGCCGCCAGCTCTTGCGCCAGAAGAGCGAGGTCTGACCCGAGCGGTCGGGAAGGTCGATCATGATCGGCACGCAGAGCGGGATTCGTCGCGTCAACAGGATTGCAGGGTCCGTGGTGCTCCTGACCCTCGTCGTGTGGACCCTGGCGCCCCTGTACTGGATGGTCAGCACCTCGTTCAAGCAAAACAACGAAATCTACGGCGCGGGCCTCTCGCTGTGGCCCCGGCAACCCACGCTGGAGAACTACGCGACCCTGTTCGCCAGGACGCCGTACCTGATCTACTTCCGCAACAGCATGCTGGTCTCGCTGGTCACCACCCTGCTCTCCGTCCTGTTCGCGTCGCTGGGGGCCTACGCCATCACGCGCCTGCGCTTCCCCGGGCGCGCGTTCCTGGCGCGGGGCCTGGTGTACACCTACCTGATGCCCCAGTCCATGCTGTTCATCCCGCTGCTGAGCATCCTGATCTTTCTGCACCTGGAGAACACGCGGCAGGGGCTGGTGCTGGCCTATCTCGGCTTCACCGTGCCGTTCTGCACCTGGCTGCTGATGGGCTACTTCATGTCCATCCCCACCGAGCTGGACGAAGCGGGCATGGTGGACGGGTGCAGCCGCCTGGGGGTGCTGTTCCGCATCATCCTGCCGGTGACGGTGCCGGCCATCGCCACCGTGGCGTTCTTCTCCTTCACGCTCTCCTGGAACGAGTTCCTCTACGCGTCGGTCTTCCTGAGCAGCGTGGGCGTCAAGACGATCCCCACGGGGATCCCCAGCTTCATCGTGGAGGACGTCTTCTTCTGGGGACCCATGATGGCCTCCACTTTCCTGAGTGCGCTTCCCCCGCTGCTGGTCTATTTTCTGTTCCAGCGCTTCCTGATCAAGGGCCTCACTACCGGGGCGGTGAAGGCCTAGGGGGTGACCCCGCGTTCCGTGTCCCCGTATGAGGAGGGTGCAGCATGGCTGGCAGGCAGGTTACCCGCAGGACCGTGTTGAAGGCCGGCGTCTCCGCCGCGGCGGTTGCGGCCACCGGCACCATCTTCCCGCCGCGGAAGACCTCCGCGGCCCGGGCGCAGAAGCTGGTCTTCTGGATGCAGCCGTTGTTTAACCCGCGCGCCGACGAGATCATGGTCGGCCAGGTGCGCGACTACGCCAAGCAGGCCGGGCTGAAGGACAACGAGGTGGAGATCCAGACCGTGCCGGGGGGTGAGGTGGCCAAGAAGCTGGCCGCCGCCCTGGAGGTGGGCGCCCCACCGGACGTGACGCGCATGAACGAAGAGGACTTGACCCGCATGATCGCCCAGAAGCAATTCCTGCCCCTCAACGAGATCGTGCAGGAGATGCGCAAGGCGCCCGGCGGGGTCAACGAGAACGTCCTGGCCCTGGCCGAGGACGGGGGGAACTACTACGGGGCGCCCTTCGGGCTGAACCCGCAGGCCGGCCACGTCCGGCTGGACCTCTTCGAGAAGGCCGGCTACAGCAGCTTTCCCGACACGTGGGAGAAGTTCATCGAGGCGGGCCAGAAGATCACGCAGCCGCCTATCTATGCCTACGGGATGGCCCTGGGGATGACCCCCTCGGACAGCCTGGCCGACCTCCTGTCCGTGGTCTGGCCGTACGGCGGGGCCCTGGTGGACAAGAGCAACAAGCCGGCCCTGAACTCCCCGGGCACGGTGAAGGCCTTCCAGCTCGTCGACGACATGTTCACCAAGTACAAGATCATCCCGCGGGGCGTACTGAGCTGGGACAATTCCGGCAACAACAAGGCCTATCAGGGCGGCCAGGTCGCCTACATCCTCAACCCTCCCAGCGTCTACTCCAGCCTGGTGAAGGACAAGAGCCCGCTGCTGGACAAGACCGGGCTGTTCCCCGCCCCGGGCGGGCCGACCGGCCGGGTCAAGAACGGGTACACGGATTACTGGAGCGTGTTCAAGCAGGCCCCCTCCCCGGAGATCGCCAAGGGCCTGGTGGCCTACCTGATGGAGCCCAAGCGGTACAACGAGCTCATCATCGGCGCGGATGGGCGGTACCTGCCAGTCTACCCCAAGCTGGCCGAGGATCCGTTCTGGAGTTCGAAGCCGGCTCTCAAGGGGCTGATCCAGATCGCCGACGGCGCCATCAGCACCTACTGGCCGGGAAAGCCGAACCAGCCGCTGGCGGAGATCGTGGACCAGTGCACGATCATCAAGTGGGTGCAGAAGATGCTCGTGGACCGCATGCCTGCGGCCGAGGCGGTGGGCAAGGCCCAGGAGGAGATGGTGGCCATCTTCAAGCGCTACGGCCAGCCGGTGTAACCGGCTGCTAGCCCGGAGAATTCACGAAGGTACCCGTGAATTCTCCGGGCTTACCTGCGCGAACAATGCGGGCTAGGGCAGCTATCTCGGTCGGGGCCGCCCCCGCGACGGGGGCGGCCCCGACCCTTTGCCATGGGTGAAGCCATGGGTGAGGCCAAGCGAGGTATGACGGACGATCTGCTGATCAAGGCCGGAAGGCTCTTTGACGGGCGGGCGGACTCGACGGTCGCCGGTGCGTTCGTGCACGTGCGCGGTGGGCGCATCGCCGCCCTGGGGCGGCAAGCGGAACTGGGGGCGGAGGCGGGGCGCTTCGGCAGGGTGATCGATCTGGGGGCGGAGGCCACCCTCCTGCCGGGGCTCATCAACATGCACGTGCACATGTCCTGCAATCCCACGGACAGCATGTACGCCGACATTATATCCGACAGCCCGGAGCGGCTCATGCTGCGCGCCGCGGACAACCTGCAGGAGGCGCTGCGCGCCGGGGTCACGACGGTGCGGGACTGCGGCACGCGCAACGCCGTGGCCTTCGCCTGCCGGGAGGCGGCCCGCGAGGGGCTGCTCGCCGCGCCGCGCGTCGTGGCCTCGGGCCACGGCATCACCACCACGGGGGGGCACTGCCACTTCTTCTGCCACGAGGCCGACAGCGTGGTCGAGGTGCAGCGGGCCGTGCGGGCCCAGGCCAAGGCCGGGGCGGACTTCATCAAGCTCTTCGCCACGGGCGGCCGGCTGACCCCCAACACCAACATCCTGGCCGCGCAGTTCAGCGAGGCGGAGATGCGCGCGGCGGGGGACGAGGCGCGGCGCCTCGGGCTCCGGACGGCCAGCCACGCGCTGGGGACCCCGGGCATCGAGACCTCGGTGGCCGCGCGGGTGACCACCATAGAGCACTGCGCCTTCCTGCGCCCCGAGGGCGTGCGCTACGAGGCGGCCCTAGCCGGGCGCATCGCCGAGGCGGGCATCGCGGTCTGCCCCACGATCTACCAGGGCATCGGCAAGGCGGTGGCCGAGGAGGCCCCAACGTTGACGCCGGCCCAGCGGGCGTTCTTCGACTCGCGCCAGCGGCGCTATGAGACGGTGCAAGCCCTGGTGAAGCAGGGCGTGCGCATCGTCACCGGCAGCGACGCGGGGGTGCCCCACGTCCGGTTTGGGGACTTCCCGGGCGACGTGGCGACGATGGGTGCGGGCACGGGCCTGCCCGCGGCCTACCTGCTCAAGGCCGCCACCGCCTTCGCGGCCGAGATCCTGGGGCTCGCCGGCGAGACGGGGATGCTGGCCCCCGGCCTCAGCGCGGATGTGCTCGGCGTGCAGGGCGATCCCCTGGCCGACCTCCGCGCGCTGACGCGCCCGGTGCTGGTGGTGGCCCGGGGGTGGGTGGTCAACGATCGGTTCGCGCTGGCGGGCTAGCCCGGATTATTCACGAAGGGCACGTGAATAATCCAGGCTTACCTGACCAGGAGCAATACCCGCCCGCAGGGGTAGGATACTGGATGGTGGGCGGACCGGGTACCCGTCCCGCGTCCTGCGGGAGGGGTGCAGTGTCACGGGGCGCCGGTGACGCTGGATCCGTCCCGGACCGCCGACCCAAGGGTTTCTTGTAAGCCCGCATTGTTCGCGAGCTCCATTCGCGAATAATGCGGGCTAGGTGGAGAGGAATCGGGCCGGTGCCTCTGTCGTCGGCGCGGATGGGGCCGACTTGCGTTCAACCCGCACCTTCCCCTTGACGCGGATAAGACAGTAGAGGGACTGTAAGGCGCAACAGCTTGCGCCTTGGGGTTCGGTGCGCGCGGACCGGCGCGCGCGATCGCACCAGGGCTCTTCGAATTCGGAGGCCGGCCCCGCGGTCGGCCTCCGGCGAGGTGGGTCATGCCAACGCGTCCACCCAAGAAGTCCCAGGACTCCCTCAGCCCAACCCGGCGGACATTCCTCAAGACCGTGGGGGTCGGGGCCGCGGCCGCGGGTCTCGTCGCGCCGGCGCCTCGCCCTGCGGAGGCCTCGATCCTCGGACCCGATGCCGTGCCGCTGCCGCTCAGGGTCAACGGGGTGACGCAGACCGTGACCGTCGAGCCCCGGGTGACCCTGCTCCGCGCCCTGCGGAACCACCTGGGCCTCACGGGCGCGAAGGAGGTCTGCGAGCGCGGCGCCTGCGGGGGCTGCACGGTGCTCTTCGACGGGGAGCCCATCTGCTCGTGCCTGATGCTGGCGGTGGACGCGGTCGGGCACGAGATCACCACCGTGGAGGGCCTGGGCACGCCGGAGAAGCTCAGCCCGGTCCAGGCTGCCTTCGTGGAGTGCGACGCCCTGCAGTGCGGCTTTTGCACGCCGGGGTTCGTGGTGGCCTCCACGGCCCTCCTCAACAAGACGCCGAATCCCAGCCTGGAGGAGATCAAGGCCGGGCTGGCCGGGAACATCTGTCGGTGCGGGACCTACTCCCGGATCTTCGAGGCCGTCCAGCAGGCGGCCACGCGGAGGGGCTGAGCCATGGCTGAGCAGGAGGCCGGCAGCACTACGTTCCAGGTCAAGGTCGGACCCGCCGAGAATCCGGTGACCCTGGAGGTCCATCCCGCGGCGGGTGACCTGAGGCCGTGGGATCTCGACACCCGCCTGCGCCGCGTGAAGAGCGGGCACCCGCGGCTGGAAGCCCCGCTGAAGGTGACCGGCCAGGCCAGGTACACCTACGACGTGCGGCTGCCGGGGATGCTCTGGGCCAAGATGGTCCGGGCGCCGATCCCCGCCGGCAGGATCGTCCGGATCGACACGGCGAAGGCCGAGCAGGTCACGGGCGTGAAGGCCGTCTGGACGACGGACGCCAAACTGGTGCGCTTCGCGGGCCAGGACATCGCGGCGGTCGCGGCCGTGTCGCAGGAGATCGCGGAGGATGCGGCGCGGCTCATCGAGGTGCAGTACGACCCGACCCCGTTCGTGACCTCGCTCGACGAGGCGATGGCCCCCAGCGCCCCCCTCGTCTTTGCCGAAGGACAGCCCCCCGCCCCCGCGAGCGCCCCCCGGAAGGGGAACGTGGTCGGGCCGCTGCCGCCCCCGACGCTGGGCGGAGCGCGCGCCGGAACCCGGGGGGACATCGAGAAGGGATTTGCCGAGGCCGACACAATCCACGAGGCCACCTACCGCCTGGCCGTCCACACCCATGCCGTCCTCGAGACGCACGGGGTTGTCGCCCACTGGGAAGGGGACCAGCTCACGGTCTACACCTCCACGCAGGGCGTCTTCATGGTCCGCGCCGCGCTGGCGGAGGCCTTCGGCCTCTCCCGCAACAAGGTCCGCGTGATCTCGGAGCACATGGGCGGCGGCTTCGGGAGCAAGCTCTATCCCTCGGCCGTCGGGAGCGCCTTTGCCCTCGTCGCCTGCCGGCTGGCCCGGAAGACGGGCGCGCCGGTGAAGCTCATGCTCGACCGCCAGGAGGAGCAGCTCTGCACGGGCAATGCCCCCGGGGCCCTGATGACGGTGCGTCTTGGCGCCAAGCGGGACGGGACGCTCACGGCCATCCACTTCCGCGCCCACACCGAGGGCGGGATCGGCCAGAGCGCCCGGACCGGCGGCCCCGCCGGAAACGTGTACGCGCAGTGCCCGCACGTGAAGCTGGAGGAGCACGACGTCTTCACCAACGCGGGGCCGACCTGCGCGCTGCGCGCCCCTGGCCACCCGCAGGGAGCCTTCGGCCTCGAGTGCGCCGTGGACGAGCTGGCGCACCGCCTGGACATGGACCCGCTGGAGTTCCGGCGCAAGAACGATACGCATCCGTTCCGGAAGACGTACTACGACGTCGGGGCCAAGGCCATCGGCTGGGAGCGCCGGAACAGGGTCCCCGGCGAGACGCCCGGCCCCAGGAAGCGCGGGATCGGCATGGCCCACGGTAACTGGTACGTCCTGGTCCGGGAGGCGGTCGCCGTGGAGGTCCGCGTCCACCGGGACGGCAGCGTGGAGCTGCTGCACGGGGCGCAGGACATCGGCACGGGTATCCGGACCGCGCTGGCCATGATCGCGGCCGAGGAGCTGGGTCTGCGGCCAGCCGACGTCACCGTGCACGTCGGCGACACGCGATTCCCGCCGGGGCCGACCTCGGGCGGCAGCGTGACGACCAATTCCTCGGGGCCCGCCGCGCGGCTGGCCGCGCACGAGGCCCGGACGCGGATTGCCGAGCTGGCGGCGCCGCTCCTCAAGGCGCCGCCCGAGCAGCTCGATTTCGCGGACGGGCGGATCTTCGTGGCGGCCGACCCGGGCCGCAGCCTGACATTCCGCGAGGCGGCGCAGAAGATGCCGGGGGAGGTCATCGCCCGCCTCACCGACCGCAAGCGGCAGTTCGAGGCCGTCCGCCAGGACCTCGCCGCCACGCAGTTTGCGGAGGTGGAGGTGGACGTTGAGACCGGCGTGATCCGCGTCCTCAAGATGGTGGGCGTGAGCAACTGCGGGATTCCGATCAACCCCCTCACGGCTGCGAGCCAGCTCATCGGCGCCCAGATCCAGGGGGCCTCGTGGGCCCTGTTCGAGCACCGCACCCTCGACCGGAACGTGGGCACCATGGTCAATCCCAACCTCGAGGCCTACAAGCTCCTCGGCCCAGCGGACATGTTCGAGGCCGTCCCGATCTTCACCGACGGGCCCAATGCGGGGAACAACACCTCCGCGACGGGCATGGCCGAGCCGGTGTTCGTGCCCACCCTGGCCGCCGTCGCCAACGCCGTCTACAACGCCACGGGGGTGCGCCTCCGCCAGCTCCCCATGACGCCGGACCGGGTGCTGGCCGCCCTGGCGGGGGCCCAGAGGGGGACGAAGTCATGAACCGGTTCGAGTTCGCACGAGCCACGAGCGTCCCCGAGGCCCTGCGCCTCGTCGCCGACAAGCCGGG
>Ga0316622_100004753_pt1 | contig 10034 bp, 4 predicted proteins | sample OWC_Aug_OW2_C1_D_FD_207646 | JGI IMG/M metagenome (GOLD analysis project Ga0316622, IMG submission 207646) | Wetland soil microbial communities from Old Woman Creek delta, Ohio, United States - OWC_Aug_OW2_C1_D5_C | ecosystem: Environmental > Terrestrial > Soil > Wetlands | place: USA: Ohio... | reverse complement strand
GTCTTCGACACGGTCTACGCCGAGGGCCAGCGGCGCTATGTCGAGACGTTTTCGCCCTACGCGCGGCAGTTCCTCGATCGCATGGACAAGCCCCAGGTGGATCGTATCGAGGGCATCCCGCCCGCGATCGCGATTGACCAGACGAACCCCGTGCGCACCTCCCGCTCGACCGTCGGGACGATGACCGAGCTGAACGACCACCTGAAGCTGCTGTTTGCCCGCGCGGCCCGGCTGTACTGCCGTGGCTGCGGCAAACCCGTGCGCCGGGACACTCCAGACAGCGTGCTCCGTGATCTCGAGGTGCGGGCAAGGGCCGCCGGCGATCCCAGGCTGCTCGTGACCTTCCCGGTTGCCGTGCCGGGGAACTTCACCGAGCAGGAAGTGCTCCAGTTGCTCGAGCAACAGGGTTACACCCGTGTCCACTCGCGCGGGGAGCGGCTGCTCGAGATCGTGCAGGACCGCTTCCGGATGGGAGGCGCCGACCGGAGCCGTGTGCTCGAGGCACTCGAGGCCGCGATGCGCGTGGGCCGCGGACGCGTCAATGTGCAGGTGGAAGATTCGCAGGCCTGGAAGTTTTCCTCCGACCTGCACTGCGCCGACTGCGACATTCATTACCGCGAGCCGACGCCGAGCTTCTTCTCGTTCAATTCACCGCTCGGTGCCTGCGAGACGTGCCGCGGCTTTGGCCGCGTGATCGGCGTGGACTATGGCCTGGTCGTCCCCGACGGCTCACGAACGCTGCGCGGCGGGGCGATACGGCCCTGGCAGTCCGAGTCCTACCGCGAGTGCCAGGACGACCTCGTGAAGTACGCCCGCAAGCGCGGCGTGCCGCTCGACACGCCCTGGCGCGAGCTGAGCGATGAGCAGCGCCGCTGGGTCATCGAGGGCGAGGGGCCGTGGGAGAAGAAGGTCTGGTACGGCGCGCGGCGGTTCTTCCAGTGGCTCGAGACCAAGAGCTACAAGATGCACATCCGCGTGCTGCTGTCGAAATATCGCAGCTACACGCCCTGCGCGGACTGCGGCGGCGCCCGGCTCAAGGGCGAGGCATTGCTCTGGCGCCTCGGCTCGACCGAAGATTCGGGCGCGCGGCCCAATATCCACGACCTGATGCTGCTGCCGATCGAGCGCTGCCGCGACTTCTTCGCGGGACTCGTGCTGCCCGCACCGCTCGATGAGGCGACGGACCTGCTGCTCGGAGAGATCCGCTCGCGGCTCGATTTCCTGGCGCGGGTGGGCCTGGGTTACCTCACACTCGATCGCCAGTCACGCACGCTTTCGGGCGGCGAGGTCCAGCGCATCAACCTGACGACGGCGCTCGGCACCTCGCTCACGAACACGCTGTTCGTGCTGGACGAGCCCTCGATTGGCCTGCACCCGCGCGACATGCGCCGCGTGATCGACGTGATGCAGCGGCTGCGGGACAACGGCAACTCGCTGCTCGTGGTCGAGCACGACCCGCAGATCATGCTGTCCGCGGACCGCATCCTCGACCTCGGCCCCGGGCCCGGCGAGCACGGCGGGCGCATCGTCTTCAATGGCACGCCGGCCGAACTCGCGGGCCGCGCCGACACGCTCACGGCCGAATACCTCTCCGGCCGCAAGGATGCGGTGACGGCCGCGGGGCGGCGGGGTCCGCCGCGTGCGGGGGAGCCGCAGCTCGTCGTGCTCGGCGCCGCCGAGCACAACCTCAAGGACGTCGACATCTCGATCCCGCTGCAGCGGCTCGTGTGCGTCACGGGCGTCTCGGGCTCAGGCAAGTCCACGCTCGTGCAGGACGTGCTGTACGCGGCGATCCTGCGCACGAAGGGCAAGCCAACGGAAACACCTGGCACGCACCGCGGGCTGCAAGGAGCGGAGCACGTCGACGAGGTCGTGATGGTGGACCAGACCGCCATCGGCCGCACGACGCGCTCGAATCCCGCGAGCTACGTCGGCGCCTTCGACGTCATCCGCAAGCGCTTCGCGGCCGAGGCTGTGTCACTCGAGCGCGGCTATACGCTCGGCACGTTCAGTTTCAATTCCGGCAACGGCCGCTGCCCCACCTGCGCCGGCAACGGTTTCGAGCACGTCGAGATGCAGTTCCTCTCCGACGTTTACCTGCGCTGCCCGGACTGCGACGGCCGCCGCTACCGGCCCGAGATTCTCGACGTGCGGATGGCGCGCGGCGAGGGTGCCGCGAAGAGCATCGCCGACGTGCTCGACATGACCGTCTCCGAGGCCGCCACCTTCTTCTCCGGCGATCGCGAGGTGCTCGACCGCGTCGAGCCCCTCGTGGCCGTCGGGCTCGAGTACCTGCGACTCGGCCAGCCCGTGCCCACGCTCTCGGGCGGCGAGGCGCAACGGCTCAAGCTTGCGGGTCATCTCGCGGACGCGGCCCGCGGCCAGGGAAACGGGGGCACGCTGTTCCTGTTCGACGAGCCCACGACGGGTCTGCATTTCGACGACGTTGCGAAGCTGCTGGGCGCCTTCAAGCGTCTGCTCGACGCCGGGAACTCGCTGGTCGTGATCGAGCACAACCTGGACGTGATTCGAGCCGCGGACTGGATCATCGATCTCGGCCCGGAGGGCGGCGACGAGGGCGGCCGGCTGGTCGTTGCGGGCACGCCGGAGGACGCCATGCGCTGCGAGCATTCGCACACCGGCCGCGCGCTGCTCGCATTCGAGGCTGAGCGTCGGCGCGTCCTGGCCATCGGGCATGCCGTGCTGCCGGCGACGCCCGTCGTGGAATCGCGGGTGGCCGACGAGGCGCGCGACGCGATCGTCGTGCACGGGGCACGCGAGCACAACCTGCGCGATGTCGACGTCGCCATTCCCCGCCACGGAATGACGGTATTGACGGGGGTGTCCGGCTCCGGGAAATCCACGCTCGCGTTCGACATCGTGTTCGCCGAGGGGCAGCGACGCTACCTCGAGTCGCTCAATGCCTACGCGCGGCAGTTCGTGCAGCCGGCGGGCCGGCCTGACGTGGACGCCATTTTCGGCATTCCGCCGACGGTCGCCATCGAGCAGCGCACCAGCCGGGGCGGACGCAAGAGCACCGTCGGGACGCTGACTGAGGTGCACCATTTCCTGCGGCTGCTGTACGTGAAGCTCGGGAAGCAGCACTGTCCCGACTGCGCCGCTGCGATCGAGCCACAGAGTCCGGATGCAATCGCAGCACGGCTGCTACGCGAAGCCAGGGGGCGCCGGATCGGACTGCTTGCGCCGCTCGTCGTGGCACGCAAGGGCTATTACACGGACCTCGCGAAGTGGGCGGCGGCCAAGGGCTATGCGCGCCTGCGCGTGGATGGCAACTACCACCCGACGGATGCGTGGCCGCGGCTCGACCGGTTCCACGAGCACACGATCGAGTTGCCCGTCGGTGAGGTCGTCGTCGGACCCAAGTCCGAGCGGGATCTGCGTCAGCACCTGCAGCGTGCCCTCGATTTCGGGAAGGGCGTGGTGCACGTGTTCGACCGCGGCAAGGTGCGCGTTTTCTCGACCCGGCGCGCGTGCCCGTCCTGCGGGCGCAGCTTTGCGGAGCCCGACCCGCGCCTGTTTTCCTACAACTCCAAGCACGGCTGGTGTGAGTCGTGCTTCGGTACCGGCGTGGCCATCAAGGGGTTCGATGCCGAGCAGACGGGCGAAGAAATCTGGTGGAACGACTGGTTCGAGGGCGAAGCGGCCTCGTGTGCCGACTGCGGCGGGCAGCGACTCAACCCGGTCGCGCTCAATGTACTGTTCCGCGACCAGTCCATCGCCGCGCTGGCCGCACTGCCGGTGGACGGTGCCAGCCGGTTCTTCGACGGACTCAGACTCGCCGGCCGGGAGCGCGAGATCGCGCGCGACCTGATGGCCGAGATCCGCTCGAGGCTCGCCTTCCTGCAGGACGTGGGCCTCGGTTACATATCCCTCGACCGCGCCGCACCAACGCTCTCGGGCGGCGAGGCGCAGCGCATCCGCCTGGCGGCGCAACTGGGCTCGAACCTGCAGGGCGTGTGCTACGTGCTCGACGAACCCACCATCGGCCTGCATCCTCGCGACAATGCCGTGTTGCTCGACACGCTCGAAAAGCTCGGCGCGAAAGGCAATACGCTGCTGGTCGTCGAGCACGACGAGGACACCATCCGCCGCGCGGATCACCTCATCGACCTCGGGCCGGGCGCCGGCACTCGCGGCGGACGCGTCGTGGGAGAGGGTCGCATCCGGGACCTCATCGCGGCCCCGGAGTCGGTGACGGGCAGGTTCCTGGCCACGCCGCTGGTGCACCCGCTGGCACCGCGCCGCGTCGTACGCCGCGGCGACCCGGTTCTTTCGATCGAACAGGCGGAGTTGCATAACCTGCGCAAGGCGAACGCGCGCATACCGCTCGGACGCCTCACCGTGGTGACCGGGGTTTCCGGCTCCGGCAAGTCCACGCTCGCGCGCGACGTGCTGTATGCGAACCTGCACGCGCACACCGGAGGCGCGAAGCGCCGCGGTCGCGCGCCGGCGTGGCTCGGCTGCAACGCCATCACCGGCATCGACCACGTCGCGCGCGTGCTCGAAGTGGACCAGACGCCGATCGGCAAGACGCCGCGCTCGTGCCCGGCAACCTACGTGGGGTTCTGGGACGACATCCGCAAGCTCTACGCCGGCACCACCGAGTCGCGCGTGCGCGGCTATGGCGCGGGCCGCTTCTCGTTCAACACCGCGGGCGGTCGCTGCGATGCGTGTGAAGGCCAGGGCGTGCAGACCATCGAGATGAGCTTCCTGCCCAACGTCAAGGTCCTGTGCGATACGTGCGGTGGACGGCGCTTCAACGCCGAGACCCTCGCCATCCAGCACCGCGGCCGCAGCATCGGTGACCTGCTCGCGATGAGCGTGGACGAGGCCGTCGAGTTCTTCGTGGCCCACCCACGCATCCACCACGCGCTGCGGCTGCTGCAGGACGTGGGGCTCGGTTACCTCACGCTCGGCCAGCAGAGCCCGACGCTGTCGGGAGGCGAGGCGCAACGCATCAAGCTCGTCACGGAACTCGCGCGACTCAGGCCGCAGGACGATCCGCGTCGCCGCACGGCCTCGTCGCCCGGCACCCTCTACGTGCTCGACGAGCCCACGGTCGGCCTGCACATGGCCGATGTCGAGAAGCTGATCCGCGTGCTGCACCGGCTGGTGGACGCCGGCAACACGGTGGTCGTGATCGAACACAACCTCGACGTGATCGCCGAGGCGGACTGGCTGATCGATCTCGGACCGGAGGGCGGATCGGGCGGTGGACGCATCGTCGCGCAAGGTCCGCCCGAGACGGTCGCAAGGGCGTCGGCAAAGTCGCACACGGCGAAGGTGCTGCGGGCGTTTCTGAAGGATCGAGCGCCCGGAAGAAAGGGGGTAGGGGATAGGGGATAGTGAAGACAGGCATCTCATGCGTCGGTGGATGATCCACCAGCGCGAGCCACATTTCTTCTCTATCCCCTATCCCCTCTCTTCATTGCGCGATCCGTGCGCTCTCCACCTTCCATTTCACGTACCGCAGGACTTCGCCGCTGTTGAACGGCCCGAGCGAGGTCCGCAGGTTCACGGCCTTGCGTGGTGGAATCGCATCGTTGCCGGTGCCGACGCGGTCCGGACCGTTGATCGTGCGTCCCGACTGGTCGACGACGCCCACGAGGATGCTGACACCCGTGACCGGCACCGTCGTGCGGTTGCCGACCGTCAGCCAGACGCGCCCCTGGTTGTCCATCTGCGGCTGCACCGAGAGGTAGGTCTCCGGGTTCTGCGGCAGGTCGAGGCGCGCGAGCCGGGCCATCGCCTCCTGCCCGAACTGCGACTTCGAGCCCGCCGCCATCTTGTAAAGCTTCACGGCTTCGGCGGTGTTGCCGCGGTCCTCATTCAGGCGGCCGAGGTAGTAGGCGCCGGGTGCCGTGGGCATCAGTTGCATGCTCTTTACGAGAAGCGGCTCGGCTGCGGCCTTGTTGCCAAGTTCGTACTGCGCCATGCCCGCCTGCACCAGAGGCTTGAAATAACCCGGATCAAGCTGCTGCGCCTTGTCGAAGTGGACGAGTGCCGCCCTGGGGTTCTTCCCGGACATCTCGATCTCGCCGAGCAGGCCATGGAAGCGCGACTCGCGCGGCACCAGCGCAATGGCTTCGTTGGTGAGCGCGCGGGCCGCGGCGAGATCGCCCTTCTTCGCCGCAGCCAGCGCCTGGTCGACCCTCGCATACGCGGGGGCCGACTTCTTCAAGCCCGCCACCGCCTGCTGGTAGCGCTGCGTGCCGAGGTCCCCGCCAGGGCCGCCCTGCTGCATCATCGTCTGCCGGTTGGCAGCGACGCGCTCGGCCGAAGGCGGGTGGCTCGCGAACAGGCCCGTCAACCAGTCCTGCTCCTTGCCGGCCTGGTACTTGCGCAGGAACAGCTCCTGCAACGATACGGCGGCTTGCAGGTCATAGCCGGCCAACTTCATGTACTTCATGCCGTACTGGTCGGCCTCGAGCTCGTCGTCGCGGCCGTACTTGGCCTGCAGCAATTGCGAACCGAGCATCGCGCCCTGGCCCACCATCTCGCCGAGGCCCGAGCCACCGTAGGTGGTCGCCGCGACCGAGGCGACCGCACTGCCGATCTGCAGCAACTGGCCTTTCTCCAGTTGCTGCGCCCCGTGCCGCGCGGCGGCGTGCACGATCTCGTGCGAGAGCACGGCAGCGAGCTCGGCCTCGTTGTCGAGCTCGGCGAGCAGCCCCCGGTTTATCGCGAGCTTGCCGCCCGGCAGCGCCCATGCGTTGAGTTCGCTGTTGTTGAGCACCACGAACTCGTAGGGCAGGCGCCGATCCGCCACGGCAGCGAGACGATTCCCGACCTGCCGTACGTACTCAGTTACCTTCGGGTCGGTCACATAGTCGCCGCCCTGCGACTGGCGCCCCGGTCCGTACTGCTGCTCGCCGATCTGGATCTCCTGGCCCTGGGAGACCATCTGGATTTCCTGCTTGCCGGTGACGGGGTTGGCCGCGCAGCCGGCGAGCGACAGGATTGCGGTCAGCAGCATCGCGTATCGGCGCATGGCGGGGCACTCGGTCGCGAATCGCGCTCAGGCGAGAAGGACACTCTACTCCAACGCGCTCCGCACTTCCTCGGCGATGACCCGGACGCCCGCCGCCACGCTTTCCGGCGGCTGCGAGTAGTTGAGGCGCAGGCATTCGTCGCGATGACGCCAGGAGTCCGCAAGACCGGGAAAGAAATGATGCCCGGACAGCACCAGTACGCCGCGTGCCTTGATGCGCCGGTACAGTTCCGCGCTGGTGACCGGCAGGCCGGGGAACCACAGCCACAGGAAGAACGCGCCTTCCGGGCGATGGATGCGCAGCGGCAGGTCGCGGCACGCGTCCTGCAGGAGGTCGACGGCCTCGTGGCAGCGGGCGACGTAGTACGGCCGGATCGTTTCGTCGCACAGCGACTCGAGTTCGCCGCTGCGCAGCAGGGGCTCCACGATCATCGGGCCGGTGGATCCCGGCGCAAGCGCAGCCGTGGCGTTGAACGCGGTGATGGCTTCGACGACGGATTCGTTCGCCACGATGATGCCCGTGCGTGTGCCCGGCAGTCCGAGCTTCGACAGGCTCAGGCAGAGGACGACGTTGTCGTTCCACAGCGCCCCACCCGGCTCGAACTGTATGCCTGGGAACGGCGCACCGTAGGCTGCATCCACGATGAGCGGCACACCGCGTGCGCGGGCAAGCGCATCGAGTTGCTGCAGCTCCTCGAGCGGGAGCACGTTGCCCGAGGGATTGGTCGGCCGCGACACGCAGATCGCGGACACATCCGGCACCGACGCCAGTCCCGCGAAACGGACGTGATACTTGAAGAACCCGCCTGGAAGCTCTTCGATGGCGGCGCGCTGCGCGACGAGTGTACCCTCGCTCAGGCCGAGGTCGGCGTAGCCGATGTACTCCGGTGCGAGTGGCAGGAGGATGCGCTTGCGGGTCCCGTCCGCGCACTCGCCGCCGAGCAGGTTGAACAGCACGAAGAACGCCGACTGGCTGCCGCTCGTGAGTACGACGTTCCGCTCGGACAGTCGCCAGCCGTACCGGCGGGTCAGCGCATCGGCCACCGTGGCGCGAAACCGCAGATCGCCTGCCGGCGCGGAGTAGCCGGCTGCGAAGCGACCAAACTGTTCGTCGTTCGCGGCGATCTCGCAGAGCCGGCGCCGGTATACCGCCTCGACGGCCGGAATCCGCGCCGGATTACCGCCCCCGAGCATGTGCACCTTGCGGTCCGCCGCGCCGCTCGAGGCGTCACCGAGGTCGGTCATGAGTTCGAGTGCACCGGTGGGGCGCACCACATGTCGTCCGAACTTCGTCGTGTCCAGCTTCATCCGACGCGCTCCGTTCGCGGCGGGTCACCGGCCGCCTCCGGTAGACTCCGCGATGACATGCGCGAAGTCCAGGCGATCATCTTCGATCTCGACGACACCCTGTGGGACGTGGGGCCGGTGATCCTGCGGGCCGAGCATGCGATGCTGCAGTACCTCGCGGACCGTTACCCGCGCGTCCTCGACATGCACACCGTCGAATCCATGCGCGACGTCCGCGCGCGCATGGCGCTCGAGAACCCGGCCATGCGCCACGATTTTACGTGGCTTCGCAGGGAGGCGCTGCGGGTGCACGCACGCGAGGCGGGGTACCCGGAGACGATGGTCGACGAGGTCTTCGCGGTTTTCTACCGCGCGCGCAACGAAGTCGTGCTCTACGACGACGTGCTGCCGGCGCTCGAGGCGCTGCAGCAGCGCTTCCGCCTGTTCGCGATCAGCAACGGCAATGCGGACCTTGCGGCGATCGGGCTCGCACGCTACTTCGAGCGGAGTCTCGCGGCCCGCGAAGCCGGCATGTTGAAGCCGGATCCGCGGATCTTCGCGATGCTGCTCGAACGCGCCGGGCTGGCGCCGCGGCACGCCGTGCACGTGGGCGATGATCCGGAGGCCGACGTGGAAGGCGCGCGGCGTGCCGGTGTCGCGCCTGTCTGGCTCAATCGATACGGTGATAACTGGCCGCGCGCTTCGCAGGAGCCGCTGGCGATCCGCTCGCTCGTCGAACTGGACGTCCTGCTCGGCTGACGCGTCGCAGGAATGTGCGCCGCGTCGCACGACGGGGCTTGATCAGCGCGGCCGGCGTTCGGTACCTTCGGGTCATGGCGTCCTGCCACCGCAACGCTCCCGGGCGCGCGCGATGGATCGTCTGATCCACCGACGCTCTGCCACTTCCATTCGGTTCGACGATTCCTTGCAACCGTGGCTCTGTCAGCAGCCGCGGGTGTCGGCTGCCATCGTTCCCTGCACGGAGAGGAGGCCATGAATCGCGACGCCCCGATCGAGCCCGCCATTGACGTCCGCAACCTGCAGGAGTTCTTCCGCGACGCCGTGCACGAGGCGCTCACGCGGCAGCAGGTGGGCGTCGACGATCACACCGAGTACTACGTCGTGAACATGCTGACCATGTTCGCGCGCTCCGAGGCCTTGTTCGACCAGACCCGTGAGGGGCCGCGCCTGAAGCCGCTGGCGCTGATGCTGGCAGACGCAGCGGACGCGCCCTCGAGCGAGCAACGCAGCCGGACTCTGCAGCGCCTGGGTGATGTCTCGCTGTTCGTGGCAGGTTTCCTGTCGCACGGATTCGCCCGCAGGCTCGTGGATGTCGACTACCACATCGCGATGGGTGGGCGCGCCTATGGGACGCTCGCGGACTCGTGCGGCCAGGGACCGCGCGGCCGCGCGCTGACGGCGGTCTTCGCGGAGCTGGCGGCGAAATTCCAGCGCCTCGTGGATGCACTGAACGACGTGAGCGAGATGTCGTGGCGGCAGAGCGATCGCGACGTCCTGCGCCTGTACGAGGTCTGGCTCAAGACCGGCAGCCCGAGGGCGCACGGCCTGTTGCGGCAACTCGGGGTCGCACCGACGGTCGTGCCGACCGGCCGTGTGCCGAATTGAATCTGCGCAGGCCACCGCATGCTGCTGCGTGAACTGCAACGCCTCATCGCCGGGTTGTACGACGCGCCCTCCGAGCACGACGTCTGCGATTACCTGATCACGGACGGGT
>Ga0316622_100004752_pt1 | contig 10034 bp, 6 predicted proteins | sample OWC_Aug_OW2_C1_D_FD_207646 | JGI IMG/M metagenome (GOLD analysis project Ga0316622, IMG submission 207646) | Wetland soil microbial communities from Old Woman Creek delta, Ohio, United States - OWC_Aug_OW2_C1_D5_C | ecosystem: Environmental > Terrestrial > Soil > Wetlands | place: USA: Ohio... | reverse complement strand
TTGAGCCGTATGATCCGTTCATGTTGAGTCAAGTTTCCGAAACTCGGGGAGCGCGCCCGCCGGAGCAGATTCCGGACGCGCCCGCAGCCGGGTGCCGAGACGTACTTGCTGGTACGTCGCAGGCGCACGGCGAGGACGAAAGACGGAAGATGCCCGGCCGGCGCGCTCCGCTATCCGTGGAGGCGCGCGCCCTCGCGTGGATCGCGCTCGCCGCGCTCGCAGCACCCTGCTCGTGCACCGGCGGGGCCGGGCCCTCTTCCACGGACGCGCGATCCGACCGGCACGATGCCGTCGATCTCCCGGCCACCTCGGCGCAGCTCGGGCCGCCCCGGCCGCAGGGCATGAGAGCCGCGATCGAGGCGTTCCGCTCGGGCGAGTTCGCGCACGCGGCCGCGCTCCTCACCGGTCTCGAGGGCAAGGTCGACGTCGTGGAGGACTACCGGGTCTACTACCTCGCCGAGTCGCTGTTCCTCAGCGGCAGGCCCGGCGAGGCCGTCCGGGTCTACGAGGACCTCGTGAAGCTTAAGGACTCCCGCCTGGCTCCCCTCGCTCCCTACCGGAAGGCGGAGGCGCTCGTCGAGAGCGGCAGGCACGAGGAGGCGGCGAAGCTCTACGCCTCGCTGGGCAAGATCCCCGACATCGTGGACTCGGCCTCCGTGCATCTGGGCTGGGCGCGGGCCCTCGAGGCGGGAGGCAAGGTCGACGCAGCGCGCAAGCACTACGAGGTGGTGTTCGCGGGCTTCCCCCAGAGGCCCCAGGCGGGCCAGGCCCTCGAGGCGCTCGAGAGGATCGAGCCGGGATACGCGCCGAGCGCCGAGGACCGCATCGCCCGCGCCGAGAAGCTCGCGGATCTCAGGATGTGGGAGCAGGCCATCCAGGAGATCGAGGGCGTGGAGGCCGGGCTGGACAAGGCAAGGGCCAGGGAGGTGGCCTTCAAGCGCGCGGGGTACGTGTTCGCGAGGCGCGGAGCCTGGGCCGACGCCCAGGCGCTCTTCGAGGCCCTCTCCAAGGGAAAGGACGACATCGCGGCCGAGTCGAGCTACATGGTGGCCCGCTGCCTGGAGAAGCGCGGCCTCACGGCGAAGGCCGTGGCCGCCTACCGGAAGTTCCTCGGCCGGTTCAAGACATCGAGCCTTCACGACGACGCGCTCATGCAGCTCCTCGTCATCGACTACGAGGCGGGCCGCTGGAGCAAGGTGCGAAAGAACGCCATCCCGCTGCTCAAGGCCGGCACCTGGACGGGCGACGACAGGGCGCAGGCGATGTGGATGATCGCGTTCGCGGCCTACCTCGAGGGACGCTACCCGGAGGCGCTCGTCCTCGTCGGGGACTACGGGGCGCAGGCGACCGAGAGCACGTCGCGCGCGAGGGCGATGTACTGGGAGGGCGTAGTCCGCCTCGAGCTCGGCCAGAAGGACCAGGCCGCGCGCCTGTTCGAGAAGATCGCGACCCGCTACCCCCTGCACTACTACGCGCTCATCGCGAGCCGCCGGCTCGAGCGGATGGGCCTCGTGGCCCCCGACCCCGAGAAGACCGTTGGGAGCATCCGGCGCACGTCCGGCCAGGGCTGCGAGGGGCTCCCGCCCAAGGTGCAGGCCCTGATCGAGATCGGGCTCGGCTTCGACGCGCGCGAGGAGATGCGCCGCGCCCACTCCCGGATCGTGAAGGCGCACGGAGCGGACGTCGCGACGCTCGAGCGGCTCTACGCGTGCGCCGGCGCGGACGAGCTCCTCATCCGCTTCGCTGCCTCTTCCGAGGACGAGCCCGGGGAGAGGTGGAGACTCCTCTACCCCGCACCCCACCGCGCCCTCGTCGAGAAGCACGCGGGGGCAGCGCACGTGCCGCCTCTCCTCGCCATCTCGATCATGAGGCAGGAGTCGATGTTCGACCCCGACGTCGTATCGTACGCAGGCGCGGCCGGGCTCATGCAGCTCATGCCGGCAACGGCCGCGGCGGCCGCGGCCGAGATCGGCCTCGCGCTCGACGAGACGTCGCTGCTCGACGAGGAGACGAACATCCGCCTCGGCACGCACTACCTGGGCGGCCTCCTGACCCGCTTCCCGGGCAACATCGCCGCGGCCGTGGGCGCCTACAACGGCGGCCCGGGCGCCATGCAGCGCTGGCTGAAAGCGCGCTCTCCCGTACCCGGCGACGTGTTCGTGGAGCTCATCCCCTACGCCCAGACGCGCACCTACGTGCGCCGCGTGCTCACGGCCTACGCCCGCCTGACCTGGATCGAGACCGGCTCCTTGCGCGAGGCGCTCGACTGGGTGCCCGAGGTCATGACCTCCGAGACCGGAGACGGCCCCGACTACTGACCCGGCCTCTCGACGCAGCTGCCGCCCTTGCAGTCGAGCCCCATCTCGCAGTCGAGCTCGTCGTAGCACGGGTCCCCGGCGCCGCCCTCGTAGGGCAGGCACATCCCGCCCTGGCACATGAGGCCCGCGTCGCAGTCGGCGTGCGACGAGCACCCCCCCTCGACCTTCGGCTTCGGCTCCTCGACCCCGGCGGGCTTCGGCCCGCATGCCGCGAGGGCCGCGAGGGCCGCCGCGACGATCGCTTCTCTCATCACAGGATGTCCACCCTTCTGTCCTTGGCGCCGTCCTCCGACGACGCACCGTCCTTGCCCGCCGTCGTCACGACGAGGCCACCCCCGGGGTACCCCTGCCCCACGAGCCACCCCTTGACCGCCCTGGCTCTCGCGAGCCCGAGCGTGAGGTTGTACCCCTCGTCTCCAGCCGAGTCCGCCCTGCCGATGAGCGTGTACGTGCGCTTCGGCATGAGGCACAGGAACCACTCCTCGAGCGTCTTTCGGGCCTCCTTCGTCAGCTCGACCGAGTCGAACTCGAAGTACACGGGCTCGAGCACGCAGTCGGCCTCCGCGGCCACTGGCACCTGCTCATTCTCCGCCGGAGAGGAGCACGCGCCGTCCTTGCACTGCCCGCCCTTCCCGCAGTCCGCGTCCTTCCTGCACTCGACGCACGCGCCGTCCTCGCACACGCGACCTGCCCCGCACTGGCCGTCCTCGAAGCAGTGCGCGCACAGCTCGAGGATGCACACCGTGCCGCCCGCACAGTCCGCGCTTCCCGCGCATCTCTCGATCCTCGGCTCGCACACGCCCTCGGCGCACCTCTCCCCCTCGAGGCAGTCCTCGTCTCCCGCGCACCGGACGCACTTGCCGCCCACGCACTTCTCCGCGAGCCTGCAGTTGCTCTCGCTCCTGCAGAGCGGGTACTCGGGCGTGCACCCGAAGGCGAGGGCTACGATGACGATGCAGGACGCGGCCCGCGTCATGGGCCCCGACTCTAGCAACTCCCCCCGCGGCTCTCAATACTCTTGGTCGTTCGCCCCGGGCGAGGAGCTCACGAGGTTCCGGGAGGCCATCCTCGACAGGGTGAGGTGATTCGAGCGATAGGCCCGGGACCGATCGCTATTCGGACGGTTCGAACGCGCTCACGGCGAGGAGCGTCACGGGCCGGAGCTCGCCGCAGGAAGGATCGACGCCAAGGGCGAGGACCTCGAGCGTCACGACGCCGAGAACCGAGGCGTCCCCCGGCTCGCCGAGGACGACCGGGACGACATCCTCCTTGCCCATGAGCCGGATCAGGGCTCGGCCGACGTCCCGCTCGATGAGCGAACCGTCCATCTGCCGGAACCTCTCCCTGCGGAGAGCCTCGACGCCGATAGCGGCGAGCTTCTCCCGGGGGGCGAACGTGAAGACCGCGCCGGAATCGACGAGGAACCTTTCCTCGAAGGCGCGGGAGGGATCGGCGGCGTTGCATATCACGGCCGTCGTGTACGTGAGCCCCACGAGGATCTTGTACCATGCGGTCCAGGTGCAGGCAACGAGACCTCCAGGGGCGGCACCCGGGGGTCAGACCGGCGCGAAACCCTCCCGCTCGAAGTGCCGGTCGAAGGCGAAGGCCCTGTCGACGCCCGCCTCGCGGCCGACCAAGAAGGAGACCGCGTCGACGAGGCTCAGGGAGGCGTCGCCGCGGTCGAGCAGAAGATCGAGCGCCCTCTCGTGGAGATCGCGGTCGATCCAGACGACCTCGAGGAGCGGCGCGAAGCGCTCGCGGAACGATCCGGCGGCTTCGAGACCGTAGCGGCGGCCGAGCAGCGAGTAGGTCTCGACGAGGACGTAGGAGGTCGTCACGAGGACCGCGTCCGCCGCGCTGAGCCTCTCGAACGCCCTCCTCGCCTTGCGGTGCGAGGCGTCCGTCGGCACGAGGAACGCCATGAGCGCCGAGGTGTCCACGAGGACCCGACTCACTCGCCGGTCTCCTCGAGGTAGCGATCGTGATCGGACGCGACGTCCGTCGCACCGGCGGGATCCTCGACGCTGCCGGCCAGGCCGGCCGCCCTCGCGTAGAGGACTCCCCTTCCGGGAGATCCCTCGCCCAGTGCCTTCTCGATGCAGCGCCTGACCGCCTCGCTCATCGAGATCCCGGCGTCCCTGGCCATGTCCCTGAGCCGGCGGACTTGGCTCTCGGTGAGCTGGATCTGTGTGCGTACCATTCTCTCCTCGACCATGAATGTAATCACATCATGATGTGATGTCAACTACGCATCACATCTCGAGGATGAGCGGGCACAGGGCGATCGGCGCTGGATCGCGTCGCACGAGGGCGGCGGCGAGGGGGTAGACGGCGCCGAGCCCCGCGGCCTGGGCGAGGAGCGCGGCGAGGTCCTGGACGGAGCCCTGCTTCGCGCCCGTGAACTTGCCCACGATCTTCTCGAAGAGGCCCGGGCCCGGCGTGATGTCGACGACCGGGACCCACGCCGGGACCTTGCCGAGCTCGCGCGCACGGTCGATCGCCGAGGAGAGGCCGCCGAGCCTGTCAACGAGCCTCTTCTCGCCCGCGCGGCTCCCGCTCCAGACCCGGCCGCGCCCGATCTCGTCCACCTCCTCCTTCGTCATCCCGCGGCCGGAGCTCACGCGCGCGAGGAAGACGTTGTAGAAGTGGTCGAGCTCCTTCTCGAGGAAGGCCACCTCCTCCGGCGTGTAGGGCCGGTGCCAGGAGTCCATGTCCGTGCGATCGCCGCCCTCGCTGAGGACCGTGACCGAGATCCCTAGCTTCGAGAGCAGGCCAGAGAGGTCGGCCTTGCCGTAGAAGAGCCCGATCGAGCCCGTGACCGAGGATGGGTTCGCGTAGATCTCGGTGGCCGGCGCCACGATGTAGTAGCCGCCCGAGGCCGCGACCCCGCCGATCGAGGCCACGACGGGCTTCTTCTGGGCGAGCCTGTGCACGGCCCTCCAGATCCTGTCCGAGGCGATTGACGATCCCCCGCCGGACTCGACCCTGAGCACGACCGCTCCGATCGAGGGATCGGTGCGGGCCGAGTCGAGGGCCTTGACGAGGGACTTGTCGCCCGCGAGGCTGATCCCGACGAGCGGGATGGAGCGGCTCTTGCCCTCGACGATCCCGCCGCCGACGACGAGGACCGCCACCTTCTTCTTGCCCGCGCTCCACATGTCGGGCCTGCGGGAGGAGCTCCAGTACCCCGAATCCACGAGGATCCTGCGGCCGAGGTCCTCCTCGATGAGGCTCTCGACCTCGTCGGAGTAGACGACCGCGTCGGCGAGCCCGTTCGCCACGGCCTCGCCGGCGTTGAACGGCCCCTCCTCGAGGATGGAGGCGGCCTTCTCGTAGTCCATACCGCGGCCCGCGGCCACGTCCGCGACGATGCGGCTCCACACCTCGCCGAGCAGCTCCCGGTCCTGCTCGAGCGCCGGTGCCGAAGGGCTCTTGAGCGTGAACTGCTCCGGGTACGACTTGTACTCGCCGATGCGCACGATCTGGGCGTTCACGCCGAGCTTCTCGAGAAGGCCCGTGAAGAAGACGAGGCGCATGCTGTAGCCGCTCAGCCTGACGCCGCCGGCCGGGCCGATGTAGATCCGATCGCCGGCCGTGCACAGGTAGTAGGCCGAGGCCGTTGCCTCGTCCGCGTGGCAGACGACGTGCTTGCCCTTCTCGCGGACCCTCTCGATCGCCTCGCGCAGGTCCTGGATCGCGCCGGGCGGCGCGGCGAAGGAGCGCGGCTCGACGATGAGCCCGTCGACGAGGGGATCGCGGGAGAGCGCGTCGAGCGCGATGATCCAGGCGGCGACGCCGGAAGCCTCGAGATCCCCCTCGAGCGGAACGGGCACGTAGCGGCGGGGCGCGAGCACCGTCTTGTAGCGCTGGCCCGATATCCGGATCCCCACGAGCCAGCCGAGCACGGGGCCACCGTCGAATCCGTCACCGGTCTGCATCGTGGTGAGGTGCGCGGCGCTCCAGATGCCTACGTGGGATGTGTCGATCCTGAGCGCGAGCGCCACCTGAACGTCGAACAGGTCCCCGTCGGCCGAGCCGGCCATGGGGTAGTCGTCCCCGAACAGGAGCGAGGCGGTCGCTGCGATCCCCACGCCCCTGACGATCTGACCCTCGAGGCTGAGCCTGAGCGTGTCGTTTCGCGACCTCTCGCCCACGAAGTTGTCGACGCCGATCGTGAGGAGGTCGCGGCCGAGGGGCCGGACGGCCATGCCCATGCCCCAGGTCCGCTCGACGGCGAGCGGGTGCATCCCGCCCTTGCTCGGGGCGTTCAGGTCGTAGACAGCGGCGAGAAAGGAGAAGTACTGGCAGGGATGCAGGTGGAGCGCGACGTCCCACGCAGCGAGGCCGTGCATGCGGTCGTGGTCCGTGGGCGAGATCCAGGCGCGCACGCTCGTTCCGAGGGACAGCATCTTGCCGAGGCGCGCCCCGATCGCGAAGACCCCCATGGCCCAGCCCTCGGCCGAGTAGCCCGCCCCGAGATGGCCGTCGAGGTAGGCGGAGGGCGGGCGCACGAACTCGAATCCCAGGCCGAGGTAGAGCGGGCCGAAGACCCTGGCCGTCCCGTAGACCGCATCACCGGTGCCGGGCACGAGACCCTGGCCGCCGGCGACCTCGGCGTGCATGTACTCGACCTCCCATCCCCCGGTCAGGGTCATGGCCGAGGGGTTCAGGGCCAGCATGTGGGCACGGGCCCCGGACGTGATGTTCCCGGCCGGTGCTAGGACCCTGTCCGAGAAGATCTGGGCACGACCCTCGGCGGCGAAAAGGATCGCCGCAAGGCAGGCGAGGCAGAACGGTCGTATGGATGCACGCATGGCCCACATTTACAGCACCGTCCGGGCAACCGCAATGCGCCATGCAGCGTCCGGACCGGGATTGCCGGACCCAGCGATAGAATATTAACGATCGATTGAATCTTCACGCGTTGTAGCTTAAAATAGCTCAAGATACGGCCATGGCAGGTATTCCAACCATCCCGCGGGCGATCAGCTCCTGGTCCCGCGAGGCGCTCGGTGCAGAGAAGGGAACTCGTCTTCTCTTCCTGTCGAGCGACGCGGGAGGCAGGGCCAAGGACCTGTTCCGCAGTCTGCGAAGCCAGATGCGGGGCAAGGGCCTCAGGGTGATGGACGTCACGGCCCACAACGGGTCCTCTGGCCCCTCGCTGCTCGGCCTGGGGCAGGGGGGGACCGGCTCCGGACCGGAGCCCGAGGATCACGACTTCCAGAGGCACCGCGAGCAGCTTCTGGGAGCCCTGAGGCGCGGGCTGGAAGGCCTCGCCGGCGGCGGGGCCCACCCGCTCGTGCTCTTCGTCGAGGACCTCGAGCGCTGCGACGACCACACGAAGCTGCTCATCGAGATGCTGCTGGACAGCGGGCAGGATTACCCCTTCCCGGACGATCCCGGCCTGCGCGCGATCGTCGTGGCGCTGGGCCATCGCGGGCCCACGGCCGAGGCGCTCTCGCGCCACCCCGCAGTCCTGTGCTGGGAGCCCGGCCCCGCGCCCGTCCCCAGGCCCTCTCGAAGGCTCGAGGCGAGCGTCATCCGGGCGATCCGGATGCTCCAGATCGCGGATCTGCCTCTCCACGCCTCCGAGGTGGAGCACATCGCCGGCAGGGGAGTCATCGACGCGCTCCGCCGCGAGTCCGTCCCGCTCGACGTGCAGGGGCGCGGCTCCACGGCCCTGTACTCCGTCACGGATCCATGCCCCGCGGGGCTCCCGCCGCTCGCGTCCCTGCCCGAGGCGGAGATCCGCCGCCATCACGCAAGGCTGCTCGAGATCTTCGAGGGCCGGAGCGACGGTCACTCGACCGCGGTGGCGCGGCTGCGCCACGCCGCGGGCGCGTGGTCGGCCGAGGCGGTGGTCCGCTACTGGCAGGACGCCATCGACGCGCTGCTCGAGTCGCACCGCCGCTCGGAGGCGTGCGAGCTGCTCTCGGCCGGTCTCGAGACGCTCGCCGGACGCGAGGATCTCGTGGACGAGACCATCCGGCTCAGGCGCAGGCTCGCGCGGCTCGAGGCCGGCATGGGTCGGCCAATCGACGCGGCTGCCTCCATCCAGGCGATCCCGCGCACCCGCAGGAGCGGCGAGGACGACCTGCTCCTGGCCCGGTGCCTGCTCGGCGCGGGACGGCCGAACGAGGTGCACGAGGCGGTGCGGGAGGCCACGAGCACGACGCGCGACGCTCACCTCGCCCTGCAGCTCAGCGGCGTGCTCGCGGAGGCGGAGTACGTGCGCGGCAACCTCGACGAGGCCGCGCACCTGTGCCGCGACCTCGCGGCGAGCGCCGACCTGCCCGAGGACGACAGGGCCCGCGCCCGCAACACGCTCGGCAAGGTCTACCTGGCGCGAGGCCGGTTCGACGAGGCGGAGCGCATCTTCCGCGACAACCTCGCGAAGGCACGCGCAGCCGGCGAGACGCGCCACGCGGCCATCTCGGGCATCAACGCGGCCGTGGCGCGCATCAGGCTCCACCACTACTCCAGCGCGCGCAAGCTCCTGGTCGAGGCCCTGCGCGAGGCCGTCGAGGGCGGCTGCTACCGCGAGGAGGCCATCGCCCGCGAGAACCTCGCCACGGTCCACCACATGCTGCGCGACTATGCCGAGGCGATGGAGCACTACCGCTCGGCATTTGCCCTGCTGCGCTACCTCGGCAATCCCGAGTACCTCGCCCGCATCGCGAACAACCTCGGCGAGATATACCTGCGCTTCGGCGACGCGGACAGGGCCGCCGCGACTCGCGCATACGCGCTCAGCGCCTCGGCGGAGCACCCGGTCTCCCGGGTCGAGGCGGAAGGACTGCTCCTCGAGGGGCGCATCAGGTTCATGCGCGGCGACACCTGCAGCGCTGCCGAGGCGTTCGAGCAGGCGGCGCGCGTGTTCGCCGGGCTGGAGGACGTCCCTCACCAAGTCGAGGCGCTCGTATGGAACGCGCTTGCGTGCATCGAGCTTCGCCGGATCGACGACGCCCGCCGGCTCCTCGATCAGGCCCGCCCGCTCGCCGCGGACGAGAGGATGGCCGCGAGGCTGCATCTCGCCGACGGCATGATCGAGAGACTCGAGGGCGGCGAGTGCGAGGGCGCGCTCTCCGAGTCCCTCGAGCTCATGCGACGCACCGGCGACCTCGAGGGCGAGCTCGAGGCTCTCCATGCCCTGGCGGAGTCGGAGCTGGACCGCGGCGACGCCGTGTTCGCCCGCCAGCGCCTCTCCCGCGCCCGCGAGATCGACCAGGTGATCCGGGCACGCGTTCCGGAAGCCTTCCATTCCTCGTACGATGCGATGCTCTCGCGCAGGCGGCTCGCGACGACCGAGTCCAGGGCGCAGAACCTGGACAGGGAGACCGGAGAGGCGGCGAAGAAGCCGGCGCGCACGGACGGCTCCCACACGCAGCCGCCCACACCCAAGCTCGTTGGCGATAGCGAGCCCATGCAGGTGGTCTACCGCACCATCCGGCGCGTGGCAAAGCTCCAGGATCTCGTGCTCATCGAGGGTGAGAGCGGCACCGGCAAGGAGCTGGCGGCGGAGGCCATCCACGCGCTGAGCCCCAGGGTCCAGGGGCCTCTCATCAAGATCAACTGCGCATCGTTCGTCGAGAACCTGCTGCAGTCGGAGCTCTTCGGCCACGAGCGGGGGGCCTTCACGGGCGCGGTGCGGCGGAGGCGCGGCTGGTTCGAGACGGCCTCGGGCGGGACGCTGTTCCTCGACGAGATCGGCGACAT
>Ga0316622_100004750_pt1 | contig 10036 bp, 8 predicted proteins | sample OWC_Aug_OW2_C1_D_FD_207646 | JGI IMG/M metagenome (GOLD analysis project Ga0316622, IMG submission 207646) | Wetland soil microbial communities from Old Woman Creek delta, Ohio, United States - OWC_Aug_OW2_C1_D5_C | ecosystem: Environmental > Terrestrial > Soil > Wetlands | place: USA: Ohio... | reverse complement strand
CTCGCTCCCGGCCGTCACCTCGCTGATGTGCACTGCCGCGGCGTGGGTGGCGACCGACGCCAGCACCTGTCCGTTGTCGGTGCGCACCGCCCGCGCGGTCAGATCCGCCTGGGCCGATTTCATGCCACCGCCGATGGACCCCTGCAGCCGGGCGACGGCTTTTCCCACGATAACCACCTCGGCGTCGGCCTGGTTGCCCAGGGTCCGCGCCTGCTCGGACGAAAGGCTGCTCACGTTGTAGGCCGGGGTGACCTTGATCTCCTTCGCCGCGACCTGGTGGTCGATCATCTCGAATCCCTTTTCCGTGAACTTGTCCATCAGGACCGTCTCGGTCATGGCCAGGTCGGTCTGCTGGCCGTGCGTGGCGCCCCACCACCAGACGATGAACTCCTGCCCGATGTTCTGCTCGGCGATGAGGATCATGGTCCGGGGCTTGTGCACCTGGCCGAGCAGGATGCCGATCCCCGAAAGGTCGTCGGAGAGCTTGCCGAGGGAGACCTCCGCCGAGATGGTGACGCGCAGCAGGTTGTCCTCGACGCGCTCGCCCATGATGTTGTAACGCTTGATGTACCCCTTGGTCTGGGAGAGGATCTTGTCGCTGATCACCTGGAAGTTCTCGACCTGGGTCTGGGAATCGATAAGGGTGCCGATGGCCTGCTCCACAGCCCGGTGCTGCGCGTCCTGGATGGCCGCGTCGCGCGCGATGTCCTTGTTGCCCTGCTGGATCACCGCAACGCCCTCGGCGCTCACGGTCCGGGACTCCTCCTGGCCGAATGCCGCCGGAACGACCATCAGGAACGCAACAACCACGAACAGCAGCTTTGAAGAACGGTTCATAACTCCTCCTCGCAGTATCGATGACATCGGGCGAATAGTGCAACTATACCAGAGACCTCGGGCACGGTCAAGACAGGCATCCTGCATGCGGAAAGGCTGGATATTTTGGAGGAGAGGTGATAGAATTGACGCCACATGCATGCGGAACGGGGAGGGAACAAGGTGCCGAAGCTGTCCGTGAACATCGATCACATCGCCACGATCCGCCAGGCACGGCGCGGCACCGACCCCGATCCCATCGCCGCGGCGGTGCTGGCCGAGCTCGCGGGGGCCAACGGCATCATCGTCCACCTGCGGGAGGACCGACGGCACATCCAGGACCGGGACCTGCGGCTCGCCCGGGAGGTCGTCCAGTCCAGGCTCAACCTCGAAATGGCCGCGACCGAAGAGATGCAGCGCATCGCGCTCGAGGTGCACCCCGACATCGTGACGCTGGTTCCCGAGAAGCGGGAGGAGCTGACCACCGAAGGCGGGCTCGCGGTGCATTCCCGCCTCGACCCTCTCACGACGTATGTCGGACGCATCCAGGAAGCCGGCATACCGGTAAGCCTCTTCATTGACCCCGAAGAACGGCAGATCGCGGCAGCCAAGAGAACGGGCGCAGCGTGGATCGAAGTGCATACCGGGGCATATGCCAATGCAAAGCATGACCGGGAGCGCGATACCGAGTTCGGCAAGGTCGCTGATGCCGCCAAGCTTGCCGCGAGCCTTGGCCTCCGGGTCGGCGCCGGTCACGGCCTGAACTATGTCAATGTCCGGCGGATCGCCCGGGTCCGCGAGGTCGAGGAACTGAACATCGGCCACAGCATCATCTCGCGCGCGTCGCTCGTCGGCATGGACCGGGCCGTGCGGGACATGCTCGCGCTCATCTCGTTCTGATCATATCTCGACGGACTGATAAGCCGTTGAACCGCGAAGGCGCGAAGGACGCCAGGGAGTCAAAATCGACGGATATGATGCCGTAGGTTTCCTTCGCGTTCTTTGCGTCTTCGCGGTGAAAGCCTCTTGTTGCGTTGTAAATTTTATGGGGGTCAGCATGTTGTATAACTCTGAGGCGTTATGATCATCGGCATCGGCGTCGACCTGGTGAAGATCAGCCGCATCGAACGGGCGGGGAACGGCCATCCGGGCTTCCTGGAACGGGTGTTCACGCAGAAGGAGCGGGACTACTGCGACCGCCAGAAGTATCCCGCGCAGCATTACGCGGCGCGGTTCGCGTCCAAGGAGGCGGTCCTGAAGGCCTTCGGCACGGGCATGAGCTCGGGCATGAAGTGGACCGACATCGAGGTCCTGCACGGTGAGGGCGGCGGCCCGATCGTGAACCTGACCGGAACGGCGCGGGACCTCGCGGACCTTCGCGGGATACGGCAGGTGCTCCTCAGCTACTCCCACGACGAAGGGTACGCCGTGGCCCAGGCCGTGCTCATCGGAGGGGCGCGGTACGGGACCATGGATAATGCTTAGTTGTAGGGCTTGCAGGCCTGCAAGCGTGTCAGCTGGTACAAAACTACGCCGAGGTATGGTGAGTTGATCGCAAGCATGACGAAAATGGCATCCCTCAGATATCCCTGCTGAAACCATGAAGATCGCCACCGCACAGGAGATCAGGAACATCGACCGCCGGGCCATCCGGGAGTTCGGCCTGCCCGGGCCGGTGTTGATGGAGAATGCCGCCGCGGCCATCATGGCCGAGATGGAGCGGTTCTTCGACGGCCTCGCCGGCGTCAAGGTCGGCATCCTCTGCGGGAAGGGGAACAACGGCGGCGACGGCCTGGCCCTCGCGCGGCGCCTCCGGGTCCGCGGCGTGCCGGTGCGCGTGGCGCTTCTTGCTTCCCTTGCCGAGCTCCAGGGCGAGGCGAAACTGAACGCGGAGGTCCTCCGGAAGACCGATGTGGAGGTCATCGCGAAGGCGTCGCCGAGGTCGGTGGAGGACGTGATCGGCTGGTCCGATATCCTGGTCGATGCCCTGCTCGGCGTCGGCCTGTCGTCGCCGCTCAAGGGATCCTATGCCGCTGCGGTGGACAAGATCAACCGCTCCGGCCGTCCCGTCGTGGCCGTTGACATCCCCACGGGCGTGAACGCCGACACGGGGGAAGTGATGGGAACGGCGGTGCGCGCCGACCTGACGGTGACCATGGCCCTGCCGAAGCGCGGCCTCGTGCTCCACCCCGGCGCCTCCTGCGCCGGCGAGGTGCGGGTCGCCGACATCGGCATCCCGCCGCAGGTGGCGGAGCAGGAGAATATCGGCGTCAGCCTGCTGGACGCCGACACGGTGAGCGGCACGTTGGCCGGCCGCGCCCGGGATGCGCACAAGGGCGATTTCGGGCATCTCCTGGTCATCGCCGGTTCGCTCGGCAAGGCCGGAGCCGCCGTGATGGCCGCCCGGGGCGCGCTCCGGAGCGGCGCCGGGCTCGTGACCGTTGCCGCGCCGATGGGGCTGGTCCCCGTCATCCAGCAGCAGGTCGTCGAGGCCATGTGCATGCCCGCAGCGGAAAGCATCGACGGGACCCTGGGGATGGGAGCGGAGGAGGAGATCATCAGAGCGGCGGCACGCATGTCGGCATGCGCCGTCGGGCCCGGACTGACGACGCACAATGAGACCGTACGGGTCGTGCGGACCCTGGTCAGGAGCCTCGCGGTGCCGATGGTCATCGACGCCGATGCGGTGAACGCCCTTGCCGGGAACCTCGACGCGCTGAAGAAAGCCCGGGCGCCGCGGGTGCTGACGCCCCATCCCGGCGAGATGGCGCGGCTGCTCGGGACCACTGCGGACGATGTTCAGCGGGACCGCATCGGCACCGCACAGCGCTTCGCGCGGACCCATGGCGCCGTCGTGGTGCTGAAGGGCGCAGGGACGGTCGTCGCGACACCGGCGGGAGAGGCTTTCATCAACACCACCGGCAATCCGGGGATGGCCACGGGCGGTACGGGCGACGTCCTGACGGGTGTCATCGGGAGCCTGCTTGCCCAGGGCTACGGCCCCATCGAGGCGGCGTGCATCGGCGTGCATCTTCACGGCCGCGCCGGCGACCTTGCGGCGAAGGAAAAAGGCGAGGCAGGGATGATCGCCGGGGACGTGATCGAGAAGCTCCCGGAAGCCATAAAAACCATCAACACGTAGCCACAGATTAACACAGATGAACACCGATATACGCAGATACGTTGAGTGATGAACGGTTTTTCTGTTCAGCTCTTATCTGTGTCTATCTGTGGTTCCTACCCCGGACAAGCCGGAGCAGAGCTTGGAACCGCGAAGGCGCGAAGGTCGCTAAGGAAACCTTGGAGACCTTGTATGAAGGCAAAATCCCTTTTGTTTTTGGCGTCCTTCGCGTACTTCGCGCCTTTGCGGTAGATATTTTTGCCGTTTTGAGTAGAAGTTGATTCCTTAGTAACTAATTCCCGTTTTGAGGTGACCCATGCTTACTGCGAAGGACATCATGACCAAGGACGTGCTGACCGTGAGGCCGGAAACGTCGCTCGAGGAGTTCGCCGGACTCCTGATGAACAACCAGATCAGCGGCGCGCCGGTGGTCGACGCCGGAGGCGCCCTGATCGGCATCATGACCGAGAACGACCTGATCAACCAGAACAAACGGCTCCACATTCCCACGGTGGTGAGCTTCCTCGACGCCGCGATCTACCTCGAAAGCTCGAAGAAGTTCGCCGACGAGGTGAAGCGGGTCACCGCGACCCGGGTCGGCGAACTGTGCATACGCACGGTGGTGTCGATCAGCGAGGGCACGACGCTCACGGACATCGCGACCATCATGGCGGAGAAGAAGGTCCACCTCCTGCCGGTCGTGAAGGCCGGGAAGGTCGTGGGCATCGTGGGGAAGCGCGACGTGGTCAAGGCTGTGGCGCAGGGAGGATGATGTTCAGCGTCATCACCGCGAGTACGGAACAGACCGTGGACCTGGGCCGCATCCTGGGCTCGCTTCTCGAACCCGGGGACCTGGTCTGCCTCTATGGCGACCTGGGCGCGGGCAAGACGCACTTCTCCTACGGCATCGCGCTGGGTCTCGAGGTGCTGGACCAGTATATCACCAGCCCCACCTTCACCTTTGTCAATGAGTACCAGGGACGCATCCCGCTCTATCACATCGACCTCTACCGCCTTACCGACCCCTCGGAGCTCGATGGCATCGGCTTCGAGGAGTATATTGATTCCGACGGCGCCACGGTGATAGAATGGGCCGAGCGGGCCGAGGACGAACTGCCCGCCGAATCGCTCAGCGTGTACCTGTCCCATGTCTCCGAGAACGGACGGGAGCTCGGGTTCTTAGCCGAGGGAGCGCGGTACGAAGGGCTGATGCAGGAGCTGAAGACGAGGATCAAGGGGATCTATACCGAAGTAGGGCCGTGACATGAAGAAGATCGGGATCATCGCGAAGAACATCCCCCGGGCGCATCACGCGGCCGCGAAACTGACGAAATGGCTCGCCGCGAAAGGGCTGAGGGTGTTCGTCGACGAAGACGCCGCGGCCGCCATCGGCGAGCGGGGATGCCGGGCACAGGACCTGCCCGCCCTTGTCGATATGATCATCGTGCTGGGCGGCGACGGAACGCTCTTGTCCGCCGCGCGCGTCGTTGCCGAGGCGAAGAGGAACGTTCCCATCTTCGGGGTGAACCTCGGCAGCCTCGGGTTCATGGCCGAGGTGTCGCTCGACGAGCTGTACGCCGGACTCGGCCAGGCGCTGGCGGGGAAACTGGAGACCGCGGAACGCATGATGCTCACCGCGGGCGTCATCCGGAACGGGAAGCGGATCTCCGGGTACACGGTCCTGAACGACGCAGTGGTCAGCAAGGGCGCGATCGCGCGGATGGTGTCGCTCGAGGTCTCGGTGGACGGCGGTTTCCTGACCGCCATACGGGCCGACGGGCTGATCCTGGCGACGCCGACCGGCTCCACGGCCTATTCCCTCTCCGCGGGCGGCCCCATCATCCATCCGGCGATCCACTGCTTTGTGCTGACGCCCATCTGTCCCCATACCCTCTCGAACAGGCCCATCGCGATCCCGGACAGCTCGGTCGTGCGCGTGAAGCTCCTGTCGGAGAGCGAGGGGGTGTCGCTCTCGCTTGACGGCCAGGTGGTAGCGCCGCTCCTGCGGAACGACATCGTCGAAGTGCGGAAGGCGAAGCGGCGTATCAAGATCATCAAGCATCCCACCAAGGACTACTACGAGATCCTGCGGACGAAGCTGAAGTGGGGCAACCTTCCTGTCGGCCCGTGACGGGTGCCGGTCGATAAACCTTGCAACGGCAATTGGACGCGGATGCACGCGGATACGTCAAAGACATGCAGATCATGAGGAACTCAACAAATTGGTGATTCATGAATTGGTGCTTTGCCTTTGAAAATCCGTGTTCATCCGTGAAAATCCGTGGCCAAATGCTCTTTCCAGATTACTAAGGAGAGCATAATATAGTCAACATCATTTTGCCACCGAGGACGCAGAGTTCACAGAGAAGGGCCATTATAAGCGGTATTTAGGTTTTCTCGGCGTCCTCGGTGAACTCTGTGGCGCAAAGAATTTTCTGCTCTTGTTAGTAAGTGGTGCCGCAGTCACGAGTCTGACTGCATTCCTGCATCCTGGTACCTGCATGGACGATATCCGCAAACAATTCCTTGAGATCATCGCCGGTGTCCGGGCTCACCTGGAATACCAGCGCGCTCTTGGCGTGCGGGCGATCGGGGTCGCTCCTCCGAAGCCGGAAGCCGTTTCGAGCCGGCCGCTCGCCGCGCCAGCTTCGCGGCCCGCCCCTGCCCCTGCAGCGGAGCCTCCTGCATCCCTCCCTGCTTCTGCAGGCGTCGTGACGGCCTGCAGGCCAGGATCGCTCGAGGACATCCGGAAGGACCTGGGCGACTGCACGCGGTGCAAACTGCACAAGGGAAGGAACAGCATCGTCTTCGGCGAAGGGAACCCGAAGGCGGCGGTGGTCTTCGTGGGCGAGGGCCCGGGATTCGAGGAAGACCAGCAAGGGAGGCCCTTCGTCGGCGCCGCAGGCCAGCTCCTGACCGACATCATCGAAAAAGGCATGAGGATCAAACGGGAGGATGTTTATATCTGCAATATTGTCAAGTGCCGCCCGCCCAACAACAGGAACCCGGAACCGGACGAGGTGGAAGCCTGCATCGGGTTCGTCAAGAGTCAGATCACCGCGATCGGTCCGAAGGTCATCGTGACGCTCGGCAACGTTCCGACGCAGAACCTGCTCGGAACGAAACAGGGGATCACGAAGCTCCGAGGGACCTGGCAGGAATATGAAGGCATTCCCGTCATGCCGACCTTTCATCCGTCCTATCTCCTTCGGAGCCCGGGGGAGAAAGGCAAGGTCTGGGACGACATCAAGCTCGTCATGAAGAATCTCGGGATGCCGATCCCCGAGAAGACATGAAAAGCTGCAACACCATTCAACGCTGAAGAATGCCGAAGAACATATGATGAACGCTGTAGAATCTTTATTGCATAGCAAATCATAAAAAATCAGCGTCACTCTGCGTTGAATCCCTGAGGTTTATTCTTCCTCTATGTCTGATCTCACTCCTTTAATGAAACAGTACCGCGAGATCAAGCGCCAGCACCTGGACGCGATCCTGCTGTTCCGCATGGGCGACTTCTACGAGATGTTCGACCAGGACGCGGTGACGGCCTCCAAGGTGCTCGAGATCACACTCACCCAGCGGAACAAGTCCAAGGGGAACGAGACGCCGCTCTGCGGGTTCCCGTACCACGCGGCGGATGGCTACATCGCCAAGCTCATCCGGCGGGGGTTCAAGGTCGCGGTGTGCGAGCAGGTGGAGGACCCGAAGCTCGCCAAGGGCCTCGTGAAGCGCGAGGTGATCCGCATCGTAACGCCCGGCACGGTGCTGGACGCGAACCTGCTGGACGCCAAGGACAACAACTACCTCGCCTCGATCTATCCTTCAAAAGAAGGATATGGCGCCGCGTTCCTCGACATCTCGACCGGAGATTTCACGGTCTCCGAGGTCGGGGGCGCGGGCAACCTCGCCGAGCTCGACACGGTGCTGTCGCGGTTCACGCCCCGGGAGATCGTCCTGCCGAAGGGATACGACCCCCCGGAGGAGTTCCGGTCCCTGCTGCAGCAGTATACCCAGGCCATCAACACCTACGAGGACTGGACCTTCGACCGCGAGACCGCGCGGAAGACCCTCCTGGACCATTTCCGGACCTCGGCGCTTGACGGCTTCGGCTGCGGGAGCATGACCATCGGCATCTCGGCCGCAGGCGCGGCGGTCCGGTACATCGAGGAGACCCAGAAGACCGCCCTGGCGAACATCCGGCGGATCCGGCCGTTCACCATGCGGTCATCCATGGTCCTTGACTCCGCCTGCCAGAGGAACCTCGAGCTCGTCAGGAACATCTATGACGGGTCGTCCCGGGGGACGCTCCTGGCCGTGCTGGATCACACGGTCACCGCCATGGCGGCCAGAAAGCTGCGCGAGTGGCTCCTGAACCCCCTCATGGACGTACAGGAGATCAACGCCCGGCTCGACGGCGTCGCCGAGCTGAAGGACCGGCACCAGGTCCGCTCCGGCGTGCGGACCGCGCTCGGACGGGTCTATGATCTGGAGCGGCTCATCAGCCGCGTCTCTCTCGGCGTGGCCAACGCCCGCGACCTCGTGGCCCTGAAGCAGTCCTTCCGGGCGCTGCCGGATGTGCGGAACCTCGTCTCGCGGAGCACCGCAGGGATCATCCGGGAGGTCCTGGACGGATGGGACGACCTGCAGGACATCCACGACCTGATCGAGAGGGCCGTGCACGATGATCCGCCCTACACCCTCCGGGAGGGAAGGCTCATCAAGAAAGGCCACAACGCGGAACTGGACGAGCTCCGGGCCATCAGCACCGAAGGCAAGGGCTTCATCGCCGCCATCGAACAGCGGGAGCGGGAGCGGACCGGCATCAATTCGCTCAAGGTGAGCTACAACAAGGTCTTCGGATACTCCATCGAGGTGACGAAGCCGAACCTTCCCCAGGTGCCGCAGGACTACATCCGGAAGCAGACGATGGTGAATGCCGAGCGGTTCATCACGCCGGAGCTGAAGCAGTACGAGGACAAGGTCCTGAACGCCGAGGAGAAGATCCTGGACCTGGAGTACCGGCTCTTCCAGGAGGTGCGTGAGCAGGCGGCGCAGCAGACCGTGCGCATCCAGGACACGGCCCGCCGCATCGCCGTGCTCGACTGCATCGCGTCGCTGGCCGAGGCGGCGGCAGCGAACGCCTACAGCAGGCCGGTGGTGAACGACGGAGGCATCCTGCAGATCACCGAGGGGAGGCACCCGGTCATCGAGGGTCTGACCGAGGACCGGTTCGTGCCGAACGATACCCTGCTGGATAGGTCCGACAACCAGCTGATCATCATCACCGGGCCGAACATGGCGGGCAAATCCACCTACATGCGGCAGGTGGCGCTCATCGCCATCATGGCGCAGATGGGCAGCTTCGTGCCGGCAAAGGAGGCGGTCGTGGGCGCCGCGGACCGGGTGTTCACGCGCGTCGGCGCCTCGGACTTCATCAGCCGGGGCCAGAGCACCTTCATGGTCGAGATGAACGAGACCGCGAACATCCTGAACAACGCCACGGACCGGAGCCTCATCATCCTCGACGAGATCGGCAGGGGAACGAGCACCTTCGACGGCATCAGCATCGCCTGGGCGGTAGCGGAGCACATCCACGGGAAGCTCCGTTCTCGTACGCTCTTTGCCACGCACTACCACGAGCTCACCGACCTGGCGCTCACCCTCGACCGGGTGAAGAACTATAATGTCGCGATCAAGGAATGGAACGACCAGGTCATCTTTCTCCGCCGCGTGGTCGAGGGCGGCGCGGACAAGTCCTACGGCATCCAGGTGGCGCGGCTGGCAGGCCTGCCGGCAGAGGTGGTCCAGCGGGCGCGCGAGGTTCTGGCCAACCTTGAGAAGGCCGAGTTCGACGAGTCGGGGGAGCCCGTGGCGGCGCATAAGGACCGACAGGGCGATCCTTCGACAGGCGCAGGACAGGCAACGGGGAAAGAGCATCAGCTCGGGTTGTTCGCCAGCCGGGACGCCGCCATCGTCCAGGAGATCGCGTCCATGGACCTGAACGCCATCACGCCTTTGGATGCCATGAACAGGCTGGCGGAGCTCAAGAAGAAGGCGGAAGATTCAGTATAGCAGCACGACCATACTGCAATGGCG
>Ga0316622_100004749_pt1 | contig 10036 bp, 4 predicted proteins | sample OWC_Aug_OW2_C1_D_FD_207646 | JGI IMG/M metagenome (GOLD analysis project Ga0316622, IMG submission 207646) | Wetland soil microbial communities from Old Woman Creek delta, Ohio, United States - OWC_Aug_OW2_C1_D5_C | ecosystem: Environmental > Terrestrial > Soil > Wetlands | place: USA: Ohio... | reverse complement strand
GCGTTCGCCTGGACCCGGACGACGTCGTGGACCAGGCCACGCAGGTCACCCTCGCGCACACGAGCCTCATCGAGCGGGGCACCCTCCTGCGCCAGATCGAGGAGCTGCGCGGCCAACCGCTGAGCTCGCCCGCCTGGTCCTCCACCGACGAGGTCGCGCCGGCGGCGCCCGACGTCGGCTCCGCGGCGCAGGACGCGCTCTTCGAGACGCTGCGCCTGCTCCGCTCCGGCGATCCGGCGCTCGTCCGCGTCGCGCTGCGGAGGGCACCCGAGGCCGAGCCGGCCCTCGTGGCTGCCCTGCTGCCCCTGCTGGCGTCGGACCAGTTCTTCGCGGACGTCCTGCGCGCGCTGCGTCGCGCCGCGCCCCGCTTCACCGGCCAGCTGGTGGACGCCCTCCTCGACCCCGACGCCGACCCGGCCGTGCGCCGGCGGGTCCCCCGCGTGCTGAAGGCCTGCCCCACCCCCCGGGCGGCCGAGGGCCTCGTCGCGGCGCTCGACGACCCCTCGTTCGACGTGCGCACGTCGGCCACCGCCGCGCTCGCTGCCCTCCACGAGCGGAGCGCCGTCGTCCGCATCACGCGCGACGAGGTGATCCGCCGCGTTCGTCGCGAGCTCGACTCCGGAGAGCCTGTCGACCGCCAGCTGCCACAGCTCTTCGCTCTTCTCTCGCTGACCCTGGAGCGCGGGCCGCTCCAGATCGCCTGGGCGGCGATGAAGGGGGAGGACCGCACCCTGCGGGGCACGGCCATGGAGTACTTCGCCAACGTCCTCCCCGACGACGTATTCCCCCGGATCCGGTCGTGCTTCGGGGCGAGCACCGCGCCGCTGCCCTCGGCGCGACGGCCGGTCGACCAGCTGGCGGACGAGCTGCGCGCCTCATCGGTGGGCCTGCGCCTGGAGCGGCCCCCCTGGCGCGAGGGCGGCGAGGGGTGACGGACCATCCGCCCCCTGACCGCGCACCGCGGACCGCAAGTTCCCCTGGACTTTAGCCACCCCACTCCCTATATTCCGACCAATACAAACGAAGCATCCGTTTCGTCGAAGTAGCTGGGTCGTCGTCCGGCCGTCGGCCGTCTCGCACGAGACGCAGGCGCGGTCGGGCGAAGGGGTCGCCGTGCCGGTTTCTGGAACCGGGAAGGAGGACTATGACCGCGCGAAGACTGCTGCTGTGGACGTCCGTGGCCGTGCTGCTGGCTTGGCGGGTGGAGGCCGGCGGCGAATGGGAAGGGCACCGCCATCAAGGCCAGGTCGAGCCCGATGCCGGGCACTGGCGCACCTGGGTGATCTCGTCCGGCGAGGACTACCGGGTTCCGCCTCCGCCCTCGCGCGGGCGGACGCGGGCCGAGCTGCGGCAGATCGCGGACCTGATGAGTCGGAACGACGACGCGGCCCGAGAGAAGATCGCGTTCTGGGACGCCGGCGCGCCGTCCTATCGCTGGATGAACCTCATCATGACGCGCCTTCTCGCCGGCGTTCCCACCACCGCGTACTCGCACCGCGTCCTCACGTACGTCGCCCTCGCGATGTACGATGCGACGGTCGCGACCTGGGAGTCGAAGTACTTCTACGGGCGGCCGCGGCCGAGCGAGGAGGGCCACTGGATCCGGCCGAGCCTGGCCGTTCCCAGGAGCCCGTCCTATCCGTCCGAGCACGCGGCGACGGCGCAGGCCGCGGCCGCCGTGCTCGCGTACTTCCTGCCCGGGGAGGCCGGGTCGTTCCAGGCCATGGCGGAAGAGGCCGGCTGGTCGCGCGTGCAGGCCGGCCTTCAGTACCCGAGCGACTACGAGGCTGGCCTCGCGCTCGGCCGCAAGGTGGCCGAGCAGGTCATCGACAAGGCGAAGGCGGACGGCTCGGACGCGACCTGGGGAGGCACGGTGCCGATGGGCCCGTGCTACTGGAAGGGCACGACACCGGGCAACGTGACGGCCGCGAACTGGGTGCCCTTGCTGCTGAGCTCCCCCGGCCAGTTCCGGCCGGCGCCTCCCCCGGCGTGCGACTCGCCCGAGCTGCTCGCGGACAAGGAGGCCGTTCGCACGTTCCCGCGGACGTTCGTCACGAACTACAAGGCCTTCTACTGGCAGAGCCCCGAGGGCCTCAACCACTGGCCCTACCGATACCTGGACCAGTGGCTCTTCGAGGACCGCCTCGATCTGAACCCGCCTCGCGTCGCGCGGGCCTACGCCCTGGTCGCCGCCTCCTTCTTCGACGCCTTCATCGCCAGCCAGGACGGCAAGTTCACCTACTGGTACATCCGTCCCTCGCAGCTCGACCCGGCGATCGTGCCCCTGTTCCCGGTTCCGCCCTTCCCGAGCTACCCGTCGAACCACTCGGTCCTCTCCGCCACCCGGTCCGAGATCCTCGCCTACCTCTTCCCGAAGCACGCGGCGTTCATCCGCGCCCTCGGCAAGGAGGGGGGCGACTCGCGGATCTGGGCCGGCATCCACTACCAGATAGACAACGTCGCGGGTGTGCAGCTCGGCCGGTCCGTGGCCCAGGTCTTCATCGACTGGGCGGAGAGCGACGGCTCGCAGTAGCGGACGGGCCGCCCGGCCACGGCCGGGCGCGCTGACCGGCTCCGCGGCAGACCCGGAGCCGGTCAGCCCATCCTGGCTACTGCCGGTCGTACACCGCGACGGAGCTGACCGCGGCTCCGCTCGGGTCCTTCCCGACGGCCCGGTGGCGTCGCGCCGGCAAGTCCACTAGAATCCCGCCTCCTCGTCTCCAAGAACCCACGCCCCCCTCCTGAACTGAAGGAGAGCCCGATGTGCGGGATCGTCGCCTCTGTGTCCGACCGTGGCCGCGTCTCGCCCGACGCCCTCCTCCGGGCCACGCAGCGCCTCCGGCACCGCGGCCCTGACGCGCAGCACGTGTGGGTCCCGCCGCACGGCCGGGTCGGCCTGGGTCACGCGCGGCTGAGCATCATCGACCTCGCGACCGGCGACCAGCCGATCGCGAGCGAGGACGAGAGCCTTCACATCGTGGCGAACGGCGAGTTCTACGGCTTCGAGAAGATCCGCGAGGAGCTCGAGGCGCAGGGACACGCCTTCCGCACGCGCTCCGACAGCGAGATCGCCCTCCACCTCTACGAGGACGCCGGCGCCCGCTGCCTGCACCGGCTGCGCGGCGAGTTCGCCTTCGCCATCTGGGACGAGCGCGACTCTCTCCTCTTCGCCGGGCGCGACCGCTTCGGGATCAAGCCCCTCTACTACGCCCTGCGCGACGGGATCTGCCACGTCGCCTCCGAGGTGAAGGCCTTCCCGGAGCTCGGGGTCCCGTTGCGGTGGGACAACGACACCGTCTTCGACCTGCACCGGGGCCTGATGCACCCCCCCTCGCGCTCGGCCTTCGACGGGATCCACCAGGTGCCTCCGGGCTGCTACCTGATCACCGACGGCGCCAGCGCGCGCATCCTCCCGTACTGGGACATCGACTACCCCACCTCCGACCGGACGGGCTGGGACCGCAGCCCCCACGAGTGGGTGAAGCAGCTCGAGGGCGTCCTCGAGGAGTCCGTCCGCCTTCGGCTCCGCGCCGACGTGCCGGTCGCCTGCTACCTCTCCGGGGGGCTCGACTCCTGCGCGGTGCTGGGCCTGGCCTCACGGATCTCGAGCCGCCCTCTCCGCGCCTACACCCTCTCCTTCGACCACGCCGACTACGACGAGCGCTCGCTCGCGGAGGAGCAGGCCAAGCTCTCCGGCGCCGAGTTCTTCCCCATCGACATCCGGTCCGAGCACATGGCCGATCACATCTCGGATGCGGTCTACCACGCCGAGCGCCCCATCGTGAACGCCCACGTGGTGGCGAAGTACCTCCTGAGCCGGGCCGTGCGCGACTCGGGGGTCAAGGTGGTGCTGACGGGCGAGGGGTCGGACGAGGTCTTCGCCGGCTATCCCTTCTTCCGCCGGGACATGATCCTCCACAACACGGAGGGCCAGGACCCCGCGACCGCCCGGGGCCTGCTGGCGCGGCTGGACGCGGCCAACAAGGTCTCCCAGGGCCTGCTGATGCCGACCGGGAGCGGCGGGCCGAACGAGGGCGTGCGGCGCACCCTCGGCTTCGTCCCCACGATCATGGAGACCTGGGGGCAGCAGGGCGAGACGATGGTGGGCCTGCTGGACGACGACTTCAAGGCCCCGTACCGCCGCCGCGACACCTTCCGCGTCCTCCTGAACCACCTCGACGTCGAGCGGCAGCTCGCCGGGCGCGACGCGGTCAACAAGTCGCTCTACGTCTGGGCGAAGACGGCCCTCCCCAACTACATCCTCAGCAACCTCGGCGACCGCATGGAGATGGCGCACTCCGTCGAGGGTCGCCTGCCCCTCCTCGACCACGAGGTCGTGGCCCTGGTGGCGCAGATGCCGATCGCGATGAAGATCAACGGCATGACGGAGAAGTACGTGCTGCGGGAGGCGGCACGTCCGGTGCTCACCGACGCCGTCTACCGGCGGCAGAAGCACCCCTTCCTGTCGCCGCCGTCGACGCTGCAGACGGAGGGAGGTTTGCACGGCCTCATCCAGGACACGCTGCGCGGCGCCGCCCTGGAGCGGACGGGCCTCTACGATCGCAAGAAGGTCGCCGCCCTGCTGGACCGGATCCCGGCCATGGACGCCGCCGCCCGGACGAGCGTCGACCCCGCACTGATGTGGATCACGAGCACCTGCCTGCTGCACGAGCGGCTGGGCCTCTGAAGACGAACCCTCGCCACCACGACGGCGACAGGCTCAGGCGTCCGCGGGGTCGTAGTCGAGGTTCGGCGCGAGCCAGCGCTCCACCGCCCGCAGGTCCATGCCCTTGCGGCGGTGGTAGTCGAGCACCTGGTCGTGGCCGATCTTCCCGAGAGCGAAGTACCGCGCCTGCGGGTGGGCGAAGTAGAAGCCGCAGACCGAGGCCGCGGGCCGCATGGCGAACGTCTCGGTGAGCTGGATGCCCACCCGCTCCTCGCCCCCGAGGAGGTCGAAGAGGAGCCGCTTCTCCGTGTGGTCGGGGCAGGCCGGGTAGCCGGGCGCGGGGCGAATGCCGCGGTACCTCTCCCGCACGAGCTCCTCGATCGACAGCGACTCCTCGCGGCCGTAGCCCCAGTCGGCGCGCGCCTGGCGGTGCAGCCACTCGGCCAGCGCCTCCGCCAGCCGGTCGGCGAGGGCCTTCACCATGATGGCGGCGTAGTCGTCGTGCTCCTTCTCGTGCGCCAGGACGAGCGCTTCCGCGCCCAGGCCGGCGGTGACCGCGAAAGCCCCGATCCAGTCCGAAAGCCCGGTCTCGCGCGGCGCGACGAAGTCGGCGAGAGCCTGCGCCGGCTCGCCCTCTCCCTTGTCGGCCTGCTGGCGCAGGGTTCGCAACGTCCCGAGCCGCCCGGAGCGCGACTCGTCGGCGTAGAGCTCGATGTCGTCACCCGCCGCGTTCGCCGGAAAGAAGCCGTAGACCGCGCGCGCCTTCAACCGTCCGCCCTCGACGAGGCGCTCGAGCATCCCCTGGCCGTCGTCGAAGACCTCGCGGGCCTTCTCGCCCCACTCGGGGTTCTCGAAGATGCGCGGGTAGGTCCCGCGCAGCTCCCAGGCGGAGAAGAACGGCGTCCAGTCGATGAAGGGAACGATGTCCGCCAGGGGCACGTCGAGCTCCCGCGTCCCGTGGAACGAAGGCTGCGGCGGTTCGTAGGCCGCCCAGTCGATGCGCTTCCGCCTCCGCCGCGCCTCCTCGATCGCCAGCAGCGGCCGGTCGGAGCGGCGCGCCGCGTGCTCGTGCCGCAGGCGCTCCTGCTCGCCGCGGTTCGCGGCGTCGAACGCCGGCCGCATGGCGGCGCTCTTCAGCTGGCTCACCACCCCCACCGCGCGCGAGGCGTCGAGCACGTGCACGACCGGCCCCTTGTAGACGGGGGCGATGCGCACGGCCGTGTGGGCGCGGCTGGTGGTGGCCCCGCCGATGAGCAGCGGCCCCGTGAAGCCCTGCCGGTCCATCTCGCGGGCCACGTGCACCATCTCCTCCAGCGAGGGCGTGATGAGGCCGGAGAGGCCGACGATGTCGGCGCCGTGCTCCCGCGCGGCGGCCAGGATCCGGTCTGCGGGAACCATGACCCCCAGGTCGATCACCTCGTAGTTGTTGCAGCCCAGGACGACCCCGACGATGTTCTTGCCGATGTCGTGCACGTCGCCCTTGACCGTGGCCATGACGATCTTCGCCTCGGCCTTCGCCCCGCTCGCCTGCTTCTCCGCCTCGAGGAAGGGCGTGAGGTAGGCCACCGACTTCTTCATCACGCGGGCGCTCTTGACCACCTGCGGGAGGAACATCTTGCCGGCGCCGAAGAGGTCGCCCACCACGTTCATGCCCGCCATGAGCGGGCCCTCGATCACCGCGAGGGGCCGGCCGTACTTCTGCCGGGCCTCCTCGGTGTCCTTCTCCACGAAGGCGTCGATGCCGCGCACGAGGGCGTGCGCCATCCTCTCCTCGATCGTGCCCTTCCTCCAGGCGTCCTCGACCGCCGGGCCCTTCTCCTGGGCCCGGACCGACTCCGCGAACGCCACGAGCCGCTCCGTCGCGTCGGGCCGCCGGTTCAGCAGCACGTCCTCGACCCGCTCGAGCAGGTCCTTCGGGATCTCCTCGTAGACCGCGAGCTGCCCGGCGTTGACGATGCCCATGTCGAGGCCGGCCTGGATCGCGTGGTAGAGGAAGGCCGCGTGCATCGCCTCGCGCACGGGGTTGTTGCCGCGGAAGGAGAACGAGACGTTCGAGATCCCCCCGCTCACCTTCGCGTGGGGGAAGGCCTGCTTCAGCCGGCGGGTGGCCTCGATGAAGCCGACGGCGTAGTCCGCGTGCTCCTCGATCCCGGTCCCGACGGTGAGGACGTTCGGGTCGAAGATGACGTCCTCGGCGGGAAAGCCGACCTCGTCGGTCAGGATCCGGTAGGCGCGGCCCAGGATCTCGACCCGCCTCTCGACGGTGGCCGCCTGGCCCTCCTCGTCGAAGGCCATCACCACCACGCCGGCGCCGTAGCGGCGGACGAGCCGGGCCCGGTCCCGGAACGCCTCCTCGCCTTCCTTGAGCGAGATCGAGTTGACGACGCCCTTGCCCTGCAGGCACTTCAGCCCGGCCTCGAGCACCTTCCAGTCCGAGGAGTCGAGCATGATGGGGACGCGCGCGATGTCGGGCTCGGCCGCGAGCAGGTTCAGGAAGGTGCGCATCGCCTGCACCGAGTCGAGCAGCCCCTCGTCCATGTTCACGTCGAGGACCTGCGCCCCGCCCTCGACCTGCTGCCGCGCGACCTGGAGGGCCTCGGCGTACTGGCCGGCGCGCACGAGCTTCGCGAACTTCGGCGAGCCGGTCACGTTCGTCCGCTCGCCCACGTTGACGAAGTTGGAATCGGGCCGGATCACGAACGGCTCGAGGCCGCAGAGGCGCGTCAGGCGCGGCACCCGCGGGCGCACGCGCGGGGCGACGGTGCGCACGGCCTCGGCGATCCGCCGGATGTGCGCCGGGGTGGTGCCGCAGCAGCCGCCCACCACGTTGAGGAACCCGGCGCGCGCCCACTCGCCCAGGCTCTGCGCCATCGAGTCGGGCGTCTCGTCGAAGCCGCCGAAGGCGTTGGGCAGGCCGGCGTTCGGGTACGCGCTCACGAAGCACGGGGCGAGGCCCGACAGCTCCTCGATGTGCGGCCGCATCTCCTTCGGCCCCAGCGCGCAGTTGATGCCGACCGAGAGCAGCGGCGCGTGCGAGACGGAGATCCAGAAGGCCTCGACCGTCTGGCCCGAGAGGTTGCGGCCCGAGAGGTCCGTGATCGTGACCGAGGCCATCACCGGGCGGCGCACGCCGCGCACCTCGAAGGCCCGCTCGATCGCGAAGAGGGCGGCCTTCGCGTTGAGCGTGTCGAAGGCCGTCTCCACGAGGAGAATGTCCGCCCCGCCGTCGAGGAGGCCCAGGGCCTGCTCGTGGTAGGCCTCCTGGAGCTCGTCGAAGGTCACCCCGCGCGCGCCGGGGTCGTTCACGTCGCGGGACAGCGAGGCGGTCCGGTTCGTCGGCCCGAGGGCGCCGGCCACCCACGCCGCCCGGCCGGGCTCCTCGGACATCACACCGTCCACGGCCCGGCGCGCGGCCCGGGCGGCCGCGACGTTGATGTCGTAGGCGAGGGCCTCGGTGCCGTAGTCGGCCTGCGAGATGCGGGTGCCGTTGAACGTGTTCGTCTCGACGATGTCGGCCCCGGCCGCGAGGTACTCCCGGTGCGCGGCCTCCACCACGTCGGGCCGGCTCAGGTTCAGCAGCTCGTGGTTGCCCTTGACCTCCCGCGGCCAGCCCTTCAGGCGCTCCCCGCGGTACTCCTCCTCGGAGAGCCCATGCGCCTGCAAGAGCGTCCCCATCGCCCCGTCGATGACGAGGATCCGCCGCTCCAGCTCACGGAGCAGCGCGTCGTATCGTGGCCCGAGGTCTTCACTCACAGCCCTGCAGTTTAGCAGGCCGCCCGCCGATCGCCGCGCGCTGTCACCCCGGCTTCTTTGGAAGGCCCCCTGGAATGCCGGTCCCCGGCACGAGCTTCGTCTCGGAAGCCCTGTCATTCCGAGGAGCTTCGACTCCGCCGGGCGACGAGGAATCCGCCGGCGCCGGCCGGCCGCCGGGCTACTGCGCGGGGGCTGCCCCGCCCGCGTCCATCAGGGCCCGCAGGTCCTCCAGCGGTTGCTGGGACACCGGAAGATAGCCGCCCTCCGTGCGATCGAGCGCGGCAATCAGCGTGATGACCAGGGAGAAGGAGAGAGCGAGAATCAGCATCATCCACGACCGCCGGGAGGCCGCTATGGCCGCGTGATATCCGACCGCGAGCATGCTGACGACCATGAGAGCGTAGAGCGTCAGCCAGATCCCGGCCGGAATCCGCACCTGCAGCCCGATGCTCACCCGCGACGCGTGAATGTTGGTCAGCTCGTTGAGCGACTCGATGTAGAGGGCGGCCACGTCCGAGTTCATGTCCTTGCGGGCGTTCACGACGGCCATGTCCCACAGTCGTCGCTGGACACGCTCCGCCTCGACGAGGGCAGCGCGCACCTGAGCTATGTCCCTGGACTGCACCGCCGCCACGCGACGGTCCACGTAATCCATCAGAAGGCCGACCGCTTCGGCGCGGTCCGGCTCCGGCAGGAAATCGGACCGCAACCAGGCGGTGCGAATCGCGTTGGCTTCCTCGCGGACGAGCGCCTTTCGGGCGTCATAGCGGTCGGACACGATCCCGAACGTGAACGCCATGATGAACGCCAGCAGGGCCAGGATGGTGGCCGCAATCGCGGAGACCGGCGATTCCTTCTCGTCCTCCGATCTCGAGCGAGCGGCACGCCCCAGGCGATATCCCGCCTCGATCGCCGCCACCACCCACAGGACGGTCGCCCCGAACACGACCCAGATCGACAGAGCCTCCATGGCCGCGCATGTTAGCTGATCTGGAGCCCGGGCTCACCGCCGCCGAGCTCGCCTTGACGGTGCGCGACCGGGCGGAGGATCCTGTCGACTCGCGGCTGGCTTCTGCGTCGACGCCTTGCGTCGACAACCTGACGACGGGCGCGCAAAGGAGGATGGCCATGTCGACCCGCCTGGCACACCACCGACCTCGTACCTGGCTGGGGGCGTTCGCGCTCGTGAGCCTGGCGTACGCCACCAGCGGATGCAGCAGCCCGGCGAAGGCCCCGGCCGACGCTGCGGACGCGTCCGTGCCACCGCCCGCGTACGGGTCCGGGCTACCGGAGGGCGTGCGGTCCATCCTCTTCCAGACGTTCACCGGCGACTTCGACCAGATGGTCGCGCACCGGATCATCCGCGTGGGGGTCACCTTCAACCGCACCTTCTACTTCGTGGACAAGGGCGTGCAGCGAGGCGCGATCTACGAGATGGGATTGGCCCTCGAGGACCACCTGAACAAGAAGCTCAAGACGGGGAACGCGACGAAGGTCCTCGTCGTCTTCGTTCCACTGCCCCGCGACCAGCTGGCGCCGGCGCTGACGGAAGGCAAGGTCGACCTGGTGGCGGCCCAGGTCATCATCCGGCCGGAGCTGCAGGGGCTCGTGGACTTC
>Ga0316622_100004748_pt1 | contig 10038 bp, 9 predicted proteins | sample OWC_Aug_OW2_C1_D_FD_207646 | JGI IMG/M metagenome (GOLD analysis project Ga0316622, IMG submission 207646) | Wetland soil microbial communities from Old Woman Creek delta, Ohio, United States - OWC_Aug_OW2_C1_D5_C | ecosystem: Environmental > Terrestrial > Soil > Wetlands | place: USA: Ohio... | reverse complement strand
GGCCGGCACGGGTGCGTACCTGGCACCTCTTACGTCTCGGCCAGCAGCCCGTCGATCATGCCGCTGAACTCCCGGACGAACTCTTCGTAGTGGGCGCCGGTCGCGGGCCCGCTGAAACCGGTGTGCGTGTAACGGATCCTGCCCTTGCGGTCGAGCACCAGCATCGTCGGGTAGGCGTACATCTTCTCGAGCTGCGGGATCGCCTGCTGCACCGCGCCGGGACCGTAGGTGCCGGCGATCAGCACCGGATAGCCGATGGCGAACTTGTCGATGAAGTCGCGCACCGAGGCCGAGGCGGAGGCGAAGTCCTCGGTGTACTCGAACATCAGCTGCACGACCTCGAGGCCGCGGGCGCTGCGCGACGGCAGGAAGTCGCGCAGGAAAGCGGCCTCGTCGTGGCAGTTGGGGCACCAGGTGCCGCCGATGGTGAGAATCACGACCTTGCGCCGGAAGCGCTCGTCGCCGAGGGAGACGGGCCTCCCGTCGAGGTCCGGGAAGGTGAAGGCAAGAGGACCGGCGTCCGCCTTCACCTGCGTCAGGGTGGTGACGTCCGCGAGGCGCGCCTCGGCATCCCGCCGGCCGCGGAATTCCCGGAAGCTGCCCGTACCAGTGCGGAACTCACCCTCGATCTCGCCGCGGTCGTTGAGGCGCCCGACGTAGAGGTAGGCGCTGCCACCGTCGAAGCGCGACAGGAATACCGAGTTGCCACGCGCCTCGCCGGCGATGTAGCGATCGTCGCCGGACTCGCGCAGCACCGTGCCCGTCACCTGGTGACCCTGCTGCGTCAACTCGGCGATCCCGGTCGTTGAGGCGCCCGTCTCGGGATCGCGGAAGGTCAGTGCCCAGCGGCCGGCGAAGTCGGCCGCGTCCTTCGCGGGCTCAGGAAAGAAGCGCCAGGACTGGCCCCTTTCGGCCCGGAGGCGTGCGACCTTGGTCTCGCCCTTCGGACGGAGAAAGATGACCTCGCCCTCGAGCCGGCCTTCGACGAGGCGCGCCTCGAGCCGGTGCGGGTAGCCGGGCATGCCCATGGCGATGCGATCGCCCTCGATGCGCACCTCGGCGACCTTCGCGCGCTCCGGGCCATTGACCAGCCAGGCGACGTCACGGTCGCCCTCGCGCCCGATCTCCAGCCCGAACGGCAGGTCGCCCCCAGGCACCAGCAGCACGGCGCGCCAGGTGCCGTAGGCCGACTCCTGCCCGACGTCGCTGCAGCCCGCGAGAGCCAGCATCGTGCCGGCGAGCAGCGCAGCGAGCCGCCGGGCCCCGCGCCTCAGGCCTGCCACGCCGGCTCCTCGGTACCCTGGGCGCTGCGTCGCCAGGGTTCCCAGGCAAGCTGCAGCCTGTCGACTGTGATGTCAGCCTTGCGTGGCGCCACCTCGAACCCCTCGAGGCTTGCCGTGCCGGCATCGTAGGATGCCGTCACCGCCGCGACGGTCTGCTCGACCTCGCGCTCGAGTTCCACGAAGCGTGTGCGCAATTCCTCGACGCCCGCATTCGCGCGATCGACGTCGTTCTTCTCGCCGAGCACGCGGCCCGCCGAGCGCGCGGCCGTGCCTGCCCTGCTCGCCGCACTGCGCCGTCCACCGAAGATCGCATCCAGTACCGAGTTGCCTACCGACACCACGGTGTCGAGCTTGCGCTGCGAATACTGCTCCTGCTCGCGCGCCAGGCGCTCCTCGGCGCGCCGCAGCTGGTCCTGGAGCGAGCGCAGCTTCGTTGCATACCTGTCCCGCAGCCTGTCGACTTCCGCGTCGCGCCGCTCCCGAAGGGCGAGGGCGATGCGCGAGCGGAAGTCGCCCTCGGTCTCGCCCGCCTCGGAGGCGAGCTTCAGGCTGGCGCAACGCAACAGCTGCAACCGGCCGTGCTGGTAGAGATGGGCGGCGAGCGATTTCTCCCAGTCGCGGTAGCTCTTCTCGCGCAATGCAGCTGCCGGGGGATCCACGAAACTGGCGTCCGCCTGAGGCTCGCTGCCGCCGCAGAGCTCCTTCACTTCCACGGCCCCGGCCCACGACGGTGCGCCGTCGTCGCCGAATGGCACGACGAGCGACAGGCTGCGCCAGCTGTCGAGGCCGGCCCTGGCGTCGACGTAATGCATCCGGGCCTGTGCCGCAATCCGCGGACGATACCGAAGGGCGCCGCCGGGACGCGCCGGCAGGAACAGCTCGGTGACACCCGCCGGAGTGAGCGGGCGAGCCGTCCCTGACGCAGCCTCTGCCGCGACCGGCGAGGCCGGTGCTGCTACAGCCGGCGCGCGCTGCACCGCGTCCATTGCTGGCGCAACGGCCTTGCGGGACGACGTCAGCCTCGAGATCTCGGGCAGCGTCAGCGGCCCGCGCAGGTAGGACATCGCCCAGCGGGTCCTGAACAGCACGGGTGCGTCGTCGTGCACGTTGCGCATCAGGAAGACGCGCTGCGTGATGCCTGACATCAGCTTCTCGAGGGTCGGCCGGTCGAACCCGGAGCCCGCCAGCGCGCCCTGGAGTCCATCGATCACGCGGGCCTGGTCGCGTTCGGTCTGCAGGCGGCCGATGAACCAGGTGCCGGCGTTCGACAGGCCCTTGTAGTCGAGGTCCACCGGGTTCTGCGTGGCGAGCACGACGCCGACACCGAAGGCGCGCGCCTGCTTGAGAAGCGTCAGCATCGGCAGCTTGGACGGCGGCATCGCCGTCGGCGGGAAGTAGCCGAAGATCTCGTCCATGTAGAACAGCGCGCGCAGCGACGAGGTGCCCGACTGGGAGCGCATCCAGGCGACGATCTCGTTGAGCAGCAGCGTCACCACGAACATGCGCTCGGGGTCGGAGAGGTGCGCGATCGAGACGATCGAGATGCGCGGCTTGCCAGCCGGCGTGAAGAGCAGGCGCTGGACGTCGAGTGGCTCGCCCTTGAGCCAGGTGTCGAAGCCCGGCGAGGCCAGAAGGTTGTTGATCGCCATGGCGAGCTCGAGCCTGTCCTTCGCCGGATAGAAGGTCTCGAGGTCGAACACGCCGACCTTGTCGAAGGGCGGCTTCTGCACGGATCCGATGAGCGAGGCAAGGTCGAGCAGGCGCCCGTCGCGCCAGGCGGCGTCGACGATCGACGACAACAGGATGTGCTCGCGGCTCTTGAGCGGATCGGCCGCGATGCCGACGAGCCCAAGCAGCCCCGCGACCACGCCGGCGATCCGTTCCTTCACCGCCGCCGGATCGGCCGCGGCGCCCGCGGGTGGCGACAGCGACTTCAACACTGCCAGTGGGAGGCCGGCCTCGCTGCCCGGCGTGTACACCGCGACGTCCGCCGCGTCGCGGAAACGGCGGATCCGCTCGCCGTCCTGGCCCGACTCGGCGAGGCCCCGGCGCCAGGCCTCGGCCGTGCGCGCGGCGTGCTCGGGCACGGACAGGCCCTTGCGCGCGGCGTCGGCGTGGTCCACCCAGGGCTCGAAGTCGGCCGGCGCCAGGTCCGGGAAGGCCAGCAGCAGGTTGGCGATGTCGCCCTTCGGGTCGACGACGATGGCCGGGATGGCGTCGAGCGCGGCCTCTTCGAGCAGCGAGATGCAAAGCCCGGTCTTGCCGCTGCCGGTCATGCCGACGCAGACCGCGTGAGTGGTCAGGTCCCTCGAGTCGTAGAGCAGTGGCCGGTCCGTGGCCGCGCCGCTGGCGGCATCGATCTCGCCGCCGAGGTAGAACACGCCGAGCTTGTCGAAGTCCTGCAAGTCCTGCATGGCGAAGCTCCGTGGCCCGTCAGTAGCGCGGCAGACGCAGCCCCGCGAATACGGCTGCCACCTCGTCGCCCGAGGGTGCCCGCAGCGCCTGGTCGACGAGCCTGCGGGTGAGCTGCGGCGCGAAGAGCCGCATGAAGTCGTACATGTAGGTCCGCAGCAGCCTGCCGCGCCGCACGCCGAGCCAGGTGACGTGCTCGGGGAACAGGTGCGAGCCGTCGATCGCGACGAGGTCCTTGTCCTCGTCCTCCTCGACCGCCATGCAGGCGACGATGCCGACACCGAGGCCGAGGCGCACGTAGGTCTTGATCACGTCCGCGTCGCGGGCGGTGAGCGCGACGTCGAGCGGCAGGCCGGCGCGCTCGAACAGGTCGGGCAGCGACGACTTGCCGGAGAAGCTGAAGACGTAGGTCACCACTGGGTGGCGGCTGATGTCCTTCAGCGTCGGCCTGACGATACCGGCCAGGGGATGGCCCGCGGGCACGATGATGTCGCGGTGCCAGCGGTAGCAGGGCATCAGCACCAGCGCCGGGTAGAGCTCGTCCGACCCGGTGGCTATGGAGAAGTCCACTCGGTCCTCGGCGGCCAGGTCGGCGATCTGCTCGGAGGTGCCCTGATGCAGGTGCAGCTTGACCTCGGGGTACAGCTGCCGGAAACGCTTGATGACGGAGGGCAGCACGTAGCGGGCCTGCGTGTGCGTCGTGGCGATCGACAGCGAGCCCTTCTTCTCGTCGCGGAACTCCTCCGACAGGCGGCGGATGTTCTGCGTCTCGTCCAGGATCCTGAGCGCGCGCTCCACGACCTGCCGTCCGGCCGGCGTCACGCGGGTGAGTGTCCGGCCCTCGCGCTCGAACACGTCGAAGCCGAGTTCCTGCTCAAGAAGCTTGATCTGCTTGCTGACGCCGGGCTGCGAGGTGTGCAGCGCCCGCGCGGCGGCCGTGATGTTGAGGCCGTGCTCGACGACCGCGGCCAGGTAGCGGAGCTGGTGCAGCTTCATGCAGGAAGTATAGAGGGGTCAGACCCCACGAGAGAGGGGTCTGACCCCTCCTCACCACTCGAGCACGTAGTGCTGGTCGCAGCCGAAGTGGCCGGTGGCGCCGAGCGGGCCGCAGAGCTTGCGGAACCCCAGCCGCTCGTACAGGCGCTTCGCAGCATCCATGCCGGTGAGCGTCTCGAGGTAACAGCGCCGGAAGCCGAACTCCCTCGCGCGGTCCAGGCACAGCCGCAGCATCTGCTCGCCGAGGCCGCGGCCGCGCGCCTCGGGCAGGAAATACATCTTGCGGAGCTCACAGGTGTCCGGCTCGCCGCCCTCGAGCGGGGCGATTCCGGCGCCGCCGATCAAGCGGCCGGCCTCCTCGACCACGTAGTAGGCGGAGCGTGGCGCCGCGTAGGCTGCGCTCATGTGGCCGACCTCGGGGTCGTTGATGGCGAAGCCCGGCCCACAGGCGCCGAAGGAGGGCATCACCTCGCGGATGATCGCCGCGACGCCTGCGTCATCCCGCGGCTCGATGGGCCGGATGAGATGGGGAGGCATCAGTCAGGCTCGTTGTAGCCGTAGCCGAGCGTTTCGACCTCGACCACGATCCCGTCCTCCAGCCGCAGCCTGCGCATCAGCTTGTTCGGGCCGAGGTTGTAGGTCCAGTACTCGACCATGACCTCCACCAGGTCGCTCGACGTGTAGTAGGGGCGGCCGAAGCGCCATTCGACGGGGCGGCGCAGGATATCCCGGCGCGTGATCTCGGTAGGCTCGCCGCACAGGGACAGGACCTTGTCGGCAGGGTCGCCGTCGGTGATCAGCTTGGTGCCGCAGCGGAACGCGTCCGCGGCGTGGGCGCCGGCGGGCAGCAGCGCGGCTGCGAGCAGCATCGTCAGGGGCAGTCTGGTCGTCATGGTGCGTTCAGGCTAGCCGGCGGCGGCTGAATCCCGCCTGAAGCCGGTCCAGCCACGCGACCAATGTACGCCCTGCGGTCCGGGCCTCCAAGCCGGGCTTTCCCGGTCGCGTCTCGACGCTGACAGTGCGTCACCGCGCGGACGCTGAGGGCGCCCGTGCATCTGGCCGGGACCCCCTCGGCCGCCCGGCCCGGTAGAATGCTCCCCCTTTCCCACGCAGGCCCGGCCCGCACCATGACCGTAGCGCGCATCGACCGCAGCTTCGAGCGCAGGCTGGCCGCCCTGGTCAATTCGGGCGAGCGCGGCGTGCTGCAAGGCGGCCGCAAGGGCATCGAGAAGGAATCCCTGCGCGTGACGCCCGCAGGGCGCGTCGCGCAGACCCCGCATCCCCCGGCACTCGGCTCGGCGCTCTCGAGCCCCAACATCACGACGGACTACTCCGAGGCCCTGATCGAGCTCATCACTCCCGCGTTCACGGAGACCTGGGAGCTGCTGCAGTACCTGTGCGACCTGCATCATTTCGTCTACCGCCACCTCGGCGAGGAACTGCTCTGGGCGACGAGCATGCCCTGCGCCCTCGATGGCGACGCGAGCATCCCGATCGCCGAGTACGGCAGTTCCAACATCGGGCGCATGAAGTACGTCTACCGCGTGGGCCTCGGCCTGCGCTACGGCCGCGTGATGCAGGCCATCTCGGGCGTGCACTTCAACTATTCGTTCCCGGAGCGCTTCTGGCCGGTGCTGCATGAAGCCTGGCGGTCGAAGTCCGCCGGGCAGGCCTTCATCGACCAGGCTTACTTTGCGCTGCTACGGAATTACCGGCGACACGGCTGGCTGATCCTCTACCTGTTCGGCGCCTCGCCGGCGATGTGCAAGACGTTCCTGAAGGGGCGCGACGTCCCGTCGAACCTCGCCGAACTCGACCGCAACACCTTCTATTCGCCCTACGCGACGTCGCTGCGCATGAGCGACCTCGGCTACCGCAACAAGAGCCAGGCCGACGTGTCGGTGTCGGTGAACTCGCTCGAGGACTACGTGCGCGACCTGTCGCGGCTGATCGCGACGCCGAGCCCGGAGTACCAGAAGCTCGGCGTAAAGGTGGATGGCCAGTGGCGGCAGCTCAACGCCAATGTCCTGCAGATCGAGAACGAGTACTACAGCTTCATCCGGCCGAAGCGCACGACGCGGTCGGGCGAGCGGCCCACGAAGGCGCTCGCGCGGGCGGGCGTCGAGTACGTCGAGATGCGCTCGCTCGACGTGAGCGCCTTCGATCCGGTGGGGGTCAACCAGAACAAGATGCGCTTCCTCGAGGCCTTCGCCGCGCTGTGCGTGCTGAAGGACAGCCCGCCGATCGACCGCGCGGAGGAGCGTGAGCTCGACGCCAATCACGTGCTGGTGGCCCGCAGCGGCCGCGAGCCGGGCCTCGCCCTGTCACTCGACGGCCGGCCTCACGAACTGAAGGCCTGGGCGGCGCAGCTCGTCGAGGAGCTGCACGGCGTCTGCGAATTGCTCGACGAGGGCGACCCTGCGAAGCCCTACACGGCGGCGCTGGCCGTGCAGCGCGACAAGATACTGGACGTCGCGGCGACGCCGTCGGCGCGCGTGCTGCGCGAGCTCGAGACCCAGGGCGAGGCGTTCTTCCATTTCGCGCTGAGGATGTCACGGCAGCACCGTGACTACTTCCGCGACCTCTATCCGCCGAACGCGGCACAGCTCGAGGTCTTCGCGGCCGAGGCTGCCGGGTCGCTCGAGGCACAGCAGCGCACCGAAGCGGCGGATACGGTGAGCTTCGAGGAGTTCGTCGCCAGGTGGTTTGCCGACTGAGGCTCGCCGGGACCTCGTCGGCGTCGGTCACCCCGCGGCGGTGACGATTCCCCCGGGTCCGGGGAGGTCCCGCGAAGGCCAGCTGTTTGACATAAGAGGGCTTTCAAGGACTTGCAAGGGCTTTCGGCAACACAGCCTTAACATTGTGGCTATACTCTCTTCCGAACCGGGTGGCATTTCCTCATCTGTCCCACCCGGCAAAGTCGAGAAGAGCGATGGAACGTGTGAAGGGCGGCGTCACGGACGATCGGCCGCAGGGCGGGATTCCCCCTCAGGCAGCCAACGAGGCACTGATCGAGGGATCGGGGCCGCCGACGGGCTGGGATCCGTTCGAGGTGTGGCGCACGCGCATCCGGGATGTTCACCAGCAGCGAACTCGCGGCAAGACGCCAATCGACGAGGAGTGAGCCCACGCTCCGCCGGGCGCAACCTTGACGCCTGATCAGCAATTCCAGCCGGACCCGTCCTCGCCGGTCGCGGAAGAGCTGCAGCGGGGCTTCCCCTGGCTCCGCTTCGAGCGGTCCCTCGAGTTTGCCTACCAGCGCGAGCAGCACGATTCCGGGCTCGTGCAGCTGCGGCTCAACATCGCGCTCGCGCTCGGCCTCGTGCTCGCCTTCACGGCCATGAACCGGATGGTGCTCGAGACGCCGGGCGGCCTCGTCGCCTGGCTGCGCTACGCCGCCGTGCTTCCATCACTGCTGCTCTGCCTCGTCATGACGTTCGTCCCGCACGGCGCGCGCCTCTACCGGGGCGTCATCGCGGTCCTGGCGCCGGTGATCCTGATCGCGGTGACCGCGCTGGTCCTGGGGGCCGGCGAGCACAACTCGGTGGTCCTCTTCCCCGTGCTCGTGCTCGCAACGATCTTCAACTACTACCTGATCGGGCTGTCCCTTTACGCGGCCGTCCGCACCAACCTGATCGGGCTCGGTGCCTTCGTCATCGGCGCGACGCTGGTTGACATCCCCGCCCAGCACACGTCCTACCAGGCGATGGTGCTGTTCTTCGCAAACATGGTCGGCGCAACGGTTGCCTACAACCTCGAGGTCGTGCGACGGACCAGCTGGCTCGAGGCTCGGCTCCTCGCCGAGCTGGCGGATCGCGACGGGCTGACGGGCACGTTCAACCGCCGCCGCCTCGACGGCCACCTGCAGCGCGCCTGGCAGCAGGGCCTGCGCGAGCAGTGCCCGCTGGCCCTGCTCATGATCGACATCGACTTCTTCAAGGCCTACAACGACCGCTATGGGCACCAGGCGGGCGACGAGGCGTTGAAGGCCGTCGCCGGCGTCCTGGCGCGCGCCGCCCGACGGCCGCTCGATTTCGTTGCACGTTACGGCGGCGAGGAGTTCCTGGTCGTGCTCTACGACACCAGCCGCGACTACGCCGCGGAGCTCGCACGGCGAACGCTCGAGGGCGTGCGCAGCCTGCGCATCCCGCACGCCGCCTCGACGGTGGCGCCGGTGCTGACCGTCTCGATCGGCGTCGCCTACGTGGTGCCTGCTCCGAGCCGCAGCGTCGACGGCTTCCTGCAGCTGGCCGACGAGGCCCTCTATGCCGCGAAGAATGCAGGACGCAACCGCGTGCACGTCATGGAAGCCGAGTACGCGCAGCTTCGCACCGGGGCCTTCCGCCTGGGCAAGGGCTGACCCACGGCACCGATTCAAGGCGCGGCCTGCCGCCGACCCGGGCGTCAGCCGGCGACGAAGACGCGACGGTCGCGCCAGGCGAGTTCGTACATCGGGCTGCCGTACAGGGCGCTGAGCCGCGCGTCGGTCAGCACCTCGTCGCGCGTCCCGAAATCCCAGTGGCCATCGCCGTAGAGAAGCAGCACGTCGTCAGCGAAACGTGCCGCGAGCGTCGGGTCGTGCAGGCTCGCAACCACGGTGCCGCCGCCATCGGCACGCGACCGGAACAGGTGCAGCACCGAGAGCTGGTGGGGCGGGTCGAGGTGATTGGTCGGCTCGTCGAGCAGGCAGAGCACGGGGTCCTGCGCGAGCAGCGTGGCGACCGCGAGCCGCCGGCGCTCGCCGCCCGAGAGCGAGTCGACGACCCGGTCCTCGCAGCCCGCGAGGTCCATGGCCGAGAGACAGGCTCGCGCCACCTGGATGTCGCGGTCGTCCTCCCAGGACCAGAAGCCGATGTGCGGGTGCCGACCGATGAGCACGGTCTCGAGCGCCGTGACGGGAAACGGGTCCTCGGTCGCCTGGGGCAGGAGCGCCAGCCGGCGCGCCCGCGCCGCGGCCGGCCAGTCCGCGAGCGGCCGTCCCTCGAGGCTGACGGTGCCGCCGGCGGGATCCCGCAGGCCGGCGAGGGTATGGAGCGTCAGCGTCTTGCCGGCGCCATTGCGGCCGAGCAGGGCGACGAAGCGCCCGGCGCGGGCGGCGAACGACAGGGATTCGACCAGCCGCCGGCCGGCGACGACGACGTCGAGTTCGACGCACTCGAGCATGCCGCGCCAGTCCGCCGTTCCGGCGGCTAAGGCTGCAACCTGGCGTGATGCCAGGGGCCGGCCTGGAAGCCACTTTCCGCCGGGACGAGCTCGCGCGTCCAGCGGGCGCGGTCGTGCAGCCGGTGCTCGCCCTCAACCCACAGCTCGAGCGCATCGACCCACAGCCGGTAGCCACTCCAGTTCA
>Ga0316622_100004747_pt1 | contig 10038 bp, 11 predicted proteins | sample OWC_Aug_OW2_C1_D_FD_207646 | JGI IMG/M metagenome (GOLD analysis project Ga0316622, IMG submission 207646) | Wetland soil microbial communities from Old Woman Creek delta, Ohio, United States - OWC_Aug_OW2_C1_D5_C | ecosystem: Environmental > Terrestrial > Soil > Wetlands | place: USA: Ohio... | reverse complement strand
CGATTTCCTCCGATCGAGTCAAACGAGTGACTCCGGCGATTGTCGTATGATGGCGGCCCTCGTTTGCGGGCCCCGGAGAGTTCCATGGGTATTGGTTTTCGCGAGTTACTGATCATCCTGCTGATTGCCCTGGTGCTGTTCGGGGCGAAGAAGCTGAAGAGCGTGGGTTCCGACCTCGGCTCGGCCGTGCGCGGCTTCAAGAAAGCCATGAGCGAGGGCGAGGATGAGCAGAACAAGCAGCTGTCTGACCTGACGGGCAACGCCACCAAGGACGCTGACTTCAACAGCGCTTCCACGAAGGCCAATTCGGACACCAAGCCAAGCTAACCCCGCATGTTCGAGGTTGGCTTCACCGAGATCGTGCTGATCTTCGGCATCGCGTTGCTGGTCCTCGGGCCCGCACGCCTGCCGAAGCTCGCCGCCGACCTCGGTCGCTGGGCCGGCCGCGCACGCGCAATGGCTCGACAGCTGCGCACGCAGCTCGAGCAGGAAGTAAACCAGTTCGATCCTCTCGCCCCCGACACGGCGCGCAAGCCCGCGGCGGGCCCGATCCATTCCCCTGCGCCCGCACCCGCTCCCGCCGCCGGGCCCGGCGTCCCTGAGCCCGAGAGCATCGCGGCAGACGCCACCCCATCAGCTGCGCCTCCGCCGGTTATCGAAGGCCAGGCGATGGCCAGGGACGCGGCGCTGGCCGAACCAGCGCCCGCGCAGGCAGTGCCCCCGCCCCGCGATAAAGACGGTCTGTGATGAGCCAGAGCCCGGGAGAAGGGGAACCGCTGGCCGAAGGGACGCTGATCTCGCACCTGCTGGAGCTGCGGACCCGGCTGCTGCACGCCGTCATTGCGATCGTGGCGTGTTTCGTGCCGCTCGCCTTTTTCCAGGACGAGCTGTTCACGCTGATCGCGCGACCACTGATCGACAAGCTGCCGGAAGGCACGTCGCTGATCGCGACGAGCGTCGTCTCACCGTTCATGGCGCCGCTCAAGCTGTCGCTGATCATGGCCGTGTTCCTGGCGATGCCTTACGTCCTGTACCAGGTCTGGTCGTTCGTGGCGCCCGGGCTCTACAGGCACGAGCGGCGGTTCGCCCTGCCGCTGATCGCCTCGAGCATCGTGCTGTTCTACGTGGGCGTCGCTTTCGCTTACTTCATCGTCTTCCCGCTGATGTTCCAGTTCCTCGCATCGACCACGCCCGTCGGCGTGAAGATGATGACGGACATCGCGAACTACCTGGACTTCGTGCTGCTGCTGTTCTTCGCGTTTGGCATCGCCTTCGAGATGCCCGTCGCGGTCGTGCTGCTCGCCGCGACCGGGCTCGTCAAGGTCGAGGCGCTGCAGCGCAACCGCGGCTACGTGATCCTCGGCATCTTCATCGTGGCGGCGTTCCTGACGCCGCCGGATGCAATCTCGCAGAGCTTCATGGCTGTGCCGATGTACCTGCTGTACGAACTCGGCATCGTGTTCGCGCGCATCACGCAGCGCCGGCGCACCTCACCCGCGCCCGCCGATACCTGACCGGACCCGTCGACAAGAAGAAGGATTCGGCATGCTGGGGGGACATCCGCGCGCGCTTTCGACGCTGTTTTTCACCGAGATGTGGGAGCGTTTCACGTTCTACGGCATGCGCGCGCTGCTCGTGCTGTTCCTCGTGGATGCGGTGGAGAATGGCGGCTACGGCCTCGACGACAGGACGGCCACGGCGATCTACGGGCTGTATACGGCTGCCGTGTTCATGGCTGCACTGCCGGGCGGTTGGATTGCGGACCGCCTGATCGGCGCGCAGCGCGCCGTGCTCGCCGGCGGCACGCTGATGACACTCGGCAACCTGATGCTCACGATTCCCGGCCCGAAGGAACTGTTCTTCGGCGGCCTCGTCGTGATCATCCTGGGCGTCGGCTTGCTGAAACCGAACATCTCGACGCTCGTCGCCGACCTGTACCCCGAAGGCGGCGGCCGGCGCGATGCAGGGTTCACCATCTTCTACATGGGCATCAACCTGGGCGCGTTCATTGGCCCGCTGATCGCCGGCTGGCTCGCGGCGCGCTATGGCTGGCGCATGGGTTTCCTGGCGGCTGCCATCGGGCTGCCGCTCGGACTGCTGCAGTTCTGGCTGTCGCGACACCTGTTCAATGGGTCCGGCGCGCACCCGAACCGCAACGACGCCGGGGCAGGACTCGCGCGCGACTGGCGTAGCTTCGGCGTCGCGATGACGGTGTTCGGCCTCGTGGCCGCACTGCTGTTCTCAGGCGCCGTGCACCTCGACCCCGCGCGCCTCGCCAAGGGCGCGGCGTACGTGCTCGTCGGCATGGCGGCTCTCTACTTCCTGTACCTGTTCCTCGGCGCCGGGCTCGACCCCGTCGAGCGCAAGCGCATGGTCGTCGTGCTCGTGATGTTCCTCGCCGTCGCGTCGTTCTGGGCGGGCTACGAGCAGGCCGGCTCGTCGCTGAACCTGTTCGCGAAGCGTCACATCGACCGCGTGGTTGGCGGCTTCGAGGTACCGGCGGGATGGTTCCAGTCCGTGCAGCCGGCGTTCGTCATCCTGCTCGCGCCCGTCTTCTCCGCGCTGTGGGTGTGGCTCGCGCGGAGACAAATGGATCCGGCGGCCCCGCTCAAGTTCGCGTTCGGCCTGTTGCTGCTCGGGTTCGGTTTCCTGTTCATGGTCGCGGCGGCCAACATCGTCGCGGGCGGCGCGAGCGCACCGGCGTACCTGCTGATCCTCACCTACCTGCTGACCGTCTTCGGCGAGCTGTGCGTGAGCCCCGTAGGGCTGTCGACCGTGACGAAGCTCGCACCGGCGCGGCTCGTCGGGCAGATGATGGGCGTGTGGTTCCTCGGCAGTTCACTCGGCAAGCTGATGGCGGGTCTCATCGCCGGCGGTTTCGATCCGAACAATCTTGGCGCGATGCCGGGCCGCTACCTCGGTATCGTCTTCTACGCCTGCGGCGTGGGTGCAGTGCTGCTGCTGATCAGTCCGCGCATCACGAAGCTGATGGGCGGCGTGCGCTGAACCGGTAGAGAAAGCAGTGACGGCCGGGATCCATCACCTTTCCCTGGGCGTCGGGGACATCCAGGCGTCCCTGCGCTTTTGCGATGCAGCGCTGGCGCCGCTCGGTCTCGTGCGCGTCTGGTCGGACCCGCGTCCCGGCGAACCAGGCCAGGGCGTGGGCTATGGCGAGCATTGCTACGCCGCGTTCGTCATCGACCCGGACGGACACCGGCTCGAGGCGGTCATCGACACGCCGGATTGAGCTGAGCGGGTCACGCACGGGCCCGGTCCTTGCGTCCGCGGGGCAATATCAACCAGACTTCGGACCCATCGCGCCTGAAGGCGCAACCCATTGGAATAGCGACAAAAACATGTCCAGCACAGTCCCAGCGGTCGCCCGAGAGACGTGGCTCGGCCACCCGAAAGGCTTGTTCCTGCTCTTCGCCACCGAGATGTGGGAGCGCTTCAGTTACTACGGCATGCGTGCCGTACTGGTGCTGTCGCTGATCGCCGGCGTCGAGGCGACAAACCCCGGTTTCGGCTTGTCGCAGTCCGACGCGCTCAAGCTCTACGGCCTGTTCACCGGCTTCGTGTACTTCACGCCGCTGATCGGGGGCTGGCTCGCCGACAACTACCTCGGCCAGCGCAAGTCCGTGATCCTCGGCGGCGTGCTGATGGCGGCCGGCCAGTTCACGTTGTCCGCCGCGATCCCCGGCAACCTGAGCCTGTTCTACATCGGCCTGGTGATCCTGGTGCTGGGCAACGGCTTCTTCAAGCCCAACATCTCGACGATGGTCGGCGACCTGTACGAGGAAGGCGACGCGCGACGCGACGGCGCGTTCACCATCTTCTACATGGGCATCAACGCGGGCGCGTTTCTTGCGCCGCTCATCTGCGGCACCCTCGGTGAAAACCCCGAAAACGGCTGGCGCGCCGGCTATTTCGCGGCCGGCGTCGGCATGGTCGTCTCCGTGATCATCCAGCTCGCGTTCGCCAGGCGCTACCTCGGTGAGATCGGCACCGTGCCCGCCGCACAGCGTTCGCTGGCCAACTCCGGTGGCACGCACGCCCCGCTCACGCCCGACGAAGTAGACCGCCTGCGCGTAATCTTCATGCTGTTCGTGTTCGTCGTGCTGTTCTGGGCAGCATTCGAGCAGGCCGGCGGCCTCATGAACATCTACGCGATGGAAAAGACCGACCGGCTGGTCGGCGCATTCGAAGTGCCAGCGAGCTGGTTCCAGTCGCTGAATCCGCTCTTCATCGTGGTGCTCGCGCCCATCTTTTCGGCGATGTGGGGCAAGCTCGGCAAGGCGGGTCGCAATCCGGCGACGCCGCGCAAGATGGTCCTCGGGCTCGTGCTGACGGGCATCGGCTTCCTCGCGATGGTGGCGGCGGCACTCGAGTCCGCGGCCGGCGGCAAGGCCGCCATGTCGTGGCTCGTGATCGCCTACTTCTTCCACACCACGGGCGAGCTCTGCATCTCGCCGGTCGGCCTGTCGATGGTCACCAAGCTTGCGCCGCTGCGCCTTGCCTCGCTGATGATGGGCGTGTGGTTCCTGATCAACTTCGTCGCCAACTGGCTCGCCGGCATCATCGGCTCGTTTGCGGAAAGCCTCGGCGACCTTGCGATCTTCGGCGGCCTCGCCGGGACGCTGTTCGCGTTTGCCGTAGTGCTCTGGCTGCTCTCCGGCACGCTCGTGCGCTGGATGCACGGTGCCGAGGACCTGAAGCACGCGTGACACGCGGCGGCGGGGTGAATCCAGGCGCCCCGCTGCCTCTCTCCCGGAGCAAACATGATCCGATTTGCCGTTCGTCGGGCGCGCGTTCCCGTCGCCGCCGCCGCGAGCATTGCCCTCCTCACCTTCGTGCCCGCAGCCATCGCTGCCGCCGAGACTGCCGACGAATTCGTCGCACGGACCAACGCGGAGCTGGCCGACCTCCTGCTGGAGGTCAATGCCGCACAGTGGACACAGGCAACGTACATCACCGCCGATACACAACTGATCAGCGCGAAGGCGTACGAGCGCTACCTGGCGTTTTTCGGCAGGACGGTCGCGGACGCCAAGAAGTTCGAAGGCCAGCCGATGAGCGCCGCCTCGAAACGCTCGATCGAGCTGCTGAAGCTGGGCGTGTCCGCTCCGGCGCCCGACGACCCCGCCAAGCGCGCGGAACTAGCGACGCTGCTCGCGGGCATGGAGGCGAAGTACGGCACGGCCAAGTACTGCAAGCCGGGCGAGAAGGAATGCCGCGACGAGGTGCAGCTGAAGACCGTGCTCGAGCGCAGCCGCGATTACGACGAGCTGCTCGACGCGTGGAAGGGCTGGCACGACCAGGCGCGCTCGCTGCGCGGCGACTATGCGCGCTTCACCGAGCTCGCGAACGAAGGCGCACGCACTCTCGGCTACGCCGACCTGGGCGCGATGTGGCGGTCAAACTACGACATGCCGGCAGACGACTTCACGAAGGAAGCCGCGCGCCTCTACAAGCAGGTGGAGCCGCTGTACAAGGACCTGCAGTGCTACGCGCGCACGAAGCTCGCGCGGAAGTACGGCGACGACAAGGTCCCGGCCGGCAAACCCATCCCCGCGCACCTGTTCGGCAACATGTGGGCCCAGCAGTGGGACTCGGCGTATGAGCTCTTCGAGCCGTACCCGGGCGTCACCGACCTCGACGTCGACTCGGCGCTCGTGAAGCAGAACTACGACGCCGTGAAGATGACTCGCTCTGCCGAGGACTTCTACAAGTCGATCGCGTTCCCCGCGCTGCCGGACAAGTTCTGGGAGCGCTCGATGCTGACCCAGCCGCGCGATCGCAACGTGCAGTGCCATGCGAGCGCCTGGGAGATGAACGGCAAGGACGACGTGCGCATCAAGATGTGCATCCGCCCGACCAACGAGGAGCTGAGCACGATCTATCACGAGCTCGGCCACGTCTATTACTACCTCTGGTACAGGGACCAGCCGACGATCTTCAAGAACGGCGCGCACGACGGCTTCCACGAGGCCGTGGGCGACACCGTCACGCTTTCGATGACGCCGGCCTACCTCGCGCAGGTCGGGCTCGTGCCCGAGAGCAAGAGCAGCAGGGAAGCGGTCATCAACCGCCAGATGAAGATGGCGCTCGAGAAGATCGCTTTCCTGCCTTTCGGCAAGATGATCGACGAGTGGCGCTGGCAGGTGTTCTCGGGCCAGGTGACGCCCGCGAACTACAACTCCGCGTGGTGGGCACTGCGCGAGAAGTACCAGGGCATCCGTCCGCCTGTGGAGCGCACGGAGGCCGATTTCGATCCGGGCGCGAAGTACCACATCCCGGGCAACACTCCGTACACGCGCTATTTCCTCTCGTTCATCCTGCAGTTCCAGTTCCAGAAAGCGCTCTGCGACGCGGCCGGGTTCAAGGGCCCGCTGTCCGAGTGCTCAATCTATGGCAACGAGGACGCGGGCAGGCGGTTTGGAGCGATGCTGGCGAAGGGCCAGAGCCAGCCGTGGCAGGACACACTGTATGAGCTGACCGGGACGCGCCAGATGGATGCCTCGGCGGTCCTGGAGTACTTCCAGCCGCTGCAGGGTTGGCTCAAGCAGCAGAACAAAGGCCAGACCTGCGGCTGGTGAATGCCATCGAGGCGCCTCTCCTGCGCACCTGCGCGGGGGAGGCAGCCATTTCCTGCGGTAATTCCGCTTCCGGCTAAGTAGTTTCGGAAGGTCGCAAGCGCAGCGGTGGCGGCGCGCTTCCGCTAAATTGGCCCCGGGTCCAAACCGTCCTGAAGGAGCACGGGCCCAGGGCATCTGATGCGAATCGACCGATACGTCCACGAAGAGCGCCTGACCTGGAGCGCAGGGAGCGTATTACTCGTCGTCACCGCGCTGCACGCCATCGGCATCGGCAAGCTGTTCACCACGCCACCCGAAGCACCCGCGGAGCAGCCCTCTCCGATCTTCCAGGTCAGCCTGCAGAAGCTCCCGCCGCCACGACTGCCGCAGGAACTCGAGCACGAGCCGCCCGAGCCGCACAAGGCACCCGAGGATGCAGTCAGGCAGAGGCCGAAGCTGACGCGCCCCGTGCCGATCCTCGTGGACACGCCCACCACGGACCCGGTACCGCCAGATACGCAGGTCAAGAAGTACGAACTCGGCGACGAGTTGCTGCCCGGCGTGCCCGGCCCGCCGATGCCGGAAGGTACGGTCGACGGCGACTCCTACGGCGGCGAGCCGGTCGACCAGATACCCGTGTTCTACAAGATGAAGCTACGCGACATGAAGCCGCCGATCTATCCGCCGCGCTGCCTGCGCATGGGGATCGAGGGCATCGTGAAAGTGCGTGTGCTCGTCGGCGAAGACGGCCGTCCGCAACAGGTGAGCATAGGCAAGAGCAGCGGCGACGCCGGGCTCGACCAATCGGCGCTCGATGCCGTGCGTGACTGGCGTTTCGAACCTGCAAAGAAGGACGGCGTGCCGGTGCGCGCCTGGGCCATCCTCCCGATCGAATTCAAGCTGACTGACTGAAGGCGTCGAACCATGCGTCCCACCGAAGCACTGACCACGATGAGTTTCGCGAACTTCCTGCAGCAGACCGATGCCGTGGGACTGTTCGTGTTCGCATTGCTGGTCCTGATGTCCATCGTCTCGTGGTACTTCATATTCCTGAAGGCCGCGCGCGTCGTGCGCATCCGCATGCGGTCGCACAACGTCGTCTCGACGTTCTGGAAGACCCCGGCCGAGCAGGCGGTCGGGTTCCTCGAGCAGCAGCCGGACTGGGAGCCGTTCTCCAAGATCGCGCTCGATGCCGAGTTCGCGATGGAGCACCACGACAAGCTGACCGAGGACCGGGTGGCAGGCACGCTGCACCGGGCCGAGTTCCTCGACCGGGCGCTGCGCTCATCGATCAACCGGGAGATGGAACGCCTCGAAACGGGCCTCACGTTCCTGGCCACCGTCGGCAGCACCGCGCCATTCGTCGGCCTGTTCGGCACGGTGTGGGGCATCTTCCACGCCCTCGTGCGCATCGGTGCCTCGGGCGAGACGTCGCTGGACCAGGTCGCCGGCCCGGTCGGCGAGGCGCTGATCATGACCGCGCTGGGCCTCGCCGTGGCGGTGCCCGCGGTGCTCGGCTACAACCTGCTGGTGCGCAACAACCGCGTGATCATTGCGAGCTTCCATGCCTTTGCAGAAGACATGCTGGCCTACCTGACGACAGGCGCGCGAGTGCCCTCGTCGATGGACCACCACCGCGCCCATCGCTTCGAGAAGCAGGCGGCCCAGGCATAACGGAGACGGCCATGGCATTCAGCGGACTAGGTGGCGGCGGCGGCGCTCCTCACTCGGCGCCGATGGCCGAGATCAACATGATCCCGCTCGTCGACGTGATGCTGGTGCTGCTGATCATATTCATGATCACGGCCCCGCTGATCGCCCACAAGATCAAGATCGACCTGCCGCAGGCCTCGACGGTACTGCTGGAGGAGAAGCCCGACACGATCGTGATCTCCCTGATGGGCGACGGGAAGATGTTCCTGAACGACGTGCCGATCGACCGCCCGGCGATGGTCGCGCGCCTCGCCACCGAAGCGCAGCGCAAGCCGCAGCCGGAACTCCACCTGCACGTCGACAAGTCGCTGCAGTTCCAGGCGCTCGCCACGGTCATGGCCGACGCGCAGAACGCCGGGATGGTCAAGGTCGGCATCGCCACGGACCCGATCAAGGGCAATGAGAAATAACAGCCGCTGACGCGGCGAGGTGATGCCATGGCACTCACCGTCACGCTCGAGTTTTCGGACGACGAGCTCGACTACTTCCGCTCGCAGTTGCGGCGGATTCGGGCCAGGAATGGTCACCGCACGCCAGCTGAGATCGCCGCAGCCGCCTCGGCCGAAGTTGCCCGGCTCCGCGCGACGGCACGCTCGCCGTTCGTGCTGCGCCGGATCGATCGCGTCGACCGCCTGATCGCCATGCTCGAGGACCCGGAGTGGCAGTTGCCCGAACCCGAGCGACGAGGCGTGCTCGATGGGCTCGCCTACGTCGCCGACGCGCACGACCTAGTGCCGGACAGCGTGCCGGTCTTCGGGCTCGCCGATGACGCCATCGTGCTCGAACTGCTGCTGCGCGAACTCCAGCACGAGCTCGATGGCTACGAGGAGTTCGACGCGTACCGACGCGACCAGGCCGCGATCCGCGACAAGCCCGGCGTGCATCGCCCTGTCTCGCGTGAAGACTGGCTCGAATCGCGCCGCAACGCACTGCATGCGCGGATACGCGAGCGCCGCGAGCGGGACCTCGCACGCGATGGCGAGGCGTTCCAGCTGATCACGCGCTTCTAGGTCGTCCGCGGCGTCGGCCGCAGATCCGTCAGAGACCCGTCAGGCGCGCATAGATTGGTGCGGCCCAGGAGCCGAGCAGCCGGACGGCGAAATGCGTCAGGCGCGCGTCCAGCCCGACGCGCCAATGCGAGCGCTGGCCGTGCACTGCTTGCCACACCCGTCTGGCCACGTCGTCCGCCGTCGCCTTGACGCCGAGGCGATCGACGGAGGCCGGCCGGAAGTTCGCGCCCGAGACCATGCTGGTGTTGACGTAGGAGACGTAGACGGCGCTCACGTTGATGCCCTGCCGGCGGTACTCGATGTTGAGCGCCTCCGTGTAGCCGCGGACGAAGAACTTCGTCGCGCTGTACACGGCATGGTGTGGCGAGCCGTACTCGGCTGAAGTCGAACACATGGCTACGGCATGTGATCCCGGCGCCGCGTTCTTGAGAAAAGGCATCGCGGCATCGAGCGTATGGATGACGCCCTTCACGTTCACGTCCACGAGCAGGTCTTTCTGCTCCGGCTTGAGCTGGTCGTCCGGACCCATGAACAGCACGCCCGCGTTCGCAAACACCGCATCGAGGCGGCCGCCGCTCGCGCCGGCGAATGTTTCGACCGCCTGGGTAATCGAGGCGCGATTGCGCACGTCCGCAACGTAGCAGCACGTGAAACGCTCGCTGCCGAGTTCCTTCTGCAGGGCCTGGAGCCTCGAAGCGTCAACGTCGCAACCCCCTACCGTCCAGCCGTTCTTCGCGAAA
>Ga0316622_100004746_pt1 | contig 10039 bp, 7 predicted proteins | sample OWC_Aug_OW2_C1_D_FD_207646 | JGI IMG/M metagenome (GOLD analysis project Ga0316622, IMG submission 207646) | Wetland soil microbial communities from Old Woman Creek delta, Ohio, United States - OWC_Aug_OW2_C1_D5_C | ecosystem: Environmental > Terrestrial > Soil > Wetlands | place: USA: Ohio... | reverse complement strand
CCCGCAGCCAGCAGAAGAGCGAGTTGGTCACCCTGATCACGCCGCACATCCTCGAGCCCGGGCAGGACCTCGCCTATCGCGGGACCGGCCTGGTGAAGAGCGGCAAGTAGCGGCCGCGCGCGAGGCTCTGCGGAACCCTGCGAGGCGATTCAGCGGGCGTGGATCTCGATCACGTCCCCGTCCTCGATGATGTGCTCCCGAGGCGCCGAGATCCCGTCGTGCTTGCCGGAGCCCCACAGCCGGACGAACTTCAGGTTCTCGGCGATGTCCTTGTGGATCGCGCGGGCCACGTCGATCACGGTCGAACCGGCGGGCATGACGAAGGGAACATCTTTCACGAAATGCTTTCCCGGCTTCTTCGTGTACACGCGGACCAGGCGCAGCTCGCGGAAGAGGAGGCGGGGGATTTCGCTCAAGCCCTCCCCCTTCGCCGAGCAGGGCAGCACGCGGAAGCCGGCGTCCACCTGGCCGGCGAGACGCTCGGCCGCGCCGGCACCGGCCACGTCGACCTTGTTGGCCAGGATCAGGGCCTGCTTCTCCACCGTCGAGGCGCTGCCCACCCGGGCCGCCACGGGGTGGGGAACGATCCTGATCAGGTGCTCCTCGAACAGGCTCAGCCCTTCCCGCCAGACCCCGCCCGGATCCGCGTCACTCAGATCCACGACGATCAGGATCAGATCGCTGATGCGGTACGCGTTGTAAAAGCCCGCCTCGGAGAAGTCCGGGGACAGCGGAGGCATGTCGACAAGCTGGATCTGCACATCCTCGAAGGTGAGCATGCCCGGGCAGGGCTGCATGGTGGTGAAGGGGTATTCGCCGATCTGCGGCGCGGCCTTGGTCAGACGGGCGAGCAGACTTGACTTTCCGCTGTTGGGCGCACCCGCCAGGAGCACCTGGGCGATTCCCTCGCGCGCCACGTGAAACTGATCCCGGGTGCCGCGCCGCGCGCGCTGCTGGGTGATCTCCTCCATCTTGGAGATGCGGCGCTTGAGATCTCCCTGAAGGCGATCGGTGCCTTTGTGCTTGGGGATGACCGCGAGCATCTCGCGCAGAATGGCAAGCTTCTCCTGCGCGTCCTTCGCATCGCGCAGGCGCACCTCCAAACGGAGATACTCGGGTGTGAGGTTGGCCGGCATCCTTTCCGTACAGCCTTGGAGGGCGGTCAAGAAAGCCCCCGTGACGAATTTAGCGCCACGGGGGCGTGCGAGCTAGCAGTGGTTTTCAGAAGCAGTGCGGCCATCAAGGACCGCGAGAGGCCGTGTTCTCGGGACCCTCACCCAGGAACAAGAACCTCCCCGAATGCCCGTACCCCCCACCGCTCGCTCATGTTCTACAGTAGAATTGTATCATTAACGGCGATGGCCGTGTCAAACCGATTCACAGGTCCCCCCGGGCCCGAGTGGGGGCCGCACGCGGTGGAAGCGCCGGCAGGGCATCCCCGGGGCCCGCGGCAGGCCGCTGCCTAGAAGGCCTGCCCGGTGGCGAAGGACACGACCCAGCCCTCATCCTCCTCGCCGCCCTTGAGCGGATGGGCCACGTCCAGGCGGGTGACGAGAAGACCGCTTGCGCGGCTGCTCTGCAATCGCAGGCCCAGCCCCGCCGAAGCGACGCCGTGCGCCGCGCGGCTGCGCCCGCACCGCCAGACCGTGCCCCCATCCAGGAATCCGGCAATCCCAATCGAAACGAGCCCGAAGAGGTCATCGATGAGCAGGACGCGGTCTTCCAGGTTACCGACCAGGGAATGGTCGCCCCAGAAGCTGTACGCCTCGAATCCGCGCAGACCGCTCTCGACTCCCAGGGTGGGCAAGTTCTGCGGGCCGAGGTCGGCAGCGAAGAACCCTCTCAGTCCGGCAACCAGCGTATGCCGGGCTGTGCAACGATCGAAGTAGCGTGCCCGGACGGCGAGCAGGCCATCCACCAAATCGCCCCGCAGGAGCTGTCCGGAACCTTCCGCGTCGGCAAGCACCAGGCGACCCCCGCCCAGCCGGACGCCTTGGTGTCCTCGCAGGGTCAGGTACACGCCGTCCCGCATGGCTCCCCACGCGCGCGGTGAGTACCCGGCCCCGAGATCGAGGCTCGTCCCCAGGTCGATGTCCTCCCAGCGGCCAAGCGCGTCGATCAGGCGGTACTGGCTGTATCTCTCCCGGAGGATCTCCACGAACACGCCGGCGGCGCGGATGTCCCGGTCACGCAGCCCCGGCTCCTCCGCGCTCACACCTTTCCGCGCCGAAGCGGAGGAGCCGGTGTCCTCCGCAGGTGGCTCATAGCGCTCGCGGGACCAGTGAAGGAAGGGAAACAGGCGCAGGGCGTGGCGCGCGCTTCCGAGGATCCGCCGTCCGAAGGAACCGAAGACGAGCCAGCTCTCGGATTCCCACTCCGGCCCGTCCAGTCCCCCGCGGTGATCCACAACGGGCCCGTCGAAATGGTTCGCCTCGATCGCCGCGCCCCAGGGGGAGGCCGGGCTCAGGAAAGGCCGCTCGAGGGCGAGCTTCTGGAAATCGAGATCGATGCCGAAGTCGACTTCCACAGCGGCGAGTACCTGCGAGCCGAAGAGCTGAGGATCGCGGTAGCCCCACCGGTAGAAGAACTCGCGCTCTTCACGGCCCGCCTCGATCAGCACCTCCTTGCCCCGCCCCAGAAGATTCGCCTCGCGCAGGCCAAGGGACCACTCGAGCAGCCCGCCCGACCGGCTGAACTGCATCGTGGGCTGCGTGCTCCAAGAGTCCTGCGTGCGCACGGTGACATCCAGCGCCCGGGCATCCCCCTCGAGCTCCATGGCGACATCGCCGCTCAAGAAGGGCAGGGCCCGCAATCTGCGCATCGCCGCTTCGAGATCGGCCGCGCTGACCGAGTCACCCTCATCGAAGAGCAGCCCGCGCCGGATGACCTTCTCCCGGGTCTTCATGTGGAGCGCATTGGCCAGCCGCGCGTAGAGCCGCTCCGCCCCTTGATCGCCGGGGGCGAAGACGTTGTCGCGCAGGATGGCCAGCGAGCGTAACGGCAGCTTGCGTCCGGGCGCGGGCCAGTCGGGAAAGTAGGGGGAGGCCTGCCCGTTCTCCCTCGAGGCGACAAACCCGGATGACGGCTGGAGATCGGGAAGGCCCGGCGCAAGATCGCGGGCCCGGACGCGCGTCCAGCCCGCAGCGGAGAACAGGACCGCGAACAAGGCCAGCGCGGCGATTCCTGCCAGCGGCAGGCGGCGCTCCCTCCCGGGCGTCCGGCGGCCGCACCCGGCCGTCGCGCAACCGCATCCCCCCCTCACCGCGGGCACTCCCGCCCACTCCCGGGCGCGGGCCCGGCGGGCCGGGAAGCCGGCTGCGGGTGCACGGGCCCGATGCCGCTCCGGTTGCGGCCCCGGCCGCCGGCCCCCTGCCGGCCTCTTGCTGACTCTGGCTGCATGCCTCTAGAATGCTCCGAGATTCCGTGCTCGACATCCCGACCGGACGATGGAAACCCCTCTTCCATGCACGTGACAAGGGGGAAAAGATGCCGCTGAGCCCTGCGGCGCTCCGGCGCCTCTACTGGATCGACGCCACTCTGCAGCGTGAGGAATGCCTGAACGCCCACCACCTGGCGAAGGCGCTGGGGGTCTCACCGGACACCATCCGGCGCGATCTGACCCGCCTGCGCGACGAGTACAAGGCGCCCGTGATCTACGATCCCTCCAGAGGGGGATTCCGCTACGGGCACGCCTGCATTCCCGATCTGCCCGACCTCGCGCTGAGCGATGTCCTCGAGCTGGGCCGCGCGCTGCGACGGCGGGACGGCAGCGAGGGCACCGCCTTCGAGCGCATGGCCGCGCGGCTTGTCGAGGGACTGCTCTCCGTGCTCCCCGATGCGGCGCTCGCCAAGATCGCCGCGCGGGGGCCGCGGCGCGGCAACGCTCAGGCTCCGTCGAGCGAGAGCACCCGGCTCGAGAGGGGCGCGGCCGGACGGCGGCTGGGGGAAGGTGTCCGGTCTCCCCGCCCGGAGCTCGAGGAACCGGTGACGGTGCGCTTGAGATTCGACGCCGCCGCGGGAGCGGAGTTGATCAAGGGAGGCTACCTCCGTCGGGAAGAAGCCCAGCTGCTCACCGATGGCGGTCTGGAAGCGAGCGTCTCCACTCAGGACCCGGACGCGTTGCTCCTCGAATTGCTGCGCTGGGCACCGCATTTCGAGATCGCCGGACCCGCCTGGGTGCGGCGCCGCCTGCCGACTCTGCTGAGGGGGCTGCTGCGTCACTGGACAACCGGCCCGCGGAGAGGTAGCGGGGGCAAGGCCCGGCGCGCCGCCGCCTCCCGTCCCCGCCGGCGGGGATCGCGCACATCCGCCTAGCGCGGTCTACTCATGACGCTCGTCGCGAGAGGGCGCGAACAGTCCGGGCCAGCTGCGGGCGGGGTGGATCTCGACGGCGCCCGGCTCCTCGAGGCGCACGCAGGGCCCCAGGAAACGATTCACCGTCTCCGCGTTGCTGCGCAGATGTCCGCTCATGCGGTTGGTGCGGAACTCAAGCGCGACGCCCGCCACGAGAGCCGGCAGCAAGAGCTGATCCGCCAGGCGGGGATCCACACCGGCGTCGCTCTCGAGAAAAGCGAGCGCCTCTTCCACCGCTTCCTCGGCCACGGCTTCGGCCGGCTTCCCCGGAGCCCCCAGGCCGGTGAATCCTCCCGCGATCCATTCGGCGCCTTGTGCTTCGCCTTCGGGGGGCAGCTCCGGGAAGATCGCGATGAAGAGATACGTGCCCGTCGACTCCCGCACTTCGATGAGCCGCTCCTCCGCCTTCCAGCCCTTGTCCGCGAGGCGACGCGCGGCCAGCAAGAGCATGCGCTCGGCGATCGACCGCGGGAGAGAGCTGACGACCGCGGTGATCGAGATGGCGATGCGCCGCTGCGGCGGTCTCTCCCACCGCAGACGGGAACCCGCTCCCGGCAGACTGGCGCCCGCTCCATGCGGCCCTGCGCCGCGTGAGGCCGTGCCGCCCACGCGGACCTCGAGGATTCCTCCTCCCCGCGGATAGAAACCGTGGCGGAGGAGACGCACATCGAGCGCGAGCCCCAGGCGGCGCACGGTCCGGGCGAACACCCCGCGCAGATAATCGGCCGGCGGGGACCAGCTCACATGGGTGCCCCCCTCGATGCGCAGGTGCGAGTCCCCCGCCGCGGACCAGAGCGGGGGCAAGGCTGCCTGGGCGACGAGGGTGGTCGCCCCCGCGGTCCCCACGGACCAGCCATAGCCGCCGGCCTCGACCGGGCCGGGCCGGAAGGTCAGGGTGTCCGCCCCCTTGATCGCCCCCTCGGTGACCGCCCCGCACACGCGCGCGACCGCCTCGACCGCCGTCAGGTGCTGCGCTTTCAGGCCCGGCTCCCGCCGGCGGGCGCGGATGTGGGTGATGCGGAATGGAATCCGGCGCCACGCGGCAAGCGCGAGGGCGCTGCGCAGGAGCTGTCCCCCTCCCTCACCAAGGCTGCCATCGATCTCGATCATCCCGCGGATGTTCCTCTGTCTCTCCATCCCCTGCTCCGCCCTCTTCGAGCGGTTCGCGCGCGCGGGCGCCGTTTGCTATGCTGCCCGAGTCATCCGGCGCTGTCTACAGAGGGACACTGGAAGATTGCAGCCAGTGCATGCGGGGAGGCGCGTGGAGCTGCTCAGACGAGAGAGCCGGCCCGTCCGCGTGGGCGGTCACGTCATCGGCGGCGGACAGCCGATCGTCATCCAGTCGATGACCACGACCTCACCCGCGGACACCGAAGGCAGCCTGCGGCAAATCCTGGCGCTGGCGGCACAGGGCTGCACTCTGGTCCGCCTGGCGGTGCCGTCGGCGCGGGCGGCGGCCGGGCTCGCCCGGCTTCGAGAGCAACTCGCCCAGCGTGATCTCGCCGTGGCCCTCGTGGCCGACGTCCATTTCAATCCCCGGCTCGCCGAGCAAGCCAGCCGCCATGTGGAGAAAGTGCGCATCAACCCCGGCAATTTTGCCTCGAGCCCCGCAGAGGCGGAGCGCGAGCTTTCACACTTGATCCCCCTGCTCGCCGAGCGGGGTTGCGCGCTCAGGATCGGCGTGAATCAGGGTTCCCTGCCCCCCTACATGGTCGCCATCCATGGCGGCGGTCCGGCCGGGATGGTCGCGGCGGCGATGGAGTATCTCAGACTCTGTTGCGCTCACGGATTCACCGACGTAGTCGTCTCGCTCAAGTCGTCGAACCCTTCCGTGATGGTCGCCGCCAACCGGCTCCTGGCGGCGGCGATGGATGCCGAGGGCTTCGCCGCCCCGATCCATCTCGGCGTGACCGAGGCGGGCGAAGGATGGGAAGGAGCCTGCCGCAGCGGTGTGGGCATCGGAACCCTCCTGCTGGATGGCATCGGCGACACGATCCGCGTGAGCCTCACGGGCGATCCGGCGGACGAGATCCCCGTCTGCCGCGCGATCCTCGCCGGCGTGGAGCGCGCGGGAGGATTGGGTGGCGGCCTGCCGGGCAAGGACTGGTTCCTTGCGGGTGGGGCGCAGGAGGCCGCGCGGGACACGCACGACGCGCGGGCCTCGACGCTTCCGCGGCTTCCCCGGACCGGCCCCGAATCCCTCCCCTCCTTCTGGAAGGCCATCGCATTGGGCGGCTCGCATCCGCCGAGAATCGAGCGCGCATTTGAGCTCGACGACGGCGGCCCGGAGCCAGACGGTTCTCCAGCGACGGGGGCGCCCGGTCCACTCCCGGAGCCGCCGTCCGCTCTCTCCGGCGCGATCTCGACCGCGCCCTCCGCCGCGGAGTCGCTCGTGCTCCGCCTGCTCACGCGAGAAGCGCGCACGCCGCCCCCGGCGACGGCCCGGATCGGCGCGCTGCGCGCTCTCGTCGCAACCGCCGGGGTCCCGCTGTGGATCGAGATCCCTGGCGAGGAGCTGCGCGAGGTTGCGCGAGCAGCCGGCGCCCGGCTGGAAGCCTTGCGGGCCGCCGCGCGGGAGGCAGATGGGATCATCGTGCGGATTTCCCCTGCGTGGGCACAGGCGGCCGGAGCAAGCGAGTCCGGCCCGGAATGGTTGGGTCCGGTGCTGGCGGGGCTGGCAAGTCCGCGCGCGGAAGGCGGAGGCCCATTGCTCCTGCGCTGGCATTTCGAGCTGCCTGCTCCGCCCGCGAATGAGGAAGCCGGCGGGCTCCGGCTGCGCCCCGTGGCCATGCTCGCAAGCAAGCTGTCGAGCATCGCGCACGAGGCGGGATTCCGTCTGCCCGCTTTCTCCTGCTCGGGCCGCCCGCAGGTCGCCTTCCTGCGAGGTCTGGCGGCCACCCTGGAGAAGGACGGGCAACGGCCTCTCTTTGCCGCCACCCTCCCGCGGGACCCGTGGGAGGCCGTCGCCAGCATCGGCACGCTGCTGCTCGATCGCCTCACCGACGCTGTCTCAGTCGATGGGCCGGGGGCGCCTGAGATTCTCGCCGCCGAGCTGCTCCATGCGACGCGCAGGCGCCTCTCCCGCGCGGAGTTCATCTCCTGTCCCGGATGCGGGCGCCTGCCTTTCGATCTCGCCCCTACCGTGCGCCGGCTCAAGCAGAGATTCGGCCATCTGCGCGACGTGAAGATCGCGGTCATGGGTTGCTCCGTGAATGGGCCGGGAGAGATGGCCGACGCGGATTTCGGCTACGTCGGGGCCGCGGCGGACAAGGTCGATCTCTACGCGGGGGCGCGGCGGGTGCATCATGGACTCGCTCCCGCAGAGGCCGAGGAGGCCCTCGCGCAACTGCTCAAGGAGAGCGGCCACGAGGTCTGACGCGCCCGCTCCCGGCCTCGCGCCAGTGTGGCCGCCGGGGCGGCCCCGGGACGTACCGGGATCGCGCGCAGCCGCTCCGCTTGGCGGCAGCTACGGATGCAGGGCGCGATAGGCGGCCGCGGCGCGCACGAAGAAGGCGAAGATCCGGCGCATGGCCTCGTGACCCTGCAGATCCTCGGGATGAAACTGCACTCCCAGCAGAAACTCGCCCCGCCCGATCTCCTCGTCGAAAGCGGCCCGCCCGGCGGGCGGCTCGAGCGCCTCGATGATCCCGTCCGCCGCGCGCGCGGCCACGCGCAATCCGGAAGCGATGCGCTCCACGGCCTGGTGATGGAGGCTGTTCACCGCACAGACGTCCGCGCCGATGATTTCGCGCAGGCGCGAATCGGAGGTGATCAGGATCTCGTGCACGAGCTCGTCGCGCGCCCGTCCGGGATGGTGCGCATGATCGAGGGAGGCGGGCCGCTCGAGGGCGATGTCCTGAATCAGCGTCCCTCCCAGGGCGGCGTTCAAGACCTGGATGCCGCGGCACAGCGCCAGGATGGGCAGGCCCCTCGGCCGGGCGGCCGCGATGAGCGCAAGCTCCATCTCGTCGCGCTCGTCATCCGGATCCTTGCAGCCCGGGCGTCGCTCCTGCCCGTAGTAGCGCGGGGCGAGGTCACCGCCGCCGGTCAGGCAGAGCCCGTCCAGGAGCCGGGGGGCCGCAAACGGCGCGTCTGCCGGAGGGATGTACAGGTCCGTCTCCCTCGCGTCCCCGGGCGCCAGAGCGACGGGAATCCCCCCCGCCCGGCGAATGGCGGCGAAATAGGTCCGGTTCATGCCATAGCGCGGTAGGTGGTCGTCCTGCTCAGCCAGATCCAGCATCAAGGTGACGCCGATACGCGGGCGGAGGGGAATCTCCGCCCCGCGCATCCGGCCCGACGGGTCGGACCCCCGGATGGCACCTGACTCACTCATCAGCCTGTGCCTCGCATCGTGATCCCCCGGCCGGCTCGCGGTCCCCTCCCGGCCTGTCTCGCGGCGGCGAGACCCCCATGGGCCTGAAGGCCCTGTTCCGGACCTCACGCCGCCGCCCGGAAGCCGCCCTCCATCCCCGGGCCGCGCCTCTCGGGACCGCTGCGTCCGGCCGGTCCCCCGGCGGTCCTTGCTCGGGCAAGCTCGATGCGGCCGGGAACAAAGATGGTCGCACCGATTTTCACTAGAGGCTAGTCTAGCCTTTCTGAGGGTCTCTCGAGGCCTCGGGCACCCTGCCGCCGCGGCAGGACTCCGGAAAGGAGGACCCAGGATGTTCGCGATGCTCACCGGCCGGCCGCGCGGATCCCGCAGCCGGATGGTCCTGCTCCCGGCCGCTCTGCTGCTTGTCGCGCTGGTCGCTCTGGAAAGCGGCTGCTCGCGGGTCTCCGTGAGGACCATGGCCGATCCCCAGATTGACTTCACCCGCTACGCGACCTTCGCCTTTGCCCCCGATGCAGGCAAGCCGCCCCTGGACGCGCCTCCACCCCGGCACCTGGCGATCATCAAGGAGCCGCGCTACCACGCCAGTCTCCAGGAGGCGATCGGCAGCACCTTGGTGGAGAAGGGCTTCACGCCGGTCCGGCCCGGGATCGATCCGGATTTCTTGATCGCCTATCACACCGTGGTGCGCGACCAAGCCGATGTGGTCCCTCCGCTCTACGGCGTCGGCTGGCGCGGTCACGTCTACCGGACCAGTCCGGGATACGTCCGCTGGTACAAGGAAGGCACGCTGGTCATCGACATCGTCGATACCGCGGACAACCAGCTGGTATGGCGCGGCGTGGGAGTCGGCGCGATGCGAGACATGCATCCCGGGACACCGATGACCGAAGCGGTGCAGGAGATCCTGGAGCAATTCCCGCCGCACTGAGCTGTGGCGGGCGCATGGGATTCTCGGGGCCCCCCGGGCCCCGCGGCTACTTCCCTCACCCCTTCCAGGCGCGGACCACGAGCGCCTGGTTGCCGCCGCGCAGATCCGCCTCGGTGTGCGCGCCGGTCTCCGGCTCCCAGTAGCTCAGGAGCAGGTGCTCGCCCAACTCGGCCGGACTTCCCGGATCGAATCGCAGGAAGTAGACCGTGTTGCATCCTTCCATGGCCGCGCGGATCGACCCGCGGGGGCGGATCGAGAGCGTGGTCGGCGGATCCGCCGCGCTGCTGATTCTCACGTGCGCCTCCGAGATCTCCCCCGTCTCGAGGGAGTAGGCCAGGCTGAGAGAATCGACCGTCCAGCAGGGCTCGGGCGGATTCCCGCAGGAGACCACGTAGGGTGCATCGAGGTGGATGCGATCCGTCTCG
>Ga0316622_100004744_pt1 | contig 10040 bp, 8 predicted proteins | sample OWC_Aug_OW2_C1_D_FD_207646 | JGI IMG/M metagenome (GOLD analysis project Ga0316622, IMG submission 207646) | Wetland soil microbial communities from Old Woman Creek delta, Ohio, United States - OWC_Aug_OW2_C1_D5_C | ecosystem: Environmental > Terrestrial > Soil > Wetlands | place: USA: Ohio... | reverse complement strand
GGAGACGGGGGTCGCCCTACGCGACGGTGACGTCCTCGCAGAGGTAGACGTCCTGGATCGCGTTGAGCAGCTCGACGCCCTCGGCCATCGGCTTCTGGAACGCCTTGCGGCCGGAGATCAGCCCCATGCCGCCGGCCCGCTTGTTGATGACCGCGGTCGCCACCGCCTGCTCGAGATCGTTGGCACCCGACTCGCCGCCGGAGTTGATCAGCCCGACCCGCCCCATGTAGCAGTTCACGACCTGCCAGCGGGTCCACTCGATCGGGTGGTCGGGCACCAGCGTGCCGTAGACCGCCTTGTGGGTCTTGCCGTACTTCAGCGCGTTGTAGCCGCCGTTGTTGGTCGGCGCCTTCTGCTTGACGATGTCGGCCTCGATGGTCACGCCGAGGTGGTTGGCCTGGCCGGTGAGGTCGGCGGCGGTGTGGTAGTCGGTCCCCTCGTGCTTGAAGGCCGGGTTGCGCAGGTAGCACCACAGCACGGTGAACATCCCGAGCTCGTGGGCGTGCTGGAAGGCCTCGGAGACCTCGAAGATCTGGCGCCGGCAGTCGTCGGAGCCGTAGTAGATGGTTGCGCCGACGCCCGCGGCGCCGAGGTTCCAGGCCTGCTCGACCGAGGCGAACATCGTCTGCTCGGCGATGTTCGGGTAGCTCAGCATCTCGCTGTGGTTGATCTTGAGGATGAACGGGAGCTTGTGGGCGTACTTCCGCGACACCGCGCCGAGCACACCGAGGGTCGACGCGAAGCCGTTGCAGCCGCCTTCGATCGCGAGCTTGACGATGTTCTCCGGATCGAAGTAGATGGGGTTGGGCGCGAACGACGCGGCGCCCGAGTGCTCGATGCCCTGGTCGACGGGCAGGATCGAGACGTAGCCGGTGCCCGCCGCACGGCCGGTCGAGTACAGCCACTGCAGGCTGCGCATGACCGCCGGCGAGCGGTCGCTCTGCGCCACCACCCGGTCGATGAAGTCCGGTCCGGGCAGGTGCAGCTGGTCCTTGGTGACACCCGTGCACTGGTAGTCGAGCAGCGACGCCTTGTCGCCGAGAAGCTTGCGGATTTGCTTGATCATGGCTTCACCTCCTCAAGGTCCTGGGGCATTGTACGGCAACCCGCCGAGGATGCCGCGACCGGTCGCGAGGCGCGGCCGGCGGAACGCGAAGAGCAGGGCCAGCACGGTCCCCTTGATCACGCAGGTCGCCGCGATCGCCAGCCACACCGCCTCGACCCCCCATCCCCGCCCGACCAGCCAAGCCGCCATCGGCACCCTCGCGCCGGTCAGCGCGATCTCGATCGCCGCCGGGACCGCCGTCCACTGGGAGCCCGCGAAGGCCCCGATCAGGACCACCTCGGCGGCCATGAAGACCTGGCTCAGGCCGACCAACAGGACATAGGTGACACCGGCCGCCACCACCTCATGGTCCGAGATGAAGACCGAGACCGCCGCCGCCGGCCGCGACACCAGCACCATCGTCACCAGTCCGACGGGCAGGATGGTGAGGAAGAGCGCCCGCCAGGCCGTCCGGCTCGCCCGCACCGGGTCGCCAGCGCCCAGGTTCTGGCCGACCAGGGTGGTCGCGGCCGCGCCCATGCCGGCGCACACGAAATAGTTGAGCACTTCCAGCTTGTGGCCGATCCCGAGCGCGGCCACCGCCGGCGTGCCGAAGGTCGTCGTGACCCGGGTCAGCAGGACGTAGATCAGCGAGAACAGCGCTCCCTCGACGGCGAGCGGCAGGCCGACCCGCAGCGCTGCCCAGCTCTCCGCCGGCGGGCGCAGGAAGGCGAGCGGGCGGGGCCGGATCCCGAGCCGGCCGAGCAGCTGCCAGCCGCGGGCGCAGCCGATCGACCACGCCAGCACCGTCGCCGACGCCGCCCCCGCCACTCCGAGCCTCGGCAGCGGCCCGACGCCGAAGATCAGCAACGGGTCGAGCACGACGTTGACCGCGGCGGCGACCGCCAGCAGCCGCAGCGCCGTGCCCGCATATCCAGCGGCGCGAAACGCCGCCGAGATCCACGAGAACAGGAAGTACGACGGCATCCCGAGCAGCACGATCACCAGGTACGCGGTCCCGGAGTGGGTGACCGCAGCATCGGTGCCCATGAACTCGAACAGCGGCCTGACCAGCCACAGCCCGAACCCGACCACGATCAGCGAGCCCCACAGGCCGAGGCTCTGGCCGGCCGCCGCCGCGCGCTCCACGGCCGCGCGGTCGCCCGATCCGACGGCGGCGGCGAGCACCGACCCGGACCCCGAGGCCGCGCCCTCGCCGATGGTCTGGGCGAGCCACATCGCGAAGCCCGCAGTCGAGGCCGCGGCGACCGCGGTCGGCCCGACCCGGCCCAGCCAGAAGGCGTCGACGATCAGGAAGCCGGCCTGGAGCAGCGCTGACAGGGCCGCCGGGGCGCCGAGGTGGAGGATCGCCCGGTCGATCGAGCCGGACACCACCAGCTCGCGGTAGCGGAGGACGTCGCCGTGCACGGAGGAGGAGGATAGCAGGGCCACCGGTAGGCACTCGCGTCCTGCGGGCGTGCCACTCCTGACAGTTTCGGGAACTAGAACTGACCCGCAGGCGAATCCGCGAGGCCCGAAAGTGTCAGGGGTGGCAACCTCGGGGAGCGCTCCCCTACCCGATCACCTCGCTCGTCTCGGTGAACTGGAGGCCGAGGCGCTCCAGCTCCTCGAGCGCGGGCTCGTAGAACTCGGGCATCACCGGCACGATCACCCCGGTGCGCGTGAAGCGGCCCTCGAGGATGTAGCGGACGCCGATCGCGGCCGGCAGGCCGACGGTGCGGTTCATGCTCGAGTCGCCGCCCGGGATGCCGAAGTCGACCATGGTCGAGGTGATGCGCTCGCGGCGGCCGGGGTAGCGGGCAACGAAGGTGTGCTGCAGGACCAGCATGTCGCGCTCGCCCTCGGCGTAGGACATCCTGGCGAGCATGCGCTCGGTGAGGATGTCGACCGGCGCCTTGGGCTTGGGCAGCGGATCGCTCGAGAACAGCCCGATCCACTCCATGCAGGAGACCGCCGGCCCGTCGGCGTCGATGCCGAGCTTGCCGGCGACTGCGGCGGCGAGCCCGCGCGTGGACTGCAGCCCGGCCAGGCGGGTGGTCAGTTCGGCGAAGTTCTTGCCCTTGAGGCCGTCGAGCTCCGCGGTGCCGAGCCAGCCGAGACGCGCCATCTGCTTGATCGCCGCGCACCAGTGCGGGAAGCGCAGCGTGCCACGGAACATGGTGTCCTCGGGATCGATCCCGTAGTACTCGGTGTAGGGCATGCTGTCGCGGTTCGGGTAGCCGATGAAGCTGATCATCTTGCCCTCGACCTCGACCGGCACCTGCCACTGGTGGTCGAAGAGCTCGGCGCCGGGCACTCGCACCTCGCGGCCGTCGCGGCGGTAGCGGGCGTCGTTGAGGCCGGCCAGAATCACGCCGCGGGGGCTCCACGAGAACTTGTAGCCGAACGGGTTGTCGTTGGCCTCGGGCGCCGGCAGGCCGCCGCAGTAGGACTGGAAGGTGGTGATCTCACCACCGGCCGCCTGCACCGCGTGGATGACCTTCATCGCCGTCATGTGGTCGATGCCGGGGTCGACGCCGAGCTCGTTGAGCAGGGTCACGCCGGCCTTCTTCGCCGCGCCGTCGAGGGCCTTCATCTCGTCCTTGACGTACGAAGTGGTGACCATGTGCTTGCCGTGGGCGATGCAGGCCTTGGCCACCGCCGGGTGGTGGACCCAGGGCAGCAGGCTGACCGCCAGGTCGTGCTCGCCGACCAGGGAGCCGAGACGCTCCGGCTCGCTCTCGATGTCGAAGGCGACGGGCGTTCCCAGGGGATGGCCATCGAGGATCGCCTCCGCCTTGCGGACGGTGCGGCTCGCGACCGTGACGTGGAAACCATGGTCGAGCAGATAGCGCACGTGGGCGCGCACCACCAATCCGGCGCCGAACACGATGACTCGCTTCATGTCACATCCTCCTGGGCTCCAAGAAGGGAGCCGCGTTCTATCGTCTGTCAGCCGACGAGGGTCGCAACCATGACCGCCTTGATCGTGTGGAGCCGGTTCTCGGCCTCCTCGAACACTCTCGACTGTGGACCCTCGAAGACCTCGTCCTCGACCTCGCAGATCTCCGGATACTGCCGGGCGAGGTCGGTCTCGAGGTTGTGAAACGCGGGCAGGCAGTGCAGGAAGATCGCCTCCGGTCGGCCGGTGAGCTCCATCATCCTGCGCGTCACCTTGTAGTCCCTGAGCAGCGCGATCCGCTCGGCGATCTTGTCCTCCTCGCCCATCGAGGCCCAGACGTCGGTGTAGATCGCGTGGGCGCCGCGCACTCCCTCCTCCACCGAGTCGGTGACCGTCACCTTGCCACCCGTCTCGGCTGCGATCGCACGCACGGTCGCAACCAGCTCGGGCTCGGGGTGCAGCGACGCGGGCGCCACCACCCGGACGTCCATGCCGAGCTTGGCGCCGCCGACCAGAGTCGAGCGGGCGACGTTGTTGCGGCCGTCGCCGGCGTAGGCGAGCGCGATGCCGTCGAGCCGGCCGAACTCCTCGCGCACGGTCAGCACGTCGGCCAGGATCTGGGTCGGGTGCCAGGCGTCGGTCAGCCCGTTCCACACCGGCACGCCGGCGTGCGCCGCCAGCTCCTCCACGGTCCGGTGAGCGAAGCCGCGGAACTGGATGCCGTCGAACATCCGGCCGAGCACCCGCGCGGTGTCGGCAACCGTCTCCTTCTTGCCAAGCTGGATGTCGCCCTTGCCCAGGTACTCGGGGTGGGCTCCCTCGTCGACGCAGGCCACCGTGAAGGCGCAGCGCGTCCGGGTCGACGGCTTCTCGAAGATCAGCGCGATGCTCTTGCCGGCGAGCGAGCGGCCCCGCCGTCCGGACCTGCGGTCGGCCTTGAGGCGCGCCGCCAGATCGAGCAGATAGCGGATCTCGCCCGGCGTGAAGTCGAGCAGCTTGAGAAAGTTCCTTCCCACCAGTGGTGGCGCTGCCATGGGAGCCTCCGTCGCGCCCCTGGTGCTGCTTGTGAATTCCTGCACCAGGGCCAACGCATGGTACTCGCGGCCGCCCGCTTTGCCAAGAAGCCCGCCCCCCTCCCGACCAGGATCTACGATCTGGGATCTGGGGGATTGGGCCCCCGCCCGCTGAGTTTGCCCTGAGTGAGCGGCGCTACGGCGCCGCCAGTCGAAGGGTCGCCGCTCCCGTCCCCGTTCCCGAATACCTTCGCTTCTCCGCCCGAGGACTCACGGGAACACGCGGGTTCGAATCGGTGCCAGGACCATCACTCTGGCACGTTCCAGCCGAGCCTCTCCCTCGCGGTCCTCTCCGTCTCCGTCTCCGTGTCCGTGTCCGTCTCCGAACCGGACCGACCGGGCCGGAGCTCGTCACACGGAGGTAGGCACGGGCACGGAGACGCGCACGGGTGAACCCGCGGTACCAGTTTGCCCGGCCAGCAAGTAGAATCACCCCTCGGCTGGAGGCCTCGCATGCCCTTTCTCGAGATCCGGACACGCTGCGCGGACGCGATCGCGACCGCCCTCGAGAACGAGTTCGGCCACCGCGCCGAGCTCCGCCTCGAGGTGCCGCCGCGCCGCGAGCTCGGCGACCTGGCCTGGCCGGGCGCCCTGCCGCTCGCCAAGGTGCTGCGCCGGGCGCCGCGCGAGATCGCCGAGCGGGTCCTCGCCGCCGCGGCCTGGCCTGAGGGCGTGCAGCGTGTCGAGGTCGCCGGCCCCGGCTTCCTCAACATCTTCCTCGGCCGGCCGGGCTTGCTCCGCCAGCTGCTCGCTCATGCGCCGGCCGAGGGTGGCGCCGGCGGGCCCAAGACGATCGTCGAGCACACCAACATCAACCCGAACAAGGCGGCCCACATCGGACACCTGCGCAACGCGGTGCTCGGCGACATCCTGGTGCGCAGCCTGCGAGTGCTCGCGGTCCCGGTCGAGGTCCAGAACTACATCGACGACACCGGCGTCCAGGTGGCGGACGTCGTGGTCGGGGTGCTCCACCTCCCGGAGCCGGAGCTCGCGGCGGCGCTCGGCGTCGAGATCAGCCGGCGCGACGAGCTGGTCGCCGCCTTCCTAGAGCGGCTGCCGGGGGCCGAGGTGCCGACGGCCTCGACTCGGGACTTCGACGACCTGTGCTGGGAGATCTACCCGCGGGTGACCGCCCGCTACGAGGCCGATCCCGGCTTTGCCGCGCGGCGGGACGAGGTGCTGCACGCCGTCGAAGGCGGTCCGGGCCAGGTTGACCGCGACCAAGCGGAGTTCCTGCTGCGGGGGGCGGTGATCGCCGGCGAGCCCTACCCCGAGCGCGCCGTCGCGTGTCTCGCGGGCGAGGTCGCGGCCGGCAACCTGCGCTGCCACCTGGCGACGATGGCGCGGCTCGGCATCGCCTACGACCTGCTGCCCCACGAGTCGGACATCCTCCACCTCGGGTTCTGGCGGCAGGCCTTCGAGATGCTCAAGGCCTGCGGCGCCGTCCGCATGGAGAGTGAAGGCAAGAACGCGGGCTGCTGGGTGATGTCGCTGGCCGCCAGCCCCGAGTTCGCCGACCTCGACGACCCCGACAAGATCCTGGTCCGCTCCAACGGCACCGTCACCTACACCGGCAAGGACATCGCCTACCAGCTGTGGAAGCTCGGCCTGCTCGTGGACCAGGACGGCCGGCGGCTCGACTTCGGCTATCGCGCCTTCGCCAGGTGGACGCGCCCTGGACCGGCCCTCCCGCTTCGCTACGGAGAGGAAGGGACGGCGCTGGTCCGCACGACCTGCGATCGGGCCGAGGCCTCGCCCTCGGGCAGCTTCGGCGCCGGCGCGCGGGTCTACAACGTCATCGACGTCCGGCAGTCATACCCCCAGCGCGTGGTCAAGGAGGCGGTGCGGGTGCTCGGCCACCCCGAGGCGGCCGACAGCTCGACCCACTTCGCCTACGAGATGGTGGCGCTGACCCCGGCCGCGGTCCGGCTCATCGAGCGGTCGAGCGGCCACAGCTTCGGCCTCTCGGACGAGGACATGGGCAAGGCCTACATCGAGATGTCCGGGCGGCGCGGCATCGGGGTCAAGGCCGACGAGTTCCTCGACGTGCTCGAGTCGGCGGCCGAGGACGCGATCGTGTCCAGGCTCGGGCACGGCGGCGAGGTCGCCGACCTGGCCGACCGCGCGCGCGCCATTGCGGTCGGCGCGCTGCGCTACCTGATGGCCCGCCAGTCCCGCAACCGGGTCCTCGCCTTCGACTTCGCCGAGGCCCTCGCGTTCGAGGGCGACACCGGGCCCTACCTCCAGTACTCGGCGGTGCGGGCGGCCAAGATCTTCGAGAAGCTCGCCGAGCGCCGCGGCGAGGGGCGGGTCGACGCCGACGAGGCTGCGTTGCTCGAGGGGGCGGCGATCGACGACGAGCTGTGGGACCTCGTGCTGCAGTGCGCGCGGCGCCACGAAGTCGTCGCCCAGGCGGTCGCCGGTCTCGAGTTCTCGCTGCTCGCGCAGCACGTCCACGACCTGGCGCAGCTCTTCCACAAGCTCTACCACGGCCATCCGGTCGTGCCGGAGGACGACGTCGAGCTGCGGCGCCTGCGGCGCGCCGTGTTCACCGTCTTCGTCGACGAGATCCGGGTGCTGCTCGAGGATCTGCTCGGCATTCCGATCCCGACGGAGATGTAGGGTGGACATGAAGGACGAGGCGCGTCGTGTCCGCTGGGCTCGGATCCGCGACCAGATCGCGGAGCTGATCGCGAAGACCGACGACGCAGTCGCCCACCGCGCGACGGCGGCGGCGGTGCTGCACCACAAGGTCCCGGGAGCGTCGTGGACCGGCTTCTACCTGCTCAGGGACGGCGAGCTGGTCGTTGACGTCTACCAGGGCCCCGCGGCCTGCGTGGTGCTGGCGAAGCACACCGGCGTCTGCTGGGCCGGCATCGACCGGAACGAGACGATTGTGGTCCCGGACGTGCATGCGTTTCCCGGCCACATCCCCTGCGACGATCGCAGCCGCTCCGAGATCGTGGTCCCGGTGCGCGACGCCGATGGCCGGCCGATCGGCGTCCTCGACGTCGACTCCCACCGTCCCGACCACTTCGACGACATCGATCGCGAGGGTTACGAGTCGGTGGTGCGGCTGCTCGAGGACCGGTGGTTCGGGCGGTAGGGGCGTGTGGGGCATAGGCCCCTGTGCGTGCTCCTCATGAGGTCAATGCTGTTGGCCTCTGCCCCACACGCCCCTCGGGATGCGCTGCGCGCATCCTGAGGAGTTCGTCCAGCAGCAGCCGTCTGACAACGCGTCGGTCCTCCACGCCCGCCGAAAAGGCAAATTCGGTGCGAACCCGCGGCTCGTCTGGTTCCGGGGGCTGTTCGCTGTCGATTCGGTGAGAGAAATAGCGTGCTAGGCTTCCCGGTTGTGGGACGCGGTCTGCAGGACCGAAGGAAGAAAGGAAACGCCCATGGCGACAACCCACCTCAAAGGCAACCCGGTTCACACGAACGGTGAGCTTCCGGCCGTCGGCGCGAAGGCGCCCCCGTTCACCCTGGTCGGCGGCAACCTGGCCGACGTGTCACTCGCCGACTACGCGGGCAAGCGCAAGATCCTCAACATCGTGCCCAGCCTCGACACCGCGGTGTGCGCGGCCTCGGCGCGGCGATTCAACGAGGCCGCCGGCGCCCACGAGAACACGGTCGTGCTGGTGATCTCGGCCGACCTGCCGTTCGCGCAGGGCCGCTTCTGCTCGACCGAGGGGCTGAGCAACGTCGTGCCGCTGTCGATGATGCGCAGCCGGTCGTTCGCCAAGGACTACGGGGTCCTGCTGGTGGACGGGCCGCTCGCCGGCATCTGCGCGCGCGCGGTGGTCGTGCTCGATGAGCGCGACCGGGTGATCCACTCCCAACTCGTGGATGAGATCACCACCGAGCCCGACTACGGCGGGGCGCTGGCGGTGTTCTAGAACTTCCAGAAGAACCCGACCGAGCCCACGATGCCGCCCAAGTTCTCCTCGAACTCGGCGCCGTCGAGGTCGGCGATGTCGGACTCGGCGTCGCGGTAGACGGCCTCGACGAAGAAGCCCTTCTGGTCCCCGGCCTTGATGTTGAAGCCGGCCATGAGGTAGTAGCCGGTCGTGTCCTCGGCGTCCCGCTCGGACAGGTTGATCAGCATGTAGGTGGCACCCGCCCCGACGTACGGCCGCAGCTGGCTGCCGGGAGCGAACAGGATGCGGAGGCCGAGGTCGAACGGGATGACCTGCATGTCGTCGTCGAAGGCGCCAGCACTGACGCCAGGGAACCAGGTGCCGGTCAGATCGACCATTACCGACTGGCCCCCGAGACTCAGCCTGGCGCCGGCGCCGAACGCCCGGTTGCTCTCGGTCACCTCGCCATAGGTCCCGAACAGGGAGAATGCGCCCCCGGCCCACGCCGGGGCGGCGCACAGCACGAGGCATCCAACCAACACCAGCACGGACTTCCGCATCAGGTACCTCCCGCGTGGGCGATCGTACAATTTGTGCACCATCAAGCCGATTCTAGTACAGATTCCCGGTCCGACCAGGGCTCGGCCCCCCTCGCCAGCGGCCGCGGCGTGACGGAGCGCACCTCGCCAAGCGGTCGGAGCCTCACGGCAGGGTGCCGGTGTAGCCCTTGCGGCTGGTCGCCCGGTACCCGTCCACCGTCACTTCGAGGGTGCGGTACTTGTTGATGCCCACGCCCGAGGTGGCGAAGGTGATGATGAATCGGGACGACAGCTCGTCGATCAGCGCCGTGACGACCGCCGGCATATCCGCGGTCTTGGGGATCCTCCGATAGCGGCCGCCCGAGGCGTCCGCGATCAGCACGAGGACGTCCTCGTAGGACGTCTCGACGTCGTCCACGGCGGGCGGCGGCTCGACGCCGAGCACGAAGATCGGGGTGTCGACCCCCTCCGCGATCCGCGTCGCGTCCTGCGCCGTAAGCTTGGAGGCATTGTCGATGCCGTCAGTCAGCAGGATCGCGGCCTGGCGCGGGTGCGTCGCCCGCTCCATCACGTCCGGAACGCGCTGGATCATGTCATACAGCGCAGTCGTGCTCCACGGCCGGA
>Ga0316622_100004743_pt1 | contig 10042 bp, 7 predicted proteins | sample OWC_Aug_OW2_C1_D_FD_207646 | JGI IMG/M metagenome (GOLD analysis project Ga0316622, IMG submission 207646) | Wetland soil microbial communities from Old Woman Creek delta, Ohio, United States - OWC_Aug_OW2_C1_D5_C | ecosystem: Environmental > Terrestrial > Soil > Wetlands | place: USA: Ohio... | reverse complement strand
GATGGGCTCCAGATCCGAGCGATTCCCGCTGATGCCGATGAAAGATGGGTCGAATTGCTCAAGGTAAAGCTGCAAGCGCTGCGGGGTATCTCTCTCCGGATCGACGGTAATAAAGACAAATTGCGCATCATTGGCTTGCTCGCCCAACTGGTTCTTGATCTGCTTGAGCTGCGCCAGGGTGGTCGGGCAGACGTCCGGGCAATTGGTATAACCAAAGGCCAGCAATACGACCTTGCCACGCTGCTCGCTCAGGCGGAACAGATTCCCGTGCTGGTCAAGACTCTCGATTTCCGCGGCTGGCAGCGCCGGTTCGATCAGAGAGCCCTGGTACGCATAGGGCCGTGCCAGGGCTTGCCAGCCGACTGCCAGCAGGATTACCCCCAGGAGAGCCCCTCCCCCCACAAACAAGGTTCGTTTCTTCATACGCCTCATCAAACCTGCTCAGAGATGTACCCCCGCCCCCAGCAAATCGGACTCGTCATCCAACTTGCCCACCCCGGGGACGGAGATTGACTGTCCAGCGCTTACCCGCCAGGGATGCCGATCAGGTACAACGCCGGGTAAAAGAATACCCAAACCACATCAACGAAATGCCAATACACCGCACTGGCTTCCACTGCCCAATGCCGCTCTGCGGAGTAGAGACCCTTGCGCCCGTTGCGGTAGACGACAAACAAGAAAATCACACCGGTGAGCACATGAAAGGCATGGAAACCGGTCATGGCGTAAAACAGGGAAGCTGCCACGCCGTCCGCCGGTCCAAAAGGAGCGATTTGCCACTCCACGCCGACGACGCCAATCAGGAAGATCACTCCCAGGATGAGCGTGATCAATGTGCCTCTCAGGAAGCCCTTGCGGTCTCCGAATCTCATGGCAGTCTCTGCCCGGTTCATGAAAAAGCTGCTCGCCAGCAGGACAACCGTGATGACCAGGCCGAGGATCTGGCTGAGCTCCGGGCGGATGGCGGTCCCCAGCAGGTAAAAGCGGCTGATGAACAGCCCGGCGAACATAAACGCGTCTGATATGATAAACAGCCACAAACCCAGGCGATTGGTGCCCTCTCTGCGGCGATAATCTGCCAACGTCGTTGTAGTTGTACTCATTAAATCTCCTCCTCGTCGCCAGCGAACAGGCGCGGCAGGTGCATATAGTCTCGGATGATGAAGAAGGCCTTGATCACAGAGATGATCAACAAAGCCCATCCCCAGGCCACGGCAATTGAGCCGATCCAGTATTCGCCGATGGTGAAGGCGATCAACAGGATGAAGACAGCTATACCGACCTGATAGGCTTCCTTCTTCTTCGTGTCCATAGCGGTATCGATTTTTTGTTCCATCAAACTATCTCCACAAAGCGTAGTTATCGATTGATTCAGTCCCAGATGTCGTACATGCCCTAGTCAGCCGCGGATGGCATCGCCATTCCGGGATGAAGGTTCACATAGCCCTTATCGCCCAATCCATAGTCATAAGGCTCTCCGACCACCTCAAAGGTTTCTTCATAGTTATGCGCAGGGACGGGAGAGGGCAACTGCCATTCCGGTGAGCGTGAGCGCCAGGGATTCGCCAGGGCCACCTCACCCTTGCGGGCGCTGGTGATGAAGTTGATGATGGCGATCAGCACGGCGATGGCGATCACAAAACCGGCGATGGTGATCAACAATTGGGTGGTCTGGATCCCCAGAGATGGGTCGTAATCCACGATCCGGCGGCGCATCCCCAACAATCCCGTCTGCATCTGGCCCAGCGATTGCACGTAGAAAGCAGGGAGCATCAGCCAGAAATGAAGCTTGCCAAGCCGCTCGTTGTACATCCTGCCGGTAACCTTAGGAAACCAGTAGTACAGGGCAGCGAAGAATGGGAAGACAAATCCACCAAACAGCGTGGCGTGGAAGTGACCCACAATCCAGTAGGTGTCCTGCACGTGCAGGTCTGTGGCGACAACCCCGTTGGGTGGGCCGCTCAACCCGCCGAGCAGGAAGATCGAGATCGCTCCCAGGACAAACAGCATGGGCGTCTCAAAGCTCAGCTTCCCTTCCCAGATAGTGCCCACCCAACTGAAGAACTTAATCCCGGTTGGCACAGCCACCAGCAGGGTGCTGTACATAAACGGAACCCGCAGATAGGGCTCCATGCCCGAGGTGAACATGTGGTGCGCCCAGACCAGGAAGCCAACCAGGGCGATGCCAAAGGAAGATAAAGCCACCCACCGGTAGCCGAACAACGGCTTGCGGGCGAATACCGGCAGCAGCTCGCTGATCACTCCCAGGCCGGTAAGCACAAAGACATACACCGCCGGGTGAGAGTAGAACCAGAAGAGATGTTGGAAGAGGATGGGATTTCCTCCCTGCGCCGGCTCAAAGAAGGCCATGCCGAACACCCGCTCGAACAACACCATCTGGAAAGACAGGCCGATTAACTGGGTGGCAGTCAGGCTGATAATGGCTGTCGCCAGGGCTGTCCAGACGAAAATCGGCATGCGAAAGTAATTCATTCCCGGGGCGCGCATTCGAATGGTGGTAGCGATGATATTCAGCGAGCCGAGGATAGAAGACAGGCCGACGAAGTAAACCCCCAGGAAAAACATGTCCATGCCCAACGGCGCCAGGAAGCTGAGCGGTGGATAACCCGTCCAACCGGTGTCAAAGCCGCCAAGGAACCAGGGAAGTGTGAGCAGGACGGCCGCCGGGATATTGATCCAGAAGGCAAACGCGTTCAAGCGGGGGAAGGCCATATCGTTCGCCCCGATCATCAATGGCACCAGGTAATTAGACATGGCGCCTACACCCAACAGCGTCGCGCCGATCATCACAATCCCGTGCAGGCTGATGCTGGTATTGAAGTTCTTGGGATCGAGGAACTGAATACCCGTCTGGGCCAGCTCGGTGCGGAAAAGCAGCGCATAAGTTCCTGCCAGGACAAACAATGCCAGCGAGGTGATCCCATACTGGACGCCGATCACTTTATGATCGTATGACACGCTCAGGATCTTCGCCCACCCTCTCAGATTGGGATTGGTCTCAGGATGTTCTGGCGTTTCTTCGCCCTTCGCCCAGCGCATCCAATCCCCCATCACGCCAATCGCCAGCATGAAACCAGCCACCCCAAAGATGGCGCCGGTCACCCAGGCGGCTTGGGCATCCCAGGCGGGCAGGCTCATAACCACGCGCACCACCACCGTCAGGACGATCCCTACCAGGGTGCCGGCAAGAAAACCCCCAAGACCACGTACTAAGCTGATGGAGAAAAAGTTCGTTTTCTGTGTCATTGCGGTTCTCCTACTTCAAGCTCTTAATGAATTCGATCACATCCTGGACCTGCTGATCCGTCATGCTGGCGGCGATGGCGGCTGGCATCAGATCTTGAAAGCCATCCACAACCTTGGCGCCCGGAATGCGGATCGATTCGGTGAGATAAGCATCGTCAGCGATCGCGGTTGAGCCATCGGTGAACTTTCTCTCGATACCGTACAGGCCTTTCCAGGTCGGACCAACCAGCGGGCTGCCATCGATACTGTGGCAGGCTCTGCAGCCATAGGTTTCGTACCATTTCTGGCCGCGCTCCGCCGGGTCGGCCGATAAGCCCGCTTCTTCTGCGACCCAGGCCTCGTAATCCACCGCGGCCATGACGATCACCGGGGCTTCCATGCTGTAATGGTTGAGTCCGCAAAGCTCTGCGCAGCGCAATTTGTATTCCCCGACGGTCGTTGGGGTCACGCGAAGCGGGCGGACAAATTCTTTGCCGCCTGGCAGAGCATCCTGCTTGACGCGGAATTCCGGCACCCAGAATGAATGGATCACATCCATCGAAGACAGCCGCAGCAAGACCTGCTTATTGACGGGCAGCCGCAGCTCGGTGCTACTGATCCCCAACTCCGGGTAATCAAATCGCCAGGACCACTGCGAGCCAACAACATCCACCACCAGCGCATCCGGATCTACCCGTTGGGTCTCTGCCAGGGCTTGTGAGCCCATGAAGGCGAAGCCCAACACAATGATCAGCGGGATCACCGTCCAAACGATCTCCAGGCGCGGGTTGCCCTCAATGTGACGGGCGTCGGTCAGATCGCCTTTCTTGCGCCGGAAGACGAAGATGCTATACAACAAAAAGACCACGATCAAAGAAAACAGAAAAGCGATCACCAGAAACTCCAGGGTGAACATCTGGTCAATGGGCTGTGCCTGGACGCTCGCTGCTTCCGGCAGGAGCCTGATCTGCCCCGCGCCGAAGATGATCAGAGCAGTCATCAGAACCACGAGGATACCTGCGACGATAAAATGTTTCATACTGCTTCTCCTGTTGGGTCGGGTTGGGCCTGACGGTATTTCAGGCTCTACCGGAGTCTCCTCCATATTCGCGATTTTCCAATCTTCTAACCAGTCGTCGATTCTAGAAGCGGCCATCGTGCGGCGGTCATAGACCAGCGCCTGCTGAGCGTCGGACAATGACAACAAGACCACCCTGAGTTTCCGCTCACCTTCGACGAACCGGGCCAGGAATTCGTCCCGGTTCAATTGCTCATCATCGTAATCCACGATAATCAAGTCAGGATTGAGCGCTGCCAGCGACTGCATGGCTTCGTCAATGCTGGAAGCCATCCCCACCACTTCCACAGTCCCGCGGCGCGATTCGAGCAGCTTGCGCAGGCCCTGCCCAAAAAGCGGGTGGCTGGAAGCGATTAATACTCGCTGAGGCTTTCCTTTATCCGGCAACGTCATTCCCAAGAATCCCTGAATCGAGACATGGAACCAGGGGTAATATACCCAAAAACGGTAAGAATTGTCATCCACACCCTGGTTCTAAAAGGTGGATAATCATTAACTCGGAGGGGTGATTTTCCAATCACCCCTCCGAGTGCATCCCTATTCGATTGTGCGATGTATTTGGGTTAGTTTTCCCTGCCGATCACACCCAGTTGGACGGCTTTGCTGACTGCTTCAGCGCGGTTGGCGGCTTCAAGCTTCTCCAGGATGTGGCGCACGTGGGTTTTAACTGTGTTATCCGAGATGAACAGCTCGGAAGATATTTGCGCGGTGGTCTTCCCCCCTGCCAGGCACTTCAACACTTCCAGCTCGCGGCTGCTCAGGCCCCGGTCGGCTGCCCCGGCCTGGTCGGGGTTGACCGCCCGCAATACCTGCCGGGTGACCTCGGGTGAGAGCACCGACATGCCCGCCTGCACGTAACGGATGCTTCTGAAGAGATCATCGGGATCAGCGTTCTTGAGCAGATACCCATCCGCGCCGGAAGAAACCGCGCCCAGCAGATCTTCGTCATTTTTCGAGATGGTCAGCATCAGAATGCGCACGTCTTGCGTTTCTTTCAACGCCTTGACGGTTTCCACGCCGCCCATCACCGGCATATTCACATCCAACAGGACGATATCCGGCCTGAGGCGACGCACGACCTCCAAAGCTTCCTGGCCGTTACCCGCCTCCCCGACAACCTGGAAATCCGCTTCGCCGTTCAGCAGGCTGATCAGTCCAGAACGGAATAAAGCATGGTCGTCTACCACCACAATGCGGATGGGCTTCATATCTGGTTATTCTCCAGGCTTAAAGGCATGCATACCCGGATAGTTGTCCCCTCGGTTGGAAGGCCGATCACTTGAAAATCAGCGCCGATCAACTCTGCCCTCTCCCGCATGCCCCGCAAGCCGTGTTGTGAGGGACCGGGCACATCCTCCGGGCTGAATCCCGTACCATCATCCCGCACCTCCAGCACCAGGTCTCCCAGCGATTCAACACAGGAAATCGTCACGTGGCGCGCCTCGGCATGTTTGCGAATGTTGCTCAGAGCTTCCTGGACGATGCGGATGAGCTGGGCGTGAATCTCTGGCGGCAAATCTACACCTGACAATGGCTCAACGATGTCTACCTGAATGCCGGTTGTTTCACCAAAGTCGCGGGATGTCTGGTGCAGCCAACCCGCCAGGCCCTCCTCAGAGGGCAAGATACGCAAACCATCAATCGCCAAGCGCGCATCCTGGTATGCCTCCGCCAGGGTCTCGGAGCAGATATCCACCGTCTGGCGCAGGGTCTCCGTTTGACCGTTCTCGATGTAGTTCCTCATCTGCGCTATTTTCAGCTTCAAGAAGCCCAGGGTTTGGGCTACCCCATCATGGATCTCGCGCGCCAGCCGGGTACGTTCCTGGACAATGGTGTTGTATTCTAGCTGCGCCATCAGGTTGATGTTCAGGATCACCTGGGCAACCTGACCGGCAATCGTCTGCAGGGTGGCAAGCTGGCTCTGGTTGAAAGCCTTGGGGCGCTGGTTAGCCACCAGGATAGCCCCAAAAGCCGGCTGGTCTTGCGCCACCAGCGGCACCGCCATCAGGGTGCGCACCCCAGGAGAGGAGACGGCATCCCCGCTGACATTCCCCAGCAGCACCGGTTCCTTAGAGGTGATCACACTGCGCAGGATACCGTCCACCAGGTGCCGTGTATTTTCGGGCAGCTCCCTTGAAGAGACCGTACTGAGGGGCTTTGCGCTCTCCCGGTCCCACACGGTTACCATAGCGTAGTCAGCATCCAGCGTCTCTGGCAGATCATCCAGCAAATCAGAGAGCAGGCTGTTTAAATCGGCCTTTTCGCGCGCCGCCTGGAGCTGGCGCAGGGTGATCATGGCGCGCTTACGCATGCGCACCGCTTCCAGCGCCAGGGAGGTCTCTTCAACCAGAGCGAGAAGGAATGCCCCCTTTTCTTTTTCCAGGCTACCGTCAGAGGGGATATACAGGTTTAACACACCGAACTCCTGATCTCCCCGCCGGATGGGCAGGCAATACATACCGGCAACCTCCAGCGGCGAGCCTTTGATCAGCGGGCAATCGCAGGTCAACCGCTCATAGTTCTGGCAGGCGCCGCATTGCCCTCGGATAGCCGGCGAGGCCAGGTACTCCATCCATGCCTCGTTTACCGCCTCGGGTATCTCACCCAGGCTGACCGCGGTTTGCGGTTGGGCGCGCTCGTCCAACGGCACAAAGGAAGCCCCTTTCGCCTCAAGCAGATCCAGCGCATAGCGCAAAACCTGCTCGACGACCTCATGATCGTCTTTCGCCTCCGAGAAAAGCTGGCTGATGCGCAGGATGGCTTCCTGGCGCTGGTACGCCTGGGAGAGCTGCGCTTCTGCTTGAGCCAGCTTACTCGCCAGCTCATATTGCTCAGCTATGGATCGTTGCCAGCGAGCATAGGCAAAGTAAGCCAGGGAGACGAACAGCACCAGGATCAAGATATCTAACACAATCCAGGTACCTGGCGAGATATTACCCCCCCAGGCGATTCTGATCGCCTGGTAAAGGATGATAACCAAGATGACGAGTCCGAGCACCACCCAGCGCAGCCAGCGGTGGCGTTCTAACATCGTTCTTTGCTCCTCAGGCGAAGTCACGCCCCTAATTTTACTCGAAATCTAAAGGGTTTACCTGCTGGGCGATGTGGGATCGACCTCGTCCGTGTTTACTCGGCGTTCAACGCCTTTAGGGCTTGCTGCACTTCGCCACTGTGCCCATCGGGTTTGACGTTTTCGAAGACCCTGGCGATCACCCCCTCCGCATCGATGAGGAAGGTGGTGCGAAACACGCCATCATATTCGCGTCCCATGAACTTTTTCCGCCCCCAGACGCCGTAAAGCTCGCACACCTGGTGACCATCGTCCGCCAGGAGGGTGAACGGCAGATCATACTTGGCCTTGAACTTAGCATGTTGCTTGGGTGCATCGGGACTCACACCCAGGATCGTCACACCTGCCTGCTGGTAGGCGCTGTAGTCATCCCGGAAATTGCACGCTTCTTTGGTGCATCCCGGCGTGTCGTCTTTAGGGTAAAAGTAAAGCACTACGGGGCTGCCTCGGTAATCTGATAAGCTGTGGGGAGTTCCGTTCTCATCCGGAAGGGTGAAATCAGGTGCGAGCGTTCCTTCATTTACTGACATGTTAAACCTCCAATTGATCTACCGGCAAAAGCCGTTCTCATTATCTGGTTGAAAACGATTTTTGTGGGGGCCGTACACGCAGGTACGCCCCTACGACTTTACCCGAGGCTGGCGACCAGCTCACCCATCCGGCTGGTGTCGTAGCCGGGCAGACTGGCGACCCCCTGGCGGAAGTCAGGCTGTCCCAGGATATCCCAAAGTGGAGCGAGCAGGTCGCCTTCATAATACTCCGCAGGGATGACCAGGTCGTACCTCTCCTGGAAGAGGGGGATAAAATCCAGGTCCAGCGCCTGGGCAGCCGCGGCGATCCCCAGCCCACAATCTGCCCTGCCAGAGGCGATGGCAGCCGCCACCGCCAGGTGGGTGTATTCTTCCTGATCGTAACCGCGAACCATCTCCGCATCGAGCTTCATCTGCGCCAGGTGGTAATCCAGCAGCACCCGGGTCCCTGCGCCGCGCTGGCGATTGATGAAATTGATCTCCGGGTTAATCAGATCCGAAAGCGAGTGAATGTTTTTGGGGTTCCCCCGGCGCACCAGCAGCCCCTGCTGCCGGCCGACCAAAGTCACAATCCGCACTGCGGCACCGGGCAGGTACTGGCGGATATAGCTCAGGTTGTACTCGCCGGTCTCGGGATCCAGCAGGTGCGAGCCTGCCAGGTGGGCCTCATTGCGCCGCAAAGCCACCAACCCTCCCAGGCTGCCGACATTGGCTGAAGCCAGCCGCCGCTCCCGGGCAGACAGGTACTGAGCCAGCAAGTCCAGGGTGATATCGTGCGAGCCGATGGCGAAGATCGTGCTCCGCAGCTCAGCTGGAGAGCGGTAGAGCTGCACGAGGACCTCCGCCCCCGCCAGCAAGCCCTGAGACCCTCTCGGTAAGATCGCAATCCCGTCCGCCCGCACCAGCGAGGTGATCACACCCGCGCCACGCGCCAAGGGCGCGGCCAGCAGCCGGTCCCCAACGTATCCAACGGCTACACGCATATAATCGTCGTCCCCCGCCGGCGAGGTCACTTTGCGGGTCAAGGTCGCCGAGACGGTGTTTGGCTGCTCGGGCTTCCTGCCCAGCCAGCGCCTCAGTAGCGGCTTGACGAAAATCTCCCCGGTCATCGCGGCGGATACTGGATACCCCGGCACGCCGATCACCACGGCCCCGCGCTTCCCCGTCCCGCTCTGCACGGAGATCATCCCCAGGATCACCGGATGTCCCGGACGCACCGCCACCCCATGCACCAGCACCCTCCCTAACGCCTCGATGACCCGCGCCGAGTAATCCTCCGACCCGGCGGAAGAGCCGGCATTGAGCAGGATCAGGTCACACGTCTCAGCCGCCTCCCTCACTCGCAGGCGGATTTGATCAAAATTATCAGGCGTTATGGGGAAGCGCACCGCCTCCCCACCCCACGAGTTCACCTGGGCAGCCAATACCAGCGAGTTGTATTCGATGATATCCCCAGCCTCCACCGGGCTACCCACCGGGACCAGCTCAGAGCCGGTTGGCAGGATCCCCACCCTGGGGCGGCGCGCCACGCTGATCCGCTCATGCCCACAGGCAGCAATCGCCCCCAGATCCACCGGGCGCAAGGTATGCCCGGCAGGTAAGACCAGCTGTGTAGCGACGATATCCTCTCCGAGCGGACGCACGTGCTGCCAGGGCGTAACCGCGGCGCGGATTCGGATGGCGAATGGCTGGCGTGGATCCAACGCGGGGTTACTCTCGCTGGTGAGCGGTTCGACGTGCTCGATCGGAATCACCGCGTTCGCCCAGTCTGGCAGGGGATCGCCAGTATCCACGTACCGTGCCTGCTGGTCGCATTTCAAGGTGACCGGCGCGGTCGGCATGGCGTTGTCTGTATCCGCCGAGCGCATGGCGAAACCGTCCATCGCTGCGGCGTGGTAATGCGGCGAGGAGATCCTGGCCCAGACCGCTTCTGCCAGCACGCGGCCTGAGGCCTTCTCGTCCAGCACAATCTCTTCAGCGCCAAGGAGACCGGCGCAGCCCGCCTCCCTGAGGGCGGCCTCCAGGCGGCCTTGAGCCTCAGGCAGGGGGACATCGTGCAAATAGACGGTGTTCTCAGTAGCCATCCCAAACCAAATCCTTATCTCGAGGCGCTCGCTA
>Ga0316622_100004742_pt1 | contig 10043 bp, 9 predicted proteins | sample OWC_Aug_OW2_C1_D_FD_207646 | JGI IMG/M metagenome (GOLD analysis project Ga0316622, IMG submission 207646) | Wetland soil microbial communities from Old Woman Creek delta, Ohio, United States - OWC_Aug_OW2_C1_D5_C | ecosystem: Environmental > Terrestrial > Soil > Wetlands | place: USA: Ohio... | reverse complement strand
CTTCAGCTCGCCGATGTCAGCGAACAGCGACGTCGGGTAGCGCAGATAGCCGAGTTGCGAGGCGAGGCGGACCGAATTGTTCATGCTGCGCCCGACCGTGACCAGGCGGCGACCGTAACGCTGTGAGAGCTCGATCACCTGCGCCAAGCGACGCACGTGCGACGCGAATGTGGAAAAGAAGACCCGCCCCGGGGTGTCGCTGAAGATCCGGTCGATTGCGCCGCGGATGGTCCGCTCGGAGGGCGTGACGCCCGGCCGCTCCGCGTTCGTCGAATCCGACAGCAGCAAGCGCACGCCGCGCGCCGCGTACTCCGCCAACCCCGAGAGGTCGGACGCCTCCTCGTCGACCGGGGTGTGGTCGAGCTTGAAGTCGCCACTGTGGATGACCGTGCCGACCGGGGTGGTGATGGCCAGCGCCACCGCGTCCACGATCGAATGGGTCATGTGCACCGCCTCGATGGTGAAAGGACCGAGCCGCCAGGGCTGACGCGTGCGAACGACCTCCAGGCGCGTGCGCTCGAGCAGGCCGTGCTCGCGCAATTTCTCCGTCAGCAGAGCGGCCGCCATCGGCGGCGCGTACACGGGCGCGTCGAGGTCGCGCAGGACGTAGGGCAGCGCCCCGAGATGGTCCTCGTGCCCGTGGGTGAGGACGAACCCCAGGAAGCCGTCCCCGAGCCGGTGCAGGTACGACAGATCCGGGATGACGAGGTCGATCCCGAACATGAAGCTTTCGGGGAACATGAGGCCGCAGTCGATGGCGATGGCCGCGCCACCGTACTCCAGCACCAGACAATTGAGACCGATTTCACCCAGGCCGCCCAGCGGGATGACTCGCAGGCTGCCGCTACCGTTCGTGCCCGACACGCTCCCCTCTCACCGCCCTCGGCTGGCCGTGCGACGCCGGCGCCAGGGATGCCCGCGGCAGGCAAGGCGAGCACCGCACCGTCCACACCGCCACCACGCCGCGCGGATGATAGCTGCGGCCAATTGACCGAGTCAACGCGCGGGGTGCTTGCGGCCCACACTTATCGTCGTTATAAGCCGAATCAGTTACACCGGCTAGGTTCAGCCAATCTGTAAGGCAACGCTTCAGGGCCTCCGCGGACATGCAGTACCTCCGGTTGACGAGTCTAGAGCAAAGGAGGGAGCGCGCATGGCGACAGGCGTCGTGAAGTGGTTCAACCCCGAAAAGGGGTATGGCTTCATCCGCCAGGAGAACGGCGAGGACGTGTTCGTCCACTACTCGTCGATCAACGGCGATGGGTTCCGCAGCCTCGAAGAGGGCCAGCAAGTGTCGTTCGACGTCACACCTGGCCGCAAGGGACCGCAAGCCAGCAACGTAAACAAGGTGTAAGGACGCCGAGCGTCCTGCGGCACACCGCCCCGCCGGGACTCTCCTGGCGGGGCGGTGTCGTTTTGGGGAACCGGCGTCGTTGACTCCGCCGGGGCCCCGGATAGGATCGCGGCCATGGCCACGTTTGCCTTGATTGCCGACCCCCACGTCTGCGTGCCCAATCCGCAGACGGGCTGGGTGGCAGTGCCGATTCCGAACGACCCCGCCTTCTACCACGAGAGCGTGGAGGTGATGGAGGCCGTCATCGACGAGATCAACGCCGTGCCCGACCTCGACTTCGTCCTCGTCGCCGGCGACCTCACGCGCGAGTCCGAGCCGTACAACCACGAGATGGCCCGCGAGCTGTTCACCCGCTTCCGCGTTCCCGTGTTCTGCGTGTCCGGCAACCACGACCAGCCGCGGCCGGCGCGCCTGCGGCCGCGCAAGTTGCTCGACCCGGACGTCACTCCCGTGACGACGCCGGAGATCCCCACCCTGTACGGCGATTTCGGCTTTCGCGATTCGACGCTCACCGCATACAGCTGCGATCCCACCCCGGACGTGCATCTCGTCGGCCTGTGCTCGACGAAACCCGACGACGACTGTGGGTGGATCAGTCCGGAGGTCCTGGCCTGGCTCGACGACGACCTCGCCCGCCAGCGCGATCCGGCCCGCGAAACGATCGTCATGCTGCACCACAGCATCATCGAACACGTGCCGGGCGAAACGGTGAACCCGACCTTCTCGTGGTTCCACGTCGAAAACGCCCAGGCGCTCAAGACCCTGCTGCGGCGCCATGGCGTGCGGCTGACGTTTACCGGGCACCTGCACATCCAGGACGTGAAGGAGGAGGAGGGGCTGTACAACATCGCGACGGCGTCGATTGCCAGCTACCCGCACGCCTACCGGATCATGCGGCTCGGCAACGGCGGTCTGGAGATCCGCAGCCGGCGGCTGCAGGCGATTCCATCGTGTCCGGACCTGCAGCGCGTGTCGCGCCAGCGGATCGCCGACGCCTTCGTGAACGTGATCGCGGACCTGCTGGGGGCCGCGCCTTTCTCGTACGCGCCTGACCGCGCGCGCGAGACGGCGTCCAAGCTCCGCGACTGGTGGCCGTCGATCGCCGATGGCGACGAGCAGTTCGCGTATGGTGCCGACGAGCTCGGCGACGCCTTCCTCGCGGCCTACGCCAACTCGTTCAGCGATCGTCCGCCGGCCGACAACGACCTGAGCATCGATTTGTCCGCACGCTGAGCGCGGCCCCCCGCCGTGGGGCCGTCCGCGCCATTGACGGCGCGGCGGAATGGCCGCATGAATGGGCGACCGTGAGCTGGTTGTCGGATCGGTTGGAGCGTTACTACGGCGGGGCGGCGGCGCTCTACGAGCGCACCGCGGCCCCGCTGGAGCGCGCCGGCGCCATTGCGATCCGCGCGCGCCTGGCCGGGTCCCTGGCGGGACGCGTCATCGAAATCGGCTGCGGCACCGGCCTCAACTTCCCGCACTACGGCCCCGCCGCGGAGGTCACGGCGACCGAGTTGCGGCGCGAGTTCCGCGTCTTCGCGACCGAGCGCGCCAAGGTGGCCCGCGCGCGCATTGCGGTCTCCGAGGCGGACGCGCAGGCCCTGCCATTTGCCGACGCCCGGTTCGATGCCGCGTTGTCGACGCTGGTGTTCTGCTCGGTTCCCGACCCCCTGCGCGGCCTGCGCGAACTGCGGCGGGTGCTGCGGCCCGGGGCGCCCGCGCACTTCCTCGAGCACGTGCGCAACCCGCACCCGGCAGCCGCACTGTTCCAGTACGCCTGTAATCCGTTCTGGCGGTGGTGCACGAACGGGTGCGAGCTCGTGCGGAACACGGTCCCGGTCATCGAGGCGGCCGGGTTCACGATCGACGACGTGCGCGTCTGCGACCTGCCCCTGCGCGGTGCGGCGCTGCTGCCCATGCGTGAAGTCTACGCGCGCGCGTGACCCCGCCCGGCGCGTTGCGGTTTGGGCGGAGCGTGGTAGCGTGACAGCGTCGAGCATGAACACTGCAGACGTCGTGATCGTCGGCGGCGGCTTTGCCGGCGCGTCGACCGCGTTCCATCTCGTGTCGCGGGGGGTGCGCCGCGTGGTGGTGCTGGAGCGCGAGGCCGTGCCCGGCATGCACGCCTCGGGACGCAACGCCGCCCTGGCCTTCCAGGTCCTGTCCGAGCCGGCGGAAGCGCGTCTCGCCGTCGAGGGCGCACGCTTCATTGCCGAGCCGCCGCCCGGCTTCTGCGACGAACCGCTGCTGCGGCGGTGCGGGTCGTTGCTGGTGGCCGAGGCCGCGGGGGTGCCGGGCCTGCGCCGCGCCGCGCAGGACTCCGAGCAGCTGGGCCTGCCGTGCGAACTGATCGCCGCCGACGACGCGGTGCGCCGCGTGGCCGCGTTGCGCGGGGCCCCGCTGGCCGCCGCGTTCTGGAACCCGCACGACGGGGTCGTCGACATTCACGGGCTGCTGCAGGGCTATCTGAACGCGGCGCGCCGTGGTGGCGCGCGCGTCGAGTACCGCCAGCAGGTCACGGCCATCCGCGTGGAGCGCGGCCGCGTCACCGCCGTGGAAACGGCGGGCACGCGCTTCGCGACCGGGTGCGTGGTGGACGCCGGCGGCGGCTGGGCCGGTGAGATCGGCGCGCTCGCGGGCGTCGGGCACCGCACCCTGGGGCCGCGCCGCCGTCACCTGTTCCAGACGGCCGTCGACATGCCGATCGACCCGGACTGGCCCTTCGTGTGGCACAACGACGTCGATGCGTACTTCCGGCCGGAGGGGGGCGGGCTGCTGATGAGCCCGTGCGACGCCACCCCGCACCCGCCGTGCGAGCCGGTCACGGACAGCGCCGCCGCCCGCCTGCTGGCGGAGAAGGTCGCGCGCGCCTTCCCGGCGCTGGCCAACGCGCGCATCACCACGGGCTGGGCGTGCCTGCGCACCTTCGCGCGTGACGAGCGGTTCGTCATCGGCCGCGACCCGGACGTTGATGGCCTCGTGTGGGTGGCCGGCCTCGGCGGTCACGGAATGACGACCAGTCCCGCCGTCGGCCGCCTCGGCGCCGACGCCGTGCTCGCGGTCACCAGCGAGGAATTGCAGCGCTTCACCCCCGCGCGCCTTGCTTGAGTCCCCACACCCCTTCGGCTAGCTTCGCCGCATGCCCCGCCAACCTGGCATGGCAAGTCGCAGGACCCGACCGGTGCGCGTCCGCAACGTGCAGATTGGTGGTGGCGCGCCCGTGGTCGTGCAGAGCATGTGCGCCACGCGCACGCGGGACATCGACGCGACGGTGGCACAGATCGAACAGTTGCGGCACGCGGGTGCGGGCATCGTGCGCGTCGCGATCGACAACGACAAGGACGTCGAAGCGCTGCGGGAGATCCGCCGGCAGACCGACGCGGTGCTGGCCGTCGATCTGCAGGAGAATTACCGTCTGGCCGGCACGGTCGGGCCCTGCGTCGACAAGATCCGCTACAATCCGGGCCATCTGCACCACATCGAGCGGGAGAAACCGGTGCGCGACAAGGTGGCGTGGCTCGCGGCGGTGGCGCGCGACACAGACTGCGCGCTCCGCATCGGTGTGAACTGCGGGTCCGTGGCACCGGCGTTCCTGGCGCGCCATCCGGACGATCAGCTCGAGGCGCTCGTGCAATCGGCGCTGTGGCACTGCGATTTCCTGGACGAGCTGGGGTTCGACCGCTTCGTGGTGTCGCTCAAGGATTCGGACCCCGCCAAGGTCGTCGCGGCGAACCGGCGCTTCGCCGCGGCGCGCCCGGACGTCCCGCTGCACCTCGGCGTCACCGAGGCCGGCATGCCGCCAGAGGGGGTCATCAAGACACGGGTGGCGGTCGAGCAGCTTCTCGCCGGCGGCATCGGCGACACCATCCGCGTGTCCCTGACCCTGCCCAACGACCGCAAGCACGAGGAGGTCGAGATCGGCTTGTCGATCCTCGACGACGTGGCGCACGGCCGCTTCGTCTCGGTGCCCGAGTTCGGGAAAGGGCTGAACATCATTGCCTGTCCGAGCTGCTCGCGGGTCGAGAACGAGCGGTTCGTCGACCTCGCTGCGCAGGTGCGGGGGCTGACGCGCGGCGCGCGGGACCAGCACGTCACGATTGCCGTGATGGGCTGTCGGGTGAACGGTCCGGGCGAGACCGACGACGCGGATCTCGGGCTGTGGTGCGGGCCCGCCACGGTAACGCTCAAGCGGAAGGGCTGCACGCTCGGCAGTTTCCCCTACGACACCGTGCTTCTTCGCTTCAAGGAGGAGTTCGACCGATTCATTGCCGCGCAGGGCGCACGCGCCGCGTGACGACACCCCCGCTCTTGCGCTACACACCGCAGCCGCATGCCCACCCCGCCTGCCAGCTTGCCCAAGATGATGCTCGGCTTTGTCGTGCGCCGCTGCGCCGTGGCGGTCGGCCACGAGCCGTCGGCCGAGGAGTTCGCGGCCTGGGCGAACAACTACCAGGAAGGCGGCCGGGTGTTTCACCTCTTCGGGCGGCCGATCAGTGTCACCGAGGCACAGGTGATCCTGCGCCATCGTGCGCGGCCGGTGAGCGCCCGCAGCGCGGCGCCGCACGAATGCGTGCCCGCGGACGAGCCGGCCGCGGTCCGGACGAACGCCAACGTCACGTCGCTCGCCGCCGCCGCGGCGCGACTCCAACCCCGCAGGCGGTCCAAGGCCTGAGCCGCGCCCGCCCGCAGCCGCGCGCCGCGCGCGCCCGCCGACCGGAACAGGGCTGACCGTGCGTCCGCGCGATCTCGCCGCCCTCGAGTTCGATCAGGTTCGTGACCGCCTGGCGCAGTTCGCCCTGTCGCCGGCCGGTGCGGCTGCGTGCCGCGAACTGGCGCCGACCGCCGACCGCGACGCGGTGCAACGAGCCCTCGACGCCGCTTGGCAGTGCGCGCGGCTCGTCGAGGAGCGGGGCCCGCTCCCGCTGGGCGAATTCCCCGACCTGCGAGGGGCCCTGCGCAGTGCCACCCACGAGGGCTTCGTCCTCGACGGCACATCGCTGGTGGGCGTGCGCACCGTGCTCGAATTCGCGCACGCCGTGCGCGCCTTCCTCGTACGACATGCCGACGGCGTGGCCGCCCTTGCCGACATGCCCGCACGTCTGACGCCGCTGCCCGAGCTGCGCACGACGCTGCGGCGATCGCTCGATGATCGCGGGGAGGTCCTGGACGAGGCCAGCGACGAGCTGGCGGAGGTCCGCCGCACGGTCCGACGCCTGCGCGACACCCTGACGCGGCGGCTGGACGACCTGGTGGGGCGGCCCTCGATGGCGGATCAGATTGCCGACCGCTACGTGACCCTGCGCAACAACCGCTTCGTCATCCCGGTGAAGACGGCCGTCGCCGCGCAGTTCAACGGCGTCGTGCAGGATCGCTCGGTCTCGGGGGAGACGACGTTCATCGAGCCGCTGTTCGCCGTCGAACTCAACAACCGCCTGCTGCTGGCGGCGAAGGACGAGGAGGCGCTGGTCCGGCGCATTCTGGCCGACCTGACCGGCATGGTGCGCCATCACCTGGAGGTGCTTGCCGTCACCTTCACGGCACTCGTCGACGTGGACGTGCTGCACGCGCGGGCCCGCTTTGGTCTCGCGTACCGGTGCACGCAGCCGCTGCTCGACGACGCCGAGGTGGCGTTGCGCCAGGCCCGGCACCCCGTGTTGTTGTTTGCCGGACGTGCCGTGACGCCGGTCGACGTGCTGCTGCCGCCCGGCAAGCGCATCCTGGTCATCAGCGGGCCGAACACGGGCGGGAAAACGGTCGCCTTGAAGACCCTCGGCCTCCTGGCGCTCATGGCGCAGAGCGGCATGCTGGTGCCGGCGGCCGAGGGCAGTCGGCTGCCCTGTTTTCAAGCGGTGTACGCGGACATCGGCGATGACCAGAGCATCGCGCGCAACCTCTCCACCTTTTCGGCCCACGTGGCGAACCTGGCTGACATCCTGCAGCGGCACGAGACGCCAGCCCTCGTCTTGCTCGACGAGCCCGGCGTGGGCACCGACCCCGACGACGGTGCCGCCCTCGGCGTCGGCGTGCTGCGCCTGCTCGAGGCGCGCGACGTGCGCGTGGTGGTCAGCACGCACTACGCGCCGATCAAGGTGTTCGCGCTCGCGCACGAGGCGTGCGTGACGGCGGCGGTCGACTTCGACCTCGACCGGCTGCTGCCGCGCTATCGGCTGGTCTATCACTCTGTCGGGGAAAGCCTCGCGCTGCCCATCGCGCGCCGCCTCGGCCTGCCCGACGCCGTGCTGCGGGAGGCTGAGCACGCCCGGTCCGAGCAGGGGCGCGCGCTGGCCGCGGCGATGGGCCGTCTGGAAGACGCACGGCGGCGCTACGAGGAACGCCTGGCGCACGTCGCCGAGGATGAGGGCCGCGCGGCGCGCGCACGGGAGGAGACGGAGCGCTTGTTGAGCGAGCTGCGCGAGAAGCGGCGGCGCCGCTGGGTGGACGAGCTGGACACGGCGCGCCACTTCGTGCGCGACGTCCGTGACCGCGGCCGCGAACTCCTCGCGGCCGTCGAACGGGGCGCCGCCGACCGTCGCGCCGTCCGGCGCTTCGTCGAGGAGCAGGAGCAAGCGATCGCCACGCACACGGCGGCGCTCGTCGATCAGCCGCAGGTGGCCGGGCCGCCTGCGGTCGGAGACCGGGTCGAAGTGGGTGACCGCGGCATCCGAGGAGAGCTCCTCGCCATCAACGGCGAGCGGGCCTGGATTCAGCGTGGGTCGTTGCGTTTCGAGGTGCCCGCGACCAGCCTGCGTCGGCTCGACAGCGAGCCGGCGGCACGCATCGAGGTGCGGGTGAGCCCGGCCGCGGACGACGTGCCGCGGGAGATCAGCCTGCTCGGGCTGCGGGCCAAGGACGCGGTGGCGCAACTGGACGATTTCATGGACCGGGCGGCACGCGCACGACACCCGTCCGTCCGCATCATCCACGGCATCGGCAGCGGAGCGCTGAAGCGTGCCGTGGCCGACTATCTCGCCGTGTCGCCGTACTGCACCGGCTTCCGGCCTGGCGAGGCGAGCGAAGGCGGCGCGGGGGTGACGGTCGCCGAGCTGGCCGCGAGCTGAGGCGGAGGCTCAGTCGGAGACGGCGGGTTTGCCGCCCAGCTCGACACGCAGGCGGCAGCGCTGCAGGTAGGCCGCACGCGCGATCTCCGCGTCGCGCAGGAAGTACTCCATCTCCTCGAGCAGCAGGGCCTGGGGCCCGTCGCACAACGCCTGCTCCGGGCACGGATGGAAGTCGACCAGCACCATGTTGGCGCCGGCAATGATCCCCTGCGCCGTGACGTGGCAGATGTCGAGGATGCCGTCGGACCCGACGGACTTCTTGCCGACCGAATGGGACGGATCGATGCAGACGGGCAGGCGGGTCAGCCGCTTCACGACGGGCACATGCCCGAAGTCGACCATGTTGCGGTGCGGTTCGCCGAAGTGCGTCTTCATGCCGCGCAGCGCGAAGATGATGCGGTTGTTGCCGCTGCTCGCCACGTACTCGCAGGCGTTGAGCGATTCGTCGAGCGTGATGCCCATGCCGCGCTTGAAGAGGACCGGGAACTCCTGTTGCTGGCCGACCGCCTTGAGGAGCTCGAAGTTCTGGGCGTTGCGGGTCCCGATCTGCAGCATGACGCCCGTCGGATTGCCGGCCGCCGCCAGTGCGTCGCGAATCTCGTCGATGTGCGACTCGTGCGTGACCTCCATGGCGATGACCTTGATGCCGTGTTTGCCGGCCAGCTCGAACAGGTACGGCAGACACGCCTGGCCGTGGCCCTGGAAGTCGTACGGACTGGTGCGGGGTTTGTAGGCGCCGGCCCGCGTGGTGGTGAGCCCGGCCGCGTGCAGGGCGCGGAACATCGCCTCGACGTTTTCCGGCGTGTCCACGGCGCACAGGCCCGCGAAGACGTGGAAGTCGTCCTGGCTGAACCGGACGCCGTTGTACTCGAACCCGATCGCCTCCAGTTGTCCCGCGTGTCGGCCGATCGAGCGGTATTTCTCGCGGATGCGGATGACCTTCTCGACGGCGGGAAACTCTTCGAACGGCTCGATCGGGATCGAGGCGGTGGACCCGAGGAGGTAGACCTCCGTGAGCACGCGAGTGACGCCCTGGATCTTGCGCACCTCGGCGCGGACGTCCGGGTAGCGCTGCGCCAAGCGAATCACCTGGGCGACCTCGGGTGATTCGGGCAGCACGTCGGCTTTCATCACGATGATCATGGCGCGTCAGTACTTAGCGTGGCGTGGCGAGCATGCCTAGAAGTCCGGCCGAAAATCCCCCCGCCGCGGCGCGGCTGCGCCTTCAGAGTCCCGCCACCCGTGCGAACGCGGTGAGTTCGCGCGGGACGTCGGGCCCCATGGGGCCGTAGACGACCTCGGTGACACCCTCGCCGGCGGCCTTGTCGAGGCGTGCGCGCAGTTCGGCCGTCGTGCCGGTCCAGGTCAGCGACTTGAGCATGTCGCCGCGTAACAGGGGCCGGTCGCGCTCGCTGACGCCCACCTGGTGCAGCTCGTGCAGGGCGAGATGGCGGATCTCCGCCGGGATCGCCTCGATCGTGCGCCGCCACGCGGCGCCGCCGGGGAAGCGATCGACGGCAGCCGCCCCGCGCGATTCGTAGATGTTGTGGTATCCGACGGTGAGCGCGGGCCCGGCCGCGGCGAACGCGCGCGGTGAGTCCGCCGGCTCGCCCTCGTCGAGCACCGTCCCG
>Ga0316622_100004741_pt1 | contig 10043 bp, 6 predicted proteins | sample OWC_Aug_OW2_C1_D_FD_207646 | JGI IMG/M metagenome (GOLD analysis project Ga0316622, IMG submission 207646) | Wetland soil microbial communities from Old Woman Creek delta, Ohio, United States - OWC_Aug_OW2_C1_D5_C | ecosystem: Environmental > Terrestrial > Soil > Wetlands | place: USA: Ohio... | reverse complement strand
CGAACGGACTGTGGCTGGGCGGAGCCGGCCCTGCCGGCCTGTATCGCTGGCGGCCCCTCTGGCGGCTGGTGGGCTGGTGCCTCGTGGGCGCTCTGGCGGCGCTCGCGCTGCCCCTCGCGCTCGTCCTCGCGGCCTCGCTCGTGTACCTGCTGGCGCAGGTCGGGCACCTCGTGGCGCCGGCGCTCGGCACGGTCTTCTCGAACGCGTACGACGCGGTGACCCGCGTGCTGCTCGCCCCCGAGCTCGTGTACACGATCGTGCCGCGCGTGGCGCTCGTGGTCGTCATCGGGGCCGGGGTGACCATCGGCGCCACGCTCTGGCGCGTGCGAGCCGGAACGCGCACCCGCCGGCGCGTGCGGGGCGGGGCGCTCTGGGAGGCCCTCGGCGCGCCCATGGACGGGGGCGCGGCCGTCGCGTGGGCTCTCGGCGGCTTCTGGCGCTTCGTTCGCGGGGCGACGAACATCGCGCAGCCCGGGCCAGCAGACCTGAGCCGCCGCTACGCGGAACTGCTCGCCGACAGCCTGGGACAGCCAGGCTACCGCGAGCTGATCATCGCGGTGCACGACCTCGACGCGCGACGCGACCTCGTGTTCGCCCTGCTCGCCGAGCCGCACCGCCGGGCGTTCGGGGGCGACGCGAACGCGCCGGGCGCGCAGCGGCGCCACGCGGAGCTGGTGGACCTCGCCACCGTGGGGCGCGACCACGTGGTGGATGCCCTCGGCGGGGCGCTCAGCGTGCCGGTGGTCACCGAGCCGCACGCGCTCGCCTTCTCGCCCGAGAGTGCCTGGCGGGGCGAGACGCACCGCGTGGCCGACCGGCCGGGCACGGTGTCGCGCCTGCTCGAGGAGGCGCTCTGGGCCGGCGCCACGCAGGTGGTGCTGGTGGGCGCCACCGCGGAGCTGCCAGGGCCGCACGCGCTGGGCCCCCGTCGGCTCGACCCGCGAGCACGCCTGGGGGAGTACCTGGCGTCGGCCGAGACGGTGGCCGCGCGCGACGCCGCCGCGGCGCACGCCCAGCGCTTTGCCGGGCTGTACGAGATCCGGCCGGCGTACAACCCGCTCGGCCCCTTCGACCTCGCCGGCGGGTACGACGAGCGATCGGATCGGCCGTTCACGCTGCGCGAGTTGATGGGCCGCGGGTACGAGGACGCGTACCGCCAGTTCATCGAGCCCGTGGTGGGTGCGAGCGGCGAGGGCGTCGGCGCCCCGCCGGTCCAGTCCGCCGCCGACGACCTCGACCTGCGGCCCGCCCGGGATCGGTGAGCCCGGGCCCGGCCGCGTGGCCGGAGCGCCATGGGCGGCCAGGGAGGTGTCATGTCCGACGTGCCCATGCGTCCCGCCACCAGAGTGATCCACCTCGCCGAGGGGCAGTCCCGAGAGGCCCGGCCGCTCACGACCCCGATCTACGAAACGACCACGTTCCTGTTCGACTCGGCGGCCGACGTGCGCGCCTACAACGAGGGCCGGTCCAAGGGCTTCCTCTACTCACGCTACGAGAACCCGACCGTGGTCGCCCTCGAGGAGAAGCTCGCGGTCCTGGACGGCGCGGAGTCGGCGCTGGTGTTCTCGTCGGGCATGGCCGCGGTGGCCACGCCGCTGATGGGCCTTCTCGAGGCCGGCGACGAGGTGCTGTGCAGCGCCGCCATCTACGGCGGCACGCTGCGCCTGATGCAGGACGTGCTGCCGCGCTTCGGGCTGCACACCCGCTTCCTGGAGCTCGACGAGGTACGGAATCCCGCGCCGCACATCGGGCCGGCGACCCGCCTGCTCTGGTTCGAGTCGCCCATCAACCCCACGCTGCGCTGCGTGGACGTCCGCGCCGTGGCGGCTGCCTGCCGCGAGCAGGGCGTTCTCACCGTGCTCGACAGCACGTTTGCCAGCCCGTTCAACCAGCAGCCGCTGGCGCTCGGCGTCGATCTCGTGATGCACAGCGCCACGAAGTACCTCGGCGGCCACAGCGACATCACGGCCGGGGTGGTGGCGGGCCGCCGCGACCTCGTGGGCGCCATCGGCCAGGTGCGCCGGTGGCTGGGCACCGTGCTCGACCCGCAGCCCGCCTACGCCCTCGCGCGGAGCCTCAAGACGCTCGAGGTGCGGATGGGCCGGCACAACAGCAACGCCCTGGCCGTGGCCCGGTTCCTCGAGGCCGATTCCCGGGTGTCGCAGGTGCTGTACCCGGGGTTGCCGTCGCACCCCGACCACGCCGTCGCGGCAACGCAGATGACGGGATTCGGCGGGATGGTGTGCTTCGACCTCGGCGGGCGCTACGACCGCGCCTGCAGCTTCTTCGACCGCATCCGCGTGTTCCAGCGCGCGGCGAGCCTCGGCGGCGTGGAGAGCCTCTGCAGCCTGCCGGTGGACACCTCGCAGCGCGGCTACTCGGCAGAGCAGCTCGCGCGCGCCGGCGTCACGCCGGGCATGGTCCGCCTGTCGGTGGGCCTCGAGGATCCGGCCGACCTCCTCGCGGATCTCGACCAGGCCCTGCCGGCGTAGGCGAGGCCGCGGGCCCCCACCCGCACGGACCGACCTCGCGCCACGGCCGCCGGTCGTTCAGCGGACCGATGCCGGCTCGCGCGGCTCCTTCTTCTTGTCGGGCTGGCTCTCGCGCAGGAACGTCGCGGCGAGTTCGCGGATGCGGGCATTGACCTGCTCGGGCTCGAGCGGGCCGAACTTCTCCGCGAAGCGGTCCATCGGCACGACCGCCTTCGCCATCGCGCGGTGGCCGCCCGCGCTCCCGATGTCGGCGAACCACCGCTTGACGAACTCGCCCGCGTTGCGCGCGTAGCCGAGGTTGCGGACCGACAGCACGAAGTTGTCGCCGACCTGGCCGGCGACCATCGTCCACTTCACGTCCTCGAGCTGCAGGAAGAAGTCAGCGACGTAGGGGACGAAGTCCTCGCGGGGCACCTCGCCGAGCCAGGCCGAGAACACCTGGTCGGCCAGCGTTCCGCGCTCGAGCGCCGCGCGAACGTGGTGCAGCCGCTCCAGGGTGATCTCGGCGCCCTCCATCTTGCGGATCAGCGCCGCGTCGGCCAGCGGGTAGAGGAAGGTGAACGCCTCGAGATCCTCCTGCCGGGTCTGGCGCGCGAAGAAGAGCGTGTCCGACTTGATCGCGTAGAGCATCGCCGTCGCGGTGCGCTCCGAGATGTTCACGTCCACCGCGCGCAGGTGCTCGGTGAGGATGGTGCACGTGGAGCCATAGTCGGCGCGCACGTCCTTGAACACCGCGTTGTAGCCGGGCTGCTCGGGGTGATGGTCGATCACGAGGTCCGCCCGGTTCAGCAGGCCGCCGAAATAGTGCGGCTGCACGTCCACGGTGGCGACGCGGTCGAACTGGCCGAAGCCCTCCGGCGTCACCTGCTCCACGTGGATGTCGAGCAGGTTGGCCATCCGCAGGTTCTCGGGCCGCGTCACGCCCTGCATCGCCCCGATGATCGCGGTGGCCCGGGTGCGGCGGAGCAGGTTCCGCAGCGCCAGCCCGCTCGCCATCGCGTCGGGATCGGGGTCGTTGTGCAGCAGGATGAGCACGCGGTCCGCGTCGGCGAAGTAGCGCTGGTACTGCTGCACGCGCGCCCGGGTCAGCGATCGGCTCAGCTCGGTGAGCAGCGTCTGGCCCGCGAGCTCGGCGACCGAGAGGTGCGTCACCTCGGGGAACTGCGCCCGCGCCTCGTCGGACCGCTTGCGGTTGGGCGAGCTACCGACGATGTAGATCAAGGTGGCCCCGGCGTCGCGGACCGCCTCCACCACGCGCCGGAGGCTCCGGCGGCCGTTGTCCTCGACGAGGACCACGGTGCCCGGATTGACATCGGCCTTCAGGTAGGTGTCGACCCGCCGCGGGTCGGCCGCCGTCACGGGCAGCCCCGCGTCGTGGAGCCGCCGGGCGAGCGTGCGGCTCTCGACGACGAACTCGACCTCGTAGGTCGGCACGAGGACCTGGTCAAGCATCCGGATGACCAGCTCCTCCTGGCAGACGGCGAAGCACTTCATGGCAAAGCGGCGGTTCCCAGTCCGTCGCCGGGCCCCGCCGCCAAAACACCCATTCTACACCCGAAGCGCGTCCGCGCCTCCGGCGCACGCGGCGGGCTGGGGATGGCGCAGCACTTCGCCGGGGCCCTCGAGGGGCCCGGGCGGGTGGTCCAGTTCGGGGCCCTCGCCGCCCGGGCCCGTGCCCTGCGCTCGCAAGGCTGAGGTCGCGGCCGGTCGAGGCCGCCGCCGGCCACCCGTAGTAAGCTGGAACGCGAATCCCGCGTCCCCTTGCCGGCGGTCCCGATGCGTCTCGGAAGGCACCACCCGTTCCGCCTGGCCTCGCTGGTGGGCCTGGCCCTGCTCGCCGGTCCCCCACGGGCGGCCGGGCAGCCGGTCTTCCGCACGGCGGTGGACCTGGTGACCTTCGGCGTGACGGTCGTGGACCGCGAGGGCAAGCCCGTGGGCGACCTCAGGCGCGAGGACTTCGAGATCGTCGAGGCGGGGGCACCGCAGAAGATCCAGTACTTCGCGTGCGGCGACCGCGAGGGCGCGCTGCCGCTGCGGGTCGGCCTGCTGTTCGACACGAGCGGCAGCATGGAGCACGACGCGAGCTTCGCGCGCAGCGCCGCGATCAAGTTCCTCAACACCCTGCCGCGGGCCGAGGACTTCACGCTCGTCGACTTCGCCACCGAGGTGCGCGTGGCGCGGTTCTCGCAGGCCGACTTCCCCCGCCTCGTCGAGCGGATCCGCACGCGGAAGCCCGACGGCGAGACGGCGCTGTACGACGCGCTCGGCGTGTATCTGGACGGCACGGCGGGCGAGGAGGGCCAGAAGGTGCTCGTGCTGTTCACCGACGGGGGCGACACGAGCAGCGCGATGACCTTCGGGGAGACGCTCGACCTGCTGCGCGCCTCCGACATCACCCTCTACGTGGTCGGGTTCCTCACCAACCAGTCACCGTCGGTGCGCGAGCCGCAGCGCCTCCGCATCCTCCAGCTGGCGGAGGCCACCGGCGGCCAGGCCTTCTTCCCGCCGTCGATCAAGCACCTGGACGAGTCGTACGGCCGGATCCTCGAAGAGCTGGGCGCGCGCTGCACCCTGGGCTACCAGTCCACCAACCGGCGGGCCGACGGCGCGTGGCGGGAGGTCTCGATCCGCGTCGTCCGCGCCGACCTCAAGGGCGCCAGGGTCCGGACCCGCAAGGGCTACTACGCGCCGTACCGCGGGGGGGGACAGTAGGGTGGCCCCCTGTGGTACGATGCCGGTTTGACCTGCGCCGCCGGCCGCGCGCCGTGACCGGCGCGGGCCCGGACGCCGGTCCCGGCCGCTGCATGCCATCCCGATACGATCGCTTCCAGCTCGTCTCGGACTTCGAGCTCAAGGGCGACCAGCCCCGGGCCATCGCGGAGCTCGTGGGCGGGCTCGAGCAGGGCGCGCGCGCCCAGGTGCTGCTCGGCGTGACGGGCTCCGGGAAGACGTTCACGATGGCGCAGTGCATCGCGCGCGTGAACCGCCCGACGCTGGTCATGGTGCACAACAAGACGCTGGCGGCCCAGCTCTTCCAGGAGTTCCGCCGGTTCTTCCCCGGCAACGCCGTCGAGTACTTCGTCTCCTACTACGACTACTACCAGCCCGAGGCGTACGTCCCGGCCACCGACTCGTACATCGAGAAAGAAGCGACGATCAACGACGAGATCGACCGCATGCGGCTCTCGGCCACGCGCTCGCTCTTCGAGCGGCGTGACGTCGTGATCGTGGCGAGCGTCTCGTGCATCTACGGCCTCGGCTCGCCCGAGGCCTACTACGGCATGATGCTGCCGCTCGAGTGCGGCCAGCGCATCCGCCGCGAGGACGTCCTGCGCAAGCTCGTCGAGATCCAGTACGAGCGCAACGACCACGAGTTCGGGCGCGGCACCTTCCGCGTGCGCGGCGACATCATCGAGGTCTACCCCTCCTACGAGGAGGAGGCGGTGCGCATCGAGCTGTTCGGCGACGAGGTGGACCAGCTCGCCACGATCGACGCCATCACGGGGCGCACGCTCCGCCGGCACGACCGGATGGCCATCTACCCGAAGTCGCACTTCGTGACGCCGCGCGAGACGCTGAAGCGGGCCGTGACGGCCATCAAGGCCGAGCTCGCCGACCGCCGCGCCGAGCTCGAGTCGGAGGGCAAGCCGCTGGAGGCCCAGCGGCTGCACCAGCGCACCATGTTCGACCTGGAGATGATCCAGGAGATCGGCTACTGCCACGGCATCGAGAACTACGCGCGGCACCTCTCGGCCCGCGCGCCCGGGGAGCCGCCGCCGACGCTGCTCGACTACCTGCCCGACGACGCGCTGGTCATCATCGACGAGAGCCACCAGACCATGCCGCAGGTCCGCGGCATGTACCACGGCGACCGGTCGCGCAAGGAGGTGCTGGTGGCCTACGGCTTCCGGCTGCCCTCGGCGCTCGACAACCGGCCGCTCACGTTCGCGGAGTGGGAGCGGCGGGTCGGCCTGCGGCCGGTCTCTGCCCGCGCCTGGGCCGACGGCGCGGCGCGGGGCTGGCAGCTGACGGGCCCGGCCGGGTCGCTGCCGTTCGTGCGCGATCACGGCGACGCCGTCGAGCGGGCCGCCCTGCGCGAGCGCGACGAGGAGGCCCGCGCGAGCCGGCGCCAGGTGCTGTTCGTCTCGGCGACGCCCGGCCCCTACGAGCTCGCGCTGAGCGGCGGCGCCTTCGCCGAGCAGGTCGTGCGGCCCACCGGGCTGGTGGACCCCGAAATCGAGGTGCGGGCGGTGCGCGGCCAGGTGGACGACCTGCTCGCCGAGATCCGCGAACGGGCCTCGGCGGGCGAGCGCGTGCTGGTGACCACGCTCACCAAGCGCATGGCCGAGGACCTCACCCAGTACTACCAGGAGCTCGGCGTCCGGGTGCGCTACCTCCACTCCGACATCGACACCCTGGAGCGGGTGGAGATCCTGCGCGACCTCCGGCGCGGCGCGTTCGACGTCCTGGTGGGCATCAACCTGCTGCGCGAGGGCCTGGACCTGCCCGAAGTGTCGCTGGTGGCCATCCTCGACGCCGACAAGGAGGGCTTCCTCCGATCGCGCGACGCGCTCATCCAGACGGTGGGGCGGGCGGCGCGCCACGTCCACGGCAGGGCGATCCTCTACGCGGACGTGGTGACCGACTCGATCCGCAAGGCCATCGACGAGACCCGCCGGCGCCGCGAGAAGCAGGAGGCGTACAACCTGGAGCACGGCATCACCCCGGCCTCGATCGTGAAGGCCATCGACGAGCTGATGCTGAGCGTCTACGAGCGCGACTACGTCACCGTGCCGCTCCGGCCCGAGCCAGAGGCGGAGACGGTGAAGACCGAGGCCGAGCTGATGGCGCTCATCGGACGGCTGGAGCGCGAGATGAAGGCCGCCGCCGCGAACCTGGAGTTCGAGCGGGCGGCGGCGCTGCGCGACCGCGTCAAGCGCCTGCGCACGCGCGACCTCGGCCTGGCGGCGGTGGGGGGCTAGGGTGCTGGAGGACCGGCTGAAGCGGGCCGCGCTCGAGACGCAGGAATACGTGCGCCTGTGCGTGGCGGTGGCGCGGGCGTCGGTGACCCGGCCCTACTACCGGCACGACATCGTCGAGCAGTTCGACGCCATCGGCGTGGGGTCGCTCACGGTCGTGCTGCTGACCGGCCTGTTCACGGGCGCCGTGCTGGCGCTGCAGTCGGGCCTCACGCTGGATCAGTTCGGCGCGCGCTCCGAGGTGGGACGGCTCGTGGGCGCCTCGATGATCAAGGAGCTGGGCCCCGTGCTCACCGCGCTGATGGTGACGGGCCGCGTGGGGTCGGGCATCGCCGCGGAGCTCGGCTCCATGGTGGTGACCGAGCAGATCAACGCGCTGCGGGCCCTGGGCACCGACCCGATCCGCAAGCTCGTGGTGCCGCGCGTGCTGGCCGGGCTCGTCATGGTGCCCGCGCTCACCGCCATCTCGAACGGCGTCGGCATGGCGGGCGCGTGGATCATCGCCACGGGCCAGCTCGGCGTGGCCTCGAGCGTCTACTGGAACTCGGTGTGGCTCGGTCTCTACCTGGAGGACGTGTGGATGGGGCTGATCAAGCCGCTCTTCCTCGCGTTCGCCATCGTCACCATCGGCTGCCACGTGGGCCTGCGGACGACGGGCGGCACCCAGGGCGTCGGCAAGGCCACGACCCGCGCTGTGGTGGCCGGGTCGGTGGCCGTGCTCGCCGTGGACTTCTTCGTGACCAAGCTGCTCATCGTGCTGATGTACCCATGAGCGACGCGCCCGATACCCTCGACGTGCCGGCGCGCGACGCCATTCTGGACGGGCAGGGCGCGCCCGCGGTGGTGTTCGACCGCGTGAGCCTGGCCTTCGACGACAAGGTGATCCTCGACGAGGTGAGCTTCACGCTGCTGCTGGGGCACACCAAGCTCATCCTGGGCGCCAGCGGCGCAGGGAAGTCCACCGTGCTCAGGCTCATCCTCGGGCTGCTGAGGCCCGACTCCGGCGTGATCTGGGTGAACGGCGAACGCGTGGACGAGATGAGCGAGGCCGAGCTGATGCGCGTGCGCGGGCACCTCGGCATGGTGTTCCAGGAGGGCGCGCTCTTCGACTCGCTCACGGTGCGTGAGAACGTCGGCTTCAAGCTCTACGAGGAGACCCGTCTGCCCCTCGAGCAGGTGCACGCGCGCGTGGAGGAGGTGCTCGGGTTCGTCGGCCTCACCGACTACATCGACAGGATGCCCTCCGAGCTGTCGGGCGGGCAGCGCCGGCGCGTCGCGATCGCCCGCGCCATGACCGTCAAGCCGCGCATCCTCCTCTACGACGAGCCCACCACGGGGCTCGACCCGATCACGTCCACCTCGATCGACGAGGAGATCATCAAGTTGCGCGACCTCGAGCGCGTCAGCTCGATCGTGGTCACGCACCAGCTACGCGACGCCTTCTACGTGGCGACCCACACGGCGGTCCGCGAGGACGGCCGCGTGCGCGTCGAGCCGGCGGACCGCGAGAAGTGCCAGGAGGCGGAGTTCATCATGCTGCGCGACGGGAGAATCTGCTTCGAGGGGAACGCCACGGAGCTGCGCGGCGCCACCGACGACTACCTGCGGACGTTTCTGTCGTGACGATCCGGAAAGGCTGACCGCGCATGCCTCGCACCCGTTCGCTCGCCTGGGCCCAGCTCAAGGTCGGGCTGCTGACCATCGCCGGGCTCCTCCTGGCCGCCACGTTCGTGTTCATGGTGGGCGGGCAGGCGGGCTTCGCCTGGCAGAAGTACCACCTGAAGACCCGCTTCGGGGACGTCCAGGGACTGAAGGCCGGCGCCGTCGTGCGCGTGGCCGGCGTCGAAGTGGGCACGGTGGACTCCATGGACTTCGCCGGTTCGGACGTGGAGGTGGTGATGAGCGTGTCGAAGCGCATGCGCGAACGCATCACCACCGAATCCCGCGCCTCGATCGGATCGCTCAGCCTGCTTGGCGCCCCGGTGGTGGACATCAGCCCGTCGAGCGCCGGGCGGCCGGTCGGCGACTGGGGGCTGGTGCCGTCGCGGCGGCCGTACGGCCAGCTGGCCGACGTGGCCGAGAACGCGACCAAGGGCCTGCAGCAGGCCACGGCCCTCCTCCAGGATCTGCGCGCCGGGCGGGGCGTGCTGGGGAAGCTCTTCACGGACGACACCCTCTACCGCGAGCTGACATCCTTCGTGTCGGGGGCGGAGGCCGTGGTGGCCGCCCTCAACGCTTCGGAAGGGACCATGGGGCGGCTCATCAAGGACCCCGAGCTGTACCGCACCCTGAAGACCAGCCTCGACCATCTGGCCGACATGACCGCCCGGGTCAACGCCGGGGAGGGCAGCCTCGGGCGGCTGCTCAAGGACGAAGCTTTCGGCCGGTCGCTGACCGCGGCCACGGGCAACGTCGAGCAACTCACGGGACGGATCAACAAGGGCGAAGGCACGCTCGGCAAGCTGGCCACGGACGAGGCGCTCTTCAACCGGATCAACGCGGTGAGCGAGCGGCTCGACGTCCTGCTGCGCCGGCTGAACGAGGGCGAGGGGACGGCCGGGCGGCTACTGCA
>Ga0316622_100004740_pt1 | contig 10044 bp, 10 predicted proteins | sample OWC_Aug_OW2_C1_D_FD_207646 | JGI IMG/M metagenome (GOLD analysis project Ga0316622, IMG submission 207646) | Wetland soil microbial communities from Old Woman Creek delta, Ohio, United States - OWC_Aug_OW2_C1_D5_C | ecosystem: Environmental > Terrestrial > Soil > Wetlands | place: USA: Ohio... | reverse complement strand
CCTCGCGGGCGGATATTTCGGAGGAGTTGGAGGGACTGGAGCTCCTCCCCGAGGCCGCCGAGGAGGCCCCGGCGGCGGTGGACGAGATCCTTGCCGCCGCTCTGACCACACACCCCGACTTGGTTCCCGTGGAGGGCGCGGCGGGAAAGCAGCGCTTCTATTCCTCCCAGTTCATGACGAACGCGTACGCGGGACTCCTCCTCCGAAAAGAGGGGGAGCCCTTGCACCTCATCGCGGAGACCGTACGCGAGAACTCTGCCCTCTACCCTCGGCCGCTCCCCTTGGGTGCCTTCGAGCAACCGCCGTTCTCCCTGACCCGCGAGGAGATCCTGGACGGCCTAAAGCGCATGGCCGCTCAGGATGCCTACCGAGATATTGCGCGAACCCGCACGTCGGCCGGCAATGAATATCTTTACTCGACCGCCCACCTGGACGCAGACTATGCCGGCAGTCTGGCCGAGTGGATCGACGTGGGCCAGTACGACAATCCCTGACCGGATCACGGCCAACCCGGGGACGACTCAGAGGAGAGGTGGCTTCCCGCGACGGCCATCGGCAGGTCTTGCGGGGGGCATGCCGTCCTGGAAATCATGAGACAACCGTTGGATCTCCTCGGACCGCTCAGGGTGCCGTTCCTGCTCCTGCCGCCGGCCTGCGTGGCTACCGGTGCGGGCGCAGCCTTCTGGCGCACGGGACGCCTCGACGGGGGGACGGCCCTGCTGGCGCTCGTCGGCGCAGTGTGTGCCCACGCCTCGGTCAACGCGCTCAACGAGTATTCGGATTTCCGCACGGGCGTGGACTCGCGCACGCGTCGGACCCCGTTCTCCGGGGGGAGTGGCACGCTCCAGCGCCGACCGGAGCTGGCGGGCTACGCGCTCGGCGTCGGGCTTGCGCTGGCAGTGACCACCGCGGTCATCGGCGCGCACCTCGCGCTCCGGGTCGGCCCGGCCATCCTCCCGCTCGGGATCGGAGGCCTCGCGGCGGTGCTCGTCTACACGCCGTGGCTCAACCGCAACCCGACCCTGTGCCTGGTGGCCCCGGGCCTGGGCTTCGGGACGTGCATGGTCATGGGCACCGACGTCGTCCTGGGTGGCGGATACTCGTGGGCCGGTTTCCTCGGCTCCCTTGTCCCGTTCTTCCTCGTGAACAACCTGCTGCTCCTGAACCAGTTTCCCGACGTCGAGGCGGACCGAGCGGGTGGCCGCCGTCATCTCGTCATCACCCACGGTCTGCGGGCGGGGGCCGTGGTCTACGCCGTCTTTCACGCCGGCGCGTTCCTCTCGCTGGTCGCCGGTGTCGCGCTGGGGTGTCTTCCACCTCTCGTCCTAATCGGACTGGCCACCCTCCCGCTGGCCGCGCTCGCCTCGCGCGGCGCCTTCGCATACGCGGCCGGCTCGCCGACGCTCGTCCCCTCGCTCGCGTTGAACGTCGCGACCACGCTCCTGACCCCGTCACTCGTGGTGGCCGGCCTGTTCTTCGCGTGACGGTCGCGTCCCGTCCTAGCAGGCTGCTGAAAAAGGCCTATCTGCTGGGTACCCATTCTGATGGGTGCCCACCTGCGGATGGGTACCCGGCGCTCCGCCTTGCAGCTGGACCTTTTTGAGCAGCCTGAGCGAAAACGAGTTTTTCAACATCCTGCTAGGCATGCGCCGACGGCTTGCCGTGTGATGAGCGTCTTCTTCCTGGGCGGACGAGAACCGAGTCAGGCGGGGAAGTTTTGATTTGCGCCCGTGGGGCGAAGTCGTTACCCTATGATCACGGGGGCGCTTCGGCGGCCCTCCAGGACCAGTTGCGGCGCCGGGAACGGGGACTCGCGGTCCGCGCGAGTCGAGCGGTGCTGCGAACCCGCGGGATCGCGTTCTGGCGGAGGCGTGCAGGGACCGAGAGCCATGGCCACGCTCGAGTTGCGGCACGTGACGAAGCGGTTCGGGAGCGTCCTCGCCCTGAGCGACGTCAACCTCAGGGTGGAGGACGGGGAGTTCTTCGTCCTTGTCGGTCCGAACGGCAGCGGGAAGACGACGCTCTTGCGGGTGATCGCCGGCCTCGTGGCGCCCGATACGGGTGACGTGGTCATTGGTGGGGTCAACGTGAACGATCTTCCGCCCGGGCAACGCGGCGTGCGCATGGTCTTCCAGGGTTACGCCCTCTTTCCCCATCTGAAGGTTTACGACGAACGGCGCCTCGCCAACCTGAACTTCCCGCTGAAGATCCGCAAGTTCCTGAAGGAAGACATCGCGAAAGTGATCTCGACCGTCACGCGCCGGGTCGGCATCGAGACAGCGCTCTTCCCGAGAAAGCCCGACCAGCTCTCCGCCGGGCAGAAGCAGAAGGTGGCGGTGGGGCGGGCCCTGACGCTCCCGCCGAAGATCTTCGTCCTGGACGAGCCGTTGAGCAACCTGGATCCGCTGAGCAGGGTGCAGGTGCGAGACGAAATCAAGAGAATCCACCGAGAGATCAAAGCCACGACGCTCTATGTGACGCACAACCTGCCCGAGGCACTGGTCTTGGGCGACCGGCTGGCCGTGCTGCATCAGGGCGCCATTCAACAGATCGGCCCCCCCAGGGAAGTCTATGACCGGCCCGTCACTGATTTCGTCCGACTGTTCCTCCATAGTTACGACTTGCCCATCCGACCGGGCTAGCAGGCTGCTGAAAAACGCCCATCTGCGGTGACCCACCTGCGGTGGGTGCCCCCCCGCGCTCGCGCGGTGCTGCGACCTACGGGCTAAGTACGCCTCGCACCACGCCGGGTACCCATCCGGCACGGATGGGTGACGCCGTCTTGCATCTGGGCCTTTTTGAGCAGCCTGAGCAAGAGCGAGTTTTTCGCATCCTGCTAGGTCGTCAAGTAGGGAGCAGGGGCGAGCAGGAAGGCGCGGGGGCGGATGAGCGATCGGGAGAGGCAGTCGCGCCTCGAGCGGTCAGAGGGTCATGCGTAGCTTCTTGGCGTGGGTCTCGAGGAGCAGGAGGGCGTTACTGAGGCGCTGCAGCTTGTGGGCCCGGCGGCGCATCCCGTCGATATCGTGCTCCGCGACGGCCGTTGTGCGAACCTCACGGAGGACGATATTGATGTTGCTGAACATCTTCCTCAATTCGTCGGGCGTCATCTTCTTGAACTGAAGGACCGAGAAGGGCGCGCTACCCTCCGCGATATCGCGGGCATAGCCCAACGGATTCCCCGGAATACCCGGCATGACCGTCCTCCTGAGCGGGACCCGCGCAAGCGGGGAACGCGGCGCTACCCGGCCCAGACGCATTCCGCTGAGCCCGGCCGTGGCGTGCGGCATCAGAACACGGGGGTAATCATAACACCCGGGCGCGCACGAAGAAAGGAAACAAAGTCAGGCGGCGCGGCTGAGGTCTTCCGCACGGGTCACGAGCGGGATCCGATACCGCCGAGCGACCGCCTCAAGCAAGCCCTCCGTATCGCGGACGCGCACGAGCGAGGGGACCGTCAGCAAGCGGAGCGGCCGGGCGTACTCCGCGCGGTACCCGCGGTCGTGCTGAACCACACGGCCCCAGAGCTGTGCCACCCCGGCGACGCGCATGACGCGATCGAGTGGGCCGCGCTGGCAGATGTGCGGGGAGACCTTCAAGTCCTCATCGTCCTCCAGACGCGTCATGGCGTAGATTCCGCACTCGCACCCCCACGCCGGGGCGGGATGGGTCTCTATCCTCCGGGAGAAGCGGCGACGAATCCACGAGGCTAACGAACCCGGCCTCTGCTCGCACGTCGCCCGCAGGGCGCCGTCGGCCGGCCACACCGTGGAATGAAAGAGCGATCCCAGCACCGGCCGACCGTCCTGCCATTCCACGCGCCAGCACCGGAAGGCCCGCAAAGGTCCGACGACCAATGACGATGTCAATCTGGCACCTCCACCGGTTCGAAATCCGGTTGTGGCGCCGCGCCGGGCTCGGCAGGAGCCTCGGGCATGACGGCGGGCTCGAGGAGCGGTTCAACCTCCAGTTCGCGAATGGGTTCCCCTATATTCATGCGGACCTCCTCCTGAAAACACAAATGCCCCGGTTCCTCTTCCAGCGAGGACATCCGAGGCATCCATTGACACACTGACAACCGGGCCGTGCCATTCGACATATCTTCCAACGTTGTTCCCGTGGTGAAAGGTTTCGCCCGGCAACAGTCGGCTGTCAAGTGAAATTCGTCGCGGCCGTCTGGCCCGCAGAGAGGAATCCCGACAGGAAAACCGCAGAACGGGCTGGCGGCGCGATGAAAAACCATCTTCCCGTGTCTCCGGCGCTTGGTGGCCTGCGATAGTCGAGGAAGGGCTTGCCTGGCTTGCCGAGAGTGGGTTAGGCTGGAAGCCGACAGGAGCGCGCTCGGGGCAACGTTCGGTCCCGTCACTTGCCTGCCGGGAGGTGCGCAGGGTGCGTGCGATCGTTGAGTGCTGCGGAGGGGGCGTGATGTCCATCGCGATTACCGCGGTCGCGGTGCTCGGCATCCTCTTGGCGATCCTGGGGTTCCGTCGCCTGTGGGCTCGCGGGGTTGTCCTTGGAAGCGTGGAAGGGCTGACCGGGCTCCTCTTGCTCGCGCTCGCCGCCCTGGCCGCGGCGGTCGGCCTCAACCTCCGGACCTACGACCGTCTGACGCACGAAATCCCCGTCGCAACGGTGAGCTTCCAGACCCAGGGCGATCAGCGCTTCTCGGCTGTCCTCGCCCCGGCGACGGGCAAGACCCTCGTCGTCGAGGTGTACGGGGATGAGTGGCAGCTGGACGCGCGGATCCTCAAGTGGCGCGGGTTCGCGACGGTGCTGGGACTCGACACGATCTACCGGCTCGATCGATTCGGCGGGCGCTACCGCGACACGGCCCAGGAGCGGGAGCGGCGCCGCTCGGTCCACAGTCTGAGCGACGAGCCGGGTCTCGACGTTTGGACCTGGGCGCGGACGTACCCGCTGTGGCTCCCCTGGGTGGACGCCGTCTATGGGAGTGCCACGTACATGCCCATGGTGGACGGCGCAACCTACCGGGTGACCGCCAGCCCGACCGGCCTGCTCGCGCGTCCGGTCAATGACGCGGCGCGCAAGGCCGTGCGCCAGTGGCCGTAGAGGCGGGGTCCTCCTTGTCCGTAACCTGCGCCGAAGCTATGGCGGCTCCACCCGGCCAGGGCCGCGGGTCACCTGTCGGCGACAGAGGGCGCCTTCGGGACGGGTGCCCTTCCTACCCTCACGTTGTCCTCGGCGCCGGAATCGTGGAGGAACTCCGGATCAAGGCGAACTTCGCCAGAGGGGTCACTCCGCGGCAGACGACAGTGCTCAGCCTTTGACCGAACCGGCCACGAGCCCCTCGACCATCCAACGGTGAATGAACATGTAGAGCAGGACCACGGGGATCGTGGTGATGACGGAGGCCGCCATGAGCTCACCCCAATGGAACACGTCGCCGTAGATGAGGAGGTTCAGGCCGACCGGGACGGTGATCGACTTTTCGTCCTGGATGAAGACAAGCGCGTAGAGGAATTCGTTCCACGAGAGCGTAAAGGCGAAGATCGCCGACGCCACGATACCCGGCGTCGCCAGGGGCAGGAGCACCTTGGTGAAGGCTTTCATCCGGTTGGCCCCGTCGATGAGCGCGGCTTCCTCCAACTCTTTCGGCAGGGCCTTGAAGAAACCGATCAGGAGCCAGGTGCAGAAGGGGACGGTGAACGTGGGGTAGGAGAGGAACAGCGAGGTCAAGTGGTTGGTCGTCCCCAGCTCTGCGAGCACTCGGTAGAGTGGAATGAAGAGCAGGGCAGGCGGGACCAGATAGAGGATGAGAATGAGACTGGCGACCGACTCGCGGCCCGGGAATCTCAGCCGAGCCACCGCGTAGCCACCCAGCGTGGCAATGACGGTCGTGGTTGCTGTCACCACGAGTGCTGTGATCACGCTGTTGCGGAGCCACAGCGGAAACCGGGTGTCGGTCCAAAGGCCGGTGTAGTTCTCCCAGGTGAACGGGTTCGGAACGTAGATACTCGTCGCAAACTGAATCTGCGCGTACGTCTTGAAGGACATGTTGGCGATCCACCAGAATGGGACCAGGATCACCAGCAAGAAGAGAAGCAGCCCAACGATCGTGAGGCTTTTGACCGAGCCGAGCCGAGCCAGGGGTGCCGCAGCCTTATACATGGCCAATCTGAACCTCATTGGTCGAGAGTCCCGCCGCCGGCGTCGTTCGACCGGGAAGCGTGGCCAGGACGACACCTCCACCTCAGTCCCTTTCGCGCAGCAGATAGCGGCTGATGAGGACGATGCCGACAATGAAGAGCGGCACCACGAAAATCGAGATCGTCACCCCCCGACCCCACCGAAGCTGGTTGAACGCCACCTCGTACGAGTAGGTGGCAAACACTTGCGTCGCCGTGCCAGGGCCGCCGCGCGTCATGACGTAGACGATGTTGAAGTCGTTGATCGTCCAGATGAAGCTCAACAGGATTGTGATGATCATCACGTGTTTGAGTCCCGGCAACGTGATATGCCAGAAGCGACGCCACGTGCCGGCGCCGTCGACTGCCGCCGCTTCGTATAGGTCGAGGGGGATGCTCTGCATCCCCGCGAGGTAGGAGACGCCGAAAAACGGGAAGCCGCGCCACCAATTGGCGATGATGACTGCAAGCATGGCGCCTTCGGGGCTCGCCATGAAGGCGATGGGGCGCGTCAGAAGCCCGGCATCCATGAGCACGCTGTTGAAGAAGCCGCGACCCGGGAACGAGTCGAACATCCAGCGCCAGGTCAATGCAATGATCACCGTAGAGGTGATCCAGGGGAGCAGGAAGAGGCCTCGGAAGAAATTTCGCCAGCGCCAGATGCCGTTCAGCACCAACGCCATCGCCAGGCCGCTGAGAATCTTGAGCGTGACTGAGCCGACGGTGAAGATCAGACTGTTGCGGATGACCTCACGGAAGGTGTCATCGCGGAGCAGGTAGAGGTAGTTCCTGAGGCCGACGAAGCGCTCAGGATACCCGACGAGTTTATCGGTAAAGGACAGCCAGATAGCCCGGTAGAAGGGATAGATGATGAGGGCCACCACCAGCGCGAAGAGCGGCAGGAGGAAGAAGAACGCCGTGCCGGTGTCGCGGCCCGAGGCAGACGCCCACCGCCGTGGATGCAGCCGTGCTTCCGCCACGCCGAGACTCCCTGCCTATGCCGGTGTCGCGTTCTGGCGCGGGCCCGGATCAACTACGCAAAGTGTCGTACACGTCCTTGATCTTCTTGTCTTCCCACTCGATGGCTTGGTCGACCGACCACTTGTCGACGATCACCTTGGCCGGCGCATCGGTGAGGACATTGGTCGCCTGCACCTCAGCCGCGGCCGCCGTGACGGGTCCGGGCCAGCCGGTGGCGGCGAACCATTCGGCTGCCCGCCCGAAGGTCCGGTAATTGTCGTTCTTGTTGAAGTAGTCCTTGGACGCGTCGCGGGCCTTGTCGAGCACCGGTCCGAATTGGCCGTAGGACTCCTTCATCACGCTGACCGTCTCTTCGGGCGACAAGAGGTGCGCGATGAGGCTCATCGCCGCGTCGGGGTCCTTCGTGTTCTTAAAGATTCCAAGGCTCATGGCGATGGACCACATGCGCCGCCCGTCCGGCCCCGCCGGATGGGGCAGCGCCAGGTGATTGGCGATCGCCTCCTCCCGTTGCTTCCGCTCCGTAGCATCCCGGGCCTTGGCCAGCGCGTCCTCGAGCGCAAAGGTGATGCTGGGCCCGTTGGACGTCTGGGCGATCTTCTTGGCGATGAAGTTCTCGTTGTTCTGGGAGCCGGTCCAGGAGAGCGTGTCCGCGGGCTGGATCCCCTCCTTGTAGATGTCGGTCGCCCACTTCATGACCTGCTGCATGGTGGGCGTCTTGATGGACCGATACTTGCCGTCCCGGCCCGCCCAGCCGACGCCGTACGAGTACATCAGGCTCTGCATGACCCCGTAACCGTCCGAGGTGCGGTTCCAACTCTGGCCCACGCCGTAGAAGTTCTCATTCGGACGATTGAGGACGTGGGCGGCCTGCTTGGCCTCCTCGTAGGTAGCGGGCAACTTGACCTTGTTCTTCTCGAAGACGTCGCGCCAGACGTACCAGAACGCCCCCATGATGTACCAGGGCATTGCGTAGATTTTGTTATCCACCATGGTGACCGGCGCCACGTTGGCGGTTGGCTTTCCGATCTGGCCTTCGACTTGCCTGGCGAAGGTCGTGAGGTCTAGCAGTTGCCCCATGCCAGCGAAGCGGGCCGGCGCCCCGGTTTCGAGCTGACCGACGTCCGGCGTGTTCTTGTTCTCGATGGCGGCCACGTACTTGGTCTGCATGTCTTCGAACGTGAAATACTCCACGGACACCGTGGCGCCGTTCTTCTGGGCCCAACGCTCCGCGCTTACCTCGATGGCCTTGTTGGTCGGCGCGACGTAGGTCTTGAGGATCCAGAGCCGCAGATTGGCGCCCTTGCGCACGGCCGGCGCCGCCCGCGTGGCCAGGGCCAGTGTTGCCGAGGTTCCGAGTACGCCCGCCAGGAAGTGCCGCCGACTGATGCGTCGATGTCGCATGGCCCCTCTCCTCAGGTCATAAGGAATGGCGTGTGGGCCGGGCGCCCTCACGGTCGGGGCACAGGCCCGGGGATCGTCGGGAGTGCCGGGAGCATGCCGCGGCGGGGGACGGCTGTCAAGCCGAAACTGCTCCGAAGTGGCCCCTGCGCCGTGCTCTACTCGATGCTCGTGGGGTGGGTGGACGGCGAGTTGACCCTAAAGAGCCTCTACGAGGCGTTGATGGAGGGGATCGCTATCATTCTCATTGCCGTCCCCGGGCTACTTCCCGCGATGAAGGCCATCGGCGTGGACCCCGTCCACTTCGGTGTGTTCCTGACGGTGAACGTCATGATCGGCCTTCTCACGCCACCAGTGGGCATCGCGGTCTACATCGCGAGCAACCAGTCGGGGGCTCCCGTCGCCGAGGGATTCCGGAAGACCGCGCCGTTCATCATTCCCCTCATCGTCACGCTGCTGCTCATCACCTACGTCCCCGAGACCGTCTTGTTCCTGCCTCGTCTGCTGTTCAAGTAGCCGGTTAGCGCAGAGTGAGCCAGATCGGGCGGCGCTCAAGCGAAGCCAGGAGCGGCGCGGGGTCACATCGCCAACGCTCCATCCTGTTCTCGCCTGCACCACAAGCGCGACCCCACGGACGAATCCGGTCAGCCAAGGAGGGACCCTTCTGGGAGCGCCGCTAGTCACATGTGTCCGAAATCCACCGACTTTCGCGCTAGCCCTGCTCCGAGGCGCCTAGGGCCTGCACCCATCCCTTCGGGTGGGTACCCGGAACCGGCCCGCCTTGGTCCGCACCCACGCGGCGGGTACCCGCGCGCCCCGCGGCGCTCCTCCGCGCCGCCGGTTTGCCTCTGGCAAACCACGGCGACAGAACCCGGCGGGCCGGCGGGCCCAGCGTCTTGGAGCAGAGCCGGCGCTGCGAATATGTGGGGAGATTTGAGACACACATGACTAACCCTTGAGGGCGCCCGCTGTGAGGCCACGGATGAGATAGCGGCGGACGAGGAGTGAGAACGCCACGACCGGCAGCATGATCATGGTGCCACCCGCGGCGATCTTCCCCCATTCCCAGCCCTCGTAGTTCATGAAGTTCACGATGGCCACCGGCGCCATCTGCGCTTGGCTGCGGGTCAGGACCAGGGCGAAGAAAAAGTCGTTCCAGGCGAAGAGGAAGCAGAAGATCGCCGTCGTGGCCAGGCCGGGTCCGGCCAGCGGCAACGTGATCCGGAGGAACGCGCCCCAGGGGCCGGCCCCGTCGATCTCCGCCGCCTCCTCCAGGGATCGCGGCAGGCCGTCGAAGAATGTGCGCATCATCCAGATCACCAGGGACAGGTTGAAGGTCAGGTAGATGATGACCAGACCCAGGAGGGTGTCGATCAGCCCGAGGTAGCGGTACGTCAGGAAGAAAGGGATGGCGAAGGCGATCGGCGGGGCCATGCGGGTGGTCAGGATCCACAGGGCGATGCCTTTGTCCGCCTGGAAGCCGGCCCGCGAGAGTGCGTAAGCGGCCGGAACCCCCAGCAGC